>ERZ856578.425-NODE-425-length-86809-cov-10.062768_pt1 | contig 86809 bp, 56 predicted proteins | sample MGYA00514384_ERZ856578 | MGnify/ENA primary metagenome ERZ856578 (study PRJEB29103, sample SAMN06111958) | human gut metagenome | biome: human gut; feature: ankylosing spondylitis patient; material: healthy_person | host: Homo sapiens | place: China:Hangzhou... | reverse complement strand
AACGTCGCCACCTCCGGCATACCCGCAGGCGACTGGCTACGGCTGGGCTACACGATGGAAAACACCATCAGCCGCGAGCACCAGACCGACGCCTACTGTACCACCGTCGTCTTCCGCGCCCGCTACACCCCGCAAGGGTTCAGCGAAGGGCAGACCTTCTACGTCTGTAACGGCCGGCTCTACGCTTCGCGCGAAGAAGCCGCGAAAGAAGGCGCGACCTACCGGATGCCCGTCCACGAATACTCCGGCGGCATCTGCTACTACACCTGGCGCGTGCGTCACTCCAACGACGGCGACGACGCCCGGCAAGGCATCATGGAATATGCCATCGTACGCAACAATATCTACCGGCTGAAAATCTCGGACGTCTACCGCCTGGGCGGCGAAGTGCCCTTCCCAACTCCCGACCCCGATCCTACGCCGCCTGATAAGCCCGGCCCTGATCCGGATCCCAAGCCGGACCCAGACCCCGATCCCGATCCTGATCCCGATCCTGATCCCGACACCATACAAATAAAGGTAGAAGCCTCTGTCGAAACATGGACTACGATGAAAGGAGACAATATTTACTTATAAACAGAATAAAGATGAAACTTAACACAACGATATTCCGACTATTGCAGGTGCTGATATTCTTTGGAGCCGGGTTCACTTCGTGCGATACGATCCGCGAAGACTTGCCCCCCTGCATCCATTACCTGCATTTTTCCTATACCTATAATATGAAGTTTGCCGATGCCTTCGCCCACGAAATGACCAACCAGCAAAAGGCCAAGCAGGTGGAACTTTATATCTACGACCAGGAAGGCCGCTTCCTCTCCTCGCGTACCATCGCCGGAAACGAGTTGGCGGCTAACCACGTGGCACTCGAACTGACACCCGGCACCTATCAGCTGATGGCATGGGCCGGACTGAATGATACAGATTACACCAGAACCGCTCCACAGGCGGGTGATCCCCTCGACGACTGGAAAATGGCCGTCAGGGGTGAACCCGCTTTTACCGTCAGCCACGAACTGGCGGGCCTTTTCCAGGGACGGATGGAACTCACGATAAAAAACACGGAGAATGAAACCGATATCCAGTTCCCGCTGGTGAAAAACACCAACAAACTACGTCTCGTCCTGATCGATACCAACAGCGGCACGGCTCTCAACCCCGACGCTTTCGCGGTAGAAGCAAAAACGACAGTCAGCGACCTCGATGCCTCGAACAATCCGCAGACATCCGACACTTTCACCTGGCTACCCTACTATACCGGTACCGGACAGGTGAACGCCCCCGACGGGAAAGTGGCTTACTCCGCCGCCATCTACGAATTGAACACACTCCGCCTGATAGACGGCACGCCCACCTCGCTACGGATCACCCAGCAAGGCGACACTGCCCCTTTCCTTAACGTCGACCTGACCGATTTCCTGTTGCTCACCCGCATGGAGAGCCACAACATCAGAGCACAGGAATATCTCGACCGGCAAGACGAATATACCATACTCGTCTACCTCGACATGACAGGCGGCAAAGCGCATTATCTGGAAATCATCGTCAACGACTGGACTGTCCGTCTCGACGACATCAATCTGGGAAAGGAGGGCTAAATGAGCAGTAAGCATATATCATATTATCTGTTAATGATGGGGATGGCTGGTTTCCTGCCGTCCATCGGCCTGAGTGGATGCACCAATGAGTCCCCTGCAGATCCCGATACCGGAGAGGGCAAGCCAGTCCCTGTCATTATTTCACTCACCCCGGAAGAGGCAGCAGCCCCTATCGCTGCGACCGGCAACGGCGGCGACGAAATAAAAACACTCAACATCTATATAGTCAATGCCACAGGCAAAGTGGAAGCTCATGTAGATGAAACAGATTTCACCTTCAACACTGCTCACAATGAGGGGACTACCGCATCTACAGTCAAACTGCAACCCGGCACAAAGACAGTCTATGCCTTTGCCAATTGCGAAGGTGATGCATTCAGCACTCTTTCCCTGTCGGACGACTGGGCTACTGTGCCGGAAGCCGTCAGCGGCAATCAGCCCATCGACATCATCCCGATAAACGCCGGAAACGGTATTCCGATGTCCGCCCGTACAACCTGGGAGGTCAGCGAGTCGCGCACAACCTACAAGGTCGAACTAATCCGCATGGTAGCCAAAATGGAGATTACCTTGAAAGACCAAAGAGAAAGTCAAAGTAATAAAGTCACATCCCTGACGCTTGCACAATTCCAGCCGGACCGTACAAAGCTGTTCCGCCCAAACTACGGGATAGTCGAACTACCCGAGAGTCCGACCCTAAGCTGGTCTGACTGGAAATGGGTACAGGAAAACGAGCGGACAGCCTCACCGTCAATCGCCCCTTTCTATTTGCACGAGACAAAAGGAAGCTTCACCGTATCGATAGCAATCGACCGGGAAGCGTCCCCACGCACGGCAATACTCAACACCACCATACCTCGTAACCATTTCTACCCGCTAACCATCTATCTGACCGACTACTCGCTGGATATCCAGGGTAGCTATCGGTTGGCGGCAATCGGCACGGTAACAGTAAGCAAGAACATTGGAAACGGCTACACAATAGAACTTCCGGAAGGGAGCAGCGATGTTCAGATCAGTATCGGATTGAAAGAGAACGGGACGTTGAAGAGCAGCGATGTTACATGGACTTGTTCGCCAGCGATCGATCATTTCAATTACAATACATCCGGTCAAAATGCGACCTTGGTACTTTCGAGCGAAGCCATCCCGGCCATCCCTGCGGAACACGAAATTATAGTCACAGCCACCTTCCTCAAAAACGGCAAGAAGGAAACCTATTCGTTCGATTTGACCCTCCTGATCAGGCCTCTCGCCGACGACGACCTGACAAAAGCCTCCCCTGCATCTCCCCTTCGGGAAACGCAACCCATCAGTATAGAATTATAAAACGGTAAACCAGATATGAGAAGTAAAAAGAATATATATGTCCTGTTTATGATGCTATTGACAGCATTCGTATTTGCCACCAATACCTGGGGACAAACAACAACAGATGATCTTTATAAGAATGATTATGAATCTAAGTCTATCCAAAGTAAAAAACAAACCAAATGGCATGACTTACGCGATGAAAAAAACCAAGACCTTAAACCTAAAAGAGACGACAAATTCGATATGGGCACTAAGACTTTCAATGTCAATTGGGGAGGTATTACAACCCAGATACAAGCCTCGCATGTACTTGTAGATACTATCTATGTACATGAAGGAAGTTCTTTCGACATTTCGCTACCTGATTTTTTAGAGGTTGGTGCAGATATAACAAGCAGCGTAAAAAGTTATCAGCGATGGTATAATTTCAGAACCGGAAAAATCTTTCAGGTTAATACTCCCCTTGAGAAAGATGGAAAAACGATAACAGATTTATTGCTTCCTAATACAAGTCTGGAAGACCTTCCTTATCGTCTTGCCAACGGTTACGTAGGCCAACCTCTCTCTACAAACTCACGGCTTAAAATGACTTTTTATTATCCTACAACAGAAGAATACAACAGTTTCACAAACAAGACCGAGGTTAATCCAGACAATAACGAATACCTGATAGCCTGTGATGTATCAGGCTATACGGACTATACAGAAAGTTTTGTAAGAGGAGAGTCTGCCAAGAGTGACTTTAAGAATACTTTTTACGAACCCACCTTATCGCACCGTTTCATCTACTGTATACGATCCATAGAAAATAAAGAGGACTGGCGTCGTAAGTTCTTTGAGGAACAACAGAAAGTGACAGATCCTGCCCAACAAAAGTATCTGGAAGAATACGAGATAAATGCGCCTTCCATCCGTATTCCTGATAAAACCAAGGAAATGATAAGCACAGCTTCCAGCCCGAATGCTTATGCCGTTCCGGTCGCAAAAGACCTGGACAATCATGAACTTACAGTTACACTGGTAGAGGGTACAAACACAGCTGGGATAAAACTACGGGGTAAAGCAGCAACTTCTTCTCTCACCCTAACCGGAAACGACCGTATCATTCATTTCGAATATCCTTATACAGATCCAACTTACGGTACAGAAAATGTCAATAAAGGTCCCGACGGAACCTCTACCGCAACCATCCTGGTAACCCGAGATATTAACGGTACAACTTATCGTATCGCCCGATTCAAACTGACTTTCAGGGACAACTCCGTTTTATTAACACAAAGTCAGCTCAATCAAATCACGAATGGAAAAGCCGGCAATACATGGTGGGCCACCTACTCTTACCGTACTCCGGATTACCTGGAAAAGAATTATACCTTCGTAACGGGAATGGATTTTGATTTTGACCCTGACATCGCAAAAGAATACGGGTTAAAGCAAGTCTACCCCTATCCGATCGGCTGGTCAGAAAGCAGTTACGGATTTTACGATGGGAGCGCTACCGCACCTGCAAATAATAATAATAAGGATTTCAAAGGTAAAGAAAACAGACAAGTACCCCAATGGGGTTATTATGCTATACTGAACACTTATACCGAAGTAAAAGCAGACAATTGGGGATTAGGATTACAATTGCCTTACCCACCTTCATATCCATTAGTATCGAAAAATAGAGAAGGGAAGCCAAGTACTTACCATATGTATATCGATGCATCTGACCAACCGGGGCTCATAGCCCGCCTAAAATTCGACAAAAAGCTTTGTCCGGGTTCCGAATTATTTGTGAGTGCCTGGGTTAAAGTGGCGAAAGCATATTATAATAAAACTAATAGTAAAGGCGATAACGCAGGCATGTTATTCACCATTATGGGCGTTACAGATAATAATGGAAAAAGCACCTACACCCCTATCTACCGCCACCAGACCAGCCAGATACCGGCAACCTGTATGAATGGTCAAACAAGTAAGCTTACAAATATTCCAGGCATTGGGACAAATAACGAATGGCTTCAGGTCTATTTCTCGTTCGTCAACCGGAGTGAAACAAAAACAGACTTCGACTCTTATGTATTACAGGTAGACAACAAAAGTGCCTCGACATCAGGTGGTGATATGTACATTGATGATATCCGGGTCTATATATCACCTTCCAATGCTAAAATAGAACAGAAATCATATACTTGCGACTCATACAATTCATCAGCACTATTAAAAATGACTTTCGACTGGGAGCGTCTGCTATCACGAACCGGAGTAATAGAAACAACAAAAAAACAGGATGCTACTGCAAGAGCACATATAAGTTATTGCTTTGTAGACTCCGCCATGTTTATTGCCAAGTACGACTCGATTGGAAATCCTGATAAGGAAACTGCTATAAAAAACGCATTTGAAGAGTCGATCGAGCCAATAGCCTATCCCAATAAGACAGACGATCCTGCCTCCATGACTAACTTTGCCAAGTTTGGCAAATTACTTTTTGATCCTCATTATGACTCCAACAACGAATATCAACCGGAAGAAACAAATATCCAAGATCTTACCGACGCAACAGAAGCAGGGGCTCTATACCGGGTTACAGAATCTTCAATAAGAAACCTTACTGCAGACCTCTACTGTAAATTGAAACCTTTCCGTACGTATTTTCTAATCTTGGAACAAAACCATGATCCAGAGGATATAGAGCACGACGGCTCATATACACCGGATGTAGATAGATTTAAATATTTCTATATGGAACCGAAGTCTCCCAATTCGTGCGTAACGAAAACGAGCTTTCGCCTCAAATCGCAAAACAGGATAAAGGTGAATGGGGTACTTTATGACGGATCGTCCCGGGACTTCTGTGCCGGTCAGATCGTCAACTTTACTGTTCAGCTCTATGCCGATATCCCGGGTAAGGGTTTAACTCTCATCAAAGATGATGTCTATTTCGACTGGTTTACAGGTTCGTTAGAAGAATTTAATAATAATCAGGGGGATATTAGCATCCATGAGTCGTTAATAGACTTCCGCAACAAATACCCTGATGCCACAGACCTAAAAGAGTGGGTAACGAGAACTGAAAAAGAGGAAAAGGAAAAAGAATTATTGACCTCCCTCGTGAAAGAAGGGAGACTAATAATAAGACAACTTCTATTGAATGCCCCGATCACAGGGCAAAGCGGAGATATCTTTAACCTGGTAGTCTCCCCTATCCCTATTGAATTAAAAACCGAAGATGAAGTGGATATTATTATCTGTACAGACCCAACGGAAGTACCCCTGAATATTACCGGGAATACTCCGGTTGCGCAGGTTGGTTTTGAAGATGTGATCTACCCCGACGAGAACGCATCTTCTCCGGATAAATCATATCATTCCGCTATCCGGATAGGTAAGGATCAACTAACAGCCTGCAATACCGCCTCCTCTATGTTAGAGATACCTTTAAGAGGAATTGCCGAAACGAAGGATAGTGACGAATCGGATAATACATCCAATCCGGATACCAAGTCGTCCTCTTCTTTTTCAAAAAGTGCCACATATCCCTACCTCTATCTGATCGACTCGAACGATCCGGTAGTATTAAAGCAAATGGCTGACATAGACGATAAAGGCGTATTTGACAACACCACATGGCCGGTGGCCACTATCAACGAAATAAAAGCTATGCCCAATCCCGATGGTGACATATCTAAAACAGCTGATCAATATATGCGCCTTTATTTCGCTATCGACGGTTTCATGACAAAGGAAAATCTACCGGTAATCAACTTCCGCGAAGGTTACCGCTACACGCTATTGGTATATTTCAACGAGAACAAGCCCGGTAACACCTGTGAGGGTAATCTCACCTTCGATATAAAAGTCGTCCCCGAATACCAGAAGTGGTCAGGCGCCGCCGACGGCTCCGGCAACTGGAACAACGACAACAACTGGCTCCGCTCCACTGCCGACGAATTGCATAAGGGTACCAATTACGACAACGGCTATAATAATCCCAACGAAACTTATTACGGCTTTGTCCCAATGAACTTCACAAAGGTTACCATTCCCGAAGGAAAGCAGGTACAATTATACAAAGCCACTGCAAACACGAATGCAGTCGAAAGCGGCGCAGCCCATCCAATCCTCGATCTAACAACAGATAAGCCCGCCACCATAACGAATCCGGCAACAACGCATATCGAATACGACCTGATGGTAAAGGATGCAGCTACAAATGATAATGGTGTCGCATACAACTGCGAAACTTATTATACCAACACCGTCGACCAGATCCATTTTGAACCGTCGACCGCCATGCCGCACACTGAACTCCTGACCTACAATAAAGCCTGGATCGATTACAAACTGGCAGGTAGCCGTTGGTACACCCTGGCCTCTCCACTACAATCCGTAGTGGCCGGCGATTGGTACACCATGAACACAGGAACCCAGGCAACGGAGTACTTCAAGGATATTACATTTAACACGGCCGAATACAACCGCTTCCAACCATCCGTTTATCAACGTGGCTGGAAACAACAAGCCAATATGATAACAATAGGAAGCAGTGACAAAACAGTCGCCGTAGCTGGTAATTGGAGCGGAGTATATAATGATGTGGCTGTACCCTACACGCCAGGATTGGGCTTCTCCGTCAAAGTTCTCAACCTGTCGACAACAACAACCCCGGCAACCGATCCGGCAATAGCTTTATTCCGCTTCCCGAAAGCAGATACACAGTATAGTTATTACGAGTCCGGTACTACCATTACCGGCAATCAGGTTAATGTACGCACAGATGAAGAGCAAAAGAAAGCCGGCAAGCTGGTATCCAACGAACTAAAGCCTACAGGATCAACACCCGATACCCCAACAATCAACATCACACTTGGGGAAAACACAGCCAGTAAGGATGCCGACTATCACCTGATCGGCAACCCCTTCATGGCATATCTGGATGCTTCTAAGTTCTTTGATGCAAACCGCAACCTGCAACCAAAATACTGGCTGGTAACAGGCGGTAACCAAACTGCCGCCGTTGGTGGTACTGACGACAGCAACTGGATAACGACGAACACAAAGGAAGCAGCACCGATCGCCCCGCTCCAATCGTTCTTCGTAAAAAAAGCAGGGACATCAACGTATACAGATAACAATACGGTAACCTTCAGTGCCAACATGCAGGCATTAGCCTCCACCGGCACCTCCGCAAGTTCCGCCGCCTTAAAATCATCCTCCTCGCTCCCACTCCTCACGCTTGTTGTCACCACCGCCGACGGACGCCAAAGCCGCGCCGTCATCGCCTACGACCGGGCAGCCTCCGAAGAGTACAAAGCGAACGAGGATGCCGAACTCTTCCTCGACTCCAACCTGGGCAACCTCCCTGCTATCTACACCGTAGCCGGAACAATGGCCGCCAGCATCAACCGTACCTCCAACCTGTGGAACATCCCGGTCGGCACGTACAGCAACGGAGCCAAGGGGAATAGCAACGAAACAGTCACCCTCTCGTTTGAAGGTCTCGACCGTTTCACCGGTACCACAATTTACGATGCCGGAAAGAAAACCGAGACACCCCTGCACGACAACAGCAGTATCACAATAGCCGCCAACACATACGGCCGCTACTTCCTGCGTGCAGGTACCCCCACCGGCAACGAGAAGATCGAAACAGAAACGATCCGTATCTATACGATTGCCCGCGGGCAACTGATCGTCACCGCCACGGAGAACCTGCAAACCGTTGCCATCTATGATTTTGCCGGCCGGCTGCTTCGTTACTCAGATACCCCGTCGGGCTGTCTCTTCACGACGCACCTCGACAAAGGCAACTACATTGTCCGTGCAACCAGCGAACATCAACAGCAAACCTCAAAAGTACAGATACGATAAATGAAAATGCCGGACCTTTCGGATCCGGCATTTTCTACCTTTGATTGCGAAACTCAACAGTCAACCGTCGCTTGCCGACTGCAAAAGCTTACGTTATTTCTTATACCAAACCGGCCCCGGCTGGCTACCCATTTCAAACTCAAGCGTTGCACCGCTCATAATCTGTTCGTGGGTAATATAACTCTTATCATACGGTTGGCCGTTCAATTTAACCGACTGGATATAAATGTTTTCTGCATTAACACCCGGAGCCAGGATAGTGAATACCTTACCATCTGCCAGATGCATTTTCACTTCAGGGAACAGAGGCGTACCGATTTCGTACTGCCCGCTTACCGGATCGACCGGATAGAAACCCATCGCACTGAACACGAACCAGGCAGACATCTGTCCGCAGTCTTCGTTACCGCAGATGCCGTCGGGAGCATTCAGATACAGGTCATGTAATACCTGTGCAACATATTTCTGCGTCTTCCAGGGTTGGTCTACCTTATTATACAGATAGATCACGTGATGGCTGGGCTCGTTGCCATGCGCATACTGTCCGATCATACCTGTACTGAAAATCGGCAGATCCTCTTTCGCATCCGGAGCATAAGTGAACATGCTGTCCAGTTTCTCCGTGAAACGTTCCTTGCTGCCTAACAGTCCGATCAGGCCGTCCAGATCCTGCGGTACATACCAGAAATACTGCCAGGCATTACTTTCACAGATATCTTCGGTATAATCTTTTGCATTGAACGGAGAAACGAACTGTCCTTTTTCATTACGCGGCTGCATGAAGGTTGTTTCGGGGTTGTACACATTCCGGAAGTTCTGTGAGCGTTTGTAGAATTCATCCGCAATCTCTTTCTTGCCCATCTTCTCTGCCATACGCGCAATACAATAGTCGTCGTAAGCATATTCCATTGTTTTAGACAACGACCAGTTTTCCCATTTAGCCAGATCGCTGTTAGCCGGTACATATCCTAACTTCTTATACTCTCCGATTCCCCGGTAGTCATCGCGGTTGGCTGTGGTGACACATGCCTGCAAAGCAAGTTCCGGATTGAATGTCGCGATACCTTTCAGATAGGCATCCACAATGACCGGAACAGCATGGTAACCGATCATCATATTGGTTTCATGGCCGTAAAGGTTCCACAAAGGAAGCGCGCCATTCTGTTCGTAGAATTTCAGGAAGCCCTGGATCATGTCGTTTACACGCTTCGGATCCGTATAAGTATACAACGGATGAGCTGCACGGAAGGTATCCCACAAAGAGAAAGTGGAATAGTTATTCCATCCGTCCGCCTTATGGATCTGATTGTCGGGGCCGTAATAAGAGCCGTCCACATCGCTGAAGATGGTCGGGGCGATCATCGTGTGATAAATAGCGGTATAGAACTTCACGAGGTCATCCGTATTATTTCCGTTCACCTCGATCTTGGACAGTTCTTTGTTCCAACGGGCAACTGCTTCTTTATGATACTTGTCGAAATCATTCAAAGGAACTTCCGCCTGGAGATTCTTCGCTGCGCCTTCCATGCTGACACCCGAGATAGCCGTATTGACCAGGATATCTTCGTCTTTCTCCGTATTAAAATCGAAACGGGCGATGTAAGCGGTTCCGATCTGTCCCTTATCTTTTGTCACGATAGCAGTCGTATCCATATGATAGGCGACAAACGGTTTGGAGAAACGTGTCTGGAAATAAACATGCTGGTTAGGCGACCATCCCTGCGAGAAACGGTATCCGCGGATAGTCACCGAGTCGATCACCTCAATATAGGAGTCGAGGGTAAAGTCCCAATTCATCGCTTTCTTCAGGTTCAGGAATACCGAAGCTTCAGCTTTCGGGAAGGTATAACGCTGGATACCGCAACGTTCTGTAGCCGTCAGCTCTACATTAATATTATAGTCCTGCAGCAAGACGCGGTAATAACCGGCCGAAGCAGCTTCTTCATTATGCGAGAAGGTAGAATAAATGCCCAGAGGAGCCGGAGCTTCTTTATAAGGACGGGTGACAGGCATAAAGGAGATATCATACAGATCTCCTGCCCCTGTACCGGAAAGATGGGTATGGCTGAAACCGGCAATCGTCGTATCGGGATAGAAATACCCGGAGATACGATCCCATCCCGGCAATCCGTTGTCAGGACTAAGCTGCACCATACCATAAGGAGCCTGTGCTCCCGGATAGGTATTTCCGGTGAAATCGGTACCGATCATAGGGTTAACATACTGTGTATAATCTGCCTCCTTTGGTTCCTCAGGCGTGCAGGCTACCAGAGCCAGCAGGGAGACCGCCAATAATGATATGTGCCTCATTTGCTTATAATTTTGTTCAGACGTTTACAAAGATAAGAATGATCCGAAAGAGAACATACAAATCCAGTATCAAATCTATATAATTTAAATATCCTCTTTCATTTTTTTGATTACTACGATCAATGGATCCAGCTCATTTTCCAATACCCACCACACTTCTTCCGCATCTATATCGAAATAATGGTGTGCTATTACATCCCGAAAACCCATCACCTTTTTCCAAGGTATATCCGGATAAAGCGGCAACAACTCCTTATTCGTCACTTTATCCAGGCTTTTCAGACTTTCACCGATCGCAATAAAGAGCATACAAACAGCATCCAGCTTTTCAACCCGTTCAGGAGATAATAAAAAGTCATTTGCACAATGGATATCAACCGTTCGGTGCTTCAATCGCAATAAAGCTTCTTCTATTTGAATCAGTATGGATGTGGCTAACTCTTTGTTATACATAGATACCTTCTTTTTCTATCTGTTGACGTAAATAAGGATTCATACGTTCACGATAACGAACGATATCGACAGAGTGCTTAAACATATTTTCCAGTTCTTCTTTCAAATCCATCAGTAGAAAAGGGTTGGGAGTTTCTGTTTCCACACAAACATCCAGATCACTACCCTCATGGTTATCTCCCCGTGCAACAGAGCCGAAAAGACGGATAGAACGTAACCCGAACTTCTGCATAAGCTGTTGCTTACAGGCTGTCAACTGACGTATATAATCTTCTTTCTTCAGCATGGGAAATGAATTTAACTTTCACAAAAATAGGATGATTTAAGATAAGAAGCAAATTTTAGGCTATATAATAAATCAGGCATGAACCCCACAGTTTTATCTGCGAAATCCATGCCTGAATAAATTCATTTCTAATGTCTACGGCCTATTAAGCTTCATTTTCTTCTTCATCATCGTCGTCAGGCTCTTCTACCGGAGCTTTTCTGACAAAGAATGCACTTAATTCGTACAATCCGTATAACGGGAAGAATACAACGCTCAATGTAAACGGATCGCTACTTGGGGTAATGAATGCCGCAGCAACCAATAATCCGACGATAGCGTGTCGTCTGTATTTGTGGAAAAACCCTCTGTGCAACAGCCCCAGCTTTGAAAGCAGCCAGGATACCAACGGCATCTCGAAGACAATTCCCATCACAAAGATCAGCATAAGGAAGTTATCCATATACGAATCCAGAGAGACCTGTTCGGTAATGTTAGCACTCAATTGATACGTTGCCAGGAAACGAAGTGTCATCGGGAATACCATAAAATAACCTACGGCGCAACCCAGGAAAAACATAATCGTTCCGAAAAAGAATACCCACCGGATGTTCTTCTTTTCATTCTCGTATAAAGCCGGACTTACAAACTTCCAGATCTCATACATCAAGTAGGGAAAAGTAAGCACGAGGGCCAGCCAGAATGAGGTCGACATGTGAGTAAAGAACTGGGAAGCCAACTTGATGTTGACTATATCTACGTGGAAGCCGTCATTACAAAAGTCAGGCAGAACATCGAACCAGGAGCTTATACTGATAAGCCATATATTTAACTCACACAACCATTTATAAAGAACAAAATCAGCGTAGCAGGGAGCCATGATAACGTGATCGAAAATATCACGCATAAAGGCAAAACTACCGATAGCAAAGACAAAGAGTGCTAAAATAGAACGGAATAAAGTCCAACGAAGTTCTTCCAGGTGATCCCAAAAGGACATTTCATCTTGTTCCAATTCTTCCATTTTTTACTTCTTATCGTTGTCGTCGAGCTTAATATCGTCTTCTAATCCTTTTACACCGTCTTTAAAGTTCTTCACACCTTTACCGATACCTTTCATCAGTTCAGGGATTTTCTTTCCACCGAAAAGTAACAACACAACAATGGCGATGATAACGATTTCGCCTGTACCTAAATTTCCTAAAAATAGTAATTCGTTCATGATATTATAAATATTAGTCGTTAATATTCTCCTTTTAATAGGGGCAAAGATACTATTTGTAACGAATAGTCACTCCATTATTCTAAATTTATTACCTTTGCACCGTCTTAAAAAACTGAAATTAGAAAAAGATTAGAAAGATGAAAGCTTATGTATTTCCCGGTCAGGGTGCACAGTTTGTCGGAATGGGAAAAGACCTTTACGATAACAATCCCCTTGCAAAAGAGTTGTTTGAGAAAGCAAATGATATTCTTGGTTTCCGCATCACAGACCTGATGTTCGCAGGAACAGACGAAGATCTGAGACAGACGAAAGTTACGCAGCCTGCTATATTCTTACACTCGGTTATTCTCGCTAAAACTCTAGGCGACCAGTTCAAACCGGATATGACAGCAGGTCATTCCCTGGGTGAGTTCTCTGCACTCGTTGCAGCAGGAGCACTGTCTTTTGAAGATGGTCTGGTACTGGTTTCCAAACGTGCTATGGCTATGCAGAAAGCCTGCGAAGCGACTCCTTCTACAATGGCTGCCGTTCTGGCTTTGCCGGATGCAACAGTTGAAGAAATTTGTGCAAGCATTACTGACGAAGTTGTTGTTTGTGCAAACTATAACTGCCCGGGGCAGCTGGTTATCTCCGGTTCGATCCCCGGAATCGATGCGGCTTGCGAAAAGTTGCTGGCTGCCGGTGCTAAACGTGCACTGAAGCTGAAGGTTGGTGGTGCATTCCACTCTCCGTTGATGGAACCGGCCCGTGCCGAACTGGCTGCTGCCATCGAAGCAACTCCGATCCACAAACCTGCTTGCCCTGTTTACCAGAATGTAAGTACAAAAGGCGAAACCGATCCCGATACAATCAAGGCAAACCTGATCGCCCAGCTGACAGCTCCGGTTCGCTGGACTCAGAGCGTTCAGAACATGATTGCCGACGGTGCCGATCATTTCATCGAATTAGGCCCGGGTGCCGTACTTCAGGGACTGGTTAAGAAGATCAATAAGGAAATGACAACGGAAGGTATGCAATAAGCTTACAATTCAACTTATATATAAAAAGGTTGGCAGAAAGGATCTGCCAACCTTTTTTATTCATTTATCTGTTTTATGATTTCATCCAGCTGCTGCCCCAACCGCTCTATCTCCTGGTCGTACGCATCCGTTTCCTCTTCTACGATCTTTGCTGTCACCTTATACATATCAAGACGAACCCGGCAATAGTCCAGCAATAAGTTGGAGTACTTTACATATTCGGAAGGGATATCTTCTATCGCAACCACTGTTTTCAATAAATCCATATTTTCCTGTAACTTAGGTATGCTGACCGTTTCAATATACTCTATTACTTGCTTCTTCGGCTTATCATCCAGTATATCATAGACATGGAGACCTAAAGCATCGTTCCGGTCGAACTGTTCCATCTTCGCATTATATTGATCCATATCCCAGTCTTTTTCACCGAGCCAAAGGCCACCTATCAGTACGGCAACAGAGATCAAACAGCAAACGGCCCCTATCCCGGTAGCGCGCCAGTTTGAATAGAAAGCTCCGTTCCCCGCTTTATGAGCCTTCAGTTCCTTTCCCTGCAACTTCTCTACGATATAATAAATGATAGCGGTATAGATAGTCGGGAACAAGGCATTCGGTACTTTGTCCAAATCGGACTCCGGTATCACGAAAATACATCCGAAAAGGAGAAATGTAGTAATAATACCGATTACCAGTGCGTTAAATCCCTGCCGCTCATGCCCCAGGGTTATACAGTTCTTCCGTATCAGAATACCGGCGGCAAAAGGGCCACCGAAAAAGGTCGCTACAGCTATCGCATTCTGCGAATAGAGTTTGTTGTTTTCTTCCATATAAGACTATCGTTTAAAGTAGAGTTCCAATAATAACACTTGTTGTTACCGTTATTGAATATCATTAACTGAACGTAGCCAAAGATATAAAACTATTTACGAAATGCCGGCCTATTCGGTATAATACTTTTTCCCGTTTCATTTTTTATTCCCACATTTGTGCTTCAAACAAGTCGTTTTATCCAGTAACTAAATACATTATATTATGATAGAAGCACCGGAAGCCCTGTATATCTCGGAACAAATGAATCAGACGATCAAAGGGAAAAAGATCACTTTCGTCAGTGCGGGATATACTCCGCACAAGTTTACCTGGTATTATGGTGATCCGGCCGGCTATCCGGATAAGCTCCTGAATAAGACTATCGGAGAAGCACATGCCTACGGGGGATTGATAGAGATCGATATAGAAGACGTAAGGCTTCTTTTCGGAGACGGGATGAATATCCGCTATTACGCTCCGGGGGAAAAGATACCGGAGAAGCATCAGCTGCTTATCGCCTTTGAAGATGAAAGCTGCATCATGGGATCGGTGCGCATGTACGGAGCAGTCATGTGTTTTCCGGAGAACAACTTCGAATGCAACTTCAGTTCCTACAGGGAAGGAGCCCGTACGAAACCGCAGGTTCTGTCCGAAGCATTCGATAAGGCTTATTTTTTCAGCCTTATCAACAGTGAGGAGAAGCAGAAGAAAACGGCCAAAGCGTTCCTCGCCACCGAGCAAACAATCCCGGGATTAGGGAACGGAGTCTTGCAAGACATCCTGTTCCATGCTCGCATTCATCCCAAAACACGTATCAATGCCTTGACAGAGAAACAAAAAGAAATGTTGTTTGATTGCGTAAAGAGTACCTTGCAGGAAATATACCGGGCCGGTGGCCGTAACACCGAGACAGACCTGTTCGGGAATAAAGGGCGCTACATCCCTGTCCTATCGAAAGACACAGGCGGCAAACCTTGCCCGGTCTGCGGAGAAGCGATCCGGAAGGAAAACTATATGGGAGGCAGTATATATTACTGTTTTGAATGTCAGAAACAGATTTAGCCGTAAGGCTCCATGTCTTCACATACCCAGTCGGAGCTGTGTTCGATGGTATAACGTACTTTCTGCGGATCCTGAGGGGTATCAAAGAGCATAGCTATTTTTACAGCATTGTCCTCCACCCAGTAAACGATCTTCAGATTCGGATGTTGAACAAATGTCCGAAAACACTGGGGATAATCGAGCAATGAAGGCTCTACATATCCTAAACCCGGAAAATCAGATAGAACCTGAATGCATTCCTTGATTGAAGAGTAAATTTGATCAGCTCTAAGCTTTCCATACAAGACCTTATTAAATGCCCTCAATTCTCTCAATTGCATTTTAGCCAAAGGAGACATAATCCGCTTCAACTTTTTCATCTGTTTAACTCATTTTCTTCTTCAAGAGCCCACTCTCTTTCCAACTCGGCAAAAACCTCATCTGCATCCTGCATCCTCCCGTTCCTATCATCCTCCAGAACCTGATCGATCAGACTACGAAAATGCTCTACTGAATGGATCTTTAAACTTTCAGGAGAAGACAATGCTTCCTGCGCTCCCTGTCGATAAGTAAATATCTGATCTTCGAGTGTAATCAGCAGTTCCTCATCCTCTATTTGGCTGATCTGTTTAATAAGGTCTTCCCGGCGTCTGTTTATTGAATTGATTGACATAATGCTTAAGTATTAACGTGACCTCACAAAGATAGAAATAATATTACTCGATATCATATTTGTCCGGATCAATTTGTATGTTTGCAGTATGAAATGGAAATATTCTTTTATTGTATTATTATCAGCCCTGGTTGCCTGCAACGGTACGGAAACCAAAGAAAGCGATGGCTCTAACCAGACATTGGAAACAATCTTCAACCGGAAAAGTGTACGTAAATACACGGAACGTCCGGTAGAGAAAGAGAAACTGGAAACGCTGGTTCGCGCCGGCATGGCTGCCCCCTCCTCCAGAGACCGCCGTCCCTGGGAGTTCGTTATTGTCACGGATCGGGATTTGCTGGATAAAATGGGAGATGGATTGCCACTGGCACGCATGCTGAAAGAAACCAAGCAAGCTATTATCGTTTGCGGAGATACCGTTAAGTCGGAGAACGCCTGGCAACTGGACTGCTCCGCCGCAGCACAAAACATATTGCTGGCCGCCGAGTCGATGGGACTGGGTGCCGTATGGACGGCAGCTTATCCATACCCCGAACGAATGAAGATAATCCAGGATGCTTTACAACTACCAGAGCATATCCTTCCGCTCACGGTGATCCCGCTCGGCTATCCTACGGGCATCGAGAAGCCGAAAGATAAATACAACAAGAAACAGATACATTACAACGGCTGGTAAAAACAGAACAGGTGTTGCAAGAACGAGTCTTACAACACCTGCTTTTTATTCATCCTTTAGTTCCGGGAGAAATCAGAATCCCGCATGTTCCTCCTTGTTGACCGACTGGTCTGAGTCGCGTTTCTTCTCACCGCTATACATCCACTCTATCTCGTCTTCGTAAGTCTTACCGTCTTTCACAACGACAGTCTTTACAATATTCTTTCCATTCTCCAGGGTAACATGATCTATTATATAATGTACGGGAGTATATCCTTCGCGGATGCCGGACAGCTCCTTACCGTTCAGATACACCTTCGGCGTTCCGATATTTGAATAGACAGTTACGGATGTCTCTTTCTTCTCACGATCCCAGTTACGGCGTTGCGTCAGGAAAAGAACCGGATCTTTGCTCCAGTTGGCTTTATACCAGAAATAAGAATCCTTCTTCACCTTACGGTCGAAAGTAACCAGCCCTTTCATGTTACGGGCCGGGACACCTCCACGTACCCACAACGGAGCACAGAAATCGAACGTATTCCAAAGGTAAGAGGCGATAATATACGGATGTGCCGCAATCACGCTCCACTGGTATTCGTGCGTCTTGGTCTGGAATGCCTCGGGATAGAACTCCTTCGTCCAGTTCAGCGCTTCACCCAGATACTCCGTCTGATGGTTCAGGTTGGCATCTGCACCGTATTCGGTAAGCATCAGTTTCTGGTGAGGATATTCTTTCTCCAGATTCTCCACCCAGGGTTTAATGTCCTGTATCTTCTTTTCGTACCAGCCGAAGTAACGGTTCATTCCCTGAATATCGGCAACCAGATTCACCGGATGCTCCATATGCCCGTAGCCGTTGACCGAAACGGTATAGCGATCCGGATCTTCCGTCTTGGCCAGGTCGTGCAAAGACTGTGTCAGCTCTCTGGTATACTGGTGCGGCTGATATACTTCGTTATGCAATCCCCATACATAGATGGAAGGATGATTAAAGCTCTGGCGGATCATTTCGCGCAACTGGTTACGGCAATTCTCCGCTTCCTCCCCGCTGACACGGTTTACAAAAGGTATTTCCGCCCAGATGATCAATCCCAGGCTATCGCAACGGGAGTACAGATAGTCGGACTGCTGGTAATGGGCAAAACGGACGGTGGTTGCACCGACATCCATAATGGTCGCCAAATCGAAATCATGGTTCTCATTCTTCAAGGCACTGCCCAGCCCCCACCAATCCTGATGGCGGGTAACGCCATACATCGGGTACTTCTCCCCGTTCAGATAGAAGCCTTTCCCGGCAACGATCTCGTACTTGCGCAATCCCAGCGGCTGCACCATTTCGTCGATCACTTTCCCGTCTTTAATCAGGCGGCTGACCACTTTATACAGATAAGGATTCTCGCGTCCCTGCCACAAGGTAGGATTTTTGATCGTGAAGGAAGACTCATAAGCCTGCTCACCCTGCGCGCTCAGTTCGAAAGACCGGCTTTGCGTCGCGATCTGCTTCCCTTCCTGATTATAAATAGTATTCTGCAAAGTGACAGACGCAGGCTGCAACGTTCCGTTATCCAGCTTCACCTTCACGTTGACATCGGCCTGTTTCTTAGATACATTCTTCTGGGTCACATAAACACCCGGAGAAGCACAATCGGTTACAGATATATTATAAGGCTCGGTAACGATCAGCCATACCGGACGATAGATACCACCATATACACCAAACAAGTTATGATTGATAGGGATAACATCCGGACGCGATTTATTATCCGCCTTCACGATGATCTCGTTCTCCTCCCCCGCTTTCAGCAACGGGCTGATCTCGCAGGCAAAGGCGGAGTAGCCACCTTTATGAGAGGTCGCCAGCATCCCGTTCACAAACACTTCTGCGCAGGAGCCGACTCCTTCGAAACGCAGGAAGACACGTTTGCCCTTCAGTTCGGTCGGAAAGAAATATTGTTTCTTATAATAGGCTGCCCCTTCGTAAAAGTTGTCAGCCTGCACCTGCATATCTTTTGCATTCCAGGTATGAGGGATTTCAACTTCCGACCAACCGCTGTCCCACTTACGGGCATTAACGGCCAGTTCTTTTTCCGCCGGGGCCTTTTTAAATGACCAACCGGAGTTGAAGGACTCTACGCTCCGGCCTTCCGCCCGCATGGTAACCAGACTCAGGCAGGCAAATAATAAGGTTAAACTCAATACTCGTTTATTCATGATATGTTAATTATTATGCTGCAAATATACGCCAGTCTTGCTTACCCTATTAATAAAATCATCTCAATACCGATCAGGATTGTCTCTATTCACCGGTAAAAAACAACTATAAGAGGCGAAACAAGCCGCTAAAGGCCAGTCGGCACCTATCCAGGATACAACCGGCGGGAGGAAAGAAAAAATAAAAAAGGTGCCCGACAGAGATACAATATGTGCCGAGAGTAAGTATCTTTGGTGCCGAGAGTAAGATTGTCCGACGGGTGTCGAACAGCTGTTCGACCCTTGTCAGACAGCTGTTCGACCTCCGTCAGACAGCTGTCCCACAGGGGTCGGACAAACATTTTGTGCCGAGGTAGGCAAGATTACCTCGTCTATCGTTGAAGATTAGTTCGGCTACTGTTGAAGATCAGCTCGGGATGATGAAGAATATAACCGGGATATCCCACTTAAACAATACAGCCTATGTCAGCCACTTATAACCTATTTAAGAATCCGGGGAAGGGGGACAACCTCCATGCCCGCCAGGTAAACCAATATACTATACGCATCAACGAGCTTTGCGACGAGATCTCCGAAATCAGCGCTTTCTCTTCTTCGGATGTGAAGGGAATGCTGGAAGCGTTGAAGAACCGCATCGCCTCCCATCTCAAATACGGGGCTATCGTCGAACTGGAAGGACTGGGAACGTTCAACGCCTCATTGAAGTGCCCGCCCTTATCCAGTGAGAAGCAAATCACCCCTCATCTGGTGAAATTCAGCAAAGTAGTCTTTCGCTGCTCCAAGGAGTTGAAAAATGAGTTGCGACAGATGAAGCTGGAACGGGCAAACGAGCCCAGCCGCCTGAAAGGATACACGGAAGAGAAGCGGAAAGCCAATATATTGAATTACCTGAAACAGAATAAGACGATCTCCAGCTTTACGTGCCGCTCCATCAACGGTTGCTCGAAATACATCGCGTTGAAAGATCTCCGGACTTTACTAACCGAAGGGAAAATCATTCGTTTGGGCTACCGTTCCAATGCGCAATACGGCCTGCAAGAGAAGGAGGAATGAGTATGAGATTCATTGGCAGGCTGGTTTTATTCCTTACACTATCCTTATTCTTCGTTTCTGTATCCGGCAGGAATGAAAGGCCTTTCTTTTTCTCGCATCTCGGAGTGGAAGACGGTCTTTCTCAAGTTTCCGTTCTCAATATCTTCCAGGACTCGGAAGGATATATCTGGTTCGGGACGCGAAACGGGGCTAACCGGTATGACGGTTATGAGTTTAAGATCTATCAGAACGAGGTGAACAACCAGGCGTCGATCAGCGACAATTACATCCGTTCCATCAACGAGGATAGCCAAAAGAATATCTGGGTGGGGACGTCCAACGGTATGAACTGCATCGATTACAAGACCAAAAAGATCACCCGGTTCTATCCGCAGATCATCAACCCCGACATAAGTACGAATGCGGTACACCGCTTCTTCAAGCATTCGGACGGCCACTTATACGCATTCACGACACGAAGCATGCTGAAATGTTCTCCGGATAAGACAGTGGAATACATGCCTTATCTCACCGAGGTGGAATCGCCCATCTACGCAATCGTGCAGGATGAGCAGGAAGACATCTACATCGGAACGGAAGAAAGCGGGCTTTATATATTCTCGTCCGACTGGAAACTGAAACATCATTTCCCGGCTGACAGTAGCAGCAACCGGGAAACACTTCCGACTAGTACAATTACTGTATTATTGGCGTCTGCCAATAATACTTTCATCGGTACCGATGAAAGCGGTGTTTGTGTCTATAATAAAGAAAAGCAGTCTTTCAAACGCCTCAACACCAGCAACTCCGGGTTAAACAACAACTCGGTGCGCACAATGCTCCCCCTCAATAAAGACTCCATCCTGATCGGGACATTCAGAGGCCTGAACATCCTCAACACAACCGACATGCATATCTCTCCCATCGAGATGAATATGGACGAAGAAGGAAGCCTGAGCCATTATTCGATCCACAGCATGTTGATCGACCGGGATCAGACCTTATGGGTCGGCACTTATTCCGCCGGAGTCAATTACCACAGCCCTTTCTATAAGCCGGTGTCTTTCATCACTCCGGAAGCCTTCACCGGAATTATCGGCAAAGGCGGTGAAGATGAGAACGGGAAGATGTGGTTTGCCACCGAAGGGGGCGGTCTCCTGTTTTACGACCCGCTAAACGGTAAACAACAACTATACCCGATCAAGCCGTTGCATGAAGGGAACTATGAGATCAATATTATCAAATCGATCCTGATTAAAGGGGACTCCATCTTTTGTTCCACTCATTTCGGTTCCGTCTACCTGTTCTCTATCAAAAGCAAGCAGTTCAGGCTGTTGTATGATTTCAAGCATAATGACATCATGACCTTATACCTGGATAGCAGGCAACGCCTGTGGATACCGACTTTTACTCCGTATCAAACGGTTCTGGTAGATGGGAAGGATTATATAAACATGTTCGACATCAACGGCGAGCAGCAGCAGTTGAAAGGTATCAACGCCATCAACGAGATAGAACCGAACGTCTTCCTGCTCGGCGGTTACAACGACAGTCTCTATCTATACGACATGAATAAGCTGGCGATGCAGAACATCAGCGTACGGCTTCGCAGTAAAGATAAGAACCAACGGCTGGGAACAATCGCTTATATCCTCAAGGATTACGAGGACGAGCTTTGGATCGCTACCACAAAAGGCGGCTTGTTCCGGCTGGACAAGAACCTCGAGCTGGTGAAGAATTACCAGAAAGAAGACGGCTTATCCGCCAGTTATATCACATCCATTTCAATCGACCGGAAAGGGGATATATGGGTTGTCACCGGAAACGAGTTATATAAGTTAAACCGCTTCTACGACAAGTTTAATCAAGTCAAACCGGTCGATTCCCCCACCCAGGAGTTCACGCTTTATGCCGGCGACTGTATCTCGTCGGACGGTACGCTCTATTTTCCCGGCAACCGGGGCATCTTGTCGATAAACCCGCAGAAGATGACTACGAACCCCAATTCCCCTCCTATTTATATTACTTCTTTAGTAGTAAACAACCCGGGGAACTCGTCCGACAAGAATGAACAGAATACAATATTATACCCTTCGGAATACGAAGATAAAATCACGTTGGACGCCGACCAGGGCAGCATAACGATACGGTATACCGCCATCAATTACGTGCATTCCGAGGAGAACTCCTACGCATACATGCTGGAAGGAGCCGACCAGAGCTGGCACCAGATCGGAAACCGCCGGGAAGCCTACTACAGTAACCTCCGCCCCGGCAAATATATTTTCCGGGTAAAGGCCTCCAATAACGACGGAGTCTGGAACCCGCAGGAAGCGACCTTGCATATCACCGTCAACCCTCCGTTCTACCAGACTTGGTGGGCATACCTCACCTACCTGGTTATCATTTCGTTGGTCATCATGCGCATCGTGCAGCAACAGCACCGCAAGCATGAACGGGAACGGGAAGAGAAATACAAACAGCTGGAACAGGATAAGATGAATGAATTGCATGAAGAACGGATGCGCATGTTCACGAACTTCTCCCATGAGCTGCGGACACCGCTTACATTAATCATCAATCCGCTAAACGATCTCCTCCAGCGTGTCACCTTCTCACCGGAAGTGAAAGAGGCCTTGCAGATGATCAAAAAGAATACCGGACGGATGTTACTGCTGGTCAACAACCTGATGGATATCCAGCGGTATGAGGCCGGGAAATCGATCTTGCAAAAGACACGGTTCAACTTCTCCTCATTCATCCGTGAAATGTACCACTCGTTCGAAAGCGTGGCCCATAACCGGGATATCCGGTTCACTTTGGAGAATGAATTGCCCGAGCTTTACTTCACGTGCTATGATGAGGCGGAGATAGAGAAAGTCTTTTTCAATCTGCTATCCAATGCCTTCAAATTCACTCCGGCGAATGGCAGTGTCACGATCCGTATCAAACGGATCTCCCAGAGTCAGTGCGAAATGTTGCCGATGTTCCCCGAACAGCAAGCCTCGACCCTGATCGAGTCGTCGTATCTGTTGATAGAGATCGTCGACACGGGTAAAGGGCTGAACAAAGAGGAAGCCGAAAAGATATTCGAACCCTTCTACCGGGCCGAGGAAGATATACACAAACAAGTGGCAGGTACGGGGATCGGCCTCAGCCTGACCCGCTCTATCGTCCTGCAACACCAGGGATGCATCTGGACGGATAGCTCCGAAGAAAAAGGCACCGACTTCCTGATCCTTCTCCCGGACACAGAAAAACAGGATATAAAGAAGGAAGAGGAAGCCGTGAACCCGCATTTGTCCGAGATCAGCAAAAAGGTTGCCCTCCTGGTGGAAGAAACGGAAGCCCGCAACAAACAAACCGTCCTGCTTGTAGACGATAACCAGGAAGTGCTGCAATACCTGGAACAGCAACTACAACCCGACTACATCGTCATGAAAGCCATCAACGGCAAAGATGCGCTGGAACAGCTGGAAGGAACCTTCCCGAATATCGTGATCAGCGACGTGATGATGCCGGAAATGAACGGGCTCGAGCTATGCAAACGGATCAAGGAAAGCCAGGATTTCTGCCATATACCGGTTATCTTGCTAACAGCCAAGTCGATGGTGTCGCAGATTGAAGAGGGGCTGGAAGCCGGAGCGGACGATTACATCGTGAAACCATTTCAGGTATCTCTGCTGAAAGCACGCATCAGAAACCTACTCTCGCTGCGGGAGAAGATGAAAATCATTTACGGCGAATCACTGACCCTGCGTAACCTGGGTGTAGAGGAGCCGGAAGAAGACAACGACTTCCTGACGCAATATATAGATATCGTGAAGGCAAATATCTCGAACCAGGAGCTGGATGTCTCGGTCATCTACCAGGCGTTGGGCATGAGCCGTGCGAATTTCTACCGGAAAGTGAAAGCGGTTACCGGGCTCTCCCCCATCGAACTGATCAAGAATATCCGTCTGGAAGCAGGAGCTAAACTGCTGAAAGAGTCGAATATGAACGTCTCCGAGATCGCCCAACACATCGGTTTCAGCAGCAGGTCTTACTTCGCGCGCAGCTTTAAAGCGGTTTACGGCATGTCGCCCACAGAGTATCAGGAGAAATGAGACGTTTGTACTCGCATTTGGGATGATCGTGTTTTTCCATGAGTCTGTTCTTTTATTCATTTGATTATGCTTATTAATCTAATATAAAAGAACAGATTTATGGATTTTAAATTAATGTCGCTTAAACACATTGCCGCAGCAATGATGCTTGGTTTCGTAACAATCTCTTCATGGGCCGCACCTGTACCGGCCGAAAAACCATCCGGCCTCGACCGGGCAGAAGTACTTTCCGTAGCCCGTAAGGTCGCAGACTGGCAGGTCAAGGAATTTCCCAACAACCCATATGCAGTCAAGGAACCCAAAGGCTGGATAGCCGGAGCGCTTTACCTGGGGATGTACGACTGGGCCGAACTCAGCGGAGAGGAAGGATACTTCAACTGGCTGAAGAAAGTGTTCAACCGCCAGTACTGGCAAGTAGCCGACCGTATGTACCATGCCGACGACGTGTGTGTCTCGCAGACCTATATCGATATGTACAATAAATATAAGGAAGAGAAAATGTTGCTTCCCACCCTGGCACGTATCGACTGGGTGATCAACAACCCTTCCAAAGGCGGCCTGGATATAGATTACAGCAAACCGCTCTCCTACGAACGATGGTCGTGGTGCGATGCGCTCTTTATGGCTCCGGGAGTGTACACCCGCCTGTACACGCTCACCGGAAATAAAAAGTATATGATTTTCTCTGATGCCGAATTCAAAGCCACCTATAACCACTTATATGATAAAGAAGAACACCTCTTCTTCCGTGACAGCCGCTATTTCAACCAGAAGGAAGCGAACGGTAAGAAAGTGTTCTGGGGACGAGGCAACGGCTGGGTGATCGGCGGACTGGCAGAAATACTGAAAACACTGCCGGAGAACGACACCGAATACCGCCCTTTCTACCAACAACTGTTCTGCGAACTGAGCGAACGCCTGGCCGGACTTCAAAACAAAGACGGCTTCTGGCATGCCAGCCTTTTAGACCCCGACAGCTACCCCTCTCCTGAAACCAGTGCCACCGGATTTATCGTCTACGGACTAGCCTACGGTGTCAACCAGGGTTATCTCCCGGCAGACAAATATCTCCCCGTAATCGAAAAAGGATGGAAGGCGCTTGTCTCTGCCGTCGAACCGGCCGGAAAGCTGGGTTGGGTACAACCGGTCGGAGCCGATCCTAAAAAAGTAACCCGGGATATGACGGAACTTTACGGCACCGGGGCACTCCTGATGGCAGCAGTGGAAATCTACAAGCTGTCGGAATAATTTTATAGAAATTACATGTTTTTTAGCGTATTGGGACGATAATACATCCTTTTGAGACGATTTTGTCCGCACACATAACGCGTATTTCATTCTTTTGACACAAAAAATCAAAATAGCCATCTGGTTAATTACTTAAATTGTTTAATGCGCAAATAAATTATGAAAAGCATGAGCAGACTACTGGACGGGAACCTGCCTCCCTGTAAAAAGGCAGCAGAACGAAAGAACAGGATTCTTTCTTTATTATTCTTCTTTATGGCGTTTATATCTGTACAGGTATATGCGCAAGACATCAAAATCTCCGGAACAGTTATTTCCGGATCCGACAATTACCCGATCATCGGAGCAAACATTCTGGTAAAAGGTACTACCATCGGAACCATTACAGATGTAGACGGTAATTTCTCATTCGAGGCTCCCAAAGGTTCTACATTAGTTGTATCTTACATTGGTTACCAATCACAGGAAATGCAGGTAAGCGGAAACGCACCGATTAAAATTGTTTTATCCGAAGACTCTGAAAAGCTGGACGAAGTAATCGTTATCGGTTACGGTTCACAGAAAAAGTCGGACATGACAGGCGGTATCGTTGCCGTCGGTAATGAAAAACTTCAGATGGTTTCGACCAACAACCTGATGGATAAACTGGCCGGCCAGGTTCCGGGCTTGAACATCACAATGGAAAAAGCCAGCCCTTCGGAAGACCAGGTATTGCGCGTTCGTGGTGAAAACTCACTGACGGCCGACAACTCTCCGCTGATCGTTCTGGACGGTATTCCTTACAGTGGTTCACTAGGTGACATCGATCCGGATAATATCGAAAACCTGTCTGTATTGAAGGATGCATCTTCTGCTGCTATCTACGGTTCACGTGGTGCAAACGGTGTTATCCTGATCCAGACTAAAAAGGGGAAAAAGGGAACAGCAACAGTCAGCTATAAAGGACAGGTAGGTTTCTCTCAGCCGGAACGCCGTGTCGATGTAATGAAGGGTCCGGAATACGTAAAGTTCCTACAGGATCAATGGGCTTATATGAACTATAACGGTGTGATCAAAAACCCGGAAGACATTCTGAACGTAAGTGAAATTGAAAACTGGAGAAACGGTATCGAAACAGACTGGCAGGATCAGATCTTCAGAACAGCTTTGACCAACAGCCACCAGCTCAGTGTATCCGGCGGTACGGAAAAGACTACTTACATGGCTTCTATCTCTCGTTTGAACCAGGAAGGTGTAGTGAAAGACACCGGTATGAAACGTACAAACATCGCCTTGAATATTACACAGCAATTAGGTAACTGGTTGACGATCGGTATGGCAACACAAGCCGTTCAGAAAGAATACGGTGGCATACAGGCCGGTATCTCCGATGCTCTTTGTCAATCTCCTTACGGTCAGCCGTACAACAGCGACGGTTCATTGAACTTCTATCCGATGGATCAGACTTTGCATGCCAACCCGCTGGCTGACTTGGAAGCAACAAGCGATAAAACAGATCGTAACATCTTTATTTCTACTTATGCAGATGCAAAGCTTCCGATAAAAGGATTGAGCTTCCGTACTAACTTCGGTTATAACTACCGCAGCAAATTCGAAGGTTCTTACTACGGACGTAACACCGTGACAGGTAAAGCGAAGAACGGTTCTGCCGCTATCAAGAACCAACACGACTGGGATTATACATGGGAAAATGTATTAAAGTATGAACTTCAGTTGGGCAAGCACAAATTCGATGCAACCGGTTTGTTCAGTATGCAGCAGACATCGCAGGAAATATCCGAACAAAAGGGGACCAGCTTCGTAAATGACGATTCTGAATATCACAACATGGCAGGTGCGGAAGAAAACAAAACCGTTACTTCCGAACTGACTGAAACAGCTATGTTATCTTATATGTTACGTTTGAACTACAATTATGCAAACAGATATTTGTTCACTGCAACAGGTCGTTCGGACGGTTACTCCGCATTCGGTACAAACAACAAATATGCATTCTTCCCGTCTCTTGCCGCTGCATGGAACATTTCTTCCGAAGAGTTCATGGAAAGCACAAACAACTGGATGGATATGTTAAAGATCCGTTTGTCATGGGGTTCTAACGGTAACCAGGCTATCAAGGCTTACCAGACACTTGACCGCTTGAAACTGACAAACTACATCTGGGGAGATAAAGGAACAACCGTGAACGGCGTGATCTTGTCATACAACTCGATCGGTAACCCTAACCTGAAATGGGAAACTACCCGCACAGTCAATGCCGGTGTCGATTTCAGCTTCTTCAACAGCCGCCTGTCAGGTAGCGTCGATTTCTATGTCTCAAATACTTCGGATCTGTTGATGAGCCGTACGGTTCCTATCATGAACGGTTACAACTCTATCATGGATAACGTAGGTGAAACACGCAACACAGGTATTGAACTGGCCTTGAATTCTGTAAACATGGAAAACAAGGACTTTCGTTGGAGCACCAGCTATAACTTCTCCCTGAACCGTGACAAGATCATCGAACTTCGCGGAGACGGCAAAGACGATATCACAAACAAATGGTTTATCGGCGAACCGGTAAAGGTTTACTATGACTATAATGTAGTAGGAACCTGGCAGGAAGACGATAATTTCCTGAACGCAGACGGAAAAGAAATACAGAAGGGCGCAAAACCCGGACATGCCAAACTGGAAGATGTAGACGGTGACGGTACAATCACAGCCAAAGATAAAAAGATCATCGGTTCCAAATTACCGAGCTTTACCATGTCATTAGGCAATACATTCACATATAAGGATTTCACATTCTCATTCCTGTTGAACGGAGTATTCGGTGCATGGAAAGAAATGATCGATTACAACTTCGACCGTTGGAGCTCCAAATACAACTACATCAGCGGTATGGATTACTGGACTCCGGAAAATCCGACAAATGCTATGACCTCTCCGGGTTATGTTCCTTACGACAAACATTCATTCTATAAAAAGATGAATTATGTACGTATCAAGAATATCACATTAGGCTATAATATTCCGAAGGCAATCCTCACTCCGGTTGGAATCTCTGCTCTGAACGTTAACCTGAGCGTTAACAACCTGTATACATTCAGCAATGTAAAGAATGCGTTGAACTTCGACGGAACAGACTACAATGCCAATATTGTTTCCTGTTACCCGACAGCACGTTCCTTTATGCTGGGCTTAAATCTTATTTTCTAATCTCATAAACAAATACAGAATATGAAAAATATATTAGCCGCTGCAGCCGCAGCATTTTTACTGATCACAACGACAGGCTGCTCCGATTTCCTTGATGAAGATCTGAAAAAGGAATTGGCTCCTGATAATACCTATACCAGCACATACGGTTTCCAGGTTGGTGTAAACGGATTGTATGCCTGGGCACGTTCTGAATTCAATACCTGGGGAACATCACCGACAACATTAGGACAGGCTTGTCCTTACGAATCGTTCCAGGTGGCAACAGACATTGTATATACGGGGCATGGCGACGGCTCGCTGGTACCTTTCGAAACACTGGCTATCACTCCTTCACTGACATTCGTAGAGAACTATTGGAAATGGTCTTACGGACTGATCTCATCTGTTAATGAACTATTGACCTATGCCGATAAGAACGAAAACTGGGATGCACCGACAGATAAAATCGGTTTCCAAGCCGAAGCACGTTTCTTCCGTGCCTATGCTTACCGCTACCTGGTTTATCTCTATGGAGATGTACCTTACGTAGATAAAATCGAAAGCGACTTCCGCATAGACTTCACTCGTACACCGAAAGCGGAAGTGCTGAATCACATGATCGAAGACCTGACATTTGCTGCTGATAATCTACCGGAAAACCCGGATAATGTAAACGAGGTGGGTAAGTTGACCAAGTGGGCAGCAATCCAACTATTATCCGAAGTTTACTTAATGGCCGGACAATATGATAAGGCTGAAGCTGCTGCCAAGCAAGTGATCGATTGCGGTTATTTCCACCTGATGACAGAACGTTTCGGTGTAAACAAATCAGCTCCCGGCGACGTGTTCTCTGATATGTTCCTGGAATACAACCAGAACCGTACAGCAGGTAATATGGAAACTATTTGGGTAATGCAGCTAGAATATAACACTCCTGGTGGCGGTGGCGACAGCGAAGACTGGACTAAACGTGCATGGGTTCCCAAATACTGGAATGAAACAGGTTTTGTATTGTGCGACTCTCTGGGTGGCCGTGGTCTGGCTCAAATCGTTCCGTTCAAATGGTGGATCGACAGTGAAGACTTCTACGCTCCTACGGATATGCGTAACTCTAAATATAGTATCAAGAGAGACTGGTATTACAACAATCCTGCAACACCGGAACTGTTTGGTAAAAAATGTGAGGTAACAGAAGACACATGGGCCAAATGCTCTGTTTTCCCAACTATCACCAAGTTCAACTATGGTAAAACAGACGACGATCCTGCTTACACAGGTAATAACAAAGACCGTATGAAGTTCCGTCTGGCAGAAACTTATCTGTTGTTGGCAGAAGCTCGTTTACAACAAGGTAATGCACAAGGCGCAGCCGAAGCAATCAACGTTGTACGTAAACGTGCCGGTGCACCGGAAATTACAGCATCACAGGCAACGATAGACTTCCTGCTGGATGAACGTATCCGTGAATTGGTTGGCGAAGAATTGCGTCGCTTTACATTGGTTCGTACAGGCAAGTTAGTAGAACGTACCAAAAAGTACAACTCTCGCAGCAGCAAAATAGACAACGATCATATTTTGTGGCCTATCCCGCAATCTATCATCGACTCTAACACAGGTGCTGATTTCCCACAGAATCCGGGTTATTAATTATACTACATGGTAAGGGGCATCTACAGGCAACGTATTTGCCCCTTCTTTCTCTCCTTTCACGTACCAAGAAAACATCATATCATGAGATACCTACTCCTAATAATAAGCCTATACATCTCCTCTACCCTCAGCTCATCCGCCCAGGACTGGCTGATCGATGGCTCTTCCTATAAATCGAAAGTACAGACAACACACGAAGGGAAACGTCTCGAACTAACCAACGGCCTCCTGCGCCGTATCTTCCTGCTTGCCCCCAACGCAGCCACTATCGCCCTCGACAACCTGATGACCGGGCAAAACGAACTGCGGGCAGTCCGCCCCGAAGCCTTGCTCGTCATTAACGGAAAAGAATATCCTGTCGGAGGATTGACCGGGCAGCCCGTCAACAACTTCCTGACAGATGAATTCATCAACAACATGCAGGCCTGCGACTCCGCTTTTACCCTGGTCGACTACCAGATCAGCGAAAGCAAGGAACGTTTCCCCTGGAAACCGAATAGCCGGTGGATATCCAACCTGTACCCCTGGCCTGCCCCCGGCAAACGGATCACCTTCAACTACCAGGCTCCGGCAACAGCCCCCCGGGAATGCAAAGACCTGAAAGTACGCGTCATCTACGAACTATACGACGGTGCCCCTATCCTGACCAAATGGATCGAGATCGATAACAAAGGGACGGAAACCGTCACACTCGACTCTTTCAAATCAGAAATACTGGCGTTGGTGGAAACCGCCCCGAAAGTGCATTACGGTGAACCCCATGAAGTACGCATGATGGCACAAGAACCGGGCGCTTACACGAAAGACTTCCGCCGGCAACCCGTGCAGACAGATGCCCCCCGCGACTATATCGACCGCTTCACCCAACTGTTCGTCGTCACCGACTACGCGATGGGAGGCGATATGGAAGCGATGAAAGATAACCCGGCTGTCCGTTGGGTGTTCGACCATCCGGAATATGAATTTACCGGCATACGCTATTACGGTCAATACAAACCGGCCCGTTTGGAAGTCACTCCGCTGCTAGGCCCCGGTCTCGACATCGAGGCAGGCGACAGCTTCGAATCGTGCACCGCCTTTGAAATGCTGCGCGACGCCACCGATCAGGAACGACGCGGCCTGGCAGAATGCAAGTTCTGGCGTATGATGGCTCCCTGGACACAGGAGAACCCGATCTTCATGCATGTTCGCGAATCAGATAATGAAGCCGTGAAACAAGCCATCGACCAATGCGCCGCCGTCGGCTTCGAGATGGTGATCATGACATTCGGCAGCGGCTTCAAGATAGAGAACGATTCCGTCTCCTACCTGCAACGGATGAAAGAACTGAGCGATTACGCTGCCCGGAAAGGCATTGCCATCGGTGGTTACTCTCTGCTGGCAAGCCGTGGAGCCAAAGACATAGACGCCGCCATTAGTCATAGAACCGGGAAACCGGCCAACACACGCGAAGAAGGTAGCCGTTTCGGCGTATCTCCTTGTATCGCTTCCGATTGGGGAGATACCTACTTCCGTAAACTGCAAAACTTCTTCACCACAACAGGGATGAATGTTTTTGAAAACGACGGTTCATACCCCGGCGACCCTTGTGCTTCCACGTCACACAGCGGCCATAAAGGGTATCTCGACTCGCAATGGCAGCAATGGAAAAAGATTAACCGGTTTTATCGCTGGTGCCGTGCCAACGGAGTCTACCTGAATGTGCCCGACTGGTATTTCCTGAGCGGCTCCAATAAAACACCGATGGGATATGTCGAAACCAACTGGTCGCTGCCCCGCGCCTACCAGGAGATCATCGAACGCCAGAACATCTACGACGGAACCTGGCAGAAAACACCCAGCATGGGTTTCATGTTCGTCCCCCTCACCCAGTATCACGGAGGAGGTGAAGCGGCCACGATCGAACTATTGAACGAGCACTTGGATCATTACGAAACCCGCCTGCGCAACCTGTTCGGTGCCGGAGTGCAAGCCTGCTACCGCGGCCCCCGTCTGTACGATACCGACGCGACTAAAGAGCTGGTCGGCAAATGGGTCTCCTTCTATAAAAAATACCGCCGGATACTCGACTCCGACATTATCCACCTTCGCCGTCCCGACGGACAGGACTGGGACGGTATCATGCACGTCAACCCGGCTTTGAAGCAAAAAGGATTTATCTCCGTCTACAACCCGCTCGACGTCCCGATCCGGAAAGAGATCAGGATACCTCTTTATTATACCGGACTGACCGACAAAGTCACCGTCAAGGAGCAGGATCAGAACAGTAAGGTATACGTGTTGGAGCGCGACTACTCCGTCACTATCCCTATCGATATTCCAGCGAAAGGATATAACTGGTACGTCATCGAATAAACAGATTTGTATAACCATATAATATAATGATCATGAATATAAATAAAACACCGGCCAAGCGGCTGATCCTGTGCCTGTCGTTCGGGGTTCTTCCTCTGCTGAACGCAGACAACAGCAGTTTACAGGCTTCACAGCCCCATGCTCAAAAAGGCCAGAAGAAGATTTATCAGAAAGGTTGGATCGACTTCAATAAGAATGGAAAGAAAGACATCTACGAAGATCCTTCCCAACCCATCGATAAACGGATAGACGACCTACTCCGGCAGATGACCGTGGAAGAAAAGACCTGCCAGCTCGGCACCATCTACGGATACGGCGCCGTCCTGAAAGACACCCTGCCCACCGCCGAATGGAAAACCCGTATCTGGAAAGACGGTATCGGAAATATAGACGAACACCTGAACGGGGAATGGAAACGCACCTCGCTCGACTTCCCCTATTCCCGTCACGCCGAAGCCATGAACAAGGTACAAGCCTTCTTCGTGGAAGAAACCCGCCTGGGAATCCCCGCCGATCTGACCAACGAAGGTATCCGCGGACTGAAGCACGAGAAATCGACCTTCTTCCCCGCCCAGATCGGCCAGGGCTGTACCTGGGATAAAGACCTGATCCGGGAGATCGGACGCATCACCGGAGAAGAAGCCCGGGCACTGGGATACACCAACGTCTACTCCCCGATCCTCGACGTGGCACGCGATCCGCGCTGGGGTCGCACGGTAGAAAGCTATGGCGAAGACCCGTACCTGGTCGGCGAACTGGGACGCCAGCAAGTACTTGGCATCCAGAGCAACCGTGTTGTCTCCACCCCGAAACACTTTGCCATCTACGGCGTTCCGGCCGGCGGACGCGATTGCGAGTCGCGAACCGATCCGCACGCCACCCCGCAGGAAGTACACGAGTTGCACCTCGAACCCTTCCGCATCGCCTTTCAGGAAGCAGGCGCACTCGGAACCATGTGTGCACACAACGACTACAACGGTACGCCCGTCAGCGCCAGCCATTACCTGATGACGGAACTGATGCGCAACCAATGGGGCTTCAAAGGATATATCGTTTCCGACAGCTGGTCGATCAGTAAGAACGTCGACTTCTACCATATCGTATCGACCCCCGAAGAAGCTGTCGCCAGCGAACTCAACGCCGGACTGAATATCCGCACCTTCTTTGAGGAGTCGGAAGTCTTTATCAAAACGCTGAGAAACGCCTTGAAGAAAGGGCTGGTAACGGAAAGCACCCTCGACCAGCGTGTCCGCGAAGTGCTTTACGTCAAATTCTGGCTGGGACTCTTCGACCAACCGTACGTAAAAGACACCAAGCTGGCCGACCGGGTAGTCAGCAGCGACAGGAACCGGGAAGTATCGCTCCGCGCCGCCCGCGAATCGATCGTCCTTCTGAAGAATGAAAACAATACGCTCCCGCTCTCGAAAGAGATCAAAAACATTGCTGTGATCGGCCCGCAGGCCGACGAGTACAAATCGCTCACCTCCCGTTACGGCTCGCACAACCCGAATGTAATCACCGGTCTGCAAGGCTTGAAGAACCTGCTCGGCGAAAACGTCAACCTGATGTATGCCAAAGGCTGTAACGTCCGCGACAAGAATTTCCCCCAAAGCGACGTGATGTTCTTCGAGATGAGCGACAAGGAACAGGAAGAGATCGACAAAGCCGTCGAAATAGCCCGGAAAGCGGAAGTCGCCATCATCTACGTGGGCGACGACTTCCGTACGATCGGCGAGTCACGTAGCCGTGTCAACCTCGACCTGTCAGGCCGCCAGAAAGAACTGGTACGCGCCGTGCAAGCCACCGGAACACCGGTCGTACTGGTACTGTTCAACGGCCGTCCCGCCACTCTCAACTGGGAGAATGCGAACGTGCCTGCCATCGTCGAAGCCTGGTATCCGGGCGAATTCTCCGGACAGGCGGTAGCCGAAGTGTTGTTCGGCGACTATAACCCCGGCGGCAAGCTGTCGACCACCTTCCCGAAGTCGGTCGGCCAGATCCCCTGGGCTTTCCCGTTCAAACCCAATGCCAACGGTAAAGGCTTTGCCCGTGTAGACGGCGAACTTTATCCTTTCGGCTACGGACTGAGCTACACCACCTTCGAACTGAGCGACCTCCAACCGGCGCAAACCCGTATTGCCGATGGCGACACGCTGGCCGTCACCTGCCGGGTGAAAAACACCGGGACAGTGAAAGGCGATGAAGTCGTACAGCTTTACCTGGTCGACGAGACTTCTTCCATCTCCCGTTACGAAAAGGAATTATGCGGTTTCGAGCGCGTCACCCTCGAACCTGGCGAAGAAAAGACCGTCACCTTCCGGGTCAACCGCCGTGCTTACGGCATGTATAACGATAATAATGAGTTTGTGGTAGAACCGGGCAAGTTCCTGTTGTATGCCGGCAACTCATCCAAATCAACCCCGTTAAACGCTGAATTTTATGTGGAATAGATTACTGATACCCCTCCTGCTGCTCCTTTGCAGCCAGGGGGGCTTCGGCCAGACATGGCTGAACAAAACAGACAAGGACATCCTCCAATATATGGAAGAACATAAGGAACGTATTCAGGACAGTCGACAAACGCCCTCTCTCTTCACCATGACCTGTCAGGAAGAAGACGAGCTGGGCCGCCTGTTCGACGTCACCTACCGCTTCGACCTGAAAGAAAATGTATGCACCTCCTACGAACGCCTGCTACCCGCCCACCGCTACTGGGCTTCCACCCTGCTGGAACAGGCTTCGCAACAGGAAGCCGACGCCTCCGGCAATGAGATCGATGTAGACGGGGAAACACTAAATACGGTATATACGTTCGACGATCATGTAGTACATATTGCATTGAAAGACGATCGGCTATCGCTTATCTATACGTTGGCTAATAAATAGAAGAAAATAACTAGCTATAAAAGTTTGTACATCCATTGAAATGAGAACTGGAAGAAGATGAGGCTCGGAACTAGGAAATAATGAGTCTGTTATAGGAAAAGATGAACTATTTAGCGACGTCAGCGGGCTCGAAGAGTTCGAACTATGTTAACCCACGGTGCAACCGTGGGTTAGGATCTCCGCCGGATGGTATGTCCCCAAAGGGGGCGAACAGCACGTTATGGTTGAACCTCTTCGAGGCTCACCGGATGATGATTGACATGCCCCCAGTTGCACTGGGGGTTAACATAGTTCTGGCTCTTCGAGCCCGTCAACGTCACTATAAACAGTTTCACATTTGACAATAACTGAAACATCCAAAACGGATAACTATCGAAATATTCGCTCCCCCCTAATCCTTCTAAAAGGAAAGATATTCACATTATTTAATGGAGATAAACGAGTGAGGGACAGAGTCCTAATAGAACTCTGTTAATAATGGTGCCAAAGGTAACGATAACAATCGGATTTACAAGAGTTAAAGAAGGATTTTACAAAAAAAATTAAAGAAGCCTTTAAAGAATCCGGTAGATCTTTTTGCCTAGCTATCAATGCATAAGACTAACCTAGTTCTATTAGGACTTAATCCATTCAAGCTTATGCAAAACGTATTAAAAGGGTGGCTCGTCGACAACACGGTGACCACCGATGATCTGAATGACAAGATCTTACAGCTAGAATCGGCAGGTAGTGCAGACTTCGACGACATCATCAGCGAAATGTTGAAGGAAGATACCGGACTGCGTATCGAAACGCTCCGGCATTCCGTTTCGCTCTACAATCGGGTCGTTGCCCGCCTTATCCTGAGCGGATATAGCGTGAACACCGGAATCTTCCGCGCCGTGGCGAAGTTCCTCGGCATTGTGGAAGGCGGCGTTTGGAACAAGGAAAAAAACTCTATTTATGTAGCTGTCACACAAGACAAGGCTTTACGCGAAGAAATCGCTAAAACATCGGTCAGCATTCTGGGAACGAAATCGAACGTAATGTACATCCTCGAAACGGAAGACCGCAAGACCGGGCTTAAAGACGGTACGGCTACTTCCGGACGCAACCTTGTGGTTCGCGGTGCCGCACTGAAAGTGATAGGCGACAATGAGACAGTAGGCGTAACGCTGACCAACAGCGAAGGTGTTGTTACAAAGCTCGATGCCGACATGATTGCTTCCAACAAGCCGTCGGAACTGATGCTTTTGATCCCTTCCGGCCTTGCCGATGGCGAATACACGCTAACGGTGACTACACAATACTCCACCGGAGCCGTTTTGAAAGCACCGCGCAGTAGCAGCATCACCCTTTGGATGGGTGGCAAATCCAGTGGCGGCGGCGAAGATGACCGCCCCGTTATAGAATAACAAAACTCCTCTCATTTCCGGAACACCCCCGGCTGCAATCGCAATCGGGGGACTATTCCGGTCGCAATCGACACCCAATTACGGTCGCAATCGACACTCAATTACGAGCGGAATAGGGTAAGCATTAAAAACTAACTGCAAATTCACTCTCTTTATGTATAAAATTTCGACTCTACTCGTTCTACTCTCACTTTTATTCTCCTTTTCGCTTCATGCAGAAAATATACCCCTTAACATTTCCACAGGAAACATCACCATTACAAATAGCAGTTATACACAAACAGGCGGTGGGTCGGGTAGTCTGTCTGGTAGTGGTGGGAGTTTTATCATTACACAGACGGATAATGGACAGACAACTGGAAATACGATCACTGTTTCCAGAGGTACGCATATGATTACCCTAAACAAGATAAATATTCAGAAAACCAGAAGCAATGATTGTGCTTTTGCAATCAGTAACAGCGCAACCGTTTCGTTTCTCTCCTACTTTTGTTTCAAGGCCGGCCGGTCTGTCTCCGTTTTATTTACTTTAACAAAGTATAGGTTATTAAGAGAAAACTTATATCTTTACGGAAAATCACTATTGAATTATTGCTTAAGCAAGAGTAAAAACCGAACAAACTATTAGTATGACAAGAATAACCACTAAATTATTTTTGCCTGTCTTTTTCCTTGTATTCCAACATTTGGCTGGTATGGAAACCTCTCCATACTTTTTTACACAGATAGGGGTGGAAGACGGGTTGTCACAGGGTTCTGTCTCGCATATCTACCAGGATACCGACGGCTTCCTATGGCTGGGTACCCGGGGCGGACTACACCGGTACGACGGATATGAATTTACCGTTTACAAGAATAACCCGACCGACTCCTGTTCGCTGACGGATAACAATATTCTGGATATCGGAGAAGACAGGAACAAAAACATTTGGGTAATAACGGATCACGGTATCCATAAGATCACACGACAGACGGGCAACATCAAACGCTATCGGGTAAAAGAGACACGGTTCATGCACTGCTGCATGTTAAGCCGCAACGGTGATTTCCTGATGGGCGGCGAGAAATTCCTGTATCAGTATGACGAACAGGGCGACTCGCTCGTTTACAAAGACTGGTTATCGTCGACTCCCATCGCATCCAATATTAAAAGCATTCAGGAAGATGACGAAGGCAATCTGTATGTCGCCAGCACATTGGCCGGGATGGCTGTACTGAACAAAGAGAGGGAAGTCGTCCACTATTTCCAACACGATCCGGATGATCCGTCTTCGCTGATCAAAGGGGCCATCCGCAGAATGTTTACGGACAGCAGTAAACGGTTGTGGATCCTTTCGGAAACTTCCGGCATCTGCTACCTGGACAAAAAGAATAATAAGTTCGTCCACCTGAATACCGCCAACTCAAAGCTAAGCAGCAACGTAGTCCGGGCCATCGCCGAACCGATACCGGGAACCTTACTGCTCGGTACCTTCTCCGGACTGAATAAGGTAGACGGGCAAACGCTGGAAGTAACTCCCTACAAATTCAACCCCGACGAATCGGGGGCATTGAGCTATTACTCCGTGCACAGCCTGCTGAAAGATAACACCGGAGCCTTATGGGCCGGAACATGGAAAGGACTGAATTACTACAGTCCGGCCCGCAAGCAATTTTACCAGATCACCCCCAACGAATTTACCGGACTGCTGGGAAAAGGGGAAGAGGATGACGAAGGTAACATCTGGTTCGCAACGGAAGGAGCCGGACTGTTCTGCTACAACCCGCAAACGCAAAGCCAGCAATTCTATCCCAAGAAGTCGCCTTACAAAAGCAATTACAGCTCAAACATATTCAAATCGTTGCTGATAAAAGGAGACAGCATCATTTGTGCCACCAACCAGGGGGCTGTCTACCTGTTCTCCCGCAAATGGAAAGATTACCGCCTGCTTTACGATTTCCAGCGGGGCGATATCTATACGTTGCTAAACGACAGCAAGGGCAGGTTATGGATACCGACAAACTCCAGCACAGGGTTGGTCATGATAGAGAATGGCAAACAGATCAACCAGTTCCCAGTGGACGGGACAACCAAAAAGTTTTATTTCGTTACCACCATAAAGGAAGTAGAGCCGGATGTGTTTGTCATGGGGACACTCGGACAGGGCATCTACAAATATGATATGAAAAAGGAGACACTTAAGACGGTCTCTTCACCGGAACTCAACTTGCCGGATAATATAAAACCCGGAATAGTGAGCGGCATACAGACCGACTCAATGCAAAATATATGGGTTTCATTCTACGGGAACAGCATATTCCGCTTCGATAAGGAGTTGAACCTGGTCAAACAGTATACCGGAAAAGAGGGGATCACGGATGGTTATATCTATACGATGGTGTACGACCGTAACCAGCTTTTATGGGTTCTATCCGGCAATGACCTGTACTGTTTCGATCCGGCCGAAGACCGCTTTTCGCCTGTCCGGAACGACAGCCAGCTGGTGCTGGAACCTACAATTCACGCAGGAACGACCGATAAACAAGGTATTCTCTATTTTCCCGGAAACAAGGGAATACTATGCTTCAACCCTTCCCAAATGAACAAAAACACATATATTCCGCCTGTCTATCTGACCACCTTATCTATCAATAATAATCCGGTAGAATTTAAGAACACGCAACCACTCCGGTTAAAGGCCAATGAAACCAACATTGCCATCGGATATACTGCTCCGGACTTTATTTCTCCGAAGCAGAACCAATACGCCTACCGGATGGAAGGAGTAGAAAAAGAGTGGAACCATGTGAGGGGAAGAAAGGTCGCTTATTATAGTAATTTGGCCCCGGGTACTTACAATTTCAAAGTAAAGGTTGCCAACAGCGAAAATCTGTGGAATCCGCAAGAGGCCTCCATGAGCATCATCGTAAGCCCTCCCCCATTCAAAACCTGGTGGGCTTACACCTTGTATATCATCATTATTGGCACCATCATCTGGCGGTTTATTTATCATCAGAAAGTACGTCACGAGCTGGAAAGCAGCATTCGTTTCAAACAGTTGGAACAGGAAAAAATGAAAGAATTACACGAGGAAAGAATGCGCCTTTTCACCAACTTCTCACACGAACTACGCACTCCTTTAACACTTATCACCAATCCTCTTGAAGATATGTTGCGCCATAGTTCCTTCTCTATGGAGGTAAAAAACACGTTGCAACTGATGCGTAAAAACACGCAACGATTGCTTCTACTCGTTAATAATCTTATGGATGTGCAAAAATACGACTCGCAAAAAATGGTTCTTCAAAAGGAGAAATTCGATCTGACTGTATTCATTAACGAATTATATGAGTTATTCGCTCCGGTAGCTAGGAACAGGAACATCTCATTTACCCTGAAAAATGATTTTTCGACAGACTTCTGCGTCTATTACGACAGGCAAGAGATTGAGAAAGTGATGTTTAACCTGCTATCGAATGCCTTTAAGTTCACATCCGAAGGGGGTACAATCGAAATGAAACTATCCGCTCTTTCCAACGAAAATGACATAGTTCGTGTGAAACTCTGGCAAAACAGAGACCTCTCGGAAGACTACTATTTACACATACAAGTATCTGATAATGGGGAGGGTATAGCTTCGGAAGATATCGAAAAAATCTTCGAACCATTCTACCGATCTTCGCAGGACTTACACCACCAGATTGCAGGTTCAGGTATCGGATTGAGTCTGGCCCGTTTTATCGTGGAACAACATGGTGGAATAATCTGGGCTGAAAACATGCCGCAGGCCGGTACACGGATACATGTTTTGCTCCCGCTTCCCCAAAAACCGGTCAGCAATCCGGTGAAACATACGGAACCGTCTTTACTGGTAAATACACAGGAGTTCCTTCCTTCGGATAAGAAAGAAATTCCGGTCATTTCGCAGACATTACTTATAGTGGAAGATAATAAAGATGTATTGGAGTATCTGGAAAAACAGTTTGAAAACGAATATAAGGTACAAAAAGCAGAGAACGGGCAAGAAGCGCTCAAACAAATCGCTATAAAAGTGCCCGACCTGATCATTAGCGATATCATGATGCCGGAAATGGACGGGCTCGAACTGTGCCGACAGGTCAAACAAAGCCAGAAATTGTCTCATATACCGGTAATCCTCCTGACAGCCAAGACAATGCCGTCGCAGATAACCGAAGGGTATAACGTCGGGGCGGACGACTATATCATCAAACCGTTCGACATCGTGCAACTGCAAGCCCGGGTACGCAACCTACTGGCTTCCCGCAAGCAGATTCGTAAGAAATATGAGAAAAAGATCGATCTCAACGAGTTAGGTGTAAAGACATCCCCGCTCGACGAAGAGTTCCTGAAACAATACACGGCTATTGTAAAGGCTAATTTCTCCAATCCCGACCTGGATGTAGACATGATCTGTAAAGAAATAGGCATGAGTCGGGCTAACTTCTACAGGAAAGCGAAAACACTGACCGCCCTCTCTCCCGCCGAAATGATCAAAAATCTGCGCCTGGAAGCTGCGGCCCAAATGTTGCGTGAAACAGATTTAAGCGTAAGCGAGATCCTGGAGAAAGTAGCATTCAGCAGTAGTGGTTATTTCGCTTCTTGCTTTAAGCAGGTATACGGTCTTTCACCAAAAGAATACCGAAAAGTTAATTCTAACGGAAATACCGATAGCTGACACAAAACTAACCATCATTGATATAAAATTAACCTTTCGTATTGGATAATACCGACAATTTTGTCTCGAGTTAATTAATAAGAGTTAACCATTTATTAATATTATTCTATATGAAGAACAAAGTTTTAACCACTTTGATGGGCTTTTTCCTTTTTGCTCATCAATTATTTGCCCAGGACATCAGCGTGTCCGGTAATGTTAAAGACGAAAAAGGAGACGCTTTGATCGGGGTTACAATCCAGGTGAAAGGAACAACCACCGGTAGTATTACCGACATGGACGGTAATTTCAGGCTTCAGTCTGTGCCCGCAAACGGCGAGTTGGTATTCTCTTATATGGGGTATCAAACTCAAACCGTCCCTGTAAAAGGGAAAACGGTGGTAAACGTAGCTATGAGAGAAGACTTACAGGCACTCGACGAAGTGGTCGTAGTCGGTTTCGGTACACAAAAGAAAGTGAACCTGACAGGTGCCGTCGCTTCCATCGGTTCGGAGGTACTTGAAAACAAGCCGGTTGCCAACGTAGGCCAGGCTTTGCAGGGAGTTGTACCTAACTTGAATGTAGCAGCTACCAACTCATCACCGAATGCAGCACCTACTTTCAATGTGCGTGGTGGTACATCCATCGGTCTGAAAAAGGACAAGACGGACGAATGGGAAGTAAAAACCGGAAGTCCGCTGATCATGGTAGACGGTATCCAGGTCGATGCGGATTATCTGAACATGATGAACCCGAGCGACATCGAAAATATCTCTGTATTGAAAGATGCTTCCGCTTCCGCAATCTACGGTGCACGTGCTACTTACGGGGTGATGTTGATCACGACTAAATCCGGTAAGAATGACTCCAAGGCAACCGTTACGTACAATCTGAACCTGCAGTGGAACACTCCTTCCCGCATACCGGATATCCTGGACTCTTACACCCATCAGCTGGCTTCCAACAAGCAGGCTTTAATGACCGGTGGTACAGTGACTCCCTGGATGGAAAGTTTGTTGGCTGCCAAGAAAAAATACATGGAAGATCCAAGACCGGAAAATGCATGGATTTACAACGAAGGTAGTACCTCTGCCATGACATGGGTAGCGAACATGAACCCTTACGATGTGGGAGTGAAAGACTGGACACCGCTTCAGCGCCACAACCTCTCTATCAGCGGTGGTTCTGCCAAAACGCGTTATTACATCTCTTTGGGGTACCAGCGTCAGGAAGGTATGTATAAGATCAATACGGATATACAGAACCGTTACAACATCAATATGAGCCTGAATTCAAAAATTAATGACTGGCTGGATGTTGCTTCCAAGATCTCATACAACACGAGTAAATATAATGAGCCTTTCATGAACGTTCAGAAAGGATCGGTATGGAAAGCTATGAAAAACGAACCGGGACGTAACCTGAACATGCCGATTATGACCGGCCCGAACGATCCGATTCCTAATACATATACAGATAATATCCTGGGATGGCTGGCCTATGGGGCAACGCAAGAAACCCGAAATACGAATGCCGTATTCAATATTACTCCAACCATCACGATCACTCCGGAGTTTAATGTGAAAGCCGAGTTGTCTTACCGTCCGACTGATTATTTCCAGAAACAATTTATCCCGGTACGCAACTATGTGGTAGACTCTTGGCAGGGTACGGTGAATACGCATACATCTCCTTCCAGTGTAAGAGAAGAAACGACACATTCCGATTATTATACGATAAACGCTTACGCCAATTTCAATAAAGCATTCGGCAAACATAATGTTTCCGCCGTAGCAGGTTTCAATCAGGAATGGTATCAGTTTCGTAAAACATGGGGAAAGGCGGAGGATGTCATCACCAACGACCTACCGACACTGGGTATGACCAACGGTGCACAATACACAGGCGATAACTTTGAGCATTGGGCTATCCGCGGAGCTTTCGTTCGTGCCAACTACGATTACGACGGACGTTATCTGTTTGAGTTCAGCGGTCGTTACGACGGTACTTCCCGCTTTTCGAAGGATACACGTTTCCAGTTCTTCCCTTCTTTCTCCGCCGGTTGGAGAATCTCGGAAGAGAAATTCATGACGGGTACACGCAGTTGGCTGGATAACCTGAAACTGCGCGGTTCATGGGGTTCTTTAGGTAACCAGAATGTGGCCAACTACGCCTACATTGCCAGCTACGGAGCAGCCAGTCTGATCTCTTGGTCGATGAACGGCGAACAAATCAAAGGTATGAACCCGACAGCGATCGTTCCGAACGACCTTACCTGGGAAACAGCCAAGACATTAGACTTCGGTCTGGATGTAACCGCATTGCACGGACGTTTGGATGCTTCCTTCGACTGGTACACTCGCCGGACTACCGATATTTTGATGAGCGGAACCAAACTTCCAGCCGTACTGGGTGCATCTGTTCCAAAACGCAACTCCGGGGAGTTAAAAACTAACGGTTGGGAATTGAGTCTGAAATGGAGAGACCAACTGAGCAATGGCATCCGTTACGATGTCGGACTGGTTCTTTCCGATTATCAATCTGAAGTTGTCAAGTTCACAGGGAATCCCAACAAGTTGCTGGATACATTGTATGACGGCATGAAAATGGGTGAAATCTGGGGATATGAAACCGTAGGAATTCTACAAGAAAGCGATTTCACTGTCGACGAGAGTGGTAAGTACACCTTAATTGGCCCGTCACAGAACAAAGTAACGACTACTGCCTCAACCTGGTATCCGGGAGATGTCAGATATGCTGACCTGAACGGTGATAATGAAATATCAAAGGGAGAAAATACAGTAGATGATCCAGGAGACAGGAAGATCATCGGTAACACAACCCCGCGTTTCCAGTATGGTATCACCGGTAATATTTCCTGGAAAAACATCGACCTGAATATCTTCTTCCAGGGAATCGGTAAAAGAGACGTTTGGATTGACGATAACGTATTCTGGGGTGGCTCCGGTACGGCAGGTAACTGGGAGATGTACAACAACTCATGGACACCGGAACGAACTAATGCCAAATATCCGATGTATGCAGGACGCGGACAGAATCAGGTTGCACAGACCGGTTATATTTTCAATGCCGCCTATCTTCGTCTGAAAACGCTGGCAGTAGGTTATACGTTGCCTAGAGAATGGACAAACAAAATAAAATTGTCGACTGTACGCTTTAGCCTGTCTGGCTACAATCTGTTTGAAATAACTAAAGTTCCGAATCTGTACGACCCGGATCAGATCTCATCCGACTATCCGATGATGCGTTCCGTTGCATTCGGTCTGCAAGTAGGTTTCTAAATAATACATTTATCATAATCAACAATTAAAGATAATCAGTTATGAAATTCAATTTTAAGAAATATATATTGGCACTCGGAATGGCTTCGGTATTATTACCGAGCTGTAACGACGACTTTATGGAACGTTACCCGCAGGACCAGATTACGGACGAAAGTTTCTGGAAAACAGAAACCGACCTGAAGCTTATGCTGAACAGCCTTTATCCTCTTTATATTATCGGTCACGGAAGCGGTTGGTCAGACGGCAAGACTCCGGTATTGAACGTTGTCGGCAGTCCGCTGATGTACGGTGACTATTATTCGGACAACTGTATCAAAACAGGTAATGAAGTCACCGGTCTGGCCGGCGAATTTATTGTGCCGACCGGTGCTACAGAGCAAACCGGCTGGTATTGGTGGAACCTGCGCAAAGTAAACTTCTTCCTTACTCATTACGACAAAGCTGAACTTACCCCGGAAAAGAAAAACGCCTATGCCGGTGAAGCTTATTTCTTCAAAGCCTGGGATTATTATCTGAAAGTGCTTTACTTCGGTGATGTGCCTTGGTTGACCCGCGACCTGAATGTGGACTCGGAAGAGCTGTATGCCGCCCGTACTCCACGCGCAGAGGTGATGGACTCCGTTCTGATGTGTATCAACAAAGCAGTGGAATGGTTACCGGAAAAAGCCAACCAGGAAAAAGACCGTCTGAACAAGGATCAGGCAAACTTCCTGAAAGCCCGTATCTGTCTGTTTGAAGGTACATTCCGTAAATACCATACTGAGCTAAACCTTCAAAGTACAGCCAATAAATTCCTGGAAGAAGCGGTTAAGGCCAGTGAAGCTTTAATTGGCAAATACTCTCTTTACAACTCCGGAGAAAATGCGTACTGGAAGATGTTCACCGCGATCGACCTGTCGACCAATCCTGAAGTTATTTTAGGACGTACCTATCTGGAAAATAAAGTCGGACACGCGGCACAACGTTATTTCAACCAGAATAACTCCAACCGCCAGTCGATGGGTGCCACACGCGGAATGATCGACGAATATCTTTGTATCGACGGACGTCCGATCTATACCGGAGGCAGTGAAGGCAACTACACGAATAACCCGAACTTCCTGGGTTACGGCAAATGGACCGAACTGGAAAACCGCGACCCGCGTCTGACACAAACTGTCTGCCGCCCGGGCGAACATGTAACGATCTACCAGGGAGGTGTTCTCGATATTGAAACGAATGGTATCACTTATCCGGGGTTGAACTATACCGGCAGCGGTTCGACCGTAACCGGTTACCGTGTGATCAAACACTGGATGGGCGACAAAATAGAAGAAGACCGTACCACAAAAGGTATTCAGGCTGCTATCGAATTCCGCTACGGTGAATTACTGCTGATATATGCTGAAGCCAAATACGAACTGAACGGGACTCTGTCTCAATCGGATGTAGACAAAACGATCAACGCATTGCGCGAACGTGCCGGTTTCGATTTCAGCAAATACCCGTCTGCCCGCCTGACGGTGGGTAGCGAACCTGCCGACCCCCGTCTGGATAAGATTTATGCAGACAAACTGGAATACCAGGTTCCTCCGTTGTTGCGTGAAATCCGCCGCGAACGCCGCGTTGAAATGGCTATCGAGAATCATCGTTATATAGACCTGATGCGTTGGAAAGCCGGTAAACTGTTCACCGTTCCTTTGCGTGGAATGAACTTCCTGGCTGTACAAGATCTGTATGACGGTTCACATACTGAAAAGCCGGAGATCGCAGTCAAAGTGGAATTGGACAAAACAGTATTCGTCGACGAACAGGGCTTCATTATCTGCTATCCGAAGAGCCCGTACACCAATACAGTGAAAGGAACATTACCCTGGGATGACTACCGCTACTACTGGCCTATCCCGAAAGAAGAACTGGTAATGAACCCGAATCTGGTACAAAACAAAGGTTGGGAAGATAAATAATTATCGAATACCAGCTTTATACGAAAAGGGATCATCCTCCGGACCGGGATGGTCCCTTTTTTCTTCGTAAGAGATAATAATGATCGCATTTGATACGATATTATTACTCCCCGTCCCGCTGAATTCCTACATTTGTTGGTAATAAGAATAACTTTAAAACGGTATCATGAACATGAAATATAAAGCATATTTATTTTCTCTCTTATTTGCTTTTCCTGTTTTAAATATGGCTGCCGGCGAAGCTGACTCCCTCCGGCTATTACAAATAAACAGATTGCAGGAACAGGTCGATTGGGTAAACCCAGAGGCTATTCGTGCCTACCTGAACGATACGAAGTCATCGCTGGGCGACAAAACACCGGAACTCTATCAAAAACTGGAAGAGTTGGAAACATTATTACCTCAGGTTCGCCAGCATTTATCGACAGATACAACCCGCCGGACTATCGACGAAGCACAAAAATTACTTGACCTCAAAAGGGAGATCCTGCTGGCTAACCCGCTACTGGATATAGATAATATCCTGGTGGCACGTTATCGTCTGGGTAATCAGGCGCGTACAGCGATGGGGCCGGCACTCGGCACCTCCAATGCCAACTACAATTCCTTATTCTCCAGCCGGCGCAGCGGATACAACGCAGAGATCAGCCGGCTATCCAATCTGCGGGGAGTTATCGAAAGCCGCACCATCTATAAACCGACAGCAGATGTCCCCCTCTCGGATATCCAACTGCACTGGGATGCCGACCGCCTGCTTTTCTCCTCCCTCGATGAAAACCGCCACTGGCAGATCTACGAAATAAACACCGACGGAACCGGTCTTCACCAAAAAGTAGTTGTCGACGAACCGGATCTGGAATTCTGCGACGCCAACTACCTGCCCGACGGCAAAGTCGTGGCTACCTGCAACATCGGCTATAACGGTGTACCTTGCGTACACGGCGATGATGTCGTTGCTAACCTCGTCTCCTACGATCCGGAAACCAAGAACATCCGCCGCCTGACATTCGACCAGGACGGTAACTGGGCTCCGATCGTTATCCCCAACGGCCGACTGATGTACACCCGCTGGGAATATACCGACCTGACACATTACTTCTCCCGTATCGTGATGCACATGAATCCGGATGGGACAGAGAATAAAGCCCTTTACGGTAGCGGTTCCTACTTCCCGAACAGTACGTTCGATATGAAACCGTTATCCAAACACAACAGCCGCTTTGTCGGCATTATCTCCGGCCACCACGGAACAGCCCGTTCCGGCCGGTTGGTCATCTTCGACCCGGCCAAGAGCCGCAAAGAGGAAAAAGGGATGATACAGGAACTGCCGTTCAGCTGGCGTCCCATCGTTCCGATCATCAAAGACGAGATGGTGGAAGGGGTATGGCCGCAATTCATGAAGCCTTATCCGCTGAATGAAAAATACTTCCTGGTTGCCTGCAAGCCGGGGCCGGATGCACTCTGGGGTATTTACCTGGTCGATATATTCGACAACCTTACCCTGATCACCGAACAGGAGGGCGAAGGCCTCACCGCCCCTATCCCATTGAAGAAAACGGAAACGCCTCCTGTCATCCCTTCCAAGATCAAACCGGGAGAAAAGGAAGCGACCGTATTCATACAAGATATCTATGAAGGCGAAGGCACACAAGGAGTTCCCCGCGGAACGATCAAAGCCCTCCGTATCTTCGCTTACGAATATGCCTATATCCTCGCTCCTTCTGACCACGATGCCCAGGGCATCCAGAGCGGGTGGGACATCAAGCGCATTCTCGGAACCGTCCCCGTAGAAGAAGACGGATCGGCCATGTTCAAAGTACCGGCCAACACCCCTATCTCTATCCAGCCGTTGGATAAGAACGGTGCCGCCATCCAATGGATGCGAAGCTGGCTGACCGGCATGCCCGGCGAGATCGTATCTTGTACCGGTTGCCATGAGGATCAGAATACCATCGCCATGCCGAAACGAACCATAGCCTCCACCATCACGCCCCGCAAACTGGAAGTGCCCGAAGGTGGTATCCGCCCGTTCACCTTCCGCCTGGAAGTACAGCCGGTACTCGACCGCAACTGCGTATCCTGCCATAACGGAACGATCGCGCAGCCGGACTTCCGCAAAGACCAGATGGTCACTTACAAACGGGGAGTCCTGACCAAACTGGAACGGCATTACGACCAGAGCTACCTGAACCTGCATCCTTACGTGTACCGTCAGGGCCCGGAAGCGGATATTTATGTACTTCAGCCTTACGAATATTACGCAAATAACAGTGAGCTGATCCGCATCCTGCAAGCAGGCCACCACGGAGTGAAGGTTCCGGAAACAGACATGCAGACCTTATATACCTGGATTGACCTGAACGCTCCTTACTTCGGCGCTTTCACCCAACTGGATCTGAAAAAGGAAGCCCCTCAAAACCAGATAGAGCGCCGCATGGAATTATCCGAGAAATACAGTGGAGTGCGTGTAGACTGGCAACAGGAGATCAAAGACTATGCAGCCTGGCTGAAGAATAAGGAAAACAATAAAACAGACGGAACAACAGGAGCCACTTCCTCTTCCGAAGGTATAAAAGACAGCGGAAAAAAAGCTAAGACAGTCAAAGTAAAAGGTTTCCCTTTCAACCGGGAAGAAGCGGTACAGAAGCAAACCGAAGCAAACAAAGATCGCCGACAACTGACTATAGCTCCCGGCATCACCCTCGATATGGTCTGGATCCCGGCCGGCACTTTTGCAATGGGCGACAACGGTGAACCTTCCGCTACCCCGGCTTTCAAAGCGCAGGTTAAGAAAGGTTTCTGGATGAGCACCACCGAGATCACCAACGAACAATACGGTGCCTTGTTTCCCGAACACGACAGCCGTTATATCGGTCAGACCTGGAAAGACCATACCACCCCCGGCTATGCCGCCAACTTGCCGAAACAACCGGTTGTCCGTGTCAGCTGGGACGATGCGAACGCATTTTGTAAGAAGCTCGGGGAACTGAACCGATGCACCGTCAGCCTTCCTTCCGAAACGCAGTGGGAATGGGCAGCCCGTGCCGGCTCGGCAAACGACTTCTGGTTTGGTGACCGCCAGGTAGATTTCGGAGCGTACGAAAACCTGGCTGACAGTACCACTGTCGACCTGGCCGTTACCGGAGTGAACCCCAGGCCAATGCGTCCCGACGATCCGATGCGCAAGTTCTGGGACTTCCTGCCGAAAGAATCAGGGGTGAACGATCATCATTTAATATCGGCAAACGTAGCCTCCATGCAACCCAATCCGTGGGGATTATATGATATGAACGGCAATGTGGCAGAATGGACTCGCTCCGGTTTCGTGCCCTATCCCCTGAAAGAAAAGGTGGATCAGGCAGTTTCCGAACAAAAGGTAGTACGCGGAGGCTCCTGGCGCGAACGTCCGAAGTATTCCACCTCGGCCATCCGCAAAGCGTATTATCCGTGGCAACGTCCGTTCAATGTCGGCTTCCGCATCATTATGGAAGAATAATAAAAACAGAACAACAAATAGATAGTTAGAACAACAGAAAAAGCAACATTCTTAAATATAGAACACTCATTCTTTAAAATAGATATTGCCTGGTAAGGAGTAAAACAGTTAATTTGTCCTGGTTTTAAAAGGAATAAACTTATTATTAATTAAATGACTTTATTATGAGCAAAAAATTACTGTATCTACTTACACTGATCTGTTCTATCTGTCTATTTACAGCCTGTGGCGATGATGACGAAAAAAAAGAAGAAGAAATAGACAACAGCTGGGAACAGGTGGCAGGTACTTATGAAGGGGAAAAGCTGGTACTCTCATACGGTGAGACTCCTCTGACAGGGAAGAAAGTAACATTCTCCGCATCAAGCGGCACTAATGGGACTCTTGCACTAACAAACGTTATCCCGGGTGAAAACGCAACGACAATCTCTGATATCAAAGTGGTAAAAAGCGAATTCTCCGGAACAGCAACTACGACCAATGCTAACGTAGAATATACCGGCTCTGTAAAAGACGAAGTTATGACGCTGAAACTAACGGTCGTTATGAATGACCCGAATGGTTGGGCTAAAACTTACAGTCTGGCAGATTATACAACTGGAACAGTAGAAGGACAAGAAATAGTATTAACAGGAGGTTTATACTGTAACTGGGTATCAGAAGGAAATGGAGGAGCTGTAGCCCCAATGCTTAGAACTATCGGTAGCCTGCTTATGCCCCAAGTACTAAAAACAGTAACACTCGAAACCGATGGTAATATTACAGCCAGCTATCATAAAGGCCCTATCGTTTTCGATCAAAGCGTTATTATGGGATTAATGATGGGAACTCCCCCTCCAACAGCAGAAGAAGTAAAAGCTATGATACCTTCTGATGGTTGGTTAGATGCACCGAAAAATCTAGCTCACTGGTTCGTTAAGGATAACAAATTATATGTCAAGCTTAACATTACAGCTATAATTTCCCAAGTATTGGGTTCTGATGCAAGTGGTATGTCTGAAATTATTAACAGCATATTACAAGGAGATCCTGCTACCATCAAAGCCATGTTAAGTAATTTAGTTCCGGGTCTTGATCTTAGCTCTATTAGCGATGATACATTTGAAATGTTATTAAACTGGACTAAAAACGGCATACCAATGAATGTCGTAACAGAAAACGGAAGAACTCATATGTATCTCGATAAAGAAGCATTGACACCTCTTATGGTTGATAAGACTTTGGCAGAAACACAAGGAATGAATGCAGATATTATCAAATTATGGAATCTACTGGTTGCCGCAAAAGTTATTCCGCAAGAAGCAAGTGCTGCATTTATGATTCTACTTAATTTCCCTCAGAATTGGCCGGTAACAACTGAGTTCGGTTTAGGTTTAGACTTCAAATAATCGAATATCTAAATCTACCCGATTATACTTTAGGAGGGTGTATCAGAAGTCTGCGTTCCTTAATTCAGACTTCTGACACACCTTCCTCTTTTTACACAACCTCCAGAAAACTTCTTCCATTCCCCGCACGGCTCACCCGTATCTGCACCGGAATACGTTCCGTCATTTCCTGTACATGCGAGATCACTCCGATCTTACGTCCTTGTGTGCGCAGGCTTTCCAGCGCATCCATAGCTATACGCAAGGTATCGGCATCCAACGAACCGAATCCCTCGTCGATGAAAAGACTCTCCACTTTCATCCGGTTGGAAGAAAGGGACGACAAACCGAGTGCCAACGCCAACGATACAAGGAAAGACTCACCGCCCGACAAGCTATGCACCGTACGGATCTCGTCACACATATCCCGGTCGATCACCTGCAAAGCCAGTGTTTCAGGCACCCGCTCCAACCGGTAACGGCGGCTCAGGTCACGCAACTGCACATTTGCATAGCTGAGTAATACGTCCAGCGTATATCCTTGGGCAATCCGGCGGAACTTGGCACCATCGGCCGAGCCCGCCAGCTCATTCAGCTTCGCCCAGCGTTCACTTTCCAAGCGGCAGGCATTCAGTTCCTCCTGCTGGCTTGCAATCTTCTGTTTATTCTCGGCCTGGGTACGCAGGCGGAAAGCATATTCGTTCTTTTCCTGAGTAATGCGGGGAAGAAGGAGTTCCAGCGGCTCATTGTTGTGAGCGGCATTCCAAGTCTCGTTCCAATCGGCCAATGCTTTTTGTCGGACGACGAGATCGTCGGAAGCCTTTTGCAGATCCTGCGCTATCTGTCCGGCAATGCCCCGCAACTGGTCGGCAATACCGGACTGTTCGGTCTGGACGGTCTGTAAACGCTTCATCCGTTCTTTCAGCTCCTCTTTCCGACGGGTATACGCCGATTCCACCTGATCGGCCGGCTTGCCACCGAGTAGCCGGGCACGTTCCGACTGCAAAGCCAGCAGAGCCGTACGGTTCTGCTCATGAAGCAACGTCACCTCCTCCACCTGTTTGATAAGCGAAGGCAAGAAAGAGGCGTATGATTCGTATTCCGCCTTTTGAGCGCTCTGCTCCCGTTGCAGCTGCTGAAGTTTTTCCGTATTGTCGTGCCACTGACGGGCGAAGGTCGTCAACGTATCACGGAAAGAGTCCGGGTCTTGCTGCCAGCCTCTTTGCCAGTCGTCGTTACCGAAAAGACGGTTGGCGGCCGACAATGATTTGGCAAGGGTTTCCTGACTTTCGGCACGGATCGCCTCCTCCCGGGCGATCTGGGTTTCCGCCAGCTTCTGACGTCCCTGCAAATCGGTACGGGTATGATCGGCTTCGGTCAGTTCCTTATGTAGTTGCAGGAGTTGCTGACGCAATTGGTTCAGTTGCTTTTCACTGCCGACATAGGCTGTTTTACGGGCATTCAGTTGTTCGAGTTGCAAGGTCAGTGCTGCGATGACTTTCGGTACTTCAGTCACTGCCGGATGCGTAACCACCGGATGGTGCATACTACCGCATACCGGACAAGGAGAACCTTCCTGCAACTTCTTCCGCAGTTCGAGCACATCACCGCTGGCCGCCTGCCGTGCCTGTTCGATCAACAGGTTTTCACGTTCCAGGCGGACAGACTCTATCTGCTTATCGAGCGCTGCAATATCCAGCGCCTTCAATTCCTTTTCCGAGCGGACGATTATCTCCTCTGTTTTTTGAAGCTGTGCACGCTTCGTCTCCGCCGCCTGCCGGATAGTAGCCAACTGGGCTACCAGACGCTCGGCCGTTTGTTTTGTCGTCGCAATCGTTTTACCGGCCTTTTCGATAGCCTGACGGGCAGCGGAAGCAGCATCGAGATGCAACAGCAAAGCCGTTAACTGCTCGGCGATGCTCTCCTTACTACGATAACGTTCGCGCCATTCGCTTAACCGCGCGATCTCCGCCGTACTTTGTTGCTGACGGGTTTGGGCGGCTTTCAACTTATCTTCGCCCTCCTTTTTCCGTGCCAATGCCTCCCGCAGACGTGTTTCGGTATCGGCCACGGAACGGGCGGCAGCGTCCAGACGGACATCCAGTCCGCGAGCCTGCTGTAACTCCTGTTGCAAAGCCTTGAACTCCGATTCGGAACGTTGCTCCTCGACCAATCCCTGCTCGTAATCCTTCCGGGCGGCATTCAGCAGTTCGGTCGCCTTTTCCAGTTTAGCGGCAGCGTCTTTCTGCTGGGTCTGCCGGGTAGCGATCTGCTGCTCGGTCGATTTAACAGCTTCCTGCAATGTCTGTTGTTCGGCTTTCGCCTTTTCCAACGCCAGCAGAGAAGTTTCGGACTCCTTCAGGCGGGCCTGCAACTCCTGTTCCACCTCCTCCGTCAGCAGTTCGATTCCCTGAATACGGGCCTGTATCTTATCGTAGGCCTCTTTGGCTACGGCATTCTTTTCAAAGATCGTTCGCGAGATAGCAGAATAGAGCTCTGTCCCCGTCAGCTTCTCCAACAGGGAAGCTTTCTCTCCCTGTTCTGCTTTCAGAAAGGTGGAAAAATCATTCTGCGCCAATAAGACCGAACGCGTAAACTGCTCGAAGGTCAGGCCGATCAGTTCGACGACACGGGCTTGCAGTTCGGAACGCGTTCCCTGCTCCTCTTCCTCTTTATCTATATTATGTAATGTAACGCGGGGACTCTGTAAACGTCCGTTCTCCTTGTCGCGGGCACGTCCCACTGACCAACGCGAGCGGTAACGGTATCCGTTCAACGCCAGGAAATCCACCTCGGCATACCCCGAAGCCGTCCCCCTGCGCAGCAAAAAGCGGGGGTCGCTCTGGGGAAGCACCTCCTCATTCACATCCCGCAGTTTCACATTGTTCTCTTTTGCCTGGTCTGTACGCGGCGTACGGGCAAATAAAGCCAGGCACATCGCATCCAGTATCGTTGATTTACCGGCACCGGTAGGGCCCGAGATCGCAAAGATCCCCGCAGACAATAACGGCTCGGACGTAAAATCAGCTTCAAACTCTCCTTCCAGCGACGCCAGGTTACGCCCCCGTATAGCTAATATCTTCATAAGGAAACCTCCCTCATTACTTCTTTAAACAATGATTCAATATCTTCCGGCAACTCGCCGCCATACTTATTGGTAAAGGCATGCTTCAGCATATCCAGCGGATCGATACGTTGCAGGTCGCCGTAGGTAAGCGGACGTAGCGTATCGTCGTCCTCCCGTTTCGGATAAGACGGGACGATTGAAGTCAGGCGGACAGCCTTATCGGCCAGCACCTCCTCCACCCGATGGCGAAAGCCCGGATCAGGCTCGGTCATCAGGACACGCACTTCCACGTAAGGCCAGCGGTTCGGGTCTTCGTAGCCTTCCGTCCCGGCAAGAGGCAGTTCCGCCAACTGTGCGATCACCTCCTCCGACGGTGCAGGCTGTTGCGGTATCCGGTGCAAGTCCGTCAGTAAAGGGACAGGCACTGGGATGATCTCCGACAGGCACCCGTTCTCCAGCGTAACGGCTACAACCTGATGACGGTAGTTTTTCTCCGAGAAAGACATCGGCAGCGGACTGCCGGAATAACGCAGGTTCTCCCTCCCTCCGATGCGCTGCGCCTTATGGATATGCCCCAGCGCGGTGTAGGCCAGCCCCTCGTCGAATGTATCAGAAGAGACAGACTCGAGCCCGCCCATAATGATCCGTTCGCTGCGGTCGTCGTCCGACAGTTCGGCACCGGTGGCATGCAGGTGCCCCATCGCCAGGAGGGCTTCACCGGGCTTGCGCCTGGCATCGGCATAGTCGTACAACTGCCGGTACATACGGTTTATACCGGCGATATAAGTATCGTGCCCCTCTTCCGAAGCCGGATAATCCCCCTGGCGGAGATACGGGACTGCCAGGCACCAGGCCTCCCGCTCCCTTTCCTTATTATATAAAGGGATAAGAAGCGAGTCGAAATCGATCTCCCCTGTCTCCGTCCGCCGGATCAGGCCGACGATAGAGGTATTCAGTTCTTCCAGCAAAGGGATCGGGGATTCCAGCCGGGCGGCCGAGTCATGGTTGCCGGCAACGACAACGATCTGCAAATGCGGGTTGCGCCGGTTCGCCTCCTTCAGGAAATGAAAGAAACGCCGTTGCGCCGAAGCGGACGGGTTGGCTACATCGAACACATCCCCCGCTATGAGCAGGACATCCGTCTGCTGTTCGGTCAGGGTATCGGTCAGCCAGGACAGGAAAGCATCGTGCTCCTCCTCCCGGTCGTAGCCGAAGAAGGTTTGGCCGAGATGCCAGTCGGCGGTATGTATAACTTTTAATGACATAAATCAACGTTCTCTTTTGAGTAGTCAAAGATAACTAGAATAGAAATAACAGACATCAAAATTAAACTCCTATCTTTGCACCATTATTAAACACACTTGTATGGATTGGTTACAGGAAGCTTTTTTAGAGCCGACAATGTTGCAGGCAGTAATAATCATCTCATTGGTTTCGGCCGTGGGACTATTCTTGGGAAGGCAGAAGATATTCGGTATATCGCTGGGTATCACCTTTGTCTTCTTTGCCGGTATTCTGGCCGGGCACTTCGGCATTGTCGTAAATAAAGATATGCTTTACTTCGCCCAGAGCTTTGGTTTGATTCTGTTCGTCTATTCGCTAGGGTTACAGGTAGGCCCCGGGTTCTTCTCCTCCCTGAAGAAAGGGGGGGTGGCGATGAATATGATGGGGCTCGGGGTCATTCTGCTGGGATTGATTCTCACCCTTGTATTACACTGGACGACGGGCGTCTCACTTCCTAATATGGTCGGGCTCCTGTGCGGTGCGGTAACTAATACCCCTGCCCTCGGTGCCGCCCAGCAAGCCCTCTTGCAGGTAGACCCTACCAGCACAAAGACCGTGACCGACATGGCATTGGCCTGTGCCGTTGCCTATCCCCTGGGAGTGGTTGGGGTGATACTCGCCATTATCATCATGAAGAAGCTCTTTGCCGACAAGAACGAGAACCATAGCAAAGAACAAAAAGACACCACGACCAACGTGGCCGAGTTCCATATCAGCAACCCTGCCATCTACAATAAGAGCATCAAAGACATCATGAAGCTGACGGAGAAACACTTCGTTATCTCCCGCGTATGGCACAACGGCAAGGTGAGCATCCCTACTTCGGATACATTGCTGAAACAGGACGACCACTTGCTCATTATCTCCATCAAATCGGATGTAGAAGCCATCAAGACGCTTTTCGGGGAACAGGAGAATGTGGATTGGAACAAGGAAGATATCGACTGGAACGCGATCGACTCGCAACTCGTCTCCCGCCGCATCGTCGTGACCCGCAACCGGGTGAACGGCGTCAAGCTGGGCTCGTTGCGCCTGCGTAACCTCTACGGCATCAATATCACCCGCGTAAACCGTGCGGGTATCGACCTGATTGCCGACCCTAACCTGCGCCTGCAGATCGGCGACCGCCTGACTATCGTCGGCGAAAAGAATGCCGTGAACAATGTCGGAAAAATACTGGGCGACGAGATCAAGCGTCTCGACAACCCGAACCTGCTGGCCGTATTCATCGGTATCTCCCTGGGGGTATTGCTGGGTTCGCTGCCTATCATGCTGCCGGGTATGAGTACTCCCGTGAAACTGGGTATCGCCGGCGGCCCGATCATCGTTGGTATCCTGATGGGTGCTTTCGGCCCCCGTTTCCACCTGACCACCTATACCACCATGAGCGCCAACCTGATGTTGCGCCAGCTGGGTATCGTCATTTACCTAGCGGGACTGGGTATCGACTCGGGTGCCCACTTCTTCGAAACGGTCTTCCGTGCCGAAGGTCTGCTATGGATCGGCCTGGGCTTCCTGCTGACCATCGTTCCGGTACTGATCGTCGGGTTCATAGCTGCCCGGTTCTTCAAGCTCGACTATGGGCACAACGTGGGAATGCTCTGCGGCAGTATGGCCAACCCGATGGCCCTCACCTACGCCAACACAACGGTAGAAGGCGACGAGCCCTCCGTTTCGTATGCCACTGTCTACCCGTTGTCCATGTTTATCCGGGTGATATCGACGCAGCTGATATTGATGTTGTTCATGTAAATTTCAAAGCAGAAGGGGACGTATCATTGCTGATACGTCCCCTTCTTGTTACTGCCTATGTCTCACATTACCTTCCTACCTGCACCTTAAACCGTTCCCCGCCAGTCACGACAATGTAATTACCTTGCGGCAACCAGAGCGCGGTGTCGTCGGAAAGGGTGCTGTATGCTTTGTACAGGCGGCCTGTAAAAGTATAGATCGCTACCGCTTCGGGCGACGGCAGATGGATATGGAGAACAGCGCCCGAAGTCCAGACCTGCGTCGCATCCGCAGCCACCTGTCCATTGGCTACCGGGTCGGGATTCTTCACAATACCAGTGATAGTGATCGCAATCGGCTGGCGTACCTGCTTGATAATGTATGTACCGTCACTACTACGCGGCTCAATCGTCTCGCCACGGTCGGTAGCGACAACCGGGACTGACTGGCTATACTCCTCATCGAGTGTCAAGGTGAAATGGAAATCACTCCACGATTCGATCTCGTAACTACCGGCTACCGGATCAGTCACTGCTCCTTCCACCTGCGGCAATATAACCGTGTAAGTCGTCGAAGGAGTATCCGGAATAGACGGCGTTTCCGGTTGAGACTCTTCCAGCTTCACTGTCACAGTCTGCTCCGCAACAAGACCGGCCCGATCAGTCACCTTGAGATAAAGCGTATGATTACCATATTCCGACTGGAGGTTCAAGACATACGACTTATCACCGGCATTCAACCCTGATATTACTTGAACCAGGTTGTCCAGTTTGCATTCGACAGAAGCAATACCACTGATATTATCAGTGACAGTAACCGAAATTGTTTTTCCCGACCCCTGCGGCGCACTAATCACAGGAGCCGATTTATCGAGCTTCACGGTGATAGCCTGGCGATCGGTACAAACAGCTCCTTGAGTAGCATCGGCTGCCGTACTTTTCAGCAGATAACTGATAGAGAACTCACCATCGTTTGTCCAGGTGAAATGGTCGTCCCATGCAAGAGCCGCTTTGCCGGAACGCAACAGGCCGGCAGCCGACACCACCGGATCGGAAACCAACGATTCGGCTTCCAACAGGCAAACCTGATGGCCGGCCGGAGCATTGAACTTAATTTCGCCGGTATACCAGCTGTTATCCCCTTCCGTCGCCTCCACGGTCGTTTTTATTCCGGCATCGGGAGTATATGCATTGATTGTCAGAGTAGCTTCGAAGGAAGAAGCAGAGCTGTAGTTGTCGCTTTCCGGGTAAACGGCAGTGACCTTATATTCGCCAACCTCGATCACACCCTTATTGGCTGTTTCCGCTTTTGGGGCAGGAGCATTACCCGGCTGTAATACATACGTATATTGCACAGCCTTCAGGAAAGCCTCTTGATCCGCACTCAATACGTTGCCGGGAATAGCTTCGATACGGATATATTCGCCGGTATAATAAGCCGTTTTACCATTCAACGTGAGAGTCGGTGTTACCCGGGCTATATTGAATGTCAGTTCCACATCGGCTGTTTCGCCGTTGACGGCTGTGATAGTGACAGTCACCTTTTTATCGGTACAGGCGGTTGTGGGAGTACCTGTTATCTTATCGACGGAAAGCGTCAGACCGGCAGGCAATACACTACCCTCTTTTACGGAATATGTTTTCGCTCCCGAGTTATCGGAGTCGTCTATCAGGGTAGAAAGTTTATATTCGGAAATAGCCGCACCATAAGTACCTTTTATTTCCCGGCTCACATCACCTTTCAGTGCGATCTTGTTGGCTACCCAAAGAGCATAAAGGGAAGTCCCCCCTGTTGGAACCGTATTGAAATTCCATACTTTTTCCGCCTTTCCGGCTTCCGTCGTCCAGTCTTTGAAAACATAGAACTCTCTTGTCGGGTCGACAGGGCGGTTCACCTTCGCACCCGGAAAGAACAGTTGTTCCTCCGGAGCAGCCGATCCTCCCTGCGTATCGAACGTGGCAGATAAATAACCGACGGTTGCCGCGCCGCCGCTAACAGTTATATCCGTTCGCGAAATCAGAACACCATCGAAGAAGGTATACGTTTTATCTTCCAGGTCATAGCAATAGACTTTCCCGCCAATGATCCGCGAAAGAGCAGCCGACGTTTCTTTATTTATTATTGCATATTCGTGCGCATAATCGTTCCAGACTGTACCGTTCTTCGTAACGGTCAGATTGAATGAAGACGGGGCGACGCTAGTAGTAATAGTAGGGGTCTCGCTACCTTCGGGCAGCCATACGTACACTTTGCCGTTTTCATCAGCATACATATCATCAGTCGCGTAACCGGAAGCACCATCCAGCCCTGTCACTTTGACTCCGGCAGAAGAGACAGTAACCTCTTTCATAACCACTTTGTTGTTTGATTCGTCTTGAAAATTTGAAAACTGACCTTCCATGCTTGCCCATACGCTTCCACCGATGATAATAGTTGGAACGCCCCCGTCGATAAAACCCGGGTAATCTCCATATTTACCAATAACAGTTCCGCCCGTTATTTTTATTTTATTAGAACTCTGGAGAGCGCACCCGTCAAAGTTACTTTCTTTTACATCCCCCACAATATATCCTCCGTTAATAGTAATATTAGAACCGCTTATTGCCGGAACATATGCCGGAATTATAGCAGTTATTGCCCCACCATTTATAGTTAGATCTCCATAAAAGTTTAGAGAAGTAAACTCTTCATAGTTTACACCTATGGCACTCGCCCAGACATTTCCCATATCCACCGTCAGGCTTGCCCCGTCACTTTCTTTCGTTATAGTGAGCGACTGGTTTTCGGAAATATGCAAGGCTGCTTTTTCTTTCCCGTACTCTCCATCCCCCGTCACTCTTAAAATATTAGTTCCGGACAACGTTAAGTTTACCGTTCCTCCTATAATCTCAAAAAGAGAACCGACAGAAAAGTCAGCTTCAATATGTATGCTTTGGATCGTGATGTTCACTGTTTGGCCTGATGCGTTGACCTTGATCGTGTTTGTTGTTTTTGCCCCTGTACCTGTTATCAGGTAAGTACCGGCAGCATCGATAGTCACAGACCCGGCATTAATATCGTACGTTCGCGTGTACGTTGTCTCTGCTGCTCCGGCCGGTAAAAGGATGGTGCAAAGAATGAGTAATGATAATAGATGTTTCATCATAATTATTAATAATTTATTGTTAGATATTCGAATATTACACACTCCCTATCCATTTCAGGAGGAAGTAAGTGAACCTCATTGGCAATTAACCAACGTATACCACTGTATATCAGTACATTTTTATTTTTAACAAAATAAGTATGACTAGAAAAAACGATCGTTTTTTCTAGTCACTTTCAAGAGGTTACATGATAAAGCTGTATTTTCAGAAAAATGGATATTCAATGTATTGAAAATCTTTCTGTTGATAAGATTTGGAGAGAAAAAAAGGTTTGATTACTTTTGTTGCAAATTCATGGCGAGAAAAAACGATCGTTTAATCTAGTCATTTCATTTTGCTACGCGATAAAGCTATATAACTTCAAAAATAACACTTCCCGCAAGTCATTTCCTAAAACCGTGCGCTTTTTCGGATGAAACCGTGCACTTTCTGACAGAAAAACTTGCGCTTTTTCGGATGAAACCGTGCACTTTCTGACAGAAAAACTTGCGCTTTTTCGGGTCATTAGTGACACTAATGCCACTTGTGCCAATAGACACTAACGTAGGTCAATCGTCGAGCCGGCAGTCGCCTTTGCGGTAATTGCCACGTGAGAGACGTACCAGCAAACCATCTTTGCTCCAACGTTTTAGCAAGCGTTTCACCGTCCGCTCCTTCACGCCCGACGAGTCGCCCTGGGCAACGGCTTCCGACGTCGGGAAGCCGTCGGGCAGACACCGGTAGAACCGTTCGTAAACATCGGAATCGACAAACTCGTCCCGTATCTTTCCGGATGGCAACAACGAAGCCAATGCCTGTATATGTTTCTGGAAAGTGAGGACAAACATCATCGCCAAATCGAAATCGACATCCAGCACACGCACCTTCTCCACCTCGCTCCCTGCCTCGGCCTTGCGCAGGGCGGTAAGCAGCATACAGATGCGGAAATGCATATTCCCCAGACGGTGAATCACACTGAGCTCGTCGTCGCCCTTGAACCAGCGCACTTTTTTCGACATGGCGCTGAAGCGGCGGTTCAGCCGTTTGCGCTGCGCATCGGTGTAGCAGACAAAGGTCTCATGTTCGTCGAGGAAGATACCTGTCAGTTTGATGCGTTCGCCCAGGGCGGGGTAGTAACTACCCGTATGGGGGTCGTCGTCGATATCGGTCAGGTCTTTCCACTCGGGAGCCTCGTCGATGGTGTAGGCCAGGAAGCGGGAAAAGAGTCCGTCGTCGGTACCGCGTATCAGGTCGGTGAACTGTCCGAAGGTGCCGCTGGTAAGGAGCGACATCCGGGGGAAGTCGCAGGAGAGGACACTGTTTTGCAGGGAGCCGCGCCCGATCGTTTCGTGTTGTGCAATCTGGTTGAGCAGGTAGATGTATTTGCCGTACTCCTGTCCGGTGGCATCTACCAGGATACCGATCTCGGTTTCACACATCAGGCCGGGATAATGCTCGTTGGTTTTGAGCAGCTCGGTGAGCTTGGCCTGGGTGATGGTGCCGGGGATGTCGAGCTCCATCTGTTTCACTTCCAGGGGACGGGGCAGGATGGGGATCTTGCCGGCCTTGCGTGCCGCGGTGTTATGATGGTTATAGGCTTCGAGCTCCTCTTCATATTTTTGTACGCGCATGCGCGAGTTGTCGCGTATGTACTGCTGCCAGACAAGCAGGGCTTTGCGCACTTCCTGGAGAATACCCTTACCGAAACCGGGCGAGGCCACAACGTAGAGATAGAGCGTCGGGGCATTGGGACGGCCGTGATACTGGCCGGTGACGCGCGGGGTTACTGTAGATAAAGCCACCAGCGCCCCGGCCAGTGCGATGTCGCGCTGGCGTCCGGTCAGGTCGGGACGCAGCATGTCCTGCAAGAGACGGGGCGCCTGGCTGAACAGGGTATAGTCGAAGAAGGGGGTAAGGCCTTTATCTTCCTCAGTATCAAAACGTTCCTCTGCGGGGTCGGTTTTACGGACGGAAGGAGACTCTCTAGTGGCACGATTGACATTAGTGTCACTAAGGGGTCGCGCGGGCGGGGTGTAATCGCGGCGGTTCACGCCGTGTTCGGCCTGCGACTTCGTGTAGACCGAGTCGATCACACGGCCGATCTCGCGGTCGTCGAAATCGCGTTGCGCATAGCGGCTGATGCAGGCCTGCGCCACCGCGAGTCGGTCGAACCCGGCGCGGTTGAGCGAGTAGGCCAGGCTGACGAGTTGCATATGCCGCTGTCCTTTCTGCCAGCTGACGCGTGCATCCACCCGGTCGAGGTAGAGCGCAAGGCGGTCGGCTTCGGAAGGCGGCAGGTAGCCGGTGGCGGCCGGGGACTGTTTACCGGCTGCCGGTGGCTGCGCGAGGCGGAACACTTCGGGACGGGGGTTGTAGTAGCAACCGTCATCCCAGCAGAGCAGGCTGGTGCGGGTCAGGTCGGTGCAGTTGCGGTCGACGGGTTCACCCAGGGTGGCTTCGAGCAGGTCGTAGAGGGCGCGGCAGACGTCGGCGTGTGTGGCGGCGTCGGTCTCGGCCCGGCAGATCAGGTGCACGCCCTTTCCGCGGGCGCTGACGTAGGCCAGGGCGAGGAAGGGCAGCGACTTGCATTGCTCGAAGTAGCCGGCCACGGGCCCCGACAGTTGGTCGATATCCACCAGCACATAGCCGGTGGGTTCGGCGGCCTGGTCGTTGTAGCGCTCGTCGGGAAAGAGGAAGGAGACGGCAAAGGTCGGGAGCGACAGCTTCTTTTTCCTTGTCTTATCCACTTCCCCTGCGGCATCGAGCCGGCGGATTTCGAGGGTTTTCAACTTCAGTTTCGGGCCGGCAATCACGTCGCGCAGCTGTACTAGTGTCATTTTTCCGTCTTCCCGGAGATTGTAGAGCTTCCGGTAGCAGGAAAATAATTGGTCGTTTTCATTATCCATAATTCATGGTGTATTAAGTAATCAATCGCGGGCGGGTCATGGCTCACCCAGATGGTCAAAAATGCAGGTGGACTGGCGAGGGGTAAGGAGTTTCTTGCCGGGTTTCCAGTCGAGTGCGAGCAATTTGTCTTTCAGGTTGCCCGACTCATTGATCCACCGCCTGAGCTTCTCGGAAGCCACCTTCGGCGTCGACTCGGGGAAGTAGCACAGGGCCAGCTCGTAAAAGGCCCATACGCGGGTGTAATTTCTCGTTTCTTCCATACTTTTCAGCTATTCGTTAACTCTTACAAGGTAAGGAAAAAGGGGGAGAAAAACAAATATATAGACGTTGAAAACAAAGGGTTTCAAAGAAATTCACATCCTAAAATACCCTCAAATGCCGCACTTGGGCTGCCTTCGGCAACATTGGGCCGGATGAAGGGCGAAGGGGGTTGTATCTTTGTATCATACTAATCACAGATCACTAACCCTTAATCTTTTAATGTTATGTCAGTAAGGTACAAATTGGTCTTGCGCAAAGACCTGTCGAAAGATGCATCCGAAGGTGCGCAAAAGTATTTCGCTTCGGTAAACAGTAACGGAGTGATGAGCTACAAACAGATGTGCACCTCTATCGCCGCTTATTCAACGGCTTCGCCGGGCGACGTGCATGTGGTGATGGATGGCCTGCTGTTTGTGCTGAAGGAAGCCCTTTTGCGCGGCGAGGTAGTGCAGGCGGGCGAGTTGGGAAATTTCCAGATCAATGCAGGCAGCGGGGGAACGCCGACTACAGAGGAGTTCAAGGCCACCCTGATCCGTAAGCCCCGCATCGTGTTCCGCCCCAGCGTCGCACTGAAGGAGATACTGGACAAGGTGAGCTTCGAGCGCATCAGCTCCGGCTCTACCGGCAAAGAAGAAACGCCCGGTGGCGGCGAAGACGATCGCCCCGTCATCGAGTAATTATTAATTATCAATTACTAATTATCATGACAGCTCAACAAATCCGCTTCGTCAAAGACTCCCTGCCGGCCGCCGTGTCGGCGGGAGCTGCTTTCAACATGAACCCGCTGGCCATCCTCTCGCAGGCAGCTTTCGAGAGTGGCTGGGGCACGAGCAACCTGGCCACCGCCGGGCGCAACTTCTTCGGCCTGACAGCCTACGGGTGTAGCAACGAGTACTGGCATGGTGGAAAGACAACCGTCCGCACCACCGGTTACTCCCTGGATTTCCGCCGGTACGACACGCGCGAAAATTCGTTCCTCGACTTCGCCCGCCTGATCCGCAACAACTACCGCTCTGCCTGGCAGGTGAGCCACGACCTGACGGCCTACGCCCGCGAGATTGCCTACAGTCCCTACATCAGCGAACTGAACGGCGACGACCGCGAAACGTATCGCCGGAGCCTGGTCGATATCGCCGCAACGATACAGGCGGTTATCGAGATGCTTTCGTAAAATTACTCACATTAAATAATACCACCATGTCCAAATTCAAGCGAATTATCGAGTTCATTCTGGCTTTACTTAACTTTTTGTTTCACTTTAAACCTTCACCGGATGATGCAGAAAAGCCTGAAATTACCAGATCTTATCCGCGTCCTGTGCCGGCTGGCCCGGCAGGGGCTGATCCTCTGTTTGAAGCTATCCCTTCGGATTAGGGTAGGCTTCAGATAGCTTCTTAAGGTTGTTTTCATGTTGTTTTTTGCCGCAGTCCGCCGCTTATCTCCTTCCGGAGATACGGCGGATTGCGGTTTTTTTTTACCTTTACGGTCAATTTTACAGGCTATATATTATGAACAAAGAATCTATACTATTCACCCCGGCCACGATCGGCCCGCTAACACTCCGCAACCGGACGATCAGGGCGGCCGCGTTCGAGAGCATGTGCCCGGGTAACGCCCCGTCGGAAATGTTATATGACTATCACACTTCCGTAGCCGCCGGAGGGATCGGCATGACGACCCTGGCTTATGCCGCTGTCACACAGAGCGGACTGTCTTTCGAACGTCAGTTGTGGCTGCGTCCCGATATCCTTCCGGGACTGAAAAAGATTACCGATGCCATCCACCGGGAAGGAGCTGCGGCCTCCATCCAGATCGGCCATTGCGGGAATATGTCGCATAAGAAGATATGCGGCTGCACCCCTATCTCGGCATCCACTGGCTTCAACCTCTACTCGCCTACTTTCGTCCGGGGGATGCACCAGTCGGAGATCGCCGCTATGGCCAAAGCCTTCGGGCAGGCCGTACACCTGGCACGTGAGGCGGGCATGGATGCCGTGGAAGTGCATGCCGGACATGGCTACCTGATCAGCCAGTTCCTCTCCCCTTACACCAACCACCGGAAAGATGAATACGGCGGAAGCCTCGAAAACCGGATGCGTTTCATGAAGATGTGCATGGAAGAGGTGATGAAAGCGGCCGGATCGGATATGGCCGTCCTGGTCAAGATGAATATGCGCGACGGCTTCAAAGGCGGCATGGAGACAGACGAGACGCTGGAAGTAGCCCGCACCCTGCAAAACGAATGCGGCGTACATGCCCTGATACTCAGTGGCGGCTTCGTGAGCCGTGCCCCGATGTACGTGATGCGCGGCGCCATGCCGATCCGCACCATGACCCATTATATGCCTTTCGGATGGCTCCCTCTCGGAGTACGGATGGCCGGGCACCTGATGATACCGACCGAACCGTTCAAGGAAGCTTATTTCCTGGAAGATGCGCTGAAGTTCAGGGCAGCCCTGAAAATGCCGCTGGTCTATGTCGGCGGACTTGTCTCACGCGAAAAGATAGACGAGGTGCTGGGGCATGGCTTCGAGTTCGTCAGCATGGCACGCGCCCTGTTGAACGATCCGGCATTCGTCAACCGTATGAAGGAAGACGAGCAGGCCCGTTGCGACTGCGGACACAGCAATTATTGCATCGCCCGCATGTATTCGCTCGAAATGGCTTGCCACAAGCATATGCAGAACCTACCGAAAAGTATCATTAAAGAAATAGATAAACTGGAATATAAATAAATGGAAAAGGGATTAGCCATTATAACCGGAGCAGACGGCGGCATGGGACAGGTGATCACGGAAGCGCTGGCCCGCGAAGGCTATCCGGTGATCATGGCCTGCAAGGAACCGGAGAAAGCCCGCCCTCTTTGCGACCGGATCAAAAAGGATACAGGCAACGACCGGATCGAGATCCGGCAGATAAACCTCGCCTCGCTGGCTTCCGTCAAGGCATTTGCAGACAGGCTGCTGGCCGAAGGGCGCCCGGTAAGTCGGCTGATGAACAACGCCGGCGTGCTCACCACCCCGGTACGCCGAACGGAAGACGGGCTCGAAACCATCGTCAGCGTGAATTATGCAGGCCCTTACCTGCTCACCCGGCAACTCCTCCCCCTGATGCATGAGGGTACGCGTATCGTCAATACGGTGTCCTGCACTTATGCCATCGGCAAGATAGAGGCCGACTTTTTCAGTAAGGGGAAGAACGGACGTTTCTCCCGGATAGCGGTCTACGGGAACACGAAGCTGGCGTTACTGCTTTTCACCCGCGAGCTGGCCGAACGGGTGAAAGACCGGGGCATTACCGTCAATGCGGCCGACCCCGGAATTGTCAGTACCAATATGATCACGATGCAGGCCTGGTTCGATCCGCTGACCGATATCCTGTTCCGCCCCTTCATCAAAAGTCCGGAACAGGGTGCCGCCACTGCCATTTACCTGGCCCGGTCGGCAGATGTAAGCGGTAAGACCGGGTGCTGTTATGCCAACTGCAAAGAGAAAAAACTGGCGGAACGTATCCGCCGGCACCCCCTGCAAGGCCGGCTTTGGGACGATACGGAAGCATTGCTCCTCTCCCGTAATCTGCTGGATATAAAAAATATTCAGGAGACTGTTGGAACGTATTGATAAAAACTTTACCTTTGCACCGCTTTTAACCCCCGTACGTGTGATGGGAAATTAGGAAGCATATATACTAATTTTGAGTAACACAATTAATTAAAGAAAATGAAGACATTCCAATTAGAAGGAAAAGGTAGAGAAGTAGCTGCTACTTCTGCCGATCAGAAAAGAGCTTTGAAAGCTTTGCGTAAAAATCAGGAAATCCCTGCTGTATTATACGGTGGCGAAAAAGTAACTCACTTCGTTGTAACAGTAGACTCTGTACGTAAGCTGGTTTATTCTCCGGAAATTTTCGTTGTAGAACTGAACATCGACGGAAAAAAGACAATGGCTGTTGTTAAAGATATCCAGTTCCAGCCTGTAACTGACGCTATCATGCACATGGACTTCATGGAAGTTTCTGACAGCAAGCCGGTTGCAATGGAAGTTCCTGTTGTTCTGACTGGTCACGCTGAAGGTGTTAAAGCCGGTGGTAAGCTGACATTACGTATGAGAAAGCTGAAAGTGAAAGCTATTTATACTCAGATCCCTGAAAAACTGACTATCAACGTAGATCACCTGGGCTTAGGTAAATCTATGCAGGTTGGCTCTTTACACTTCGAAGGTCTGGAACTGATGAATGCAAAGAACGCTGTTGTTTGCGCCGTTCAGTTGACTCGTGCCGCTCGTGGTGCTCAGGCTAAGGCGAACTAATTAGTCAATTAAAGTTTCCGGTTATTCCTTAAAGGATGATCCGGCTTTGATAAAGAAATAAAAGGGAAGGATATTCAGCTGAATGTTCTTCCCTTTATCATTATAACGATAAAGAATTATGAAATATCTGATAACCGGACTTGGTAATATCGGCCCTGAATATTGGGGAACGCGTCATAATATCGGTTTCCGTGTCGTAAATGCATTGGCCGAAGATGCCGGCGTCCCTTTTACGGAAGAACGCTATGGCGCGATCGCCCGGATGCGGGTGAAGAACTGCGACCTGATACTGCTCAAGCCGAACACATTTATGAACCTGAGCGGCAATGCCGTACGCTACTGGTTGCAAAAAGAAAACATCCCCGTCGAGAATCTCCTGGTTGTAGTAGACGACCTGGCTCTCCCCTTCGGTACCTTACGCTTGAAGCCCAAAGGAAGTGACGCGGGTCATAACGGATTAAAGAACATACAGCAAATTCTCGGCACACAGGAATACTGCCGCCTGCGTTTCGGCATAGGAAGCGACTTCCCCCGCGGCGGACAGATCGACTATGTATTGGGTAAATTCCCTCCCGCAGAGCTGGAACTTATGCCCGAAAAGCTGAAACGTGCGGCAGAGATAGTCAAGAGTTTTTGCCTGGCGGGTGTACAGATCACCATGAACCAGTTCAATAACAAATAAGTAATAGTATGAACGAAGTACGAATAGATAAATGGATGTGGGCTGTCCGCATCTTTAAATCCCGGACTATTGCGGTAGAAGCCTGCAAGAAGAACCGGGTAATGATCGGTGGCGTGAATGTGAAGGCTTCGCGCATGATAAAGGTAGGTGATGTCATACAGGTGCGTAAACCGCCGATCACCTTCTCCTTCAAAGTGCTGGCCCTGACGGAACGCCGCATGGGAGCCAAGCTGGTTCCCGATTATATGGAGAATGTAACGACTCCGGATCAATACGAGATCCTGGAAATGAACCGTATCTCCGGCTTTGTGGATCGTGCCCGCGGTATGGGTCGCCCCACGAAGAAAGACCGCCGCGAACTGGAGCAGTTTACCGAGCCCGGTGCAGGGGACGGATTCGATTTCGAGTTCGATTTCGGGCCGGAAGAAGGGGAAGAATAAATATATGATCCCAAAGGGCGGATTTGAAATCCGCCCCTACGAGGTCTGTTATCTTCTTATTTCTGTTCTTCTTCCGTCAGCAATACCCCTTCATCATCCCATGTTCGCCAAACGCCGCTTTTCTTGCCGCGGGTGTAGAACATTTCGAAGCGGAGCACGCCTTTATCATTCCAGATGCGCCAGGGGCCATCTTTCTGTCCGTCCTTGTAAGAGGCCAGACCGACCAGGCTTCCCGCTTCATTGTAGGTACGCCATTCGCCGTGGAAGACTCCCTGGTAATAGGAACGAACCTCAGCTATTTTTCCGTCCGGATAATAAATGACATACGTACCTTCGGGACGGCCGTCTTTCAGAAACAACTCCATCTTCAGCATACCGTCGTCGTAGAACTCGGTGTAGCGTCCGGTGTAAGGGGTTGTCTGCGTGGCATCCGTATAATATTGCCCTTCACTGAGTACCAGATCCTGTGCCCGGATAGCCAGAGAACTTCCGGCAATCAGTGTAGAAGCGACTAGTAGTTTCCTTATCATACTGATTAATAAGTTGTATTCTGCGGATCCCAGTTAGCCCAACCTTTTGTCCAGTCGTTCGTTCCGTCGAAAGCGCCTTTGTAAGATACCTTGTCGAAGTAAGCATCGGTCAGGGCGGTATCGGAGAAGTCGGCACCGGCGATCTTATCCACAACAACGGAAGAATAATCGGCATTCGTGGCGATCAGGTCGTTGCTGGAAGCATATACCTGGTTGTTCAGGCCGTTTGTTTCGAAGTAACTTTGGCTGGCATCATCCTTGAAGTTCTCCCACATTCCGGCGAAGATCACGTTCTTAACCGTAGCTCCCGCATTCGCAGTCTGAAGATACAAGCCATACGGCCAGCCAGTGAATACAGAGTTGTAGACATTCAGTGCCGAGTTGCGACGGATATGCATGGCAGCCTGGAACTGTCCACCCTTCGCACCGTTGGCAGCATCTTCCGTATTATACAGGATATCGCTTTCCGCTTTGCCAGCCGACTCGCCATAGAACGGGCCGATCAGCGTCACGTTGGAGAAGATAGGGTTTGTCAACGGTTCATTGCCCGAACCATTCGCATCGTTATCCGACTCGAAGCCGTTGGACTTGGATGTATCGGCCACCTTCGGGTCGCGAACGCCCAGCAGGAACTGCAACTTACCACTATAACCATAATCCGTATCGAACTCGTCATCCCAGCCTTTGTAAGCGATTAGGTGCTTGGCATTCACCGTGCCGCCGAACCATTCGAAAGAGTCGTCGCCACAGAAAGCCACCTGGATATATTCCAATGTCGTGCCGCTACCTACCCCACCGCAAGTCAGGCCGTTGATCTCCTTGTTCGGTTCCAACGGATACCCGGCAAACTCGATACGTACATACTTCACGATACCCGAGTTGTCTTCCGGCTGATCGCCACCGTATCTGGTACGCGGGCCCCCTTCGATCTGCGGTTTGGAAGTGGCATTCACCGGAGCATTACCGCACAGGATCAAGCCACCCCAGTCGCCATACGCACGCGAACCGGCAGCCTGGTCGGAAGTAAAGACGATGGGCTTTTCCGCCGTACCCTGGGCAATGATCTTACCGCCCGGTTCAACGATCAGGGAACCTTTGGTGGCTTTCTCGCCTTTGATCACCGTACCCGGTTCGATCGTCAGCGTCACACCGTCGGTCACGTATACGAAACCTCTCAGCAGGTTATTGTCCGTTGCCTTCAAAGTCATATCAGACGTTATTTCATTCTCCAGTATAACATCTTTCGTTTCCGGTGTTTCACCTCCGGAAACAGGATCATCCTCGCTACATGCTACGCTTCCAAACATTGTGGCCATGCACAACATGGCGGCCACACCTTTCAATAAAAACTTGTTCATAATAAAACTAATTTAGTTTGTATATAAGTGATACTAATTAAAACTTGACGGATACCCCCAGGTTGACAGTCACGCCCGGACGGTAGCTGCGCACCAGCTGTTCCACTTCCCGTTTCGCGCCGGCACCGTCTGTCAGCTCCAGGAATTGTTTGTATTCGATCTTCGAATTCAGCAGGTCTTTGATACCGGCTTTCACCTCCACATATTTACCCAGCCTCTTCGAGAAACTCAGGTCGAGCGAGTTGCGGGGCATTTCGTAGATGTCGGGAATGTCGTCGTTCGGGTTCTGCGCCGGCACGCCGACCGTCTCGATACGTTTGCCGATGCGGTTGTAGAGCACCGAGGCCGACAACCCCTTGCCGTCATGCTGGTAGAACAACCCGGTATTGATCAGGTAAGGCGACTGCCCCTGCATAGCCCGGTCGCGCTCGAAAGCCCCTTCCGGGAAATAGACCTTACTATGGATATAAGCGCCGTTGAAGACAAAGCTCAGCTCCTTCAGGCCGATAAAGTCGAGGTGCTTCTTTATATCCACCTCTATCCCGAAAGCCCTGGCATGGTCGGCGTTATGATAGGTATATTGCAGGCCGGAACCGGCTTCGTTGTAGGTCTGCTCGATCGGGTCTGCAAAGTATTTATAGAAACCGCCTACCGTAACCGTCTCGCCCGGCGAAGGGTAGAACTCGTAACGCAGATCCACGCTGTTGGTATAGGCATTCTTCAGATCCACATTTCCGGTGATATTGGCGTCGAGCGTAAAGTCGTAATATACGTAAGGTACTACCTCGCGGAACTCGGGGCGGTTCACCGACCGTCCGTAAGCCACCCTCACCTGCTGCTTGTCCGTCAGGCTGTAAGCCACATTCAGCGAAGGGAAGAACTCGGTCGAGCTCTGATCGAGATGCACCGGCTTGATGCCGTCCGACTCGTAGCCGTCGAGCTTCAACCGGTAGTATTCCATGCGGACACCGACGTTCGCGTTCAGCTTCTCCCCGTAGTTCAGCTTGGCAGCCACATAAGCGGCACCCAGCAGGTTGTCGGAAGTATACGAGTCGCTCTTGTTCGTGCTCTCTTTCATATAGATACGGTCAGCGGAGATATTCTCATTCGTGAAGATCGAGCTGTAATCCCACTCGGCAAAGCGGTTGTAACCAGTCCCCAGCAGGTTGTAGACGAAGCGGCGGGCGTTGAACGAACGGTCTTTGTATTCGCCGTACAACCCGGCATTCAATACCGGCTTGAAGAGTTCGGAGACGGTGAACGTATGCTCGTAGTTCGTACCGACCGAGAAGCTGTTATCCGTCAGATCCTGGTAGTAACGCGTCGGGTCGGAGACGTAATACTTCAGCTCCTCCTCCTGCTTGCGTTCCATCGACTTCACGACCTTGCGGTCGGGTTCCTTGTAGGCAGCATAGGCATAACCGACTGTCCAGTCCAGCTTGTCGGCATCCTCCCGCCAGCGGTGTTCGCCCGCCAGCTGACCCGCATAGGTGGTGCGCCCGGTGTAGAGCGACTCCCATTTGCGGATATTCTCTTCGGAATAATAGTCCGTCCCCTGCCGTTGCGACAGGGAAGAGGTTCCGCGTTGGTTGAAGAAGTTGCGGAACTCATATTTGTTATTGCCTTTCAGGAAAGACCAGTTGAACAGGGCACCGAGCTTGGTGGTGTTCTTATACTGCACATCGTCGTATTTGTAACGGTAAGACGATTGGTCGTCCGTCATATTATACGAGAGGTAGTTGTTATTCTTCAGTTCGTAGTAATCGTATCCGGTGCTGTAATTCACGTTGGTGATATTACCGATCTTCCAGCCGCCGAGGTTGAACAGGCGGTTCATGGTGAAGGTCAGCTTCTGCTCCGGCAGTGCGGTAAACCGGCTGATGTCCCACCCCGTATTCACCCGGCGGGTAAAGGCGGCGGCATCGGAAGTGCTTACGTCGTTCAGGTGGGCGGGGGTATTAGAGGGCAGGCCGCGTTTACCGGCACCGAACCCCAGGTAGTCCACCGCATGCCCTTTGGTGAGCTGGAAGTCGCGGAAAGCGGAATTCGTATTGAAGCCCAGTTGATAGGAGATATTGAAGGTGTTCCCCTCCGACACATTCTTCGTCAGCAGCCGCACGAACCCACCCGAAAAATCGGCGGGCAGCTCGGCCGACGGACTCTTATAGACCATCATATTATCGATCAGGGAAGAAGGCAGCACATCGAATGAGAAGGCACGGCTGTCGGTCTCGCTCGAAGGGGTCGTCGCGTTGTTCAGCCATACGTTATTATAGCGTTGCGCCAGGCCGCGGACAACAATGAAGCGGTCGTCCACGATCGTGATACCGGGGATGCGGCGAAGCACCTCGGCGGCATCGCTGTCCTGCGTCTTGCTGATCTGCTGGGCGGAGATACCGCTGACTACCGGCAGGCTCTTGCGGACGGTATTCAGTACCGCCGTCTCCGTCCCCAGTTTGCGTTGGGCTACTACGACTACGTTCTGCAACTGAAGGTCGGCGTCGGAAAGTTCGATCCGCAACACAGTTTCCTGGTGGGCTACGACGGCCACGTCCTCGATCGTTTCCGTCTTATAAGATACGTAAGAGGCTTGCAGGGTGTATTTTCCCGGCTGCACCTTTTCGATACGGAAGTTACCGTCTATATCCGTGATAGCTCCGGTGGATGTCCCTTCGATAGATACGGTCGCACCGATCAACGGTTCTTTGAATTTGGCATCGGTCACGGTTCCGCAGATCACACCGGTCTGTGCCCCGGCCGTTAATGAGATAAAACAGCCGGCCAGCAGGATCAGCAGTTTCTTTATTTCCCTAACTCTTATAGTACTCATTCTTAATACTTATTACATCTTTGATTGTTTCGGGAGCAAAAGTACAGGGGGAATATGTCAGGGTTGTTTAGATTTTGTCACAGTGTGTGACAGTTCGATTACATTGTAATGACAGAGAGACAATCAACTCCGCATAAACTTATTTTTACTACATTTGTGCCTTTATTATTCTAAACAGATAAACAACTTATGAAGAACACTAAGATTTTTCCGAAAGACTGGCTGCAACTGCATCCCTATAAACAATCCGGCCCTATCGACCTTTATTATACACGTATGGCTAACCAGATACATGATATTCTGGAACATACCGATCTGGTAAACTCTTTTGAAAAAGAGGATGCCCTGCAGGTTAGTATGCGTATGGCTGCTTACTTCGAGGATGTTATCTCGGGACTGAATATCTGGCGTGCATTCATCACTGAATATAAGAAACTGACCGGCAACTACGTTCCTTTCTATACCGTCAGCGACCATTATTACGACGATGAAGCCAACCTCGAAGATGTCCGCTTCCTTCTCTGGCATTATCTCCAGCAGTATCACGGAGCGAAAAAGGGCACGTTCGTCAACCCGGACAACCCGACAACCGAAGAGACAGCCCGCCTCATCTACCAGCTTTTCTGCAAGGAATGGACTACCGCCCCCGAAAACACGAAGATGCAGTTGCTCTTTGCCCCGGAAACATCCTACGAGACACCGGAGCAATATGTTCCGCTGTTGCACTGGTTCCATTACGACTCTTACTTGTCTACCGATGCAAAATACAACCTTAGTGAAACGTTGAAGGAGTATTGGAGCCAAAGCCCGGAAAACAGGAATAACACCGAGGCGCTTATGGCGATCCATAACTCGATGTCGTATATCGACCGGACAGCTTTCCTGGCTTACACTTCCCCGAAATGGTTGTCGCTGATCCTGCCGGAAACGCACCCGAACCATGCTTTCTTCGTAGAAAGTGCAGAGAGTGCCGAAAGCTTTGTCGACCCGGCCATCCAGGAACGGGAAGAAAGTAACCGGGCTATTTATAAGAAATTCACGGAGATGGCTGACGGTAAGTTGCTGTTCTACATGAAAAGTAAACAGGAGTTCATCGACTTTGCTTCCGGGCAGTTGAAGCTGGAAGAGAGCGAATACACTCCGCTGGCCGATTGTATCGAGTTCGATAAGTTTGCCGCATACGCTTCTGCTAAAGAAGGTCTTCAACTATTAGTCGACGGCATCGAATTCATTAAAGACAAACAGAACCCCTTCTACGACGAAAAGAAAGCATCCGAACAAGGATTAGGCTTCTTCATCGTCAAACATTGCAGCCTGGATCTGCTGAAAGCCCTCGAAGAACGCGGTATGCTGGCCGACGCACAGACCAAAAGCCTGCATAGCCATGAACGCGGTAAGGCTATCATTCATGATAATTGGGAGTTCCTGGTGAAGTATTTTATTAGGGAAGTTTGATTATAGAAAAATGTGAACCCAAATGACAGGCTTTGTAGGGGCGGGGTTTGCCCGCCCTTTGCGACAATAATATAACAACCGGTGGAGAAGGGCGGGCAGACCCCGCCCCTACGGTCGAACCTGCCTGTTCCATTATGACGGCGCCTGTAAGGGCTGTTCGCGAACCGCCCCTACCAACGACTCTACATTCACCTCTGTCAAGAACTGAAACACCTATCTCTATCAAATCCATCCGCTACCTGTCAGCCGGATAAACAACCCCCAACTGGCGGCGTACCTCGTCGATAATCTCCAGGGTAATCAATGAATTCTCATGGCTATTGATCTCCGACTCGCGTTTACCGTTCTCGATCAGATCCATAAACTCAGCCACCTCATAATAATATTCATTCTTATCCGTCACCGCACTTATATCCATCGGTTCAGAAACCGCAGTCTTTCCCGCACCCGCCGGGACACGGGGTGTATAAGTAACCTTTCCTATTATATTGATACGATCCAGATTGATATTCCCCTCCTCCCCTTGTATCTCCGTAGGCAGATAAGAGTTAGCGATCTTGGAATACAGTATGGTGGCATTCATCCCCTCATACACGAAATTGACGGCACCCTGTCCGTCAGCCCCCGAAGAAAGCACGACGCCCGTAGCCTCCACCCTTTGAGGACGACCGAATAACACCACCATCGGGTACAACGTATAAATACCTATATCCATCATCGCTCCATTCGAGAGCTCCGGCTTGAAAGCATTCAGTACGACCCCTTCCCTGAACTTGTCATAACGTGAGGAATACTGGCAATAGCAGGAAAAATACCGGCGTATGGTTCCCAACTTATGCAGATTCTCTCGTACAGTCCGGAAATTCGGGGTTAGCGTCGGCTTCATCGCTTCCATCAGCGTTACATTATATTGACGGGAGGCAGCAATCATTTCCTTTACCTCCCTTGCATTAGAGGCAAAAGGTTTCTCACACAGTACATGCTTGCCGTGCTTCATACAAAGAATACTCTGTGAAGCATGAAGGAAGTTGGGTGACGCGATATATACCGCATCGATCAACGGGCTCTGCGCCATTTCCTCCAATGAAGTAAAAGTATGGGGTATCTGATGTTTGGCAGCGAAAGCATCCGCCGTCTCCTGTGTCCGTGAATAGACAGCCACCAGTTCAAAACGTTCATCCTGCCGTGCACCGGCAATCACCCAATCTGTTATAAAGTTCGTTCCAACTACTCCGAAACGTATTTTATTTGTTGTAGCCATTTGTATTTATCATTTCTGTATTATCAAATCGTAATAACCTTCTTCAAAACCAAAGTTTCCCCTTCTATCGTCAGCTCCGGAACCACAATGGCACTATCCGGTGTGAGGCAGTAAGGTACGGCATCTTCCAGATGATTTGCTTTCAGGCGGGCCATGTGATCGGTCGGATCGAGGTAAGCGGTCAGGTTTTCTTTGTTATTCGTCCACATATCGCGGGCTATGACGGCGGCATCTGTAGCCGGTTCGTATTTACCGGTTTTAACAAGCACCTCAACCAAAGCGCCACCGAACAAGGTATCTTCTATATTCACCTTGTCCTGCCAGCCGGAACATAACACAACGACATCGCGTCCATGAAACAGACAATAGTCTGCCACCGCCTGCAAATTAACAAAAGCACCTGTGATTACGCGGTAAGCCGACTTTGCGATCATGATAGCCCGCGTTCCATTGGTTGTTGTGAATACAACATCTTTGCCGGACACCATTTCCGGGGTATAGTCGAACGGTGAGTTTCCGAAATCGGCAAAATCACAACGTTTCACATTTCGCTCGGCTCCTACCAGCCAGCCCTTTTCCTTATATTCTTTCGCTTCTTCCACTGTTGCCACCGGACGGATACTACGTACGCCATTCTTAAAAGCAGCCGCCATCGTCGTTGTCGCACGAAACACATCCACTACCACAACAATCGCTTCCGGATTATGATATACCGGATACAGAGCCGGCGAAAAACAAACATCTATCTTCATATCTTCTCGTTTTTATCATCTGATATGACCACAAATGTACTGGATAATTCGCTGAATACCTAGCCTGTCGCACCCACAACATGGCTATAATATTAAAGTTTCAATAATAAATATGAGGATTAACCAAATAACTCTGATAGAATGTTATAGTATCTGTATTCGCTTATTTGCCAGAAACCTTTTTACCCTTTGCTTGTTTTTTTATTACATTTTGAAAACGTTTTAAACTAAATCGTATGAAAAGAATTGTATCTTTTATCGTCGTTTTCACTCTAGTTATGGGGGGAATGACACATGCACAGGCTCAGAGTAAAGCCGCAGAAAAAGCAGAGAAAAAGTTAGAAAGAAAAGAAAAGAAAGAAGCCAGAGAAGCAAAAGATGCTGTCATGGATGAACAGGAATTCAACACAGCTCTGCAAGCTATCAACAACCAGTCTTTTGTATTGGAAGCCAACTCCGTACAACCGATGAACGGAATGGTTTACTATGTGAACTCTAACACTAACTTCGTCTCTTTGAATGACGGACAGGCAATGGTTCAGATCGCTTCCAACTCTCCGTATCCAGGTCCTAATGGTTTAGGTGGTGTTACCGTACAGGGTAGCGCTTCCAACATACAAAGTAAACAGGATAAAGACGGCAACGTTTACCTGTCTATGAGTGTACAGGGTATTTTCATCTCTGCCACTGTGAACCTGGTTCTTATGAACGGTAGCAACAGAGCAACTGTTACAGTTGACCCTAACTTCTCAGGAAGAGACTTGACAATGAATGGAACTTTACTTCCATATTCTCAATCAAACATTTTCCAGGGTACTACTTATTAATAAAGTATCCACTCAGGAATAATAAAAGAAGGTGCCCTGCAAAGGACATCTTCTTTCTTTTTACAGACAGCTCCGTTACGAGCATAAAAAAAGGTATCCCCGAAAGGATACCTTCTTCTATTTTATAGGATAATGTTCTTATTTATCGAACGGGATCATATACTGTACAAATGCTTCGATCGCTTCATAAGAAGCCAGACCCAATTCTTTATACAGTTCGGCAGTAGCCCGGTTACGGTCTTCTGCACGTTGCCAGAACAAACGTTCGTCATCACCCAGGAACGGAGCACTTTCTGCCTGTGACTGGTGTTTCAGGATAGCGTTACGTTTGAAGCGCAATTCTTCGGGACTGATAGGAACGGCCATTTCTATGTGGTCCATTTCCCATTCTGCCCATGCACCACGGTACATCCATACACGGCAATGTTTCATCCATTCTTCTGTTTTCAGTTCGTCGATAGCGGCCAGAACAGCATCCAGACAAACTTTATGTGTTCCGTGCGGGTCAGCCAGGTCACCGGCAACAAACATCTGATCCGGTTGGATTTCCTGCAACAGTTTCTTTACGATAGCGACATCGGCATCACTCAGGTCGTTCTTCTTAACAAGACCGGTTTCGTAGAACGGCAGATCCAGGAAATGTACATTTTCATCCTTCACACCTGAATAACGGCAGCCATGACGGGCTTCTTCACGACGGATCGTTCCCTTCATGAACAGTACGTCTTTCTTTTCCGGCTCCCCGTTTTCTACCTTTTCGAAACGCAGATATTTAATGATATCTTCCGCTTTATCCTTTACCGTAGCATCGTTCGGAGAATACTTATCGCAAACGTCACGGAGATATTCGCAATAACGGATCACTTCGTCGTCACCTACAGCGATATTACCGGAAGTTTCATAAGCCACATGCACATCATGGTGCTGGTCGCACAAACGGCGCAGCGTTCCACCCATAGAGATCACATCGTCATCCGGGTGCGGACTGAATACGATCACTTTCTTAGGATACGGAGTGGCACGTTCGGGACGATTGGAGTCGTCGGCATTCGGTTTACCACCCGGCCATCCAGTGATTGTATGCTGGATATCGTTAAATATCTTGATGTTTACATTGTAAGCCGAACCATACAGGGCCAACAGTTCGCCCAGACCATGTTCGCTGTAATCTTTGTTAGTCAGCTTCAGGATCGGTTTGCCGGTCAACTGGCACAACCAAACGATAGCACGACGGATCAATTTGTTATCCCAATCGCAGTTGGTAACCAACCAGGGATGGCTGATTCTTGTCAGTTCGTAAGCAGCGGACAGGTCGATAACAGCCTTTGCATTCATATGATTCTGCAAATAGGTAGAAGGAACAGCTTCGCTCACCTTACCTTCAATCGTATTGGCTACGATACGGGCTTTATCTTCACCCCAGGCCATCAATATAACGTTCTTTGCACGCAGAATAGTAGAGATACCCATTGTGATCACACTGGCCGGGACATTCTCGATAGACTTGAATGTTCTGGCGGCTTCCTTACGGGCATCATTATCCAGCAACACCAGACGGGTACCTACACTGACAGAAGAACCCGGGCCGTTGAAACCGATATTACTTGCATGACCAACGCCCAGTAAGATGTAATCGATGCCTCCTACTGCCTGGATTTGCTGTTCATAGTTTCTGCAGAACTCAAAGATAGCATCCTTCGGCATGGAACCATCCGGTGAATAGATATTCTTCGGATCGATATCCACATGATCGAGGAACGATTCTTTCAGATATGTCAGGTTACTATTAGTCGATGCACTCAGGGGATAGAATTCATATACATTAAATACGATCACGTTGCGGAAGCTCAATTGTTCTTCCTTATGCAGGCGGATCAATTCTTTAAAGACGCTCTGGGGAGAACGTCCTCCGGATAATGCCAGAACAAACATTTCTCCGGCATCCTGCTTTTTACGTATTTGTGAAGCCAATTCCTTTGCGATCGCGAAGGAACCTTCATTTGCCGATTCGTAGATGTTTGTCGGAATCTTTTCAAAACGAGTTAAAACTGATTGCTCGTAAGCGTTTTCCGGACGGTAATACCTGAGCGGTATACGCGTCAGGGTAATTTGAGAACTAAGGTTCGTCTTCATGTTTAATTACGATTTAGTACAACTTTTTTACTTGAACTACAAATATAACAATTCTTCGGCAAATAAAGATTAACGGAAGCAATCAAAAATATCTATTTACCTATAAGTTGGTACTGTCTGTCATCAGGCCAATGTATTCGTTCCTTCCACCAAATGCCCCATCGACCAAACCGAACGGACGTTTAGTTTACGATCCAGGATAACGATGTCCGCATCCTTACCACGCTGTAAAGAACCTTTACGATCGTCCGCACCCATCAGACGGGCAGGTGTTTCGGAAGCCATGCGGATCGCATCGGCCAAAGGTACGCCGGCTTTCTGTGCCATCGTGCGAACCAATACATCCATCGTTGCAATACTACCGACCAATGATGAATGGTCGGCCAACTTACAAACGCCATCTTCGATGATAATACGAGGGTCGGTAACCGGCTTCCCTTCGTTGGCCGCATACGCCAAAGCATCGGTAGTCAGGCAAGTGTTCTCCACCCCTTTCAGCTTGTAAACCAGACGAAGAATCGTTGAAGGCAAATGACGGCCATCGGCAATAACCTCAACGGTCATGTTATCGACAAGGAATACACTTTCCACTGTCCCTTCATATTTGTATTCGCGGCGCTTGTGGAAACCCGGCATCGCATTATAGAAATGAGCGGCATGCGTAAAACCGGCTTCATAAGCTGCTTTAATATCATCGAATTCAGCTTCCGTATGTGATACAGCCGCCAAAATACCTTTTGAATGCAGATAACGGGCAAAATCCAAAGCTCCCGGTAATTCGGGACTGGCATCCCAACGTTTGATGCAAGTCGTACTATCCAGTAAAGACATGTATTCCGAAGATTCAGGATCTTTCAGGGCGTCCGTCAAAAGACTACCTGCCATCTTAGGGTTTAGATAAGGGCCTTCCAATTGCAATCCGAGAACAGGGCTGTTCTTTTCAGCCATCACGCTTTCGCAAACGGCAATACCTTTCCGGATCTCAGAAACAGGCAGCGGAGCCAATGTAGGGAAAATACAGGTAGCGCCATATTTCATATGGGCATTTACCGCTCCATGAAATGCTTCTTCCGTACACTCCTTAAAATCATATCCTCCCCCTCCGTGTATATTCATTGCCACGAAGCCCGGGACGATATACATTCCTTTGGCATCGATTATAGTCGCACCGATCACAGCCAGGTCGCTGTTGGTTACTTCCAGTATTTTTCCATCACTGATCAGGACGGAACCATCCTTCAACCAACCTTGCGGTGTCAGGATCTGTCCGTTTATTATTTGTGTCAACATAACTTCTACTATTTTATTTGTGTTCTATCCCGTTAAAACAGTTTATTGGTTCCTTCCACCAATTTACCCATCGCCCAAACAGCACGTACGTTCAAATCTTTATCCAGAACCATGATATCGGCATCCTTACCACGCTGTAAAGATCCTTTGCGATCGTAAACACCCATAATACGGGCAGGCGTTTCCGAAGCCATCCGGATAGCATCTTCCAAAGGTATCTCCGCATTCTGCACTACCGTACGGATCAGGCGATCCATCGTAGCGACACTTCCCGCCAAAGCCGAACGGTCTGCCAGTTTACATACACCGTCCTCAATGATCACACGGGGGTCGAAAGCAACCTGACTGTCACTTGCGGCACAAGCCAGTGCATCCGTTATCAAACAAGTGCGTTCAACTCCTTTCACTTTATAAACCAAACGAAGGATCGTGGCAGGGACATGGATACCGTCGGCTACGACTTCAACCGTCATATCATCGATCAGATAGATGCTTTCCACAGTTCCTTCATATTTATATTCACGACGTTTGTGGAAACCGGGCATCGCGTTATAGAAATGCGTTGCATGCGTATAACCGGCCTCGTAAGCCGTCTGGATATCTTCATACTCAGCCTGTGTATGACCGACAGCAGCCAGAACACCTTTTGAAGTGATATACTTACCGAACTGCATTGCTCCCGGTAATTCGGGGGCAGCATCCCAGCGCTTGATACAATTGGTTTCTTCCAGCAACGGGATATACTCTTCCGGATCAGGGTTCTTGATATTTTCCGGAATCTGTCCGCCGGCCATCTTCATATTGAAATAATGACCTTCCAGATGTAATCCCAGGATAGGGCTATCCTTTTCAGCCATCAGTTTTTCCGTAGTAGCTGCCGCTTCACGGATCATAGGAATAGTTGAAGATGATAAGGTGGGGAAAATACTGGTAGTACCGTGTTGCATGTGAGCTGCCACTGCTCCACGGAATGCCTCTTCCGTTCCCTCCATAAAGTCACGGCCACCACCGCCATGAACATGGATTTCCACTCCGCCCGGAACGATGTACATTCCTTTGGCGTCAATTAAGTTCGCACCAACTATGGCCAGGTCACAGTTCGTTACTTCCAGGATCTTGTTATCACTGATCAGCACAGAACCATCTTTCATCCAGCCCTGCGGTGTCAGGATACGACCGTTAATAATTTGAGTTAACATAATATTTTGTCTATATAAATTAGGCGTTTGTTATTTATCAATTAGCTACGATTCATAGTATAACAGATAAAGTCTGTGAGAGAGCAAAAGTAAATACTTTTATTTAATTGAGACCCTTCTCCAATCAATATCTTTCAAAAAAAGCGTCTCCGGATTACCGGGACGCTTTTTCGTTTAATTCTTCTAATTCTATCGTCTGTTCCGTCCATGTATCCATGACATCTGACAACTCTTTTTTCAAAGAGGAATAATCGTTGTATAGTGAAGTATCGGAAGCTCCTTCGGGCGTAGCCAGTTTGGCTTCGACAGCTGCAATTGCGTTTTCAAGCTCCGTTATTTTCTTCTCGGCTTCGGCCACTGCCTTTTCAACTTTCTTGATCGCCTTGCTTTGTTCCTTCCGGGCTTCATACGAAAGTTTGTTCTGTGTGGGCTGGGCATCCATATCGTTGGAAGAAGAGGCAGCTTGCGTAGCACGTTCCAGTTCGCGCAAGCTATCCATTTTCTTTCTTTCCAGGAATTCATAAATACCGCCCAGATGTTCAACGACACGCTGGTTACCGAATTCATAGACTTTATCCACCAGGCCATCCAGGAATTCACGGTCGTGGGAAACCACGATCACGGTTCCGTCGAATTCTTTCAAAGCATCTTTCAGTACATCTTTCGAACGCATATCCAAATGATTCGTAGGCTCATCGAGGATCAACAGGTTGACCGGCTCGAGCAGCAGGCGGATCATTGCCAACCGGCTTCTTTCACCACCTGACAGGACTTTTACCTTCTTGTCGGAAGCCTCGCCTCCGAACATAAAGGCACCGAGTATATCACGTATCTTTGTTCGTATATCTCCCTCAGCTACATAGTCGATGGTGTCAAAAACCGTAAGGTTGTCATCCAGCATCTGCGCCTGGTTCTGTGCAAAGTAACCGATCTTTACATTGTGGCCCAACTGTAGTTTTCCCTCGTAGTCGATCTGATCCATGATGCATTTTACAAGGGTAGACTTACCTTCCCCGTTCTTTCCGACAAAGGCTACTTTATCACCACGGTTGATAGTCAGCGTCACATGCTCGAAGATCAGATGATCGCCATAGCTTTTGGAGACTTCCTCCGCGATAACCGGGTAAGAGCCGGAACGGGGAGCCGGGGGAAACTTCAGGCTTAACATGGCTGTATCCACGTCATCCACTTCGATACGTTCTACCTTTTCCAGTTGTTTGATACGCGACTGAACCTGCACAGACTTAGTTGCCTTATAACGGAAACGTTCGATGAATGCCTCCGTATCAGCCAGTTTCTTCTGCTGGTTCTCGAAAGCACGGAGTTGTTGTTCGCGACGCTCCTTGCGGAGTTCCACGTAATCGGAATATTTTACTTTATAATCGTATATCTGTCCCAGTTCGATTTCAATAGTACGGAAAGTGGTATTATCGATAAAAGCACGGTCGTGGGAAACCAGTATTACGGCATTAGCACGGGTTGCGATAAAATTCTCCAGCCATTGGATAGACTCGATATCCAAATGGTTGGTCGGCTCATCGAGCAACAAGACATCAGGACGGCGAAGCAATAACTTTGCCAGCTCGATACGCATACGCCAGCCACCGCTGAATTCGGAAGTAGGACGATCGAAATCAGTACGGGAAAATCCCAACCCGATCAATGTCCGTTCCAGTTCAGCATGATAATTGCTCCCTCCCATCATCTGGAAATGTTCGGAAAGATGGGTTACTTTGTCTATCAGCTTCTGGTAGGATTCAGTTTCATAATCGGTACGTTCAGCCAGCTGCAGGTTCAACCGTTCGATCTCTTTCTCCATTTCCCGGATATGACCGAAAGCCAGTTCCGCTTCTTCCTTAACGGTACGTGTATCTGTCAGCTGCATCTGCTGCGGCAGGTAGCCGATCGTCGTTTCTTTGGGTACACTGACTGTACCGGATGTCGGAGATTGCAATCCAGCAAATATCTTCAACATCGTAGATTTTCCCGCCCCGTTCTTTCCGACCAGTGCGATACGATCTTTCTTGTTTACCACAAACGAAACGTCATCAAAAAGCGTAAAACCGCCAAATTCAACTGTTAGTCCTTCAACCGAAATCATAATTATTTCTATTTTACGGGCACAAAGATACAATTGTTCAGGGCTTCTTCACAAACTTTTCAATGAATAAGAGCAAGTTCTCGTTGACAGGAAGGTCTGGATTAGTGTAAACAGCCATCTGTTTCTGCCTGTCCATCGTGTCGCAATCCTTTAATACATGGTTCATACCGTCTATCAGATGTAATTCTGCCGAAGGCAATGACTGCTTCAGCAGTTCTGCATCTTTTACGGAAATCTGTATATCTGTTTTTCCCTGCAATAGCAGGACAGGAACGGTCAGTTTCTTTATTTCTTCCTGCGGGTTATATTTATAACAGGAAATAAGATACGGTTGGACGGAAGAACGGAATAAAGCTTGTAACCCCAACGGAACACTCGGTACTAACTTCCCTGCCTTCAGTGAGTCATTGATGGATACAATCATTTTCCGTATCACTTCAGGTTGTGCCGACATCTGCTCTTCCAGTATATCCGACAAAGGGCGGCCTGCTCCTGCCAATGATATATATCCTTTTACTTTCGGGTTATTCTGGCTTGCAACCATTCCGATCAATGCCCCTTCACTATGACCAGCTATATAAATGCCACTCAAACGACGGTCGCGGGATAAGAGATCGATCCACTCGCGTACATCTTTTATAAGGTCTTCGAAGCGCATGGAATATTCATCTTTTCCGGCAGCCGCACTTGAAGCTATTCCCCGCTTATCAAAACGAAGAGATCCGATCCCTCGCCTGCCCAATTCTTCGGCCAGATATTTCAACGAATTATTCTTCATCCCTGCCGGGGCTGAATTACCATCCATATCGGTAGGCCCCGAACCTGCAATAATCAGCACCAACGGATAGGTAGAAGCTCCCGGTGCAATTATCTTTCCATTGATCTGCCCAGAGGAAGTATTCAGACTGATGGAACGTTCGTTTAGCCGGACAGGCATTTGGGCTGAAATTGCCAGGCTAAAAAACAGGATACAAAACGAGACGAATATACGGTAAGATATATGCTGCATATACATTAATATTATATTATACTCACAAAGCTAAGAAAACAAATACAGATATACAAAAAACTATGTCTTATACTGAATAGGGTTTACACCCAGTGTAACCATAAAGTGTAAAAAAATGCAAAATCGTAAGAAATGTCATTATGAAGAAAGTTTCAAATTAGAGGTTCTAACAGACTACTATGCCAGTGGCAGCAGTGTTCG
>ERZ856578.419-NODE-419-length-87116-cov-12.806248_pt1 | contig 87116 bp, 66 predicted proteins | sample MGYA00514384_ERZ856578 | MGnify/ENA primary metagenome ERZ856578 (study PRJEB29103, sample SAMN06111958) | human gut metagenome | biome: human gut; feature: ankylosing spondylitis patient; material: healthy_person | host: Homo sapiens | place: China:Hangzhou... | reverse complement strand
AAGCAACTGAAGATGCGCGAGCGTTCCCTGCCTACGATCAAGAGCAAGGAAAGTGCGTTGCGTATCGAAGTGAAGCGTACCAAGGATGAAGTGACGAAATTGGAACTTCAGCTGGAACAGGAGATACAAAGCTACGAGAACATGGTGGCTTTATGGAACGAGTTTTCTCCCGAACTGATCGCAGTGAAGGATGTAACGCTTTCCACAAAGAAGATTGCCGGTGTAATCGTTCCCGTCCTCGATGATATTGTCTTCGAGATCGGACATTACAGTCTCTTTAATTCCCCTGCCTGGTTTACCGATGGTGTCGAGCTGCTGAAGAAGTTGGCACGTACCGGGATAGAAGCCGAGTTTTCGGGAATGAAGCTGGAGTTGTTGGAGCATGCCAGGAAAAAGACTACTCAGAAAGTGAACCTTTTTGAGAAGGTACAGATCCCTGGCTATAAGGATGCGATCCGGAAAGTGAAACGATTTATGGAAGACGAAGAGAGTCTGTCCAAGTCGTCACAGAAGATCATGCGGGCTAATCAGGAAAAGCGTAAAGCGAAAGAACAAAAAGAGGAGGCTGGCGTATGATAGTAAAGATGAGTAAATATGCCTTTATGGTATATCATAAGGAATATGATACGTTCCTGGCACAACTGCGCGAATTGGGTGTTGTGCATGTGAAGGAAAACAAGTCTATTCTCGATAATGCGGAACTTCAGGATATTCTGGCCTTGCGTAAACGTATCAATCTGTTGATGCGCTATTTCAAGGGATTGAATGCGGCAACTAAAGATGTTCAACTGGCACCGGCTCGCGAGCTGGATAAGAAAGCCGGCTTGAAATTGTTGCAGAAGATAGAGGAATTGCAGGACAAGAAAGTACAGCTTCAGTCTGTAAAGGCATCCCTTGAAAAGGATATTGCCTATATGGAGATCTGGGGTGATTTCAGTTGGGCTAACTTCAACCGCTTGAAGAAAGCCGGATATGACATTACGTTCTGGACTTGTCCGACTGCTAAATATGAGCCGAAATGGGGGGATGAGTACAATGCTGTGTTGATCAATAACTTCCAGTCGGTTACTTATTTCCTTACTATAACGAAAGTCGGAACTCCGATTGATATAGATGCGGAGCGTCCGAAGATGCCGGACAGAGGTTTGCAGAAACTGAATGCGCGTCTTGATCTGTTGCTGCAGGAAATGAAAGCGTTGGATGCTGAAATAAAAAAACTGGCGGCAACTGATTATAATACCCTCGACCTGTTCGATAAGAACCTGCAAAACGAGTTCAATCTGTCGAATGTATTGGTGCAGACAGACCGTCAGGCAGGGGAAAAGCTGATGTTGCTGGAAGGCTGGGTTCCGACCGAGAAAGCCCGGGCAATGGAAGAAGCGCTGGAAAAGGATAATTATTTCTACCAGGCGCAGGAGATAGAAGAAGGTGACAAGGTGCCTATCCTGTTGAAGAACGGAAAGTTTGCCAAGCTATACGAGCCGATCACGAGAATGTTCTCTTTGCCTAACTACGGCGAGTTCGACCCGACACCATTCTTTGCCCCGTTCTTTATGCTGTTCTTCGGACTTTGTTTCGGTGACGGCGGATACGGTTTACTGGTTATGATCGTCTGTACGATCCTGAAACGGAAAGTCAATCCGGACTTCAAGCCGTTCCTGAGTCTGTTCCAGTATCTCGGATTGGCGGCGCTGATCGTCGGTACGTGTACAGGTTCGTTCTTCGGTATCGCTTTGGTCGACATACCTGCTTTTGCTTCGGTAAAAGACTACTTTGTATCGAGCGACAACCTGATGACGTTCTCTATCATAATCGGATTGGTGCAGATCCTCTTCGGAAAGACAATCGCTGCGCTGAAGATCATGTCGCAGAAAGGAAAGAAATATGGTATTGCACCGTTGGCATGGGTATTTATTATCCTAGCGTTGTGTCTCGTATTCGGCTTGCCGATGCTGGATGTACAACTGCCCGAAATGGTGAAAAATGTATTCCTTGTAATCGCCGGGCTTGGATTGCTGGTTGCTTTCCTTTACAATACGCCGGGCAAGAATATCTTCCTGAACTTCGGTACAGGTCTGTGGAATACTTACAATATGGCTTCCGGACTGCTGGGTGATACTTTGTCTTATATCCGTCTGTTCGCGATCGGTTTGACCGGTGCGATCCTGGGTGGCGTGTTCAACTCGCTGGCTGTGGATATGACAGAAGGAATGAACATCGTATTGCGTGTGATCTGTATGCTGTTGATCCTTTTGGTCGGCCATGCGATCAACATCGGTTTGTGTACCATCAGTTCGCTGGTTCACCCGCTTCGTCTGATCTTCGTAGAGTATTATAAGAATGCAGAGTTTGAAGGTGGCGGTAAGGCGTACGAACCTTTCAAGAAAGCATAAACAAAACGTGATTTAAAATAATAACAAAAGAATAATTAAACAAACAAATTTCATTATGGAACCAATTTTATTAGCTTATCTAGGTATTGCGTTGATGACAGGTTTAACCTTTATCGGCAGTAGTTATGGTGTAACAATCTGCGGTAACGCAGTAGTAGGAGCAATGAAGAAGAACCCGGATGCACTGGGTACTTACATCGCATTAAGTGCGTTGCCTTCTTCACAGGGTTTGTACGGATTCGTAGGTTATTTCATGATGCAGAAATTCCTGGTTGCAGACATCACGATGTTGAATGCAACAGCCGTATTCGGTGCCGGTCTGGTATTAGGATTTGCAGGTTTGCTTTCTTCTATCCGCCAGGCAGAAGTTTGTGCGAATGGTATCGCTGGCGTTGGTGCCGGTCATAACGTTTTCGGTGCAACAATGGTAATGGCCGTATTCCCCGAATTGTATGCAATCCTCGCTTTGCTGGTTGTCATCCTGATCGGTGGTACTCTTCCGGTATAATAGTAAGTAGTTAACAATATCTTAATCCCCTGCTTTATCAGCCGATAGAGCAGGGGATTTTTTATTCTTTCATTTGAGAAACAAAATATTTATATACTTTTGTATGAAAGCAAGCAATATAACATAATTTATAGAACATGAAAAAACATCTACTCTTATTGGCGTCAGGACTTCTTCTTTGTTTTGGTGCAAGTGCGCAAACAAATTCAGCGTCAGATCCGCTGCCGGGCTATACACAAGCTCAACGCTTTGCCGGGGACAAATTACCGACTATGCTGTTCTCTACTTCGGTGGATCCGCATTGGTTTAAGGCCGGCAACTGCTTCTGGTATGAATACAAGACCGGTAACGGAAATGTCTGGTATGTAGTTAATCCTTCAGCTAAATCAAAACGTCCTTTGTTCGATCAGGATAAGCTGGCGGCTGAACTGACGGAGATCGTAAAAGATCCTTATATCGCTCAACAATTGCCGATCCAGAAGTTGGAAGCGGGTGAGGACGGACGTACTTTTACTTTCCAGGTGACTTCCTCGCAGGATGCAAAGAAAGACACTACGGATAAGGATAACAAAACAAAAAAGGAGGTCTTTTACTTCTCCTACGATTACCCGACACGTAAATTGACTCATTTGGCAGATAAAAAGAAGGATACGGAATATCCCGACTGGGCTTCCATCTCCCCGGATGGCAAAACCGTTGTCTATGCCAAAGACCTGAACCTGTACCGTATGTCGCGCGAAGATTACGAAAAACTAAAGAAAGACGATAAAGACAGTACAGTGACCGAAATACAGCTGACTACAACCGGTGTAAAAGACTTCGGTTTCGGCCAGCCGTACAGTATTCTGAATACAGATACATTATGCAACGGTAAGAGAAAGAGTCCTGGCTACCTGCTATGGTCGCCCGACTCCCGCCATTTCGCCGTTTCAATCTCCGATAGTCGCGAAGTAAAAGACTTGTGGGTGATCAATGCGATGGCAACTCCTCGTCCTACACTGGAAACTTATAAATATCAGATGCCGGGCGAGAAGGAAGCACCGATCAGCCACCTGTATCTGTTCGATATGAGCAACGACTCGTACAAGGAGATCGATACCTGGGCTTTTAAAGACCAGACTATCCGTATGGCTTATCAGCCCCGCCTGCAGAAACAGCGCGATATGAAAGAACTGCCGAGTATCTGGCTGGGCGACAATAACCGTTTCTTCGTGACCCGTTCCAGCCGCGACCTGCACCGGATCGACATCTGTACTTATACTATCGGTGAAGATTCTATCCGCCCGATCATCGAAGAACGTATGAATACTTATATCGAAGTCCGTCCGCTGGCCGCCGTTAACAATGGCAAAGAGCTGATCCATTGGAGCGAACGCGACGGTTGGGCGCACCTCTATCTCTATGATGATAAAGGCAATCTGAAGAACCGTATCACTTCCGGCCCCTGGCATGTAGACCAGATCGTGAAGGTGGACGAAGCCAAACGCGTTGTTTATTTCCTTGCCAACGGAAGAGAAAAAGACGAAAACCCTTATTACGAACATCTTTATCGCGCCAACCTCGACGGTAGCGGCCTGCAAATGGTTTCTACCGGTGATTACTTCCACGATGTCCGGATAGATGATGATGCCCAGTTTATTGTCCACAACTACTCCCGTATCAACACCGTACCGAAAACAGACTTGCTGGACAATACCGGCCGGAAGGTGATGGAACTGGAGGAAAGCGACTTCTCACAACTGTTTGCTGCCGGTTATCAGTTCCCGGAACCGTTTAAGGTAAAAGCACAGGATGGGGTGACCGATCTGTATGGCGTGATGTATAAACCGTTCGATTTCGACTCGACGAAAGTATATCCTGTTATCGATTACGTTTATCCCGGCCCGCAGGTAGAAGCAACCCGTTATCCATTTACCCGCATGAGTGTCCGCACTGATCGTCTGGCTCAGGCTGGCTTTATTGTCGTATCGGTCGGTAACCGTGGCGGTCATCCGAGCCGTTCGAAATGGTATCATAACTTCGGATACGGTAATCTGCGCGATTACGGACTGGCTGACCAGAAAGCGGCTATTATCCAGCTGGCTGATAAATATAAGTTCATCGATATCCATCGTGTCGGTATTCACGGACATTCGGGCGGCGGCTTTATGTCGACGGCGGCTATTATGCAATATCCTGACTTCTTCAAGGTGGCTGTATCCTGTGCCGGAAACCATGACAACAAGATTTATAACCGCTGGTGGAGTGAAACGCATCATGGTGTAAAAGAAGTGGTATCGGAAAAAGGCGATACGACCTTTACATATAGCATCAAGAGCAACCCCGAACTGGCCAAACAACTGAAAGGCCATCTGTTGCTGGTTCACGGTGATATCGACAACAACGTCCATCCGGGTAACACGATGCGTGTGGTAGACGGCCTGATCCGTGCCAACAAACGTTTCGATATGCTGCTGTTACCACAGCAACGCCACGGCTTCGGTGATATGGACGAATACTTCTACTGGCGTATGGTCGATTATTTCTCAGAACATCTGCTGGGAAAATCGGATAAGTCGGTGGATATACCGCAACGGTAATTTTACAAAGGATAGTCTGATTAGACTATGTTTTGTTTGGGTAAATATTTAAGAGGGTTCCGCATCTGATGTGGAACCCTCTTGTTACATAAATAGACATTCGTTATTTAACTCCTCACGGATGAAATAACAGAAAAGGGTTAAGGTGTATTGGTGTTAAAAATCAAATCTAGTTTAATTTTTGAGCGTACATCTTGGAGAAAATGATTCTCAATATCTTATTGAGGATTCAAATATAAAAATTATTTGAAACTGTAGGTATTTAGCAGCAAGAATGGAACATAAATAGAGAAAAATGAGATATAAAAAGATGAATATAAAGAATAACGAGATCTTTTAGTTTATTAACTAATTGGTTTAGTTCGGAAACTAAAAGTTTTAGTTACTTTGTTGCAAACAATCGGAATTATGAAACGACTAACTGCAAAAGAAGAAGAGATTATGGGGTATTTTTGGGAGAAAGGCCCTTTGTTTGTTAAGCAATTGCTGGAATATTATGAGGAGCCCAAGCCTCATTTCAATACGCTTTCTACTATTGTCCGCGGGCTGGAAGATAAAGGTTTTCTGGCACATAATACATTTGGTAATACCTATCAGTATTATGCCGCTGTCACCGAAGAGGAATATAGCAGTGGTACATTGAAGAATGTCATTGCCAAGTATTTTAATAATTCCTATCTTGGTGTCGTATCTTCCCTGATCAAAGAGGAGGAGATCTCCGTGAATGAACTCCGGCAGTTGCTGGACGAAGTGGAACAAGCTAATAAAAAGTAGAATTATGGGAGATTTCTTTGTTTATATCCTTAAATCGTCTGTATGCCTGGCTACCTTTTACTTGTTCTACAGACTGTTGTTAAGCCGCGAAACGTTTCACCGCTTTAACCGTATTGCCCTTTTAAGTGTGATTATCCTGTCTGTCGTTATACCTTTTATACGTATTATGACAGAAGAACCTGTTGCCTTGCAACGTCCGATGCAGAACCTGGAATATCTTCTGCAAATGGCACAGATGCAAACGGAAGTAGAAGTACAGACAGGAGACTCTTTCTGGCTGCCGTTGCTGTTTGTCGTTTATCTGGTCGGTTGCCTTTTCTTCTTCGGACGTTTTCTTTATTCAACCTTATGGATATACCGGACGATAAGGAAAGGAGAGAAGCAACTGCTCCCGGACGGGAAAAAGCTAGTCGTAACGGCCGAAAATATCAGTCCGTTCAGTTGGATGGGGCATATTGTTATTTCACGGAAAGATATGGAGGAAGGCGGGGAGGAGATACTGACGCATGAGATGGCACATATCCGTGCCCGTCATTCCATCGATATGCTGGTTTGCAGTATCTGTGTCGTTCTTCAATGGTTTAATCCGGCTGTCTGGTTGTTGAAGCAGGAATTGCAGAACATCCATGAATACGAAGCAGACGAGAATGTTATCAGTAACGGTGTCGAAGCAAAGAAATATCAGTTATTATTAATAAAAAAAGCTGTTGGTTCACAGCGCTTCACTTCTATGGCCAACAGCTTTAATCACAGTAAACTAAAAAAACGAATTACTATGATGTTAAAACAAAAATCAAGTCCGTGGGCACGGTTGAAGTACCTGTATGTACTTCCATTGACTGCTGTTGCAGTGGTCGCTTTTGCCCGTCCCGAAATCTCCCGTGAACTGGAAAAGATTTCAAGTGCCAAAATTAGCGAAATTGTTCCGGTTAAGGAAGTTGTCGAGCCTAAAAAAGTTGAACCGGCAATTGTCCGCGAGGAAAAAGTGTCTCCACCGAAACCGGCAGTAGAGAAAGTGGCTGTAGTAATCCCTAAGGTCTCCAAAGTAGCAGATAGTGTCCGGGAGGTAAAGGAGCCTGTAGAAAAGGTTTCTTTGGGAGATTTGCAGGATGCCATGCAGAAGCAGTTGGATGATTTCTCCCACTCGTCGGAAGAGAGAATGAGAAAAGGCAAGCAACGGGTGGAAACTTCCCAGTATTTGATTCTTATCGATAACGAAACCGCCACCTACGACGAGTTAGACCGCATCTCACCCGAAAATATCGAAAGCTTCGGTGTCATTAAGAAAGAGAATAGCCTGGAGGTATTGAAGAAGCATAACGCTGAAAATAAGAAAGGAATTATTTCCGTAGTAACAAAAGAAGGGATAGCATCCGGCAAAGTGAAAAAGGATGAAGTGCGCGTGGTAGGCTTTGGCTCGATGAGTGATCCTGGCAATCCTTTGAACATAAAGGTGATGAAGAGGGATTCCGTAAGTGTCTCGGTTAAAGAAAAACCCTTGGTTTTTATAGATGGTATAAAAGCGGCTGATGATGCAATGTCAAGACTCGACCCGAATACGATCGAGTCGATAAGTGTATTGAAAGATGCAACATCGGTTAAGCTATATGGAGACGAGGGTAGGAGCGGCGTAATCCTGATTACGACCAAGTATGCATCATCAAAGAAAATAAAATGATGAAGACCTGTTTATATCAGGCCGCAATTGCCGCCTGTTTTTTTCTAACAGCGTGTAATGATAGTAAAACAGCGGATGGAGAAGTAACCGTAATCCCTGTAGGAGTCGCTCTTGACACTCCTTCCGGATTGAAGGCTTCCGACTGTTTTAAACAAGTATCTTATGTGGCGTTGGAAACGAATGACAGTTGTCTGGTAGGAACAGCTCCTCGCGTACAGCTCATTAAAGATAAGATATTGATTTCAACTAATCAAGAGCAATGCTTGATGTTCGATAAGACCGGCAAGTTTATAAAGCAAGTCGGACATGTAGGGAATGACCCTGAAGGATACAGCAGTGTATATTGTTGGGGAAATAATGAAACGGGAGATATCTATTTTTGGGGGTGGAACAATGAATTAGTCTGTTATGACCAGGAAGGATTGTTTAAAGAAAAAATTAAGATCCCATTTGAAGCAGAGGGGTATGCGGCTGCATCCTACAACTATCTAACCGATGAAATATTTGTTGGTCATAAAGAAGGAATTTTGGGAGCGAACGGAAGTGCACTTCTCTTCTTTAAGAATAATGAACCAATAACATCGTTTCAGACAATTGCTGCCGATGATAAACCGTTTGATCCATCCAATATAGCTTCTATATCGGTTATTAAAAATGAGGAAGGAATTAAACTGTTCGGTCCGACAGCGTACTCTGGGGTAGTTATCGTTAATTATAAAGAACCGGAAACCGGAAGTATTTCCTTCCCTGATAATACGAGCCTATGGCGTCAGAATGAGAATCTCTACTTCAAGGAAGCCTACAATGATACGATCTATCAGGTGAAAGATACTACCATTGTTCCTTCAAGCATCATTGATTTAGGAAAGTACCATTGGGAGTATTCCGACCGCTATATGAAGAATAAGGACAATGCCGCATTGATAACACAGATATTGGAAAGCAAAGACCGGATGATCATTCGTTTTATTACGAAGCTGTTTCATGGAGCTGTTTTGCATGATGCTGTTGTTACCAAATCGACCGGAGAAGTTAAGGTCGGTTTATATGCTGACGGAATGAAAGATGACCTTACAAGTTTCATGCCTTTACGGCCGATGACCGTTTCTTCTGCCGGAGAATATATAGGTTTACTTCCGGCCGGAGAAGTGGCAGAATGGTTTGACGAACATGAGGATGATCAAGATATCCCGCAACAGGTAAAAGAATTGAAGCGAATAGGAGAAGAGGATAATCCGATAGTTGTAATAATGAAATAAATAAAAGAGCCGTAAGTATTGACACTTGCGGCTCTTTTTATTGTTTGCTTAAATGATCTATTCCCTGACAATCTGATGAATCTGTACCGGAGTCTTGCCTACCGGAGTGATTGTCAGTGTTTGTATATCTTCAAATGAGATCTTATTCAGTTTTACGTAACCGACATATCCGCAGTACAGCATATTGTCTTCTCCGTCTTTATTGATACCGGAGATAGAAACCATACTCTCATTGTTGCCGGATAAGAAGAATTCGATATACTTGTCTACACCGTCGCACTTTACTTCTACCTTTTCACCCGGTTTCAGTGTCTTATAAGTACTCAGATTGAGGTCGTACATCATCAGGGCTTCATTTATTTCCGGAGCTTCTTTGGTCTTAACGGAGAAAGAAGCCACCTTCAGCTCCATTTGTTTGCCGGAGTTATTACGCATCCGGACGAAATGAGCATTCAAAGGAATTGTAGTGACCGTGAATTTTGTCCGGTCTGCAGGTATATCGGAAAGAGGAGTCCATGTTTTGCCGTCTGCCGACCATTCGAATACGCGTCCTTCCACATTGCTTTGAGGTAGATTGAACGTGAAAGACTCGGCATCCCTCTGTATTTCCCATCCCAGGCCGAGATACTGGTCAGGTTCGACCTTTACCACTTCAAGCATGGGAACGTATGCGATCAGATTCTCGTCTTCCGACCAGGGCTGGTTTTTCAGTTGGTCGATATTGGTGATGACGGAAGCGGTACTGACCCTGATCTCGTTAGACGGCATATCGGCTGTAGAAAGCAGGTTGCGGCTTGTCTGTCTGTATAACCCTTCGATAAGCGGCATAAGAACTCTTGTACCGACCTTTACACCTTTCTGGTACGGGTTCTGATTGAAAGTACGGTTGATGAGCTTCATGCTGTCCATTACGGCCGACACTTCCAGGAAACGTTGCCAGGTATTCTGACGATCTTTTTCATACCAGGCATGAGCCATGCGCAAGGCATTTGTTCCGCATCTTCCCAACAGTTCGAACTGCATAAGCCAGGGGTTGATCTCTTCGATCAGCCGCTTGTTGTCTCCCTGGTTATAGATCAGTTCGGGGGCTGCTTGTATCTGTGCGAACAGGGCACCCAGCAGGTTGCCATCTCTTTCGCCGAAAGAGCCGTTGCGATAACTGGTAAGGAAACGGTTCGCTTGCTTTTCGTAACGGGCTGATTCTTCCCGGCGGTATAAATGGCCATTAGGTCCCGGATCGCTGTTATTCTCGCAGAAGGTTTTAAAGGCAATAGCAGCTCTGGGCATCAGGTATTCGCAGGCCTTTTCCCAGGCAAACTGCGGATCATAGCTATGGATGTTCCAGCTATACATGGCAACACCGAATAAGGCTACTTTCGATGCTTCTGCCCGTTCCATCGGGTTGGCAACGAAACCTGACATCGCATTGGATGCTTGGGTATCCAGGCCGTAAGAAGGCCCCATCAGCAGATGGTCGCGGCAATAATCGCTCACTGGGAAGTTCCACCAGATATAAGCGGGGCGTTGGATGCGTTTATTTACCCATTCAAGACCTTCGAGTGTGATATCGTCTACTACACGGTTACCTGTCCACATGATTTGTACGGCCTGATCCAACTGTTCTCCCAGAATATCGAGATAATCTGTTTTGGCCCATGAACGGTTATATTCTGTGGGGCACATAATGAGCGGTTGGATATCGTTTTTCTTTTCAATGAATTCCTTTTGGATGAAGTTCATCAGTCCTGCCTGCTTGGCGGCGTTTGTTCCTTCACCGGAAATGTCGTCGAAGAATACGGCAAAGGCACGTACGCCCAGGTCGTACATCTGTCCGAACTTGGTGATTACGTTGTTGCTGTCGGTTACATTCCATTTGATATCCTGTCCCGGGTGGATGGCCCAAACGAAGTCGACTTTGTTACGGGCAGCTTCGGCTGTCAGTTCTTTGATCTGGTTAGCCTGGTCGGCGGGATACGGTTCGCGCCAGTTGGCACTGTGGAAAGGATCGTCTTTCGGGCCATAGATATAGGTGTTCATTTTAAACTGTCCGTAGAAACGCAATTGGTCGATACGGTCGGCATGGCTCCAGGGAGTACCGTAAAAACCTTCCACTGTACCTCGGTGAAGAACATCCGGATAATCGGTGACGGTGCAAAGGGGGAGTGTCCGTTTCCCTTCATCATTGTAGCTGATCAGTTGCTTCAGTGTCTGGGCGGCATAGAACAGGGAGCGGCCATCTACGATCTCGATGGTGATTTTCTTTTTAGAGATATCGAGGATGTAAGCTCCTGAACGTCCCATTTCGGGTGTTTTTGCTTTCAGCATCTTTATCTCCAGCGGAGAAGATTTGCCGGATTGGGCAAAAGGCAGTGTTTCTTTCAGCAACTTGACGGCATCTGCATCCGGATTGCTGATTCCCTGTAACGTATATCCCCCGACCGGTTTATATTGCTGGTTGGATATTACAATATGTTGCGGCTGCGGGTATAAGTCCGGATACTGGCTCTGGGCATTGCTAATCCCCGGTAGGCAACATAGTAACAGGGTAATGAGTAGATTAGATAGTTTTTGCATAGATCAACGGTTTTATAAATTAATTATGAGGGTAAAGTTATTAACATTCAGTAAATAAACAAGGATGGAACGACATATTTATCAGACTGATGGCAGGATAGTAATTGTATGCTTCTAGCACTATTGTGTAAATAATACCAGCACTACTGTGTCGATACTATTAACACTGTAGTGCTGGAACTGTTAGGACTATAGTCCTGGTTGCGGATATCTACCGAGAGTATATTCGATAAGTTAAACTATCTCTATTTAGTTGATAGACAATAACAGAGTACGGTTCGATGTGTTTCCCCACTCGGTAAGCAGGCTGCGCAGGTTGGTGAACTGTGCAGGCGTATATAACTGATTGTTCAGTTGCAGGCTGCGTTCCACTTCTGCGGTGTTGCCGTTTTGTTTGACGGAGATAACTACTTTACCGGCTGCGTTCTCTATTGTCTTTACGGCTTCCGGTGTGGAAAGTTTCATTCCTTCCGGTAGTTGAACGGTATATGTATAATGCTCGTTCGCTTTGCATGGCAACAGCAGATTGTCTTTGCGGCTGCTGTTCATCTGGCAGTAATAGCTGTGAGCCAGACTGACGGGAGCGTCTGGCAGCGATACCATTACATAGCCATTGTTGGTTTCCAGGTTCTGCGATACCTTATAAGAGATCGTTGTGCCGTTCTGCGTTTTGGCTTCGGTGGCCTCTTTGTCTCCACCAGCAAAAGTCGACAGGTAAGAACCGTAATAAGGTAGGTAAGCATTACCGATCGTAGCGCTCACTTGTGCATCTGCTTTTTCCGGAGAAACAGAAAGCGTTACCTTATAATCGATGTCACCTGACGGTGTATTGACTGCTACCGGAGTTCCGGCATTTGTCAAGCTTATTACCGGAGTGATACCGTTCCAGACGGCCATTTTGTTGGATGCAGGAGACATGACATATTGTTTTCCGTCTGCATTAGCTACAACCACCAATCCGCTTACGGCATTCAGTCCGCAACTGGCCGGATCGGCTTTTACACGATAGATGGCGGCTGCTTCCGCTTTGATACCGGCTGCATTCAACAGGCCGTTCAACAGGTTTGCCTTTTCGGCTTCCGTTCCGTAGGCAGAATAGATCACATCACTGGATGAACGGATCTTGTATCCGGCGTCCGGTAATGAAAGTCTACTATATCCCAGGTTCTCATTTACATGTTTCAGGATAGCCTGTACTTTTTCCGTATCATTCTTTTTACCTTCCGTGATATTTTCGGCAATAGCTGTCAACTGTACATCAGAGGCGGGAGTGAATTGTGTATATAAGGCTTTCAGGGCATCGCCATTAGAAGCATAAGTAGAAGCTGTCAGGAAAGGAACATCGCCATTGGCAGCCGATACGAACGGGTCGCGGGAAGAAGCCGGGAGGTTACGTAGGTTCCAGGTAACTGTTTTCATGCCGTTGGCTGTGGAGACAGCTGGTTTGGTGCTGTTATTCTGCAACGTGTAGAATAAAGGCTTGCTTTCCGGAGCCGACAGGCTGATGGTATATTCCTTTACCGGAGAACTTTGCAACAGTTCGTCGTAGATATCCAGTTCCGGCAGATAACCCGGTTTGGAAGTAAGCGTATAATCCAGATAGATGGTGGCACCCAGCTCCAGACCGGTGTGGACAACGACCATTTCTTTCAGGTTATTATAAGCCGGAGCATCGGCTGCTGCACGGGGAAGAACTTCCACAAAAGCGTTATCGGGAGTCTTTATGATATTCCCGTCTTTCTGTTTAGTGTAAGAAGAGTTGATCTTCAGTACCTGGTATTCCGGGTTATAAACGATAAAGCTCTCACCGTATGTACCGTTCATAGCAGTATGGGTGAAGAGTGTAAGTTCCATGCTGTAACGAAACTCCTGACTTCCGTCTGCATTCAATGTATATGCTTTCGACAGCTTCTTGTATTCGGCTTCCGATGCAGCGAATACAGATGCCGTAAGCGCCAGCAGGCAAAGAAGCAGTGTCAATTTATTTATTATATTAGTCATTGTCTTTTACTTTTTAATAATTAGATAATCGCCGAAACTTTTATGAGCATTGACTGCCGAACGGAAGCCATCCCAATCGCCGGCTTCGTATACACGTTTCTTCAGTGCCAGTTTCTGGCTGATCGTTATCTTATCGCCTTCCTGATGCAATGAGCCTTCAAAGTCGGCTGCATCACTCTGTTTGCTGTCTTGTTTGGCTTCATTAAGCAGTGTATAGCCTTTGGGAAGCTGGATCGTTTCGTCCAGTTCCACAAGACGTGAACAGGCATCTTTAAAACCGTACTGACGTTCTGCCAGGTCGGTATTGATACGCAGATAGCTCTTCACCTGGTTATACAGGTTGTTCATGACCATAGGTTTGAATACAAGCTCTTCTTTTCCGGGGATAGCATATTCCGGTATCTCGTAGCGGAATGTGATCTTGATAGGGGCTGCCTGGTAGTCTTTCGGATCTTTGCCATAATCGACACTGATCAGACGTGCTTTCGGAGAGACGTTCAGCAACTGGCTTTCGAGCATGTTCTTCCATTGCGACTGCCAGCCACGGGTAAACATACCGCGGATATTACTGTCCGACTGTCCTTCGGCGGTAATGGTGAATTGTCCGGTCAGCGTACCTTTGGCATCCAGTTTATTGTTGGCTTTGATACGTACATAATGGTTTTCCGGAGCGGAAACCGGAGTCAGGCAAAGGTCTGAACCTTCGGGAACGCCCGGCAGATAGTTTTGTTGTTGTTCGGCGCTGCTCCATAATTCACGGCAGAAAGGAACCCAGGTCGGGTCGAGCGGCATATAAGTACCACTGGATAGCTTAACGACAGCTACGCAATGGTTGAAATGGTCGGCAGGAATACTTTCCACGCGGCTGCCTGCCATTGTCATAGCCGGATAGGCTTCAAAGCCTGCCATGCGGAGGAAAGAGATCAGTGTTCCGGCAATGTCTTTACATACACCGCAACGGTCGGTATAGTTCATTTTCGTATTATGAAGCGTGTAGCCTTCGCCTTTCCCCATCGAGATACCGGAGTAGCGGATATTGTCGGCTACCCAATGGGTGAGGACGGCAATCTTTTCCATCTCCGTTTTCTTTCCTTTGATCAGTTCGTCTACCTTTTTCTGTGCTTCGGGTAGTGGAGCAAAGCTTCCGTAATCTTCGTTAACCTTATTGAACCATAATGATTTATCCTGCCATTTAGGTGTGGACGACATCATCAGTTTAGGTGCGGCATCGAACAGGTCTACCATATTTGGTTCACGTTTTGCCGGCATTACGTCGTTGGTGGAGAAGGTATAGGCTTTCCGGCCATCTTCGTAGCGCATGGAGGAAGCACAGTCGCCCTGATAGAACTGGAACTGCATCTCTTTCTCCATCGGAATGGATACCTTATATACTTTGCGAACGGTCGGTTCCGTTACCCAGAAAGGCACGATATCATAGAACTGTCCACGCATAGGAGGGATGAAACGTGATTCGTCGTCGCCACCATCCGCCAGCAGGGCATAGGTAAAACCTTTCTTGTCAATCTCGTATTCGATAATATCTCCAGGATTCAGTTGCCCTATTTCGAGCATGATCTGGCGGGCTCCCCAATAGATGGCACGGGCAGGAGCTGCATAATCGCAAGCCTGGGTGACATCCAGATTGATCACATCGCCGTTAGCACGGTAAACGGTGGCTCTCTTGAACCGGGCGAAAGCTGTCAGCGGGTCGTAGTCGTATTTGATGATACGGTTGCTGACTGCTCCCTGGGGAGTCTGGATCTTAATTGTCTTGCAGACAGAAAATGAGCCGGAACCGGTCGGTTGTACGGTTACAGATGTACTGTCCAGCAGATTTACGCAATCGTATCCGGCATATACTTCCGGCTTCTGAAGCGTCGGATCCGGTGCAAACCGGCAACTTTCTCCACTCTGTCCGTAAGCGGACGAGAGGGTTAGAAATGATAATACGGTAAGTGTAAAATACCTCATAAGTATAGTGTTTTTAAATGATAATCAGATTAGCTTTGCCGCCAATAAACGACAGGCTTTCCGGTCTGTTTTACCACTGCCGGTGAGTGGGATGGCGTCTACTTGCCGGATGTATTTAGGCTGTTGGTATTTAGGCAGGAGAGAGGCTATCTTATCCGAAAGCCTTTCCGGGTCTGTCGTCTTTTCCACCAGTAGCACGATGGCTTCTCCTAATCCGGGATGTGGAACGGCCGTTATCGCAAAGGTAACAGAAATAATTGAACGTAGTATTTCTTCTACGCATTCAATTTGAACTTTTATACCACCGGTGTTGATGATATTATCTTTTCTTCCCAGGATGGTGAATGTGCCGTCCGGGTGTATTTGCGCTATGTCGTTTGTTACCAGGGTCTCATCGCAAACCAACGGTGCTTGGATGACCAGTGTTTCTTCCGGTGATAAAGAGAGCTTTACGGAAGAGAAAGGCGTGTAAGCCGGTGACGCATCCGAGCCGTTCAATTTACGCAGGGCGATGTGAGACAGTGTTTCTGTCATGCCATAAGTGGAATAGATCTCATTCGGTAGTTGTCGTATCTCGTCTTCCAGTTCTTTATTGATAGCTCCACCGCCTATGATTAGTATTTCTGTCCGGCAAAGACGCTCTTTCTCTTCTGCCACCCGGAGAGTATTATACACCTGCAAAGGGATCATGGCCGCAAAGCGGAGCGGTACCGTCACATCTGCCAACGGATGTCCCGAAGGTGTCCGCAGGATAAGATTCAGTCCGGCAACCAATGCCCGTACAACGACCATCTTACCTGCGATATACTGTAAAGGCATACACAGCAACGCATTGTCTCCTTTTCGTAAACGAAGGAATGAACAGGTCAGTAGGGCACTTTGCATCATCTGTTCCTTACGGACGGTAAACTCTTTCGGGGTTCCGGTTGAGCCGGAAGTGTGTACGGTAATATAGGGTGATTCGCTAAACAAGTCTGCCAGGAAATGATATAAATCCCGAAGTATCTCCGGTGTATCGGTGGGGAGTTTGGCTATCAAATCCTGAATATTTCCGGCCGTACAAACCGTTCCATCCTCTAGCTGCAATTGCTGCTTACTTCGATCTGTTGTGAAATGTAACACACCCTCTGTCCCCTCTCGAGAGGGGAATGAGTTACTCTTCGGATCGTACCAAAGACAATCTTTTCGTATACTAAGCGGCATTTCTACATTATCCGTAAACAAAGCCCCTGTGCCAAGCCCTTGCGGTAGTGGATTATTAAATGTTGCGCACCATTGTGCAATAGCGTTTAGTCCGATATTCGACTCTAAGGCCGAAGTGATCCACCAACCGATCTTTTGTCTTTCAGCTTCATCGATCCATTCCTGTCCGCCACTTATGCCACCATGCAAGGAAGGTTTCAGTATAATATATTGCGGACGGATGGCAGATAGAAGCTCTTTCTTACCCTGTAAGGTATTACATCCGATCAATTCTTCATCTAAAGCAATCGATAACGGTGTTTCAGCCGTAAGTCGTGCCATTTCTTCCCATTGCCCGGCACGGATAGGCTGTTCGATGGAATGCAGGTCTAATTCGGCCAGCCGGTGCAGTTTATCTAATGCGTCAGTAGGAGAAAAAGCTCCGTTTGCATCTACGCGGAGTTCGATTTCTTTGGCGGAGAAATGTGCACGGATATGTTTCAATAAAGCTAATTCTTCCTCAAAGTTAATCGCCCCGATCTTTAATTTGATACAGCGGAATCCTGATTGCATTTTGGCTTCGATCTGCTCCAGCATCTTTTTATACTCGCCCATCCAGATCAGGCCGTTAATAGGAATACCGGCTTCACCTCGTGAGAAAGGAGTATCCCATAAAGCGTAGTTACCTGCATGGAAATGCCTGAAAGCTGTTTCCAAGCCGAACTGGATGGAAGGATAAGGACGAAGAAGTTCGGTATCTGGCTTGCCTTTACTCTTGGTCTGGCGACAAATCTCTGCCAACAAACGTTCATAGTCCGGCACATCATCGCAACTTAGTTTGGGTAAGGGGGCACACTCGCCAATACCATATCGTTCGGGTGCTTCATCGGAAGTCAGAACCAGATACCAGCTATTCCGTGTGGTATAGGTTCCGCGGGAGGTTCCGGCAGGTTGTTTGAAATGTAATACTTTCGGTATAATTTGTATATGATAAGACATAGCAGTTGACAGTTGATAGTTGACAGTTGACAGATACAGGTTCCGGTTATTTAACTGTCAACTGTGATCTGTCAACTGTCACACTGATTACGGGAATTTAGGATAATCTTCAAACCGTGGGCGGCGTTTTTCGAGGAATGCTTTACCGCCTTCCTGTGCTTCGTCTGTCATGTAATAAAGCATTGTTGCGTCGCCTGCCAGTTCCTGGATACCTGCCTGGCCATCCAGTTCGGCATTCAATCCGGCTTTGATCATACGCAGGGCAAGCGGACTGTGCATCATCATGGTTTCAGACCATTCCACGTATTCGTCTTCCAGCTTATCTAAAGGAACCACTTTATTAACCAGTCCCATATCGAGTGCTTCCTGCGCATTGTATTTGCGGCAAAGGAACCATATCTCACGTGCTTTCTTCTGACCGACGATACGAGCCAGGTAAGAGGAACCGAAGCCGGCGTCGAAGCTACCCACGCGGGGGCCGGTCTGTCCGAAGATCGCATTCTCGGAAGCAATTGTCAGGTCGCAAACCACATGCAGCACATGGCCGCCGCCGATAGCAAACCCGTTCACGGCTGCAATGACCGGTTTCGGCATCGACCGGATCTGCTTTTGTACATCCAGTACATTCAAGCGTGCAACGCCGTCTTTACCGATATAACCGCCATGTCCTTTCACATTCATATCGCCGCCTGCACAGAAGGCTGTATCGCCAGCTCCTGTCAATACGATTACGCAGATATCCGGCCGTTCGCGGCAGATATAAAGAGCATCGCTCATTTCTGTTGTAGTGGTAGGAGTGAAGGCGTTGCGATAACGTTCGCGATTAATCGTGATGCGGGCAATTCCTTTATAAAAATCGAATAGAATATCTTCATATTCCTTTATAGTTGTCCATTCTCTTGTAGTTGACATATTATTTTTGCTTTAATTGATGATAATACTCTTTCAATAGACGAACATCTTCGTCTTTATCTGTGAAAACTTCCATCAGTACCGGTTGGTTGATGGGGTTGGGATCCGTAAATATCTTCATTGACTCTTCAAGTTCTTTCCCGTCGTGTACACCCTGATAAAGGAAACCGCGTTCGGTAGCCCAGCCTTGTGCCGATGTTTTATGCGTGGCGGTGACAAAACGGTGCGTCTTTCCCGACATAGACAAACCGGGCAAAGCCTGGAAGATCTCACCACCACCATTGTTCAGCAGCAGGATACGCAGGTTACAACCGTAATTGCTGTTCCAGATCGCATTCATGTCATAGAAGAAACTAAGGTCACCTATAGCTACAAAATTCAGCTTATCGGATGCTACGGCATAACCGATAGCTGTGGAGAGAGAACCTTCAATCCCGCTGGTTCCCCGGTTACAGCACACTTCTACCTCTTCCGGCAAAGTGAACAACTGCGCATAACGAACAGTCGAGCTATTGGCCAGATGTAAGGCAGACGGAGTTGGCAACGATTTTATCAGTGCACCGATAGCCGCCATTTCCGAATAAGCGAACTCCGGTTCGGGTAAATTCCTGGTATTGTTTTCCCATACGCGTGGAAACTCGGTTGTTTTATTCTCCAGCAGATAAGCGATCTTTTCGAGGAACTCGAACGGATCCATCTCGATAACGGTAGTCATTGAGCCGTACAGATCGGCCACTTCGCCATCCGCCGATACATGCCAATGCTCTTTAGGCGGGTTCTCGCGGAGGAATTTCTTCAGGCGCTTGGAAACGATATGTCCCCCATAGGTGATGACCAGTTCGGGAACCATCTTGTCGAGCGTCTCTTTTGGTAATGCATAAATTGCCGCATCGAAGTTCTTTACAGGGATACCGGGGATCGTTTTGTTTCCCGTATGTTCGGTCAGCCAGGCGAAATGTTTGTAGAGTAGTTTGGATATCTTCTTTTCAAACAGATAGATCAGGCTCATTTGTCCGACCACCATCATCCGTTTATTATAGCCGTTCAGCCGTTCGATCAGTGTATTGTATTCCCGGTCGTATATATTCAGTCCCTGATAACGGGTAATGACGCGTACCTTCGGCAATTCGGGTGTCGTGAACTGGAATAGCGGCTCGGAGATCGGGACATTGATATGTACCGGGCCTTTTCCGTGATGGTTGAGTTCCAGCAACGCCTCATTGACCAGGCGGTTGCAGTACCACTCATCTTCATCCGTATGTATCTCCGGCAGGTTGACCGATTTCTTTACCAGTGAACCGAATACACCCGGTTGCGGTAAGGTCTGGCCATCCATTTGCCCGATCCAGGCTCCCGGTCGGTCGGCAGATATCACGATAAGGGGGACATGCTGGTAATAGGCTTCCGCTACGGCCGGATGGATGTTCAGCAGGGCTGTACCTGAGGTGCAACAGACGGCCGCCGGTTTTCCCCCGTGCAGAGCCAGTCCCATTGCAAAGAAGCCGGCACTCCGTTCGTCGGTCACCGAATAGCAGGTGAAGAACGGATGATTAGCCAACGTATGTACGATAGGCGAATTGCGACTTCCCGGACATAATACGATTTTATTGATATTATGCTCCTTGAGCAGAGCTACTAATTGGAGAATGTTTTTTTTATCGGTGTACATATTCTGTTCTTCCTTAGGTTGACTTGCAAAAGTAGATATAATTTTTCAATTGACGGAGAATCGGGTCGGATATGATCAATATGTAGAATAGTTCTACATATCTGTGTGGAAATTCTACATACCGTTTTATTTTTCTTAGTTTTCCTTGAATGATTAATGCATTTATTCACCGCTATTTAGATTTAATTTACTCCTCGGACGCTTTTAGGGTACAATTATTGGCATATAAAGTACAAACTGGTATTAGTATTTAATAATAATTGATTAATGAAAAAATTTAGATTTGTATTGTTTGTACTGGCGTGTCTGTGCAGTATACATATGCAGGCACAGCAATTGGAAATAAAAGGTATAGTAACCTCATCGGATGATAAACTACCTCTTATTGGTGCTACCGTTTCTGTAAAAGGAGTCGCGGAGCGGGGAGTGGTGACGGATATAGACGGTCGTTTCGTACTGGATGTAGAAGCATCCGATAAGATCCTTGTTGTATCTTATGTAGGAATGAAAACAGCCGAGGTAAAAGTACCTAAGAATGGTGTTTTGAATGTGGTGCTAACCCCTGAATCACAGAATTTGGAGGAAGTGGTGGTCACCGGATATGGAAACTTCTCGAAATCATCTTTTACCGGCTCTGCCAATACCCTGCGGGCCGATATGTTGAAAAACGTACCTGTACTTTCTGTAGAGCAGAAGTTGCAAGGCATGACTACGGGAGTGAATATAACATCCGGTTCCGGTCAACCGGGAGCTAACCAGAGTATTCGTATCCGTGGTATGGGTTCTTTCAATGCTTCCAACGAACCATTATTTGTCATTGATGGCGTACCTGTCACATCCGGTAGTATGGGTGCCGGTACGGGTGCCGATGCCGCTTATATGAATAACGCCAAAACGAATGTGATGAGCACGCTTAATCCTGCCGATATCGAAAATATTACGGTGATAAAGGATGCTGCTGCCGCTTCTCTTTATGGTTCGCGTGCTGCTAATGGCGTGATTTTGATCACAACGAAAAAAGGTACCGTGGGGCGTACAAGAGTCACTTTGAGTGCCAGTGGCGGTTTCTCTGATGCGGCTGTCAACTTCCGCCCTACATTAAATGGAGATCAGCGCCGTGAGATGATTTATGAAGGCCTGTATAACTCGGCTATAGACAAGGGCATGGAGTCTCCTGACGAATATGCCAAAGCCAATATCGACATGTATGCGGGGATACCCGAACTGGGATATACCGACTGGCGGAAAGAATTGCTTCGTACGGCTCATAATCAAAATTATGAGGTATCGGCTTCCGGGGGTAACGAGCGTACTACTTTTTATTCTTCTCTTGGTTTCAACCGTCAGGAGGGATTGGTCGAAAACTCCAGTCTGGATCGTTATTCGGCCCGTCTGAATGTGACGCAGAAAGTAGGTAGCCGTGCAGAAATAGGAGGTAATATGATGTTTACCCAGATGAGTCAGGAAATGAATGAAGAGCGTGGCTCCAATATCAATCCTTTTCTCTGTGTCGCTGTATCTGCCACACCTTCCATGCCGGTACGCGACGCTTCAGGCAATTATGTGGGCTCTTATCCCGGTACTAATGTGAATCCGCTTCGCGATATCCGTACCGACTATAACCGTAGTCGTATGACGCGTATGTTCTCTACCGGATATGCCTCAGTTGATATTATTAAAGGACTGAAACTCAAAGAAACGTTGAGCTATGATTACACGGTGCAGAAAGATTCCCGTTATCTGAACCCTCTTAGCGGAGCAGGGCCAAAGAGCGGAAGTGATGCCCAGACTTCAAAAGGATTTACCGAATATGGTAAGTTTCTTTCATCTACCTCTATCAACTTTGTCCGTACCTTTGCCACCAAACACCACCTCGATGTATTGGCAGCCTATGAATTGGAAAGTTATCAGAGTGATAAGGCAATGGGAGAAAAAGCTAAATTACCTTCGGATGTGTTGCTCGAACCGGATAATGCAGCTGTGCTGAAAAGCTTTGCTTCTTCTACCCAGGCATACAGGATGATCTCCTATCTTTCGCGTTTGAATTATGATTATGACGACCGTTATTATATTGCGGGCAGTTACCGCCGCGATGGCAGTTCCCGTCTGGCTCCGGAAAGTCGATGGGGAGATTTCTGGTCTGTCTCCGGTATGTGGCATCTGAGTAATGAGTCTTTTATGCATGCAGTGAAACCGGTGTTGAACGATGTGAAGATACGTGCCTCTTATGGCGTTAATGGTAATCAGCCGGGAGCTCTTTACGGATATATGGGGCTGTACAGTTACGGACAGAACTATATGGGAGCAGCAGGTTCGTATGAGTCTGCCCAGGCCAATCCCGGGTTGAAGTGGGAAAAGAACTACAATCTGAATCTTGGTATCGACCTGGCTTTCATCAACCGTATTTTTGTGACGCTCGAATACTATAATCGCGATACCAAAGACCTGCTTTACAACCGTCCTATCAGTGCTACTACCGGTTTCCTGAACTATCTGGCGAATATCGGTCAGCTTAACAACAAAGGTGTGGAGTTAGAATTGAGAACGATCAACTTTGCCAGTCCTGACTTTAACTGGACATCCGTGCTGAACCTGACCCACAATCGCAATAAGATCGTAACGTTGGATGGCGATATGAAGCAATCAATCGAGGGCTCCTGGTTTATCCATAAAGTAGGCCTTCCTTACAACAGCTTCTACGTGAAAGAGTTTGCCGGAGTAGATACGCAGACCGGAAAAGCTCTCTACTATCTCAATACACAGGACGAGCAAGGCAATTATAATAAAGAAAAGACTGACGATGCATCTAAAGCACAAGCCATTCCGTATAAGTCTGCCGATCCGAAGATTGCAGGAGGTTTTACCAACATACTTTCTTATAAATGGTTTGACCTGGGACTTACGTTCACCTACTCATTGGGTGGTTATTCTTTTGATAAGGCTGGCACTCTGATAGAGACAGACGGTAGTAAGGAAAAATCATACAACCTGCCCGTATATGCCCTCGACCGTTGGCAGAAACCGGGAGATATAACCGATGTGCCCCGCTTCGTACTGGAACAGGGAGCCGGCCCGCAAAACTCATCCCGTTATATCCACAGTACCGATCATATCCGTCTCAAAAACCTGACATTGGGCTTTACACTGCCGGGGCAGTGGACACAAAAGGCGCTGATAGAAAATGCACGTATTTATTTCTCCGGTACCAATCTGCTCACGTGGGCCAAATGGAACCAATATGATCCGGAAGTTCCGGTTAATGGTGAAGTGTTCTGTGAAGCACCCGCTATGCGTACCTTCAATTTTGGGGTTGAGATAACTTTCTGATTTATTTATTATAAACTATTCGAATATGAAACATACATTTATATATTTGTTTGCCGCCACATCGCTTCTTTGCACTTCCTGCTCCGGCGATTGGTTGAACCTGGATCCGTCTACTTCGGTAACTACTTCGCAGGCTATCCGCACGCTTGAAGAGGCTCAGATCGCTTTGAACGGTATCTATCGTATTGCCGCTTCACATAGTTACTATGGGGATAATTATCTCTACTATGCCGACTGCCGTGGCGAAGATGTACAGGCACGTATCAGTAAAGGGCCCGGCAAACGTGTGTCACCCTATTATGAGTTCAATGTCACGGCGGATGATGCCCTGAACATCACCCGTGTATGGAACCAGCCTTATAACGTGATCCATCAGGCAAACAGTCTGCTGGAAAGGATCGAATCGGGTGAGGTAACTACGGATAATACCGCAGCACTCGACTGTATCAAAGCTGAGGCGCTTGCTTTGCGCGGGCTCGCCCTGTTCGATCTTACCCGTCTGTTCGGTATGCCTTATACTCTGGATAACGGTGCTTCTTTGGGTGTGGCTATCGAAATTAAAACAACATTACCCACTCATCAGCCTGCCCGCAATACGGTGGCCGAATGCTACGGCCAGGCGATAGATGATATGACGGAAGCACTGAACCTTTCCGCCCTCTCTACCGATAAGAAAGACGGCTTTCTCAATGTCTGGAGTGTGAAAGCATTGCTATCGCGTATTTATCTTTATATGAATAATAATGAAAAGGCACTCGCACTGGCTAAGGAAGTAATAAATAACGGAGGGTTGTATAAACTATTCACACACGAAGAATATCCCACTGTATGGGGAAAAGATTTTAATTCGGAGTCGCTCTTTGAGTTTTATTATACCCTTTCCGAACCGGATGGTGGAACAGGCGGTGAGGGAGCTCCGATGGTGTATGCCGATAATGTGAAGGACTGGAATAATCTTGTGCTCACGAAGGCATTCCTCGATCTGCTGGGAGAAGATCCGGACGATGTGCGTCATATATTGAATCGTCTACCGCAGAAACCGGAAGAAGATATATTACCCGAAGGTTCTACTGGTCATCCTAAGTATCTGAACAAGTATCCGGGCAAAACGGGCGAAAATCCACAGGATAATGATATCTGTGTCGTTCGTCTCTCCGAAGTCTACCTGAATGCTGCTGAGGCAGCCTTTAAATTGGGTGGAGCAGAGAATCTGGCCTTCTCCCTGGATTGCCTTAATGCTATCGTGAGCCGTGCCAATCCAGCGAAATCGGTGCAGGCATCTGAACTGAGCCTGGAGCGTATTCTGAAAGAACGCCGTAAGGAATTGGTAGGAGAGGGACATGCCTTTTTTGATGCCATGAGGAATGATTTGCCGGTGACTCGTACCGGTGGATGGCATTTGCCTTCCGTTGCCGGAGCAGCAGTCATTACTCCATCTGATCTGAGGGTCGCGTTACCTATTCCCCAAACGGAGATCGATGCTAATCCGAATATGGTGCAGAATCCGCGTTGATCTAAAACTAATTGTGGGACGTATCGGCTACTTCAATAGCTGATACATCCCACGATCAATATTTGGACTATCACAAATTTTGTTTTACAACAATGCCCGCATCGTCTGTAATTTATCTTCCGTTTCCTGCCATTCGTCACTCAACTCTGAAGAAGAAAGCAAGCCACCACCGGCATACAGTATCAGCGTCTTGGCATTGATGTTCATGCAACGCAGGTTTACGTACAGATCTGTTCTGCCTTCCGGATTCAACCAACCGATAAAGCCGGAATAATAACGGCGATCATATCCTTCGTTGGCCAGGATAAAACGATGGGCTTCTTCTTTAGGAAGTCCGCATACGGCTGGAGTAGGATGTAATAGATTAAGCAGATTCCCCAGTTTATTACTTTCTCCGAGACGGAACCGGAAATCGCTTTTCAGATGACATAAAGCCCCGGCGCGTGCCGGATAAGGGCCTTCCATTGCTGAGTCGATACCTAATGAACTGAGTTGATCGTGTATGTAATTGGATACTAATAACTGTTCCCTTTTATTCTTATTGCTCCAATGTACAGGTAATTCGCCATTTTGCAGTGGCTGTGTACCGGCCAGGGCAACGGTGTGCCATTCCCCTTTTTCTCCGGAGAGGATGATTTCAGGTGTGCTTCCCAGCCATGTACCTGTATGCGGTGTGTGGCAGAGATATACATAGGAACGGATATATTGCTTGCAGGCTTTGTAGAAAGCCTTTGCAGGAGAAAAGCCATCTTCCCGGTCGAGTGTCAGACTGCGTGAAAGAACCAGTTTGTCCAGCGTTTTCTCCTGCAAAGGTTTTATGAAAGTATCGAAGCAATGGATATAGTTGTCTTTTGTCTTTCGTTCGGATGCGTTTTCAGTTTCATTCGGATGAAATTCCAAATCCATTGGGATGAATTCCTTTTTACTGCTATCGGGCAACTCGGAATAATCCGGCCTGATCAGTACGATCGGACATTCCCGGCCTGCCCTGAAGGGGGCAATAACAAACCCCTGCTGTTCATTCAGATCCTCTATATTATAAAACAGACGGGCAGAACCGGAGGCTTGCATCACGAACCGGGGAGTTTCTTCCCCCGGTATACGATAGATAGCAAAACTGCGGCCCTGCCTGATCAGTGAGTCAATTGCCTTGTATTTACTTGTTTCTTCTGAAATCATTTCTTCTTTAATATGCTATTCACAACACGTATGGATGAAACCAATTTGTCGGTAGAGGTAAACACATCTACATTCCATACATGCGAAGAGCGTCCTTTATGGATGATCGTTCCGACGGCACGCACCGTATCGCCTTCATGCGCCGACGACATGTGATTGCCGCTAACCTGCATTCCTACGACGATCTCGTCCGGTTTGGCCAGTATCATGGAACCGAGTCCGGCAACCGTCTCTGCCAATGCCAGGGTTGCACCGCCGTGCAGGATACCGAAAGGCTGGCGGGTACGTTCGTCTACCGGCATGGTCGCTTCCACACGGTCTTCTGAAGCATAGGTATATTGAATACCTAAATTACCCATCAACGCATGTTTGGCACGCATGTTCAACTGAGCCAGCGGAACTTCCGTCGGTTTGATAGCGGCAAGGATCGCAGTCTCGATAGCAACGGCAACCCCGTCCATATCATTCGTCAGGGTTGTGAAGTCCGCACAAACCTTTACCGAGTCGCGTGCATTGCCCATCGCAACACTGGTTCCGGCCAGTTGCAGCATAGGAACGTCGGCGATACCGTCACCGATGGCAACCACCTCTTCGGTCGTGATCTTCAGTTTCTCCATCAGAACAGCCAGCGTATTACCTTTGTTGATGAACTGGGGAACTACTTCGAGGAAGAAGTCTTCCGTGCGATATACATCCAGTACACCGTTGAGCCGTTTCTTCCAATGGTTTTCCAATCCGACCAGTTCTGCTTCATCATCGCTGGCCAATACGCATTTGCACGGGCTGAAGTCGACAGCTTCCGGGAAGTTATCGACACCGATCACCCGCATATTGTTCAATGCGGCTTCTTCCTGCACATGCCGGCTCTCCGGTTTGTCTGTCAGAATAAAGTCTTTATGGTAAGTGAAGATGGCAAAGTTGTTCTTCTTCGCTTTTTTATCCAGGTAAGCCAGCATTTCCGGGTTGATACGTTTCTCGAAAAACAATTCTCCGGTTTGAACGTTGATGATCTGTCCCCCGTTATACGAGAGGATGAAACCGCCGTAATGATCCAATTCCAAAGCTTTAGCCAGCGGCATGACCCCATTGGTCGGTCGGCCGGATGCCAATACAATATGCACTCCCATTTGCTGAACTTTCAGTAGGGCAGCAAGGGTACGGGCAGTTATCTCTTTTTCGCTGTTGAGTAATGTCCCGTCTACGTCTAAAACCAATAATTTGTACTTCATGGGCTTGCTGTTTTTGTTTAGAACACAAATATACACATTTAACGCTTACGCTTTCATCAAATCTTCGATGAAATGTGCTACTCCGTCCTCATCATTTGTATAAGTCGTTACCTCGTCGGCATTTGCTTTTACCGGAGGTTGGGCGTTTGCCATAGCTACACCCAGACCGGCAAACTGTATCATTGTGAGGTCGTTAAAGCCGTCGCCTATGGCTATTACTTCTTCCTGTTTTATGTATACGCGTTCCAGCAGGCGCTGCAAGGATGCTGCCTTGTCTATTCCTTTGGGTACGACTTCCAGATAAAAAGCTTCCGAGCGATAGACGTTGATACGGCTCCCCATTTCCTGACGCAGTTTCTCTTCCAGCGGAACCAAATTTTCCGGTTCGCCTACGATCAGGCATTTGTCGGCGGGAAGTTGCAGGTCGCGGAGGAAATTATCCGTTTCCTTTATCTTCATCTTAGTGAGGAACGACTCGTATTTGACATATTTGTCTTCCGCATTCTCGGTCAGTATATATTTCCCGTTGTAAGAAAGGATTGTCAGCCCGGCTTCCTGCGAACGTTGATACAACAGTGGCATCATATCCGGTGGCAAGGCCTGTTCGTAGAATACTTTGCCTGTCTTAACTTCGATCACTTTCCCGCCATTGAAGGAAAGGATAAATCCCCCGAACCGTTCCATTTCCAATGTCTTTGTCAGAGGAACGATACCATACGTGGGACGTCCGGATGCCAGGACAAGATGAAGACCCTGTTCCTGTGCTTTTATCAGGACTTCCCGCGTATAAGGGGTGATCTCTTTTTTGCTGTTTGTCAGCGTTCCGTCCAGGTCGAGAACCAGTAACTTATATTTCATATATTGTTATTTATTTGAATGACATGCCCGTGGGCTGTGATGTATTTATATAATTCTCTGTAAAAAGCATGCTTTGTCAATGTGGAAGCATCGCCCAGGATGATCAGTTTCATACGGGCACGGGTGATGGCTACATTCATGCGACGCAGGTCATTCAGAAATCCGATGTTGCCCTGGTCGTTGGCACGCACGAGACTGATCATGATAACATCACGCTCCTGTCCCTGAAAGCCGTCTACGGTATGGACGGTAATGAGTTTACGGAACGGCTTAAAGAACGCGTTGCGTTTGATCAATCCTCGGATATATTGAACCTGCGATTTATAAGGCGAGATCAGTCCGAAGTCGATGCTTTCGTCCAGCACCCGCTCTTTGGTGATCTTTTCGATATAGGTTTGCAACTGTTCTACCAATAGAACTGCTTCCTGCTTATTGATGCGGCTCATACTTTCGGACAACCGGTCTTCTTCAAAGTCGCAGTCGGCCGTGTCGAACCAGACAACAGGAGTGTCGTATGCCAGGATACCGCGCTGGCTTACTTCCGGCGCTGCCTTCAGCTCGTCCTGATAAAACCAGTGGGACGAAAAGCGCATGATATCTTCATGCATCCGGTATTGTATTTTTAGCAATGAAACCGTTTCCGGTTTGTTGGCAGCCACTTTCTGCATCAACGTACGATCCAGACCGCCGCGTGCCGCCTCTATACATTTAATAGTAGGAGGGAGCTGGTGATGGTCGCCGGCCAGGATGACCCGGTCTGCTTTGCCGATCGCGATCCAGCAGGCCGCTTCGAGTGCCTGTGCCGCTTCGTCGATAAAAAGAGTCGTGAATGTATGGTTTGTCAGCACCCGGTTGGCAGAACCTACCAATGTGCAGGCTATTACTCGGGCTTCGCTGAACAGGTCGGTGTCTATCTGTACTTCCAGTTCGGTTGCCCGGAAACGCAGGCGGGAAAGACGGTTGCGTGCCGTTTCCTTTTCGCTATGGCTCTTTTTGCGGAAAGACGATTGTATCTCGCGGATCGCTTTACGGATACCCCAGAGTTCGGAGTAGTCGGGATGCGACTCGAAGCGCCGTTCGTAGGTGAAGGAAAGCATTTTGTCGTTCACCCGTGTCGGGTTGCCGATGCGGAGAACGTTGATCCCCCGGTCTACCAGCTTTTCGGAGATCCAGTCAACGGCTGTATTACTTTGTGCACAGACCATCACCTGGTTTTCCCGGTGTAATGTTTCATAGATCGCTTCCACCAATGTGGTCGTTTTACCCGTTCCGGGAGGGCCATGCACGATGGAAACCTCTTTTGCCGCCAGTACATGATTGACAGCCTCTTCCTGGGTAACGTTCAGCCAGGGAAAACGAACGGGAAACAACTTCCTTTCACTGACAGGCGTTTTCCCCAGTAATACATCCCGCAAATGGGCTAACCGGTTATTTTTCGCTTTCATTACACCCGACAGTGCACTGAACATCGTTTTATAGCTTGTCTCATCAAAATAGAGCTGAACGCCCAACTCACTGCTCACACCTTGCAGATCGAACAGGGCCGAAGGTGTTGGAAGAACGACAACCATTCGGTCATCCTGTACATAGCTGATGATACCGGAGAAATTCAGATAACGCGGACTGCCTGTTCCATTGGTTGTAAAGAAACAGACCGGACGGCCATATTCAAAATTATGCTCTATCTCCTTGTCGTCTCTGCGTTCAATTTCAATGACCAGTTGGTTGAGTGAATTGTAATAACTTTTTCCCGGGACAACAGGATACCAGCAAAGTCCCTGTTGTATTTTCCGATGGATGCCCACCCGTTCGGACTGCTGCCTGTAGGTCTCTTTCTCATATTCATACTCCATTTGAAGGAGATCATATTGGCGTTGCAGATCTGCAGATGGAGTCTGGATTTGATTTGTCATTAATTCTTTGTTTAACTGGCCGCAAACTTACATAAAAAAAAGGAATTGAATGGGGGTTTTTCTCCTTTCCGTTGTCATAAAGGCAAACATGAGGATTTTATTCGTTGATTGTGTAGAATAGAAAGATAGGTGATATTATGAAAAAGGTAATTATATCCTTAATGATCGTTTTATTGATCCTGCCGGGTTGCGGATCGATAAGGAATATGAGTAACGAAGACCGGACTGGTTTTGGGGCACAGGTCGGATCATTTGTCGGCTGGCTGTTCGGCGGATTGATCGGGGAGGCTATTAATGATGAAAGAGGTGGTGAAATAGGAGCATTCATCGGAACGGCTGTCGGAGGTGTCGCCGGTGCTTCGATCGCTGCCACTGCGAATGATGAAGTGATAGTCGAAAGGAGAATCCCGGGCAAATATAATACTTCCTCGAACGTATTGTTACCCGACCTGCATATAGAAGATATTCTTTTGGAAGAGGACAGCATCACCTGCAACCGGAAGATCGATGCCGGAGAAACCTGCCGTATCTCGTTTGTGATAGTTAATAACAGCTTTCAGGACGCTTTGGATGTGATACCTGTCGTAAAAATAAAGGAAGGGGAACATCTGGAATTATCCAATCCGGTGAAAATACCCCGTATCTCCCGTGATGAATGTATCAATTATGAAGTCACGGTATATGCTTCCCCGGAATTACAAACTGGCCAGGCTGTTTTTAGTGTGCGCCTGGAAGAAGGACGCGGTAATGGTACGGAAGAGGAAATATTTACGGCGGAAACTGTAGGTAATAGCGATAAATAGCATATAATTTTTGATTTTCGGCTCTTAATTATCGATTAATAAGTTACCTTTGCCGGACGATATTAAAGGAAAAAACTCTATATTTTATGGATAAATTAACTCAAACGCAAATCATTAAATTAATACATCAGGAAGTAATTCCGGCAATCGGTTGTACGGAACCGGTGGCGGTCGCTTTAGCCGCAGCAAAAGCAGCGGAAGTTTTGGGATGCCGACCTGAGAAAATAGAAGTATTACTTAGTGCCAATATACTGAAGAATGCAATGGGAGTGGGAATTCCCGGCACAGGTATGGTTGGACTGCCTATCGCCATTGCTCTTGGAACCCTGATCGGAAAATCGGCTTACGGGCTGGAAGTGCTTCGCGATATAACCCCTGAAGCGTTGCAAGCCGGTAAGGCCATAATTGAAGATAAGCTTATCCATATCGCTTTAAAGGAGAATGTAGACAAACTATATATCGAAATAATCTGTACAGCCGGAGAGGAAACATCTCGGGTAATTATCTGCCATGAGCATACACATATAATATATGTAGAGAAAAACGGCGAAGTATTGACCGACGAACGAAAGGAGTTGCATTGCGACGCCATCTGTCCGGAGGATGAACTGAAGCTCTCTTTCTCGACAGTTTACGAGTTTGCCATGGAAATGCCGGTAGACGAAATCCGCTTTATCCTCGAAACGGCCGATCTGAACAAGAAAGCTGCACAAGCTTCCATACAGGGACATTACGGGCACACCGTAAGTAAAACCGTATCGGGCGAGTACGGCAAGAAATATATGGGCGAGTCTGCCTATACCCACATGCTGGCTATGACCGCTGCCGCCTGCGATGCCCGTATGGATGGTGCGATGATCCCCGTAATGAGTAATTCCGGTAGCGGAAACCAGGGAATTGCCGCTACGCTTCCGGTTCTTTCTTTTGCCGAAGATATTGAATGTACGGAAGAACAATTGATCCGTGCCCTGATGCTCAGCCACCTGATGGTTATCTATATCAAACAGAGCCTGGGACGTCTTTCGGCTTTGTGCGGATGCGTTGTTGCTGCCACAGGTTCGAGTTGTGGCATAACTTACCTGATGGGAGGGAACAAGACACAGATATCTTATGCAATCAAGAATATGATCGGTAATATCACCGGCATGATCTGTGACGGTGCGAAACCCAGTTGTGCCCTGAAAGTATCGAGCGGTGTTTCTACTGCGATGATTTCGGCATTGATGGCAATGGAAAATAAAGTAGTCACTCCGGTGGAAGGCATTATCGATGAAGACGTGGACAAGTCGATCGCCAACCTGACGGCTATCGGCTCCGTAGGTATGGAGGCAACGGATAAACTAGTGCTGGATATTATGACAGGGAAATCCTGTTAGAAGGATTGTTCTCGTTGATTATAAAAAAGGCAGAGATGAATAATCTCTGCCTTTTTGTTGAATTTATGGTACTATTTCATTTAGACTGACTTGTTGGAATACCATGTCGGCCTGACTGCTTTCGTATAGAATACCGATCGTATTTTCATCTACTGATGTGATACAGGAATATCCACGGCTATTGTATTCGTCCAGTAATATTTTCTTTTCTTCCGGCCAGGTATTACCATCATCATAACTTACTTTTAAAGTGATGTGATTACGTTCGGAGTAGGATTCCGGATTTACGAAAAGGAGTATGGATTTTTCTTTGCTATCCTGATGATAGATATGTTTATGGATACTGGCCATACACGTCGGTTCGATAAGTGCTTTCCGGGATGTAGGATGTTCCGTCCAGGTTTGTCCCAAATCGGAAGTGACGCAGATACGCCGGCCGTTTTCTTCTCTGTTGCCCCGGTTACGGTTGTCACGCATGTTCAGCATAATGCTTCCGTCGGATAGTTCTACTGCCATGCATTCCGTTGTGTTATGGAATGCTGGACTGCTTGTCTTCCATGTTTTCCCATTGTCTTTACTCCAGGTGATGTTAGAGAATGATTGTCCTTCTTTGTCACGTCCCTGAGTGGGAAAGATAAGAGTTCCGTCTTTCAACGTGATGCCATGTCCGGGAGCGGGAGCAAAAAGCCACCATTCTTTTTGTTTGGCTTGTGCTGTGATGTTAATCGGTTCGCTCCATGTCAGGCCATCATCTGTGCTTTTGCTGATCAGGAACTGGCTAGTTTCTTTAACGCCAAAGCCAGGTTGAGAGCCTTTACCACGCCATTGGTGCATCCAACGGGTACTGTCTTTAGTCATTCCGGGTATCCATTTGCCGGTTTCATTATCCAATACACCGTACATCCAGAGACCGGCTACGTATATATCTCCTGTTTCTTCATCTACGAGGATATTGGCATCGCTTACTCCGTTGTATTTTTCGGGAAGACCTCCCCATTCTTTCATATCCAGAACGACTTGTATGGGTTGCCAGGTCTGTCCACCGTCTGTACTACGATTCAGGCAGATATCTATATCTCCTTGCAAATCCCGTGAGTTTTCGTAACGGGCATCATAAATCGCCAGTAAGGTCCCTTTTCGGGAAGTAGCCAAACCTGGAATGCGGGATGTATGTACACCATCCTGCATATGCTGACGAACGGCAACGCCGGCACGTAGTCCGTGAGATGTTGTTTCAGGTATTTTTATTTTACCTTCGCTTGTTTGCAACTCAGAGCAATAGGCATTAAATCGATGGCCGAGGTTGATTTTTTCTTTTAGTCTGAAGGAAAGCCAGAGGGTGAGCGTATCTGTTTCTACGTGAATCTCAGTGTTTATAGTAACAGTTTCCGATACTGCAATAGGGAGTATTGCAGGTTTATCTTTATCAAGAGTACCTTTAGGGTCGGCATAATAAAGTCCGATACTTTCAATATCGTTGATATTAGTTGTTCCCTGCAAAGCAAACGCGATTGATTGTAATGTATAATCGATCGGCTGATTTCGTATCAATTCAATCTTTAATACCGGATTTGCATCCTTCATGGTGAGGACGGGCAGAACGGGTTGTTTTATCGTAACAGATATCTTGTCGGTATATTTTGTACAGGAGATCGACAAGATGGATAGAAGCGTAAATAATAGTGTTTTATTCATGGAGTCTTACTGATTTGGAGTGTTCTTATAATCTTCAAGCACTTATTTATTTTATTTTGTTTCAGTATAGTGAAACAAGTGTTTCATTAGGGTGGAACAAATGTTTCTCTTATGTGAAACAAAAGTTTCAGTGCATGAAACAGATTGAAACTTTTGCTCGTTGTTTTATCTGGACTAGTTTATAAAATCTATCTTTCGGGCTTTCGGATCAGAGTTTCTTCAGAGTCTCGAAAGAGATACAAGTGAAGCCTATCTTTTCGTATGCATTGTCGGTACCATATTCGTATAGTAGCCCGATGTTTCCGTCTGGTAGATTCACTAAATCGGAATAGGCCGAGGGGCCGGAATAGACAGGGAAAGCATATGGCCATGTTTTACCGTTATTCTCGCTCAGTTTGATTGTCATTTTCTCCCTTTTATCCGTGGATGCAGGATTCGAGAACAGGATGTTGTTGCTTATTTTGCCGTTCTTCATGTAGTTCAACGTGCTTCCCTGGCAAATGGGCTCTATCAGTTCCGGCAGATATTGCATTTCGGAAACGGTTTCTCCACCGTCTTCACTGATAACGTAGCTGCGCGATTTGCTTTCTTCTCGGTTGTAGTTCCGCATATTCAACATAAGGTTTCCATTTTCAAGTTCGACTACACTACTCTCATTTCCACCGTGTTTGCTGACTATCCCGCCCAGTTTCCAGGTTTCACCCTTGTCGTCGGAATAGATAAGCTGGGAATGATATGTTTTAGTACCGGCTACCATGTGATTGGCTGATACGACTAACCGTCCTTTATACTTTTTGCTTTGCAGTTGAATACCATGACAGGGACCGGTTGCATACCAGGTCCAGTCCGGATGCTTTACGGAAGAACTGATTTCTTTGGGAGCAGACCAGCTTATCCCGTCGTTGTCCGAAGAGAGTACATATATGCAGCGGCTATCTTTGCTTTTCCCATCGATGATCTCTTTTTCGTGGTCTTCTCCCAGATTCCAGCAGGTTACCAGAATAATGCGTCCGGTTTCCTGATCTACAATAGGAGCGGGGTTTCCGCATACATTGTCTCCGTCGTCCCATACAGTAATTGCTTTGCTCCAGGTCTTACCGCCATCCTCCGAACGTTTTACTACCAGATCGATATTACCGGTATCCGAGCAGCTGTTCCTTCGAGCTTCGGCAAAGGCCAGCAAAGTACCTGCTTTGGATCGGACAATAGCCGGGATGCGGAAACAGGCATAGCCGTCTTGTCCTTTTTGAAAAACGTCGGTTGTCGGGTTTTCCTGGGCTTGTAGTGAAATACTGAGTAGCATCAGCAGAATAGAGCAAGTTGCTATCATTTTCTTCATAACTTAAATTGATTTGAGATTATTTATTAAAAAATTCGGTAATGATATGGTAGTCTGTAACCAGTTCAAAGAGATTTGCGGACTCATAACTCTGGCAGAGAAATGTTCCTCTGCCAGTATGTATTAACGTGCATATAAGTTATTTTATTTGTCGTAGCCCGGTGTCTGCGTGATATTCGGATTCTTGTTGATAGATGTCTGAGCTACCGGCCATAATAATACGTTCTGTTCATTGTCGCGACCTACCAGATAAGGAGCTTTCTTAAATACGACACCCAGACGGATAAAGTCCCACCAAAGTTTACCTTCGGCAGCAAATTCCTTCATACGTTCTGTGACGATCGCTTCGTTCAGATCGGGCGCAGAGATGGAAGCAGGATAGAAGTTTTCTTTGCCATAAGCCCGTTCGGCAATCCTGTTCAGGGAAGCGACAGCTCCGGATATATCGTTTTTAGCCATTTTGATCTCCGCATCAAACAGGATTGCATCAGCATAGCGGTATACAATGATGTCGGAATCGAAGATACGTGTCCCGTTTGTCCATGTCCCGGCAAATTTATTGATCCATTGGAAAGTGGCATTCTTCGGCTCATCAAAATAGGTTTCAAAACTTAGGATCGTCCGTTGATCGTCTTTATTTTCTGAAAGTAATGCCTTATAGTCTTCCGTGTAGAAACACCATTGCTGATGACTTCCCACTTTTACAGGGTTCTCTATAGCTTCGGCCGACACATATTGGGAAGGCACCAGATAGTCACCCGGGTAACCGCCTGTATATTCGTCCTGAATATAACTCCATGCAAATATAATTTCATTGCCTAGTTCATTATAGAAGATATTTCCGTAATCTTCTTCCAAGGAATAATCAGAATTACCCAATACAGCCTGAACTGCTGTATTCGCGTTATTCAATGCAGATTCACCAGCACTTCTAACCTTATACATCCACAAATTGTAATCGGCTTTCAGCATATTGATCGATCCTGGTGATGCCAGATTCCGGTCTTTAACGGAAGCAGGTATAAGAGTCAGTGCATTGTCGATGTCTTCGCCTACTTGTCTGAATACATCATCTGCCGGTTGACGTGTCGGGAATAAACCTTCCTGTTGGTCTGATTCGAAACCTTCCAGTAAAACCGGAGCATCGCCCCATACACGTCCGATCCAGTAATAACAGAACGCTCTTACATAATAGGCATTTGCCAATATCTTATTCTTTGTCTCTTCACTGTTGAAGGCAATATCGGGAGTATATTTCAGAATAAGGTTAGCATTATTGATCGTTGTGTACAAATCTTTCCAGTTTGCATATCCGTGGCTGGTAGGAATCTGGTTTTGATAGACCTGATCGCGAGCTGTCTGACTGGTTAAACCGTCTCCCCATAATCCTGTTCTATATTCGCCCCAGTAAATGTAACCGGTATTAAAGGCTGCTCTGAATTTATTGAACATACCGTACATGGCAGAAGTAGCATCTCCTTCGTCTTGCCACATGGAGTTGGCAGAAACTTCGCTTTTCTGAATGATGTCCAGGTCACCGTGGCATGAAGCGAACAGGGTTCCTGCCAGTAATATTGATATTATTGTCTTAATTTTCATAATACTATTGTTTTATAGCTTAAAAGATTCTTTTGTTTTAGAATGTCACTTTAACTCCGATCGAATATTTACGAATAGGAGGGTAGTTATAGTAATCTTTATTATAAGTGGTAGAGGCTCCTACTTCGGGAGAAACACCCTTTACTGCTGTAAAATAATGCAGATTATTACCGGCCAGCGTGAAAGCAAGATTCTGAATACCCAGTTTGACCAATTTATTGGTCGGTACATTATATTGCAGACTGATCTCGCGGATACACAAATAATCACCTTTATAATTGAATATGTTAGAAGTACGGCTGAAGTTTGCGTTACCGTCATCCGGGTCGTTGGCTGTGAAACGTGCGTATTTTGTGTTGTCCCCTGGTTGTGTCCAACATTGTTTCACTTCATCGATCAAAGTGTAGTTATTGGCAAATGTATTCATGAAATAACGCATTTCGGAATTGTTATTGATGGAATGTCCCAAAGCCCAATCCAGGAAGATATTCAGAGTGAAATTCTTATAAGTGAAATTGTTGTTCAATCCACCTGTGGAATGTGGCACAGTGTAACCCAGTAAGAACTGGTCCTGGCTGTCGATATAATCTTTTCCGTCGCGTGTCTGGCTACCTTCGCGATTCTTCCATTCGTAGTCGCCGACTTCTTTACGTCCTGCTATATTCTTACCATCCGAATGACGGTAACCTTTGGCGGAACTGTCATACATTGCATTATCCGCCTGTTGTTGAGTTTCAAGGATATGATCGACAACGTAGCCATAATAACTATACAGAGATTCTCCTTCTGCGGTTCCGCCAAAGGCCGTTCCGTCGGCTAAGGTAATACCTCCGATACGGTTTTTATCGCGGCCGTTATCCGGTAGTTTCAGTACTTTGTTTTTTACAAAACTCCAGGTAAACTTGGATGTCCATGTGAAATCTTTTGTTTCAATGTTGGTTGAACCTATTTCAATATCGAAACCGTAGAATTTAACCTTACCGATATTTGTTTGTACGTCTTCAAATCCGGACGTGTTAGGCAGCTCTTTACTGAATAGCAGATTGTCAGTTCTTTTGTCGAAATAATCGGCATTGATGTTTAAGCGGTTATTAAACATCGATAAATCGAAACCGGCATCCAGCTGTGTCGAAACCTCCCAAGTTAATCCCAGGTTAGGCATAGTAGAGGGGACGATACCGGCTACACCGTCGTATTTGGCATCCGTAGAGTATTTGCCATAAGCATCATACAGTCCGATCGTATTGTTCCCTGTCTGACCGTAGCTGATACGCCATTTCAGGTTATCGATAGCTTTAGCGTTTTGCATAAAACTTTCGTCCGACATCACCCAGCCTACAGATGCGCCGGGGAAGAAACCCCATTGATTGCCACTTGCAAAACGTGAGGATGCATCTTCCCGGAATGTTGCCGAGAATAAATATTTTTTCTGGAAATCATAGGATAAACGTCCAAAGTAGCCGATTGTAACGTCGTCTGTAAAGTCACTCTTGGCATCTTTTTTATTAGGGCCTGCTGTTAATGTCGGTACTTTATCGGAGCTTGCACCTGTGACAGTCGCTTCCATTGTTTGGTTTTTATCTTTCTGATACGAATAACCAGCCATGATGGAGAAAGAATGATCTTTGATTGTTTTGTTATATGTACCGTACGCTTCCAGTTTGTTTCTATCTAGTTCGCCGAATTTTGCTGTAGTTGTACGTAAACCGCTGAATTCGTTTGCTTTCTCGAAACTGTCGCTTCTCCAATGGTGGTTATAGGTAGACAATTGAACGTCGGCTCTTAATCCGTCGATAATGCGATAAGTCAGTTTACCGAAAGCGGACAAACGTTTTTCCTCCTTACTCTGGTCGTTGTAATATTGGTACCATAGCGGGTTGGGAGAAGTCGCGTTATAACCTTTGGTCGGCGTACCGTCTTCATTATATTTTTTCTGTGTGGGTGGCGTTGCCAGACCTCTGGATATCACATTCATTTGGTTGGGATATTCGGATGAGTTTGTTTTGGAATAGTCGAAACCTGCAGCAAGAGATAATTTGCTGTTGATTTTTACATCCAGATTATTACGCATGCTAAGACGGGAATAATCGGTAGCCAAGGCCACACCGCCATCATCCGTATAGCCGACACTTGCACTGTATCTGACTGCATCGCTTCCGCCGTCAATACCTACATAATAATTCTGCCATAAAGCATTTTTATAGATTTCATCCTGAAAGTTATTATCCTGAAAGATCAGTGTCTTGCTTGGATCAAGTGGGTCAGGCATCGATTTATATCCTGCCGGAACACTTTCCCCATCTCTCAGGTAACGTGTAGAATAAATGGAAGATGCCGTATTACCGGAACTGGCAGAATAGCCATCCATCGAATTATATCTTGAATTCGGACCGACAGCCACTGCAGGGCGGACGATGTTCAGGTAATCTTCGGCACTCATGAAATCATATAATGTTTCAGCCTGTTGCAGAGCTACATTTGCTTCGAATGTAATCCGGGGAGCCTGGTTGGCTGACCCTTTTTTCGTCGTGATCAGGATAACACCGTTTGAGGCTCTTGATCCGTAAATGGCAGTAGATGCTGCGTCTTTCAGTACTTCGATAGACTCGATATCATTGGGGTTAATACCGGAAAAAGCGCGTTCGACACCATCGACAAGGATCAGCGGATCGTTGCTTTTGTTGATAGAGGAACCTCCTCGGATACGGATGGTTGCATCGGCACCCGGAGTATTGTTGTTGGAATACAACCTGGCTCCGGCAATTTTGCCTTTCAAACCTTCGCCGATCGTATTTACTGGCACATTCTTTAATGCATCTCCGCTGACTTTAGTAATAGCAGATGTGATGGTTCTTCTCGATTGTGTGCCGTAACCGACAACGACAACTTCATCCAGACCAACCGTAGATGCATTTAAAGTGATATTTAAAATAGATTCGTTTCCTACTTTCACTTCTTTCGTCGTATATCCTATAAAAGAGAAAATAAGTGTAGTTCCTTTAGGTACACTGATATTGAATTTGCCATCCAGATCTGTGATCGTACCGGATGTGGCACCTTTAACAGCCACGGAAACGCCGGGCATCGTTAGTCCTTCATTATCTATTACAACACCTGAAATATTCACTTCCTGAGCGGAAACCGAGATAAAAGGGAATAATAAAAGGATCAATAGTAGACATAAATAATTAATTTTATTCATCTTTGTACTGGTTTTAAAATAGTGTTATTTTAAGATCGACACCGGGGAATAGGCAACCGACCAAAGTTTTTATTCCCCGTGTCTTTTTTATTTTGGTAAAAAGCCGATTTTATACAAATCGTTTTTCAGCATATCGTATTCTTCATCGCTTACAGGCGAAATGGGTAATCTGCATTGTCCGCATTCTATTCCTATCAGATTCATAATTGCTTTTCCTCCTCTTACACCTCCTCCGTATTTAATGATTATTTTTACTATTTCAATTGATTTCATCTGAAGTTCCCTGGCTTTTTGCATATCGCCTTCTTCCATTGCTTTCAGGATGCCGTGATACACATCCGGAAGATAATTATAGGTGCTGCCAACGCCGGCAACTGCGCCAAATGCAAGTCCGGATATCAGAATTTCATCGTATCCGTGAAGTACTTCAAACTCACCATTATTTAATGCCAGGCATTCTCCCATCTCCATTAGATTGTTATGGGTGAATTTGGTTCCGACAAGATTGGGCATTACTTTTTTACCTTCTTCCAGAAATGCAGCAACAGATAGAGACACCCCGGTCATTGACGGCATATTATAATAGTAGAAAGGTAATTCTTTTGCAGATTCTGCTATCGGAGCAAAAAATGCAATTAACTCTTTCACGCTTCCAGGTTTAAAGAAACACGGGGCCATCGATGCGATGGCATCTGCACCTGCTTCAGTTGCATGACGGGCCAATTCCATAGCTTCAAACTGTGAGTTGCTTCCAACATGCGCAATTACTTTGAAACGGTGGTTCGCTGATTTAATCCATTGTTCCAGAATATTTTTGCGTTCTTCTGTTGTGAGTGACAGGGATTCTCCTGTTGTTCCGCACACGAATACTCCTGTCATACCTGATTCAGCCATTAGGTCGGCATACTTGTCGATTGCGAAAAGGTTTACTTTTCCATGAGCATCCATAGGAGTAAAGGATGCTGCAATCAATCCTTTCAGACGTTGATAATTCTTCATGTCATTATTTTTTAGAAAATATTTTGTAAATAGTCAGATGATCGATATTCTTTTTGTGACCCGGTATAACCAGGCTTGCTATATATCCGATAACGAAACAAGAGATAAACCCTGTTGTTGTATATAAGAGTAGATGAACGTATTGGAAATGAATCATAATAAGTTGAATGAATATGCTACCGATTATTCCGCATAAAGCCCCGGTTGCATTAGCTCTTCTGGTGATCATTCCCAGTAAGAAAAGTCCTCCTAAGCTACCCAGGATTATTCCTAGTATTTTATTGAATTCATCCCATAATGACTTTATTTCCCAGGTTGCCATTGTATAAGCAAAAGCAATACCGGCTATACCTAATAATAATGTGGAAATTTTAGCTGCATGCAGACTGTTTTTCGAATCATCAGTAACTATTTTACTATGGATATCGACAATATATGCTGTGGCGGCTGAATTCATACTACTACTGAGTGTCGACATGGCAGCCGCGAAAATACCGGATATTAACAGGCCTGTTACCCCTTGTGGCAATTCAGAATAAATATACCAGGGTAGGATGGCATCACCATCTGTAATAGTTAGACTCAACTCTGCCGGGCTATGCTTATAATAAACGTAAAGAACTGTTCCGACAAAGAAAAACAGTAAGGTTGCAGGAATAGTAAGAAAAGCATTTGTCAGGACACTTTTCTTGGCTTGCTTTTCTGTTTCTGTTGTCATATATCGTTGCACCATAGTTTGATCGGTTCCGTAAGTCGTTAGATTAGTAAAGAAGGTTGCGATCAGTACAGTCCATAAAGTAGATTGCTTTAAATCGAAATTTAAACTACCCAGGTCAAATTTATTATCGGAAGCAGCTTCCCGGATGACACCGGAAAAGCCATCCGGAATATTAGCGACTGCGATTATAACAACAAGAATCGCACCTCCCAGTAAAACGACAACTTGTAAAGCATCTGTCCATACCACAGCTTCAATACCTCCCATCATTGTATATATCAGGCTTAAAATCCCCATCAAGCCGATACAAAGAAATATGTCGAAACCTGTTACAACGTTCAATGCAATTGCAGGCAAAAATAAGACAATCCCCATTCTTCCAATCTGGAACAGAATAAAAGCCAAACTGCAAATGACACGGATTAACGAGTTAAATCGTTGTTCTAGATATTCGTAAGCCGTTGTTACATTCAGTTTCCGATAAAATGGAATGAATAAATACAGGATAATAGGAACAACCATTAATATACCTGCATTGACTAACATATAGCTCCAATCAGACGAGTAGGACTTTGCCGGAATAGACATAAAAGTGATCGCACTAAGGCTTGTACCGAAAATACTTAATCCCACAGCCCACCAAGGTAAACGGCCACCCCCTTTGAAATAATCGTCCGTGTTCTTTTGTTTTTTCGAGAAATAGTAACCTATCCAGGCCAATGATGCAAAGTATAGAATAATGACGATAGTGTTCACTACGCCCAGTCCTTTTTCAAAAGGTATAATTTCTCCTTTTAGTATTTGAGGAGTACGGATACCAGGTTTTATCTCTCCGCTTGTGAGATAAAACGAATTATCTTTACGGGCAATGTTTGTTGTAACGGGAATAGAGTAGGGCGCTGTCTCTTTTTCAATCAACGTATTCGTAATAGTATGGTATAGACGGACAGTGTTATCAAATCCGGGATGTTTATCGGAACCAGATATTAATTGTGGTACACCGCCTAAGAAAAGAATATGATTTGCTCCTGTTGCTATCGCTGTTCCGGCCATCACCGGGAATTGCAGATCTAATTTTTTCCAGATATTTAGTCGTGGATTATAGGCAAATCCATCCGTTAATACCTCAACGGATCCGTCGGCTTTATAGTTACGTCCGCTGAAAAGATAGAAACATTTGTCAAAGCCATCGCTTTGAGCAGCACTAACGGCATATCCGCGGGGGGCTCCCGGCCAGGTAGGAAGTGTCTTCCATCCTTTTTTGCTGTTTGCCAGGTCAAGCATAAAGAAATGTCCGTTTGCTTCCTGCACATCCATTCTTTCCTGACCACCGGCAATGTAAATTTTATTATCCAACAGAACGCCGGTTGAGTTTGCTAGCGGAACTGGTAAAGAAGGCCAGTCTGTATCTATTTTTACTTTTCCATCTTTTAATTGAAGTAAGAAAACATCACTATAACATTGTGTGGAATCGCATCCTCCGATACATAAGATGCCGGAAGGCAATTCAATAGAATTTCCATATGCTAATGTTCTAGGTAAACATTCCTTTATAATATTCCATTTAGCATCCGGATCCTGTACATTAATATAATATAATGTATTCCACCAGGTTTTATGACCACCATTCCAAGGGGTGGCATCCGGAAAATTAGCGCCACCGCCTACAAGCAGGTTGCTGCCGATAAATCCGGAGAATGCTCCCGCAATACCAATGTTTGCCTTTCCGTTAATTTCAGGCAAAGCCAATGTGTTGCTCCATTCTATTTTTTCCATATCCGGATATTCGGATGAAATGCTTCTGGTATTAGCCTTTACCTGGAAAACTGTAAAAAGGCAAATCCAGAAAAGTGTTTTTATTTTAAATGTATTAGACATGGTATGACAATTTGTTGATCGGTTTTTATGTTTTGCTATTCATAAATCTCTTGTAAACTTCAAAATGTAGTTCGATTGCTTTGCGGTAACCCGTTTCATCTTTTTTCTTTAGATATTCAAGCAAGTCTGCGTGGGTAACTATCTGGTCTTTTTCTTTCATCTCGATATTGATGGGTTCGAGCAAATCTTTGAATTTGTTTTTAACAAACACCATGACAGGATGAATTATTTCCTGAAATTCAGAAATTGTTTTATTACCGGTTATTTCATACAGTTTTGCATGGAACCTGAATTCACTTACCGGAGCATATTCGTTGTTCTCAAAAACAATACCCATTTTTACTATCTCCTCTAATTCTGCAATATCTTCAGGAGTTATATTTCGAAACAAGTCGCTACACATCCCTATTTCAAGGGCGATTCTGAAACCGAGAATATCGAACAAAGCTTCTTCGCTTAATATACGTGGATCGACTACCCGTTTCATTCCACCCAAAATGGAAGGTTCCCGCAAAATCATTCCTCTACGGGTACGGCTTTCTATCATGCCCATCATTTTCAAACGGCTTAATGCTTCGCGTAAAACACTGCGGGCAACGCCAAGGGCTGCGGCCAGTTCCAGTTCATTGGGGATTGGATCTCCTGTGCGCAAATCTTTTTCCTTGAGATAGTTGAGTAGTTTATCTTCGACCTGGTCTACTAATGTAAAGGTCTGACTATGTAATTTTAAAGAATCCATAAGTATATATTAGATTTATAATTCGTATTAATCTTATTTGTCAGACAAATAAAAGAAAAAGATTTTATATCACGATAACAAAAAGAGAGAAATTTGTATATTTTAACTTGCAAGACACAAATCAACAGTTAGGAATAAAACTTTTATTCCTGCTGGATATAAATTATATCAATCTCCTCATCAATAAATTCAATCGGTTTTCATAACTATTACGTTCCTGCAAATGTTTATATTGTAAGAACATTAAAAGATGAAGTGTTCTTTACTGTGTAATTTATCATACAGTTTAAGATATATGTTACTCTTATTTTTGCGAGATACATGATTTAGCAAGCAATTTTAAGTTCATCAATCAATAAAAACCGACAATCGCCATGAAAGAGAAAATTGATCAATTGGCTGCTCTAAACCATCAGGCAGAGCTGGGAGGCGGTGAAGACCGTATCGCGAAACAACATGCAGCGGGTAAACTTACAGCCCGTGAGCGTATCGAACTTCTACTGGAAAAGGGAAGTTTCGTGGAAGTAGACAAGTTTGTAACCCATCGATGCACGGAGTTCGGGCTGGAAAAACAACGTCCGCTGGGCGATGGGGTCGTAACCGGATACGGACTGATCGGAAAACGTACCGTATTTGTTTTTGCACAGGACTTTACTGTATTTGGTGGTGCTCTTTCGGAAACCTATGCCCGGAAGATTTGCAAGATCATGGATATGGCCATGCAACTGGGAGCACCTGTGATCGGGTTGAACGACTCGGGTGGTGCACGTATCCAGGAAGGCGTACGGTCGTTGGCCGGTTATGCGGAAATATTCCTGCGTAATTCGATGGCTTCCGGTGTGATCCCGCAGATCAGTGCGATCATGGGGCCGTGTGCAGGTGGAGCGGTTTATTCGCCGGCCTTGACTGATTTTATCTTTATGGTAAAAGACTCCAGTTATATGTTTATCACCGGGCCGGAAGTGGTAAAGAGTGTAACGCAGGAAGAAGTGACGATGCAGGAGTTGGGCGGCTCGGAAGTTCATAGCAGCCGTTCGGGAGTAGCTCATTTCACGGGAGATAACGATATGGATTGTATCCTGAAGATACGCGAACTGATGTCGTTCCTGCCGAGCAACAACATGGAGGAACCTCCGTTTATTCCGACAACCGACAGTGCCAACCGCATCGACGAACAACTCAACAAACTGATCCCCACCAATCCGAACCAACCGTATGACATGAAGGAATTGATTGAATCGGTAGCGGACGATCACAACTTTTTCGAAGTACAGGAAGAATATGCCAAGAATATCGTGATCGGTTATATCCGCCTGAATGGTAAAACGATCGGGGTGGTTGCCAATCAGCCCTCTGTCATGGCCGGGACACTCGATATCAATTCATCGGTGAAGGCTGCACGCTTTGTCCGTTTCTGCGATGCTTTCAATATACCGCTGCTTACGCTGGTAGATGTTCCGGGATTCCTTCCGGGCGTTAATCAGGAATATGAAGGTATTATCCGTCATGGAGCCAAACTGCTTTATGCTTATTGTGAGGCGACTGTCCCGAAAGTAACGGTTATTACCCGCAAGGCTTATGGTGGTGCCTACGATGTAATGAGCTCCAAACATATACGCGGAGATATCAACTTCGCTTATCCGACTGCCGAGATCGCCGTAATGGGCCCCGATGGTGCCGTAAATATCCTGTTCCGCAAGGAACTGAAGAAAGCGGAAGATGTGGAAAAGAAGCGTAAGGAACTTCAGGACGATTATCGCGAGAAGTTCGCTAATCCGTACCGCGCTGCCGAACTGGGCTATGTCGACGAAATCATTGAACCCTCCGGCACCCGTGCCCGCCTGATCCGCAGTTTCGAACTGCTTGCCAACAAACGGCAGTCGAACCCGCCGAAGAAACATTCCAATTTACCACTTTAATACGCGAACGATTATGATAAAGAAAGTATTAGTAGCCAACCGCGGCGAAATTGCGATGCGAATCTTTCGTACCTGCCGCGTAATGAATATACCTACCGTTGCGATCTACACGCATGTAGACCGGGGAGCCTTGCATGTACGATATGCAGAAGAAGCTTATTGTATTTCAGAAAATGAAACGGATACTTCCTATCTGAAACCGGATGTAATCCTGCAGATAGCCCAAAAGACCGGTGCCGCCATCCATCCGGGATACGGTTTCCTGTCGGAGAATGCCGACTTCGCCCGCCGTTGCGAGGAAGAAGGGGTAATCTTTATCGGCCCGAGTGCCGACGTTATCGCCCGCATGGGAATAAAGACGGAAGCCCGCAAGATTATGAAAGCGGCCGGAGTACCTGTTGTGCCCGGTACGGAAGAACCTGTCTCGGATATTGCCGAGATACGCAAAGTGGCGAAGGAAGTCGGCTATCCGATCATGCTGAAAGCCCTGGCCGGTGGCGGTGGTAAAGGTATGCGACTCGTACGTGAGGAAGCGGGACTGGAAGAAGCCTTCCGCCTGTCGCGTTCCGAAGCCGGTAACTCGTTCGGGAACGATGCGATTTATATCGAAAAATATATTGAGAACCCGCACCATATCGAAGTGCAGGTATTGGGAGATAAATACGGAAATGTGATCCACCTCTACGAACGCGAATGTTCCATCCAGCGTCGTAACCAGAAGGTGATCGAAGAATCCCCGTCTCCCTTTGTGAAGGAGGAGACACGCCGGAAGATGCTTGCCGTAGCCGTGGAAGCCTGTAAGAAGATCGGTTATTACAGTGCCGGAACGTTGGAGTTTATGATGGATAAAGACCAGAACTTCTACTTCCTGGAAATGAATACCCGCCTGCAGGTGGAACATCCGGTGACGGAAGAGGTTACGGGTGTCGACCTCGTTCGCGATATGATCCTGGTAGCTGCCGGCAATCCGTTGCCCTACAAACAGGAAGATGTAGAGTTCAGGGGAGCCGCCATCGAATGTCGTATCTACGCGGAAGATCCGGAAAATAACTTTATGCCTTCACCGGGTATTATCAAGGTGCGTGAAGCCCCCGAAGGACGTAACGTCCGTCTGGATAGTGCCGCCTATGCCGGGTTCGAAGTATCCCTGCATTACGACCCGATGATCGCCAAGCTATGTACCTGGGGACGCAACCGCGAGTCGGCCATTTCCAATATGGCACGTGCCCTGCGCGAATATAAGATTCTGGGGATTAAGACGACGATCCCGTTCCATCAGCGTGTATTACACAACGAAACATTCCTGAAAGGGAATTACGACACGACCTTTATCGACACCAAGTTTGACAAGGAAGACTTGAAACGTCGCCAGAACAATGATCCGCTGGTTGCTGTCATAGCAGCCGCCCTCAAACATTTCGAACAGGAGAAAGAGGCTTCCGCCCGTATGACGACTGTTCCGCTGGTAGGCGAATCTTTATGGAAATATTACGGTAAACTGCAGATGACTGCCAATAACTATTAAAAGGAGGATCTGATTATGTCAAAAGCATTAGCAACCTATTTTGCAACAGTGAACGATATGCCGGACACCGAATTCAAGGTGGAAATACTCGAAGACGGCCCGGTAAAGAAAGTCTCCGTGAACGGTAAGATATACAATGTCGATTATAATGTGGGAGGGGATAGCATCTATTCCATCATTCTTAATCATAAATCGCATGGTGTCCAGATATCCAATATCTCAGACGATGTGTATGAGGTCAAGAACAAAGGCGATTATTTCCAGGTACAGGTAATCGACGAACTGAAGAAGATGCGTCTGTCGCGTATCCAGTCTGTCGCGGTAGGCCGTCAGGTTATCACGGCACAGATGCCGGGCGTGATCCTGAAAGTGAACGTGAAAGCAGGTGACGAAGTGAAAGCCGGTACGCCGCTTTGTGTCCTGGTAGCCATGAAGATGGAGAATGAGATCCGCAGCCCGATCGACGGTGTGGTGAAAGAAGTGTTTATCACGGATGGCGATAAAGTTTCCGTAAACGACAAGATGATGGTCGTTGAGTGATTTAATAGTAGATTAAGTTTTTGTTGGGAAAAGCGTTGGCGATATTATTGCCAGCGCTTTTTTTTAGTTTGGACGGTACAAACGTAATCTAACTATCGCTTATATTTGTTTCATATTCATAAATTTAAAATTAGAGAATTATGTTAGTAGAACAAAGAAAAAAGAAAAAAGCTCTCGCTTCTGTGTTGAACTATATCGATTATTTGCAGGAGAAGAAATATGCATCCGGTAAAAAGGGGACAGCTGTGTTATATCAAGCAACCCACAACCAGTTGGAACTGTTTCTGGGTAAAAAAAAATTGACAATGAAACAGATAGATGCGCGGTTGGTCAACGACTTTGTAACTCATCTTCAGTCATTAAATCTGAGCCATAATTCAGTAAGTAATTATGCCAGCATATTCCGGAGTGTGTATAATAGTGCCATTTCTGAACACTTGGTTAGTCCCAAAGAAAATCCTTTTCAAAAACTACATTTACGTCCTGTACCATCGTATAAACGTTCGATAGGAACAAATGTAATAAAGGATATGATACAACTGGATTTGGGAGGGAATAAACGATTGGATTTTGCTCGCGATCTGTTCCTTTTCTGTTTTATGGCATGTGGAATGACTTTTGTGGATCTGGCGCATTTAACCCGTAAGAATCTGCATGGGAATGTGCTGGTTTATTATCGTATAAAAACTAAAACGGAAATACGTGTAACGATCACTCAGGGAATGCGTAGCTTATTGGAAAAATATTCAGATGCAGAGTCTGAGCTACTATTCCCTATATTGAAATCAGTGGATGTATCTTATGAGGCCTATAAGGTGGCTTTGAGAACCTATAACCGGCGCTTGGCTAAAATCGGTAATATGTTGAATTGTCCTGTAAAATTGACTTCTTATGTGGCGCGCCATTCCTGGGCAATGTGTGCAAAAGAAAACTCTGCATCAGCGGCAATAATAGGTCAGGCATTGGGGCATACCTCTGAACGAACAACAAGATTTTATCTGAGCGATCTGGATCAATCGGTAATTGATCGGGTTAATTTGAAAATCACGGGATTTGTGGAAAAGTGGATGAATAAACGAGAGTCTAAGAATTGACCCTTATTTATGGAATAAGGGTCATTGCCAATAATTCAGTAGAAAAATAATGTAATATTTATTACCCTATACTACCAAATGGCTTGAAAATCTTAAACGCTGCAAATGTAAAAAAATTAAATGGATAAATCTTTAGCCAAAAGAATTTTTTGTCTCTTAAAAAAGACTAAATTTATAATAATCTAGCTGTATTTCACGAAAATGTGATACTAAACATGCTATAAATGAAATCATTATAAAATTCAAGCTCTGCTGCCGTAAATTCATTAACTGAACTTAGCAGAAACACAAAACAGTCATAAATGAATTTATTGACGTTTATTTAAAGATGCGGGGTCTTTGTAATATTATTTTACTAAATAAACACTATCAACTATATTCCCGGATTTTTACTCATTTACTTTTCTGATATAGATCATTCTGGAACATTATTCATATGCATTAATAACCGAAATTATCTCTTTCCTCTCTTATGTGCACTTGATCTCACTTGCTTTATCCGATTGATATATAGCGATTTAAACCAAATGACCCTTATTCCATAAATAAGGGTCAAAATAAAAAGCACTAGTATGTCACCCAGAGGAATGGGACTGACGACCTTTGTTATATCAACTCTCAAACAATAAACGCATGTTAACAGTTTTATTATCAGCTACTATTGGTATTGTTTATGGCGAACCATTGAAAGGTAAAATCTCCCTGTTTCTTTGCCTGGTGCTGTCGTTTGTCTTTTCCTTTCTCTTTCTTCCGCAGATAATGAAGATATCCAAACGAAAACAGTTATATGATATCCCCAATAGCCGGAAAAGTCATGAAGAGAAAATACCTCGCTTAGGCGGTATTGCCTTTTTCCCTTCTATTGCCCTGACGATGTCGTTGGTTGTAGGTTACCGTTATCTGATCGGTTTCCCGTTGAATGAACAATTGACAGGAAATATCTTATTAGAATTTTTATTTCTGTCGGCAGGCTGTTTTTTCCTGTTCATGGAAGGTATCGAGGACGACCTAATCGGTGTTCGTTACCGTAAAAAATTTCTTATCCAGTTTCTTGTCGCATCTTTACTTCCCATATCCGGTTTTTATCTGACAAACTTGTATGGCTTATTCGGGTTATACGAACTGCCGGCTTATGTGGGTGTTCCGTTGACCATTCTGCTTATCGTATATATTACAAATGCAATCAATCTGATAGATGGCATAGACGGTTTGGCAGCCGGAGGGAGTATTTTTTCATTCGTAGTGATCGGTTGGATGTTTGGGAGTAAAGAATTATGGTTGTATTCGATGCTAGCTTTTTCAGCAGCAGGATGCCTGATTCCTTTCCTTTATTTTAATATATGGGGGCGTGTTTCCAAAGGAACAAAAATATTTATGGGGGATGCCGGCTCTTTATCGTTGGGCTTTTTGTTATCATTTTTAATTATAAAGTACCCCACTTATATCTCAGAAACAGAACCCGACGTAAAGAACCTGGTCATCCCTTTTACTTTATTATTTATTCCGATGTTCGATGTTTGTCGGGTGATGGTTGTGCGTGCGATGCGTCATCGTCCGCTATTTTTGGCTGACCGTAACCATCTTCACCATAAATGTCTGGCAGCCGGCATGACTCATCTTCAGGCAACGGAACTGAATCTGGCATTTACAATCGGTTTATTGATTCTGAATAACTGGTTGGCAGATATCTGTAATATTAATGTATTGCTGGCAGTCGATCTGCTTCTGGGTATAGGGTTGAGTAAATCATTGAATGTATGGATATGGCACTCCCGGAAAGAATCGTTATCCGAAAACAAACCCAGTTAAAATGAAAGAATCCCCTTTTGTATCAGTAGTCGTTCCGGTTTATAATGCGGAGAAATATCTCCCGGCTTGTCTGGAAAGCATTTGTAACCAGACATTACGAGAATTGGAAATAATAGTCGTTGATGACGGTTCAACAGATAATAGTGGGCGTATTGCAGATGAATATGCAGCAAGAGACGGACGGATAAAAGTAGTACATAGACGAAACGGGAATCCGGGAGCTACACGAAATGTCGGATTGGAATTGGCAACGGGTGAATATATAGGTTTTATCGATGGAGATGACTGGATCGAACCGGATATGTATAGAACTATGTTAAATATGGCGCTGATGTATAATCCGGATTGGGTTGTTTGTGGTGTAAGTGTGGATTACACAAAGGATAAAAAACATCTTTATCAACAAGTGGATAAAGCATATACAGAAAATGACCGCAATCGTTTGTTGGATTTATATTTTGATTTGACAGATAAAAATCTGTTTGCATACCCGGTGAACAAACTTTATCGTTCAAGTATTATCAGAGATTATCGGTTGGCCTTCCCTGAAGTTTTACCTTACGAAGATTTGATGTTTAATTTAAATTACTATATACATATCCAGTCTGTAACTCTTTTACCGGATCTCTTTTATCATTATATGCGTCGGGAAGAACTATCTGCGGCCGGATCTTTTTCAGCAACTCATTTGCAAGCTTGTGAAATGACCGCAGATGTTTTTCGTCATTTTTTTAAAGTGTATAATTCAGATAAATTTAATGTGGAAGCTTTTTTAAGTTTCCGGAAAATTGCAGATTATTCAGCTTATGCAACCAGTCTTTATAAAAGAAACAGTCCGTTGACACGTAAAGAGCGTATAGAATGTTTGAGAAAAGATATTTTGGAGAATACAACACTGAAAAAGGATATCTTATTATTCCAACCGAAAGGTTTTTATCAAAAAATGTTCTATTTTATTTTATTTCATACCACACTTGTAGTAACAGATTCTTTTTATCAATTCTTATTTTATATACGGTATCATTTTGATTCTATCTACCGTAAATTCAGACTATTTATATCCAGATAAAATGGTTACAATTTTGATTTTATATACAGAATTAATGCCTTACAATATAATTGTAATAAAGGAATTAGTAAAGAAAGGATGTTGTGTGCATGTGGTATTACAGGACACAAATAAAAAGACGCCTTATCTACCGCCCTTATTAGAAGGGGTAACTTATTATAAACGTTCTACTTTTGAAAATCCTGATCATTTATTTCGTATGGTGAAAAGCTTGAATCCGGATCTGGTCTGGACGGCAGGCTGGATAGATCCTTTGTATAATGAGGTAGCTGGCATGGTACGTGGGAAATTACATCTTCCTGTTGTTGCCGGTAGCGATACGCAATGGCGAGGAGGAAAACAATGGTTGAATGTAGTAACCGCCCGCTTTCGCCAGCGTCAGTGGTTCAGCCATCTGTTTGTAGCCGGTGAATGGCAGGTGAAGTATGCCCGTAAATTGGGTTTTCGTCCGGATCAGATCCTGATGCATAACTTGTCGGCAGATGTAGAACTTTTTAGCCGGATAGATTTGAACAGCCGGGAGGCGGATTATCCGAAGCGATTGTTATATATCGGTCGGTTTGCTCCGGAGAAAGGATTGGCCTATTTATTAAAAGCCTGGCAATCTATTTTGGATCGGAAAGGCTGGCAATTAATATTGGTGGGTAACGGATCGGAAAAAGAGAAGTTAACCGGCTATCCGGATGTTGAGATACTCGATTTTATGGATCAACAGGATCTGTTGAAAGTAATGGAATGTTCCGGTGCGTTTATTCTACCTTCAGTATTCGAACCCTGGGCTTTAGTTCTTCACGAAGCAGCTTGTGCCGGTTTACCCCTATTGGCTTCCAAATGTTGCGGAGCGGTTGCTTCATTTGTCAGAGAGGGAGAAAACGGGTATCTATTTATTCCCGGAAATATTCGTTCTATTCGGTGCTCCGTCGAAAAATTATTGATGCAACCGGAAACTGGTTTGTTGCAGATGGGACGAATTAGCCGGAAGCTGGGGATGAAAATCACTCCGGAAAGAGTGGCTGAGACTTTATTGACTGTGTTGAAATAAATATGGAAAAGATACTTTTCTGGCTTGTATTTGGGGCTTCTTTTACTAGATGTGTGAATCACTTTCTGATTTTACCCGATGTTATCTATTACAGCATTTATTTGGGTTGTTTCATTTGGTTGCTGTTTCGGGGAGGAATGATTGTGAATAAAAAATATCTTTTCTTTATTTCGGCAGTGTTTCTTTCTATATGGCTGAATGATATACCGGCTTTCTTTCAGACCCCTTTGCGCATGTTTGCTTTTTTCAGCGTGACCTTTATGGTGGGACCTTTTGTTGTAAATGATCGGTTGACTTGGATACGTCGTCTTTTGTTTATCCGGACTTTATTGGTTCTTCGCTGGATCGTTTTGGTGTCATTTCTATTGAAGTTTATAGCACCGGCTTTAGTTACAGATTATTCGGGGTTTAGCGGATTGACTAATCAATCGATGCTGTTATCCCCTTTAGCTGGTATTTGCGTATTGTATAGTCTCTACCGGTTTCATCTGTCGGAAACCCGGCTGGAACATTATAAAGAATCGGTATATCTCTGTATTTGTTTTCTGGTATTGCTGTTAAGCGGCTCTCGCGGAGCCTTGGCTGCAACAATTGTAGGGGGGGCTTTTTTTTATATCCGTTTATATAGGCACCGAATAGGTGCATTACTTCAGTTCGGTTTGTTTATTCTTCTTTTGGCGGTATCTACTTCAGCCCTCTGGTGGCCCTATACGGAAAGGCTTCGTCAGAAAACAGAATCGAGCAGGAAGAATGGTGGTACTGTGTCCTCTCGTGAGAGGATCTGGCAGGATCGGATAGATGAATTTACCGCATTTCCTTTATTCGGGGTAGGATTTTCTAGTTTTAACCTGGACTATATTCAAAGTGAACATACAATAAACCGGCAAGCAGGCACTGTAGAGCCCGGAACCAGTTGGCTTTTTCTTTTGTCATCATTGGGGTTATACGGGTTCCTTGCGTTTTTATTACCCTATGCTTATATAATATATATACTGTATAAAGAGTTAGATACCGGATTGAACGGAGGCTTATTAAGCTCTATGATGGTACTATTCTCAGTGCATATGCTCGTGGAAGGGTACATCACAGCTTCAGGTGCCTATCTCTGTTTTTTTCTATGGCTTAGCTTATCCGAAGGTGAGCAAATTCTACAACAAACTACTAACAAAAAACTTTTATCTGTATGATACGTGTAATACCATCAGTTATAATCCGTTTGTATAAATTATTACCCTGGACGTATAGATTGCACCTCTGGATGACAGGGGGTACTATTTTCTTGATGTCTGTTTTCGATCTGCTGGGTACCGGGGTATTACTTCCCATCTTATTATTGGTGCTGGACGAAAATGCGATTGATAAGAATGAGTATTTATCCGGGCTATATAAATGGGGGGAGTTTACAGATTTTTCTTCATTTGTGTTTTTTATCTGTGTCTGTATCCTGTTGTTTACGGTTGTCCGGGTAGTAGCTTACACCTGGCTGCTATATATACAGAACAAACGTTTGTTTACTATCTCCAGTTATTTATCTCTGCATTTGTATAACTATTATTACCGGAAAGGCTTTTTGTATATCAAACAGCATAATAGTCTGACACTCATTAATAAAGTAAATGGTATCTCTGATAATCTGGTTCAAGGGTATCTGGTTCCATATGCCCAACTGATCTGCGAATGTGTGGTTATACTTTCTATTCTGACCGGTTTGATACTGTTTAATGTCTATATATTTCTGTTGGTTCTATTAACCTTTGTTCCGATCACTCTGGCATACTATCGTTTTTCACGATCCCGTATGGAACTTTACGGAAATATGCTATTCCGGCTAATACCCTTAAAGGGAAAGTTATTGCAACAAACCTTTGTCGGTTATACAGATATGGAAATGAGTCATTCTTTTCCTAAAAGTTTTGACAATTTTCAGGATTTAATGATCAGGCAAAATCGGATCAATGTGCGGCGTTTACTACTGAATGGATCTTTGCAGAAAGCTTTGGAGATTGCGATTGTCTGTTCATTGGTTGTACTGATCCTGGCTACCCGGTTCTTCGAATTGCCTTCTTTGGGGTTGATAATAGGGTTGTTTGCAATAGCCGTTTACCGTGTCCTTCCCGGTTTGGTTCGTAGTTCCGGATTCATCTTTCAGATGAAAGGCAATTCATTTACAGCCGGATTATTGAGTGACCTGGAAGCGGAACAAAGAGAAATACATATACTGGAGCAACAACCTTTGGATTTTCAGAAAGTCATATCGATCCGTACCCTCTCGTTCTCCTACGATAAAAAGGTGCAAATTTTAAAAAACATATCCCTGGATATCCCAAAAGGCGATTTTATCGGTTTTCGTGGAGAGTCAGGTTCGGGAAAGTCTACCTTATTTCATTTGTTACTGGGATTTCTTCAACCGGAGGTAGGAGGCATCTATGTGGATGGAGTTTCTTTATCGGTAGACCGGTTGGAATCGTGGAGAAGTAAGATCGGCTATGTCTCACAACAATTATTTATGATTGAAGGTACTTTGTTGGATAATATAGCGATGGGAGTGGATGGAATGGAAATCGATAGAGACCGGGCTAGAGAGGCAATCCGTCTGGCCTCGTTAGATCATTTCATTAAAACCTTACCTCAGGGGCTTGATACTCCGATAGGTGAGGGAGGGTGTCTGCTTTCAGGCGGACAACGTCAACGACTCGGCATTGCGCGTGCGTTGTATAAGCAGGCGGAAATACTGATGTTCGACGAAGCGACCTCTTCCTTGGATGAAACAACCGAACATGCCATTAATGGCGCGATCGTCCGGCTGTCGGAAGAATGTCCCGGATTAACTTTGTTGGTTATTTCCCACCGCTCAGAATCATTAGCGATCTGCCGTAAAATAGTTGATATTCAGGGGTTAAATAATTAAAATGGACATAACATATAAATCAATAAAGAAAGGTAACCATGAAAGTAAGTGATTATTCGGGAGAAGAAAAATTTCCCATTAAGAGTTATGGGTTTACAGAGTTAGGCTTATTATATAATCCGGATTTGCAGCCGGGCTCTGCCGCCCAGTCATTAAAACGCTGGATCCATCATAATCCGCAATTGACAGCTGCCCTTACAAAATCCGGCTGGCTCAAAGGCCAACGCAAGTTCACTCCGTTACAGGTACAACAGATCGTCTGTTTTCTGGGAGAACCTTAAAAGTTGAAAATTAGGAAGATATGATCTGTATCTTTGGACTTTATAATGTATAAATTATGAATATCTTATTTTACAATACTACTCCGATAAGTCCGGAGCAAGGAGGGACGGAACGTGTAACAGATCTTGTGTCTCATTATTTAAAATTATCCGGTTATACTATTTACTATTTAATTCGTTACAAAAAAGATACATTTAGTGATAATACGGATATTAAAACCTATTTCCTACCTAATTCAACTAAATGCGATTCTCAGGAAAATGTATTATACATGAATCAATTACTGAAAGAACTGGAAATAGATGTATTGATAAATCAGGATGCCTGGTATGGAGAATTATATTTGTGTAATCATAAAATATTAAACACAAATGTAAAGATCATTTCTTCTATTCATTATTCAATCGATTCTTCTATGAAATATTATAATGAATTATTTGGCTATGACTATTCCTGGAGTAAGCCATTCCTTAGTTTTAAAATGTTAGTTAAACATATTTTCTTGCCTTTATATAAAAAACGAGATTTTATTCATAGAGGATTGAATCTGAATTTCATGCATCGATATACGGATGCTATCGTTGTGCTATCTCCAAAATATGTCGAAGAAATAAAAGAATTACTAGGTGTTTCCTACTCTAAAAAAATAAAACCGATCCCCAATCCACTTACATTTTCAAATGTAAAGGTAAGAAGTATGGAACAGAAAGAAAACGTAATATTATTTGTTGGACGACTTTCTTATTCAGATAAAAGAGTTGACCGTCTGTTGCAAGCCTGGCATAAAATACAGGATAAACTTTCTGATTGGAGAGTTGAGTTAGTGGGAGATGGAGCAGATAGGGCTCGTTTGGAGAATTTGGCAATGAAGTTAGAACTTAAAAATGTGTTTTTTTGCGGCTATCAATCTCCGTTGGAATATTATTCTAAAGCTAAGATAATATCGTTAGTATCGACTAGTGAAGGATTTTCTATGTCGATTGTAGAAGGTATGCAGAATGGTTGTATTCCGATTGTTTTTTCCAGCTATTCTGCAGTTACAGATATTATAAAAGATGGGATAAATGGCTGTTTGGTAGCTCCATTTGATATAGATTTATATGCGGAGAAATTATATAAACTAGCTTCGGATTCTTCATTGTTAAATAGAATGCAACCTTTTGCCGTTCAATCCGTAGAGCAATTCAATATTGATAAAATCGGACATAAATGGATCGAATTGTTTCAATCGTTATAAAATAAATATAAGTCATGAAAAGAATTTTAGAAGGGATCGCCGGCATCGGTTTGCTGGCAGTTTTACCGGCCTGTACTGCCCCAAAACAATCAGTAACCGAAGATGTCTATGCTGCTGCACGCTCTGTGCAAATCAGCTCCGAAACGGAGCAACAGCAGGAAAAGAGTCTTCCTGGGGCAACAAGAAAGATTGAAATACCGCTGTTACAGATCGATGCTCAGTCGGTTTACAACCGGATGATCAATTATATCACTCCGGATGAAGAACTGGCTCCGAAGATGCTTTCTCAACATATTTCTGTCTTTGTTGATTTCCCGGCAGGAGGGGTGTCGGTTAATCCGAAATATGGCAATAATCGGGCAGAGTTGGCAAAGCTGGAAGAACACCTGAAGCCTCTTTTGCAATCTGGTAATGGTGGCGTAACAAAAATCCGTATTACCGGCTATGCTTCTCCCGATGGCAATACGAAGGAGAACGAACGTCTGGCAGGAAACCGTTCCATCCAGTTTAAAAACTATTTACAGAAACAATTTAAGTTGCCTGACAATGGCCTGATTACGGTCGATTGGGTAGGGGAAGACTGGGACGGGTTGAAAGAACTAATCTCAAAATCAGATAAGAAATATGCAAGCCGCGTGTTGACAATCTTTCAGCTAACCGACGATCCCGACAATCGCCGTAAACAAATCCGTGCAATGGATAGCGGAGCTGTTTATAAGGATATTGAAAAGAGTTTCTTTAGTCGTTTGCGTCGTATGGAGTTGGCTGTAGAAACGAAGTCGCAGATCATTTCTGTAAATAATTCCCTGTTAATAGAACAGATTTATAGTCAACCGGAAAAAGTATCTCTGACAGATTTTTTCCATGCTGCTTCCTTCTATCGTCCGGGTACGGATCAATATCGTGAAGTATATGAAATAGCAGCTTATACCTATCCTTCGTGTGCTGTAGCTCAACTGAATGCGGCAGCCTCTGCTTTGTCGCAGGGCGATACCGAGTCTGCTCGTTATTTTTTCAATCAGGTGGAGAACGATCAGCGTGCCTGGAATAATCTCGGAGTATTGGCCCTGATGGAAGATGATAAAGAGAAAGCTGTTATTTATTTTCGTAAATATGCTGCACAAAATCCTCGTTTAAGTCGCGAGAATTTGAAAATGATCGAATAAGAGTAAAAATAAGGGTCTTTTGAAATGTTAAGACAGGACTTTTAAAATCAAAAGTCCCTTCTTTTGAAAGCAAAAGATACGACTTTTTTGTGAGTAGGTTCATTCCCGGCATTAATCGAGAAAATTAGTTATGATACAGAAAATCAACAAAAAATTTTTTATAAGATGGCCGGTGGAAAACATCTTGTGTTTTCTTCTTTTTCAAAGAATATGGATAAATTACCGGATGTTAATGAAACAGTGATGCAATGTGCTACTTTTCTTTGTGAATCGAAAGATATAAACAAAGGATCCTGGCAAGTTTTTTCACAACAATTTTTTAGGTATTATCGTAAAACCATTCTTGCTTACTATGGCTATGAAGAGGCCGAGTTTCAGGTACCTCTGAAGAAAGTGATAAAACCGTTCTTTTTTTTTGCCGTCATGTCTGCCCTGTATGAAATCGGTCTGTTCGATTGCTCTTTGCAGGGATTGGCTGATACGCTCTATTTATCATTTGATTTTGGGAAAATGCGTACTACTTGCCGACGCTCGTTTTATGATATTCTCCCTCAATACGAGTTTCTTTTTGATTATTTTAAGGATTTAAAAGATACAGGGAAAATAGAAAAATAAATTATTAACGGGCTGGGAATGAGCCTGCTTTTTTTGAAAACTTCCAAAAAGGCTGTACTCCGCCCTGAGGAGAGGTTATATTAAATTTGCCTGTATCAGGCGAATGGATAAGCGAATCCTCTAATTTTTTTTGATCGGCCTTCTTTGTATTTATTATATATAATATTAATTCTATATTAAAGAGAGCTGTAACCGGGGCTGTAATCCTTACTAATCGTAATCGATCTATGTATGATGAATATCAGAAACTTTCAGATGTGACTTTGCTGTGACTTTGCCTGTGACACTTCAACTATTAACAAAAAACGAAGAAATCATGACGAAATGTAATGAACACATGACTCCGGATTATCGTAAAACCGGCTATCTGAGAGTTGGAAGAAATGTGCTGAAATCTTTTTTCGGCAGTAACCAGGAACAGCGCCACCTGGCAAAGGTGCTGCTTTGTGTGCAAACCTTTGCTTATTTTCGTGAAGGGATGGTTTGCCTGAATGAATTTTCTTATATCTGCCATGCAGGCGAATGGATTACTTCCTATTCGGAGATCGCAGTTCTTACAGGCTTGTGTCGCAAATCGGTAAAGAGCTGCCTGAAGCGTTTGGAGGCAGGGTATTTTTTGCAGGTGAAAGATCTGGTAAATTACAAACTGATAATCCTGACTAACTACGATCAACCGCCATCAGGTTTATCCGATGCCGGTCTGCCTCCTGTCTCGACTCAGCCTGCCGTTGATGCCCCGGGTGTGGATTTCTTTAGCCAGGCGATGAATTTCTATAACTTGAATAACGGACAGAAAGGAGTGGTAAACTGATGAAAGAAGTACAGAAGTCAAGACGGGAAATTACCCCGAACATCAACCTGGCAATGGAACAGGCTGTGATAGCCGGTTTACTGACCAGTCCGGATGCCATATTCGATGTGATCGGCCGTTTAAAAGCGGACATGTTCAGCGACTCGCGGATCAGTTTTGTTTACCGTGCGATCCTGTCGTTAGTAGAGTCGGGTACCGGAGTCGATATGTTGACAGTAGAAAATGAGATGCTGCGTCTGGATAGCAGCCTTTATATGCAGTTGAACGGTTTGTCATTCCTTACGGAAATGTTGCTGGATGTGCGTACCGACAGCCATATCCGTATTCATGCCGATGAGCTGGTGCGCTGCTATACTTTGCGCCAGTTGGTCAACGGTTTGAAGGAGAAAGAGACGGAGGCGCAACTGCCTTCCGCCGACCTGCCGGAATTGTTGACGGGAGTAGAGGATCTGGCCGGACGGTTGCGTAACGGAATGGCTCGTTCGGCTTCGATGGAAGAGGCCGGATCAGTGGCCGCCCGGGTGCTCGCGAAGAGTTATCAAGAGCAGGCAGACCGTGAAGCGGGTAAGATCACCCGTATCCTTTCCGGCCTGTATGATCTGGATGCCCTGACTGGCGGATTGTATAAAGGGGAGCTGACAGTGATAGCCGGCCGTCCTTCGATGGGGAAATCGGCTGTGGCCTTGTGGATGGCACTCAGTATGGCCAGGAAGGGCATACCGGTCGCTTTCTTTAGCGTGGAGATGAGCAAGGAGCAGAATGTGATCCGTTTGTTGTCGATGATCAGTGGGATCGATGCCGACCGTTTGCGCTTCAAAGGAACTTTGGCTTCCGACCGTGTCCGGTTGGAGCAGGCGCAGCAGGAACTGGAACATTTGCCGATCACGCTCGAATATTGCGGGTCGGATACGATAGACGACATTCGTGCCAAAGCGCAGGTATTGAATAAGCAGGGGAAACTGGGTGCTTTGTTCATCGATTACCTGAACCTGATCAATCTCGTCGTATCGAAAAATCAGTTACAGGAAACAACTGATCTGGCCTTGGGCAGTATTGCTCGCAAAACGAAACTGATGGCAGAGGAGATGGAGATCCCTGTGATCCTGCTGGCACAGTTGAACCGTGAGGTCGACCGCCGACAGGGGCTGCATTTCCCTGTATTGAGCGATTTGCGCAACTCCGGTGCAATCGAACAGGTTGCGGATGTGGTGATCTTCGTTTACCGTGCCGAGAAATACAATATAACATATGATCCGAAGACAAAGGAAGACCTTCGTGGTGTCGGCCTTCTGTTAGTCGCCAAGAACCGCAACGGGGCAACGGGAGCTGCCAAGTTTCGGTATAATCCGGCAATGACTTGCCTGATGGATTATGATCCGAGAGTGATTTAGATTAGACGTGGATTTTAAATTTATAATTATATGAGAATTGGGATTTTATATATCTGCACAGGCAAATATTCGATTTTTTGGAAGAAGTTTTATAAAAGTGCCGAACGCTATCTAATGCAGGGATATCCCTGCATCCGTGAATACTATGTGTTCACGGATGCCCCTTCTGTATATGGGGAGAAAGAGAACGGGCATATTCATCGTATTTATCAGGAAAATCTGGGATGGCCCCGGAATACGTTGATGCGTTTTCATATGTTCCTCAGAATAAAGAAACAGCTGGAAAGAGAGACTGATTATCTTTATTTTTTTAATGCGAATATGCAGTTCAGAGTACCGGTAGGGAAAGAGTTTCTTCCTGATGATTTTTCAAATGGATTGGTCGGGTGTATGTTTCCTTGGAGTTATAACGAAACGAATCTTGAATTTGGTTATGATAGAAATCCTATGTCGACAGCTTATATACCGGAAGGCGAAGGGGATTTTTATTATGCAGGTGCTTTGATTGGAGGGAAAACAGAAGCTTTCTTAAAAATGTCGGAAACGATTTTGAATAATATTCAGGAAGACGAAAAAAAAGGAGTGATAGCATTGTGGCACGATGAATCGCATCTCAATCGTTATTTTATGGATAATCCCCCAAAGTGTTTAACTCCTGCTTACTGTTATCCGGAAAGATGGAAATCTCCTTTTCCCGAAATAATTCGTTTGTTTGATAAAAATGGAAGCTGGGGAGGCTATGCTTATCTACGTGGAGAAAAGGCAGGTGTAAAGGATTACCTGCGCTCTTATAAGGTGAAGATTAAATATATGATCATGCCTTTTTATCGTTTTGTATGCCGTAAATAAAGACTCAAAACTGTCAATAATTGAACCAATTACTATCTCCATTGCTCTATTGGCACATTGTTAATATGAACCTGAAAGATCAAATAAAACAAGTGGCTCGTTTGGAAGATGTAGTCGAGCGCTATCTGTCTTTAAAAAGGACAGGTAGCTTGGCTAAGACTTTGGTTGGCCTTTGTCCTTTTCATGACGACCAGCATCCGTCGCTGCATGTAAATGTAGAAGGGCAATACTATAAATGCTTTGCTTGTAACGAGGGTGGCGACTTGTTCCGATTTGTGCAACAAATGGAGAGGTGCGATTTTTGTCAGGCATTGAAGATACTGGCTGGTTGGTATGGGGTGTCGGATATGGACGATTACCAATCGGTAAAATATCCTCCGGTAAAAAAGACAAATATCCCGGTGGCAAAAGATAAACCGGAACTTGTCAGCCCTATACATATTGCTACCTTGTTCCGTAACCATCGGATGGTGTTGGACTTATTGAAAAAATATATTCCGGAAGAAGAAATTTTGCAGGAGGTTTACAGCCTATTCGAGGTGGGTGTCGCCTCTTATTTTTTACCTCCTGACTATACCGCATTTTGTAACCGTCTGATCTTTCCGATTCGCAATGAGCGAGGGGAACTGGTGGCTTTCGCCGGTCGTTATCGGGGAGATATTGAAGGAACGGATATCCGTAAATATGTCAATTCGCCGACCAGTCCGGTTTATCATAAAAGTGAACTGTTATATGGTTTATACCAGGCACAGGACGAAATCCGTAAGCGAAAATTTGTCTATATCACCGAAGGGTATAAGGATGTGCTAGCCATGCATGCTACCGGATTTAGGAATACGGTGGCTTTGTGCGGTACGGCGCTGACCGAACAGCATGCATCATTACTCAGCCGGTATACACAATGTGCAATCATTATGCTCGACGGTGACAAGGCTGGACAGGTAAGCGGGGTCAAATCTGCCCGGTTATTATCAACAAAAGGTTTTTCTGTCGGTCGGATCATCCTTGAACCGAAACATGATCCGGACTCTCTGCTTCGTATAATGGGAGATACAGAGTTTTCCGAATATATAAGAAAATCAACTCGCTACAGCCGATTGGAAATATGTGAAGCTACTTTGTTGAAACAGATCAAAGAACTGTTGTCTGACTTACAACTGGCATTGACTGTAACAGAGCGTACAGATCTGTTTGCCCGTATGATCCCTTTGCATAAACGTTTAGGAAAAGTCACGGGTCAATTGGCTCATTCTCCGGTGTTAAAGGCGGATTGGTTATTAGAATAAACACAGAAAAAAACAGATATGATTGTCGACAATAAGCGCAAGGTGATATACTTGCATAATCCGAAATGTGGAGGAACATTTCTAAGAGATATTTATATTGAAAAGTATGGGAAGTCGGATGCTATGAAATGGTGGAAAACCTATGACCCTCAATATGGAACAGACTTAGGACATATTACCTATTTAGATTTATACCGTTTTATTCCGGATTGGAAAGATTATAGGATTGTAATGATGGTGCGTAACCCGTATAGTCGTTTTTATTCAGCAGTCAAGGAGGTTAAGCTGCATTTGATCGCCTCTGTAAAACTTAGCTTTATTGAAATTCCTTGTGCAAGATTAGATAAAGAAGGAATGGAGTCAAGAATAAGAAATACTTTTTTTCGAAGTATATGTCCCTGGACATATACTCATACTCTGGTGAAACTTTTTACTGTTTCACCAGAGGAATGCTGTAAACAGATCTTATCTTTTAAACATTCAAAACAAGATTTATTCATACGAAGTAAAAAAATCCCCTGGCTAAACCCGCAAAGTTATTTTTGGGGTAAAGATGTAGAAATTTTTTATTATGAATCGGAAAGCGACTGGGGTAAATTATTAGACATTTTCGGATTATCGGAATATCAGGTTCGTTTATCGATTGCAAAAGCTTATAACATACCCGATAATATGTATGAGATGATTGAGAAACTGTATCCTGAAGATACGGAATTATTCCGAAAATATAGGTATTGAAAATATCGGGAACTATATATAAAAGGTCTTAGAAAAAAAATACTAAAATGAAAATTATTCATGTAATAAGCTCTATGAGTACGGCTTGTGGTGGCCCTGCGTATACAACATTGTTGACGTTGCAAGGGACAAGAGCTCTTGGAATGGATGTAACGGTATTGACAAACCAACCGGCTCCGGGCGAGGAAACCGTATCGGACAATCCTTCCATCTGTTATCTTCCCCGTCCCCGTTTTCATGAGAAACGTTGGGGATATTCAAAGGCGATCCCTTTAGAACTGAATAGTAAGGAAAATGAGGCGAATGTATATCACATTCAGGGATTATGGCAGTATGCAGGATATGCTACTGCTAAATTTGCATGGTATCAAGGATTTCATTATATGATCACTTTGCATGGAACTTTGTATCCTCAGGCGTTGGCCCATTCCTCCTTGATAAAGAAGATTGCTCTGAATATGTATCAACGTCGGCAATTACAACAGGCGGACTGTATTCATGTTACCTGCCGGGAAGAGATGGAGCATTACCGGGCATTGGGGTTTACCAATCCGGTAGCTGTTGTTCCTAATCCGATGGAAATATCGGATATAGAAAATCCTTTTGAGAAAAATAAAAAAAAGAGAGTTGGGTATCTGGGGCGTTTACATCCGGTTAAAGGAGTTGACCGTTTGCTGAAAGTTTGGAAAAATCTGCATGAATTCGGGGAGTTGCTGATAATGGGGGATGGAGAACCTGATTATGTTGCTTTTCTGAAGAAAGAGGCAGAGCATTTGCAATTATCCAATATCAGTTTTGTCGGCTGGGTTTCCGGGATAGAAAAAAATCGTTTGTTAGCATCATTGACTTGTCTGGTTGTTCCCAGCGATTTTGAGAATTTTGGAATGATTGTTCCAGAAGCTTTACTTCAGAAAGTTCCCGTTATTGCATCGACCGGATCCCCCTGGGATGTCTTGAAAACATATCGATGTGGCTGGTGGGTAAGCAACGAGGTAGCTGCCTTAGGCGAAGCTGTGAGAGAAGCTTTATCGCTGGATGAAGAAGAATTGCAGGCGATGGGTAAACGCGGACGCCAGCTGGTACTGGATAAATATTCGGTGGATGTCGTTTCCCGTCAGATGGAGCAGTTGTATGCTTGGGTAGCTGGGCAAGGGGATAAACCTGAATTTGTATATGATTAAAACAAATATGATAATATTGTGAACAAGAGTGATTTAGCAAAAGAAATTGCAAGTCGTATGTCTACTACGATTACACAATCCTTGTGTTTCATAGACACGATGGATGAAGTGATATGTGAAGCGATTGCACGTGACGATTCAGTGATGATACAAGATTTCGGTCATTATATGCCCTGGCAACAAACCGAACGTATGGGACGTAATCCCCGTACCGGTCAGGAATGTGTGATTACGGAACGCATGAGTGTGAAATTCAAGCCTGGAAAAGGATTAATTGAAAAAATAAACAAGGAATAATAGGGTATGAAAAAGAATCGATTGTTTTTTCTGAGTTGGATATTGGTTGGTTTGTTGGTCTCTTGTGGTTCAGTAAAGGATATAGCTTACTTGCAAGGGGAGGAATTATTGAAAAAAACGGCTGTGGCTGATACGGTGAGCTTAAAAATACAAAAAGATGACTTACTGGATATAAATGTGAGTTGTCCGGATCCTGAATTACTGCGTCCTTTTTTGCGTTATAGCAACGGATATAATAATGGAAACTTCGATGGATATTATGGGGAAGGATATAACCAGGGATACCTGGTGGAAGTAGACGGAACGATTAACTTTCCGTTACTTGGAAAAATAAAAGTAGCCGGTCTGACTCGTGGGCAAGTGATTGAACTGATCCAGAATAGATTGGAGAAGGAAGGATTTATAAAAGCTCCGGTCGTAACAGTACGCTTTCTGAATTTCCGCATATCGATACTTGGAGAGGTTAAAAATCCAGGTACTTACAACATTCCCTCGGAGCGTATAACGCTGTTTGAAGCACTCAGCATGGCGGGTGATTTAACCATTCACGGACGTCGTAACCGTGTGGCGGTTATTCGGGAAACAGATGGTGTACGTACGATTTTATACCATGATCTGCGTTCGAGAGATGTTTTTCTGTCTCCCGATTATTATCTGAAACAGAATGATATGGTATATGTGGAACCTAACCGTGTCAAGGCGGAAACAAGTGTAGAAAATCAGTATACGAACATCGGAACCTGGATGTCGATTATCTCCTTCCTTGCATCGATGAGTGTTTTGATATTTAAATAAAAGAATATGAAAGAACAGACCCCTTATACGGACAGCTTTAAGCTGGTGGATGAATTCAATCTCCGGACGATTTTAGATGTCCTGATAACGAAATGGTATTGGTTTGCTTTATCGGCTTTGTTGTGTGTGGGAGGCGCCTATATTTATATAGAAACCGTTCCGGTTATCTATAAACGGGAGGCCATTGTGCAGTTGAAAAACAAAGTGAAAACGGAAGAAGCTTTTAATGAAAAGCAGATGTTTGACGACAGCAACAATAATAACAATAGTATAGATGGAGAAGCTTTGGTTTTCAAATCGCGTTTATTGATGGGAGAAGTGATCCGGCGATTAGGATTGGAAATCGGCTATACGCTGGATGACGGACTGAAAGACAGGGATATGTACACAGATATACCATTGAAAATAAATTTTCCGGATTCTACTTTTACCCAACCGGCCTTTTTTTCTATTATTCCCCAGTCGGAAAGTCATTATAAAATAAAAGGGTTGGATGATGACCCGGATGGCGTGATGGTGTATAATTTCGATGCCGAAGTAATCACTCCGATTGGAAAGATGATTGTGAACCGGACTTCTTTTTTTGATGAAAACTGGGTGAATGTTCCGGTACTTATTTCCTGTTACAACCGTGAATTACTTATATCTTCACTGCTAGACAAATTGACAGTGGAACGCTCCATCAAAGATGCCAATTTATTGACACTGACTTATCTGGATACGAAACCTACGAGAGCTGATGATATATTGAATACATTGATACGTGTATATGTAGACGAGTCGATGAAGGATAAAAATCAGATTATCCGAAGCACGGCAGTCTTTATTGATGAGCGATTGAAGTTAATCAATGAAGAGTTGGGAAATGTGGAGAGTAATATAGAAGATTACCGCAAACAGAGCCAATCGGCAGACTTTACCATTGAAGCCAAAATATCTTTGGAAAACCGGAGTCGGTATGATCAGGAAGTGATTGAACTGACCAACCAAAGAGAGCTGATCCAACTGGTTCAGCAGTATTTGCATGATCCGTTAAAAAACGAGTCTGTTCTGCCGGCTAATACAGGTATATTGAGTGATGGAATTGAGGCTTTAATCAGTAGATATAATACAACAATACTGGAGCGGGATAAGCTAAATGAAAGTGGAGGAGATAAAAGTCCGGCGGTGAAATCCCGAACGAACGAAATAATCTCGTTGCGTCGGGCGATCAGTCAAAGTTTGAGGAATGCAAAAGACGAGCTGACTACAAAATTGGAATATGCCAGACGGATGCAGTTTTTAGAAGCAGGCAGAATTAGTAATATCCCTACACAGCAGCGATATGTGCTTTCCGTAGAACGTCAGCAAAAAATAAAAGAAGAGTTATTCCTCTATTTACTGAATAAGCGGGAAGAAAATGCTTTGACATCGGCTACGGCGGAAAGTAATCTTCATATAGTTGATCCCGCCTATGGAGTTGGCACTGCCGGCGAAAATTCGTTGGTGATTTTATTTGGAGCATTACTAGCCGGATTGTTTATACCGGGATTGTTTTTCTATCTGCAACCGATATTGGATGTAACCGTACGGGGACGAAAAGATTTGGAAAATAGCCTGAGTATCCCTTTTTTAGGAGAGATACCTCATAATCGGAAAAAAGAAGAATTGGTGGTCGGCAAAAAAAGGAGAGATGGGGTTTCGGAGGCTTTCCGTATTGTGCGAACAAATATAGACTTTATGCTGGATAAGCAGAAGAAATCTCAAGTATTGATGTTCACCTCTTTCAATCCGTATTCCGGGAAATCGTTTATTTCATATAATTTGGCAGCCTCTTTGGCATTGACAGGGAAAAGGACTGTATTGCTGGAATTGGATATCCGCAAAGGATCGAAGAAAGATAGAGAAGGAAATGTATTACCGGGTATTACTCATTATTTATCAGGAAGGATAACCGACCTGTCGCAATTGATACGTCCTTATCCCGGCTTTGAAGAGTTGGATGTGATAACTTCCGGGCCTATACCTCCTAATCCTGCCGAATTATTGTTGGGACAGTCTTTGGATGATTTGATTGGGCAATTGAGAAACATGTATGAATATATTGTTGTTGATACGGTTCCTTATGGAATGGTGGCGGATGCCCCTATAATCAGTCGTGTAGCTGATTTATGTATTTATGTTATACGTGAAGGAATGATGGATCGCCGACGTTTGCCGGATATTGAAAGTTTGTATACTGACGGAAAACTGCCGCATATGTCTGTTTTACTGAATGATGCCCGTTATAAGCATGCAGGTTATGGCTATGGCTACGGGTATTACGGGTATGGTTATGGCGAGAGTTATTATGGATATAATCCTTAACACATGCAAAAAAAAGTCGTAATTATAAATAAGTACGGCGCATTGCATCCTTCGGCCACGGGACGTCCGGTTCGCAAACTGGCTGATTATTTATGGGAAAACGGAGTCGATGTGATTGTACTTTCTATTCATGCTTCTTACAAAGGACAGGTTTCGCAGCAAGAGGAGAAATTGCCTTATCAAACCATTGAATTGCCTGATTTTTATAGTGGTACAAATAAATGGTTTCGTCTTTTAGGTAATTTAGTGGATGGTTTCCGATTGATAGCTTACTCTCTGTTGTTGCCACAGCATCAATTGAAAGTGGTACTGACTGATCCCTCTCTGATCAATATTTGGGCAATTTTATTCCGCCCGTTTTCCCGAAGTAAACTAGTATTCTGGACGATGGATCTGTATCCGGAAGCATTTACTTCGGCGGGACTAATCTCTTGTAATAATCTTATATACCGGATGATTTTCTCTTTTGTTTATCGTCATGTTCCTGATTTCCTGATCACATTGGGCGAACAGCAATATCGTTATCTGTGCCGGCAATATAAGCGGCCTTTTATTCCTCATATTGTGTTGCCTTGCGGGGTATGTCAGAAAGAGGAAGCACCCGAACCATCTTGGCGGCAAGCCAATAGAAATAAGATCATATTTTGTTATGCCGGCAATATAGGAGAAGCTCATAACGATGCTTTTTTGTTGGAACTTATCAGGCAATTGGATCCTGAAAAGCATTTGATCTTGCTTCGTTTATATGGAGCAAAAGCAAAATTGGTGTTGAAAGAAGCAAATGCATTTGAATCGGTGATCCTGCTTGATTATATATCTTCGGCAGAGATGAGATATGTAGACATCTGTGTCGCTTCTTTACTATCGATGTGGAATCATGTTTGCGTACCATCGAAAGTGGTGAGTGCGATATGTTGTGGACTACCTGTATTATACAATGCGGATGAAAAATCGGAGGGTGCTTGTATGTTTCCTGATGCAATCTGGTTGTTACCCAATTCGGAAAATCAATTAGAATCTGTTTCTGCTTTTTTGAGTACACTTTCAGTTGATGATATTTCAGAAAAAAAAGAAGCTGCCGGAAAATATGCTCAGAAACTAATAAGTGAGAGATATAGCAGTTATTCTACTTTTTTGAGAATAATAAAATGAGAATGGAAAAGATAGTCAGATAGACTTATCCTTTTTATAAATATAAGAATATGGTTTGTAAAATTGTAATAAATAGGAAGTGGATCGATTTTTTGTTGAGATGTTTAAATTCTAAATTAGTTGCTTGGTCAGTTTATGTCTCCAGACAGAAAGATGAAAATGTATTTGGGTTGACTGATCCTGTTTTCTCATTGACTCTTCCCGGTCGTGAAAATCTATTGTCGGATGTTTGTTTATATGCAGATCCTTTTTTATTTGTAAAGGACGGATATTTATGGTTATTCTGTGAAAGAATGAAAAGAGGAGGACACGGACATATTGTTGCCTATAAAACTTCAGATTTGATACATTGGATATTTGAGGGGGTGGTGTTGGAAAGACCTTTCCATTTGTCGTATCCGAATGTTTTCGAATACAAAGGAGATGTATATATGTTACCGGAAACAAGTAAAGTGAATGAAGTAGCTCTTTATAGGGCAATGGATTTTCCTCGTAATTGGGAAAAAATATGTGTTCTATTATCAGGAAAGCCTTATAGTGACTCTTCTGTTATTTATCATCAGGGAATGTGGTATCTGTTTACAAGCCCTTCGGATGACAAGTTATGTTTATTTGTTTCGAAAAATTTATTGTCGGACAGTTGGAAGGAACATCCTTGTTCACCTGTTTTCTCCGGGCTGAAAGGTGCACGTGGTGGCGGTAGTGTATTCAAAGAGGGTAATACGCTATATCGGATGGGGCAAGATGACGAAAAATCGTATGCGAATAATGTGGCTGTTTATATGATAGATCTGTTGACTGAAAATGATTATCACGAATCATTGGTTATTCCGGAGTTATTTGATCATACTAATAAACGCTATCAGTTTGGTGGTCATCATTTTTGCCGGGTTAAATTTAAAAATGAGACGTTGATAGCCACGGATGGCATTATAAAAGCACGATTCATTAATAGAATAGGATTTTATCTGGAAATGTTGATTTTTAAAATTAAGAGAAGTATAGATGACAGAAAATATCGGTCTTGTCGAAAATAGTATGAATAAGGTTGATTTATCATTATATAAGAATAGATTAGGATTTAAAAATAAATTGATGAGATCGTTATGGAATGTTACCTATATACTGGCATTTCGTCCTTTGAGTTTATCCTGTTTTAATTTCTGGCGTTTATTCCTGCTCCGTTTATTCGGAGCCAGAGTACATGCGAAAGCACATGTTTATTCGTCTGCCCGTATATGGGCACCTTGGAACCTGGAAATGGATGCTTATTCCTGTCTGGCTCCCCATGTGGATTGCTACAATACCGATTTGATACGAATAGGGAAACATACAACTATTTCTCAGAAAAGTTATTTATGCGCTTCCTCTCATGATATAACAGATCCGTATCATTCATTAATAACAGCACCTATTATTATAGAGGATCAGGTTTGGGTTGCGGCAGGTTCATTTATTGGGATGGGCTCAAAAATAGGGCAGGGAGCTGTTGTCGGCGCTTGTGCCTGTGTATTCAAGAATGTTGATCCCTGGACTGTTGTAGGAGGTAATCCTGCCCAGTATATTAAGAAAAGAGTTATTAGTCGATAATACATCATGGAAGAATTAGATATCTCTGTTATCATCCTTACTTACAATGAGGAGATACATATTCGTCGTTGTATAGAAAGTGTATATCTTTTTGTAAAAGATATTTTTCTGATAGATAGTTATTCAACGGATCAAACCCTCCAGATTGCAAGCGAATATGAAAAAGTTACGATCTTGCAAAATAAGTGGGAGAATAATTATGCAAAGCAATTTAACTGGGGATTGGAACATGTTCCTATCCGGACAAAATGGGTGCTTCGTCTGGATGCGGATGAGTATTTGCTGCCTGCATTGATCAGGGAGTTATCAGAGAAAGTTCCATTTTTACCGGAAACTGTTTCCGGTATAGTATTTAAACGGCGACATTACTTTCTGGGGAAATGGATGAAACGGGGTATCTATCCTGTTTATTTGCTTCGTATGTTTTGTTATGGCAAAGCGATTTGTGAACAACGACTGATGGATGAACATATTCAGTTACTGGAAGGTACAACAGTAAATAGTGAAGGAGACTTTGTCGATCACAATCTGAATAATTTATCCTGGTTCTGTAATAAACATGTGGGTTATGCAGTTCGTGAGGCTGCTGATTTGTTGGATATCGAGTTGGATTTGTATGGTACATCGCAATTAGATGACCAGAAAGTCTTAACTGCTCAGGCAATGGATAAAAGACGAATAAAACATCGTTATGCCCGTATGCCTCTTTTCTGGCGTGCATTTATTTATTTCTGTTATCGTTACTTTCTTAAAGGTGGCTTTCTGGAAGGAAAGGAGGGCTTTTTGTGGCATTTCCTGCAAGGGTGGTGGTATCGCACTTTAGTGGATACTAAGATATTTGAAATAAAACAAGCTTGTGGTACAACAGACAAGGAAAAAATCAAAAAATATTTGAGTGATGTATATAATTGTAAATAAGTATATTTAATCAGATGGATATAAAAGTTTCAATAATTATTCCGGTGTATAATGTTGCACCCTTCCTTGATAAATGTTTATCTTCATGTATCGATCAAACGTTTCAAGACATAGAGATTATTGTAGTGAATGACGGATCGCGAGATGGTTCATCTCAAATTATTGCTGCATATGCAGCAATAGATGATCGTATAAGAATAATAACAAAAGAAAATCAGGGATTGATTTATGCCCGTAAATCAGGTTTGGAGGTAGCTAGTGGAAAATATGTTTTTCATTTGGATGGGGATGATTATATAGAAACAACGGCGATAGAAGAACTGTATAGCGAAGCTGTAAAAAGTGAGGCAGATTATGTAGTCGGTAATTTTTATCTTGTTTCTGAAAATAATAAACAGAAGGGTAAAAGTATTTGTGAATTAAATGCATTAGTAGGGCAAGAGTTGTTATTACGTATGATTAATCGCGGAGAATGGCGAATATGGGGCAGTTTAACACAAAAATCATTGTTTGATGACTTGATTTATCTTCCGGTTGTTATGGGAGAAGATTTGTTTTTTAATATGCAAATTTGTTTGAAAGTAAAAAAATCGACTGTTGTTGATATATGTTTGTACAATTATGTTATACGAACAGGGTCTATAACAAATCAAGAGGGAACAGTAAATCGGAAATTAAAGTTGGCTATGGCGAAATATGTGCATTTATTATTAGATAGATATGCTTATATTCAACCTATTAGAGAGTGTCTTTATTTGATGTTTTGTTCTTTTTTTCAGGACAGCATAAAACAAAAGGACATGGAGGTTAAAACTATCTTATATGATTATTATTGGAATAATAAAGAAGTAAAGGCTTTCTTGTGGAGAAGAAAAAAAGCTTTTTATTTGATTATAAGAGTATTCCTTGTATATCCATATATGGGAAGTTTGATGGTAAAGATAGGCTCGCATATGACTTTCTTATGGCGTAAATTCAAAATACCATTTCAATGGATATTTCGCAAAAGATATCTGGCTGAATTGATCAGGTGATATGATTTAAAAGAGTATAAGGCAATAATGCTTTAGTTTCAAAACAAATGTCAAGAAGGTGTTGTTATTATATAAAGCTTACATATATAAACCAATAGTGTCATGGAAAATAGAACAAACGAACAGCCTTTGGCAGAATTAAAGGCAGTAGCAAAAGGTCCTCTGTTAGTAAAAGGCCCGGTAAAACTGATTACCCCCGAAGGAAAAGAAATGATCATGGAAAAGACGGCGCTTTGTCGTTGCGGCCATTCAAAGAACCAGCCGTTCTGCGATGGGTCACACATGAAATTGTAGCAGGTTTAAATGATATCTGAACTGATTGAGAGGTAGGCGTAAATTACATTACGTCTACCTCTGGTTATGTTTGGAGGTTGTTCTATTGCCATAATATTGGTCAATATTTATAGAGAATTGGTTCATCAATTGTTAAGCCTTTGAATTTTTTGCTTGCGTAATGAAATAATAACTATATTCGCGACGTTAATTTGTATAGTATTAATCTTAATTATAGAGATTTTGTTTATTAAAAAAGAGAATTATGAAGAAGAATTTTTTGTATTTGTTTACCGTGTTATGTACGTTAAGCTTTTTCACGGCTTGTGGTGATGATGACGATGATCCAAAGGATCCGACTGTCTTGGACGTGAACACTGCTTATAGTGGTGATAAATTGGATTTAAAGTATGGCGACAGTGCGCTTTTAGGCAAAGAAATTACCTTCGATACTAAGGATGGCAAGACTGCTACCATTACTATGAAAGGCCTTTTCAATTTAAGTGAACTTTTGGCTCAATTGATGCCGAAGTCTACAGCTGCTGCACCGTCTATGGCTCCGGGCGTTATTCCGGGTGAAGTTACAACAACGATATCTAATGTTCCTCTGATCCTTTCCGGTGAAACATATACATTTGAAGGTGAGTATACAGGTGCTTCCGGTGTAAAAGCAACTTATTCAGGTGAAGTTAAGAAAGACAAGCTGACAATGGCCGTAAAGGCTACTATGCCGACTAATGATTTAGTAGGTACTTGGGCACTGGCACCGTTCGCTCCGACAACCGGATCACTCCCGATGGTAATGGCTTGGAAATCTGAAACACCATTGAAAATTGATGCCCATATATTAGATGAAAATATACCTGCCGGAACAATTATTGACATTAAGATAGAAGATCTTCTTGCTAAGATGAATGTAAACCCAATGGTTTCCGGATTACTGACTGGCGTTCTGCAAAGCATCACATACCAGGAAGACGGTAATATTGTAGCTTCATATAAAAAAGCAGGTGCTTCCGATTGGGCTACATCTCCGATCAATCTGGCACAATATTATATTGCAAATGGTAAGATGTATGTTCAGTTGAATATCGCACAGATCATGGATCTGGTAGCTAGTAGCAAAGCTGATAATAATCCTTTGGCGGGACTTATGGCTTACCTGTCGGCTGGTGTTCCGCTGAGTTACACTGTAGAGAATGGTAAAGCACAGATCACTGCCGATAAGGAATTGTTATTGCCGATATTAGGCTTATTGTCAAACGAAACAATTGCAGGCTTGATCATGAAGGCAGTACCTAAAGAACAGTTGCCATTGGTTCAGGATCTTATGACACAACTCCCTGGAATATTGGCTACAACAACTGATGTAAATGCCACTTTATATTTGGTAAAACAAAAATAATCGATCCGTCAGGATAAAATAAAAGGCCTTATGTGCACGAAGCATATAAGGCCTTTTTTATACCTCAATCATCAGTAGATTTTTCTCATTTGGATAATGATACTTCTCTATTGAACTTACTTTATGATAAAAGGATAAACCTTTTGTTTTTATATTTTTTATCTCAAAATATAAATTTTCCTGCCCCTTTAAAAACAAGCGGGGGATAAAATAGATTATCAGAATGACCTTATTATTGTTATGTGGACATCTTTTTTTTAACCGGAATTAATCAGTATCTTCGTCTCCGATTGAAACATTTTTATTAATAAGAGGTATTAGTTATTTACAAATTTATGAAGACAAAATTACTGTATGTATTCAGCATGCTGTGCATGCTCAGCCTATTCGTTGCTTGTAGTGATGACGATAAGGTGGAACCTATCGGAACCGGATTTGATGGAGTATATAAAGGTACTCTGGATGTAGATTTGGACGGAACCAAAGTCGGTGAAAATCTCCCTCAGAAAGTGTATGTAACCAAAGTCGGTGAAAATGCGATCAAGATGGAACTGAAGAACTTTAGCTTCGGTGCTATGGCTCTGGGCGACATTTCTGTCGATAAATGCAATGCAGAAATGCAGGGCGAAAACGCTTGTAAGTTTGATGGCGGGCAGAAACTGACTTTACCTATTGTTGGCGAATGCGATGTCGTAATGAACGGTACGATCGTTAGCGACAAGCTTGAAATGGTAATCGATGTAAAAGCCACCCAGTCGGGCGCGGCTATCACTGTAAAAGTTGATTTCAGGGGTACGAAGCTGGCGGCAGACCAGAGCTCGGAAGCGAAGATTACGGCGTTTACGTTCGATCATGAAGCTGTAATTCAGCAGCCGGTTATTGAAGGTACAACTGTTACTTTTATGGTTGTGGATACAATTAAGCCGGAAGTTTTAGCTGCATTAGTTCCAACAATTAAGGTTTCAGATAAAGCAACTATCACTCCTGCAAGCGGAGTTGCTCAGGACTTCTCATCTCCCGTAACTTATACTGTAACTTCTGAAGATGGGATTGTAACAGCTAAATATACTGTCTCTGTAGGTGGAAAAGTTATGAAATTTTCTTTTGACGAATGGGTGGAAAAAGGTTCCAACAAAATAAAATATATGACTCCGCTTCCTTCAGATAGATTAGATTCTAGCAACGGTGGTGCAGATTTCTTAGTTAATCTTCCTGGATATGATGGCGATTTTCCTGTTCTACCGACAGATGATGCCAAAGAAGGTGCATCTGCAGCAATGTTAGTAACACGATATACACTGGGTGGAGGTCTTGGCATGGCTCCTGCAATTACTTCGGGATCTTTGTTTACTGGTCGTTTTGAACTGAATATCTTGGATCAGTTGAGCAGTACGAAATTTGGTATTATGTGTGATAAAAAACCGTTATTATTCAAAGGATATTATAAGTATACTCCGGGAGAATTGTATCTGGATGCATCTGATAAGAAAAATATTGTAGAACATCCTGAACTGAAGGATGAATGTAGTATAAAGGGCGTATTGTATGAAGTCTCTAATGAAACAGAATCATTAACAGGTCATGATATCGGTACTTCAGATAAGATTGTTGCTGTTGCAGAATTGGAAGATGGGACAGCGAAAGCAGAATATACTCCTTTTAGTCTTGAATTCAAATTTCAGACAGGTAAAACATATGACGCAACTAAGTTGTATAAGTTAGCTCTGGTTTGCTCATCCAGCAAGGACGGCGATAAGTTTATGGGAGCTGCCGAAAGTACGTTGATTGTCGATGAATTCGAAGTCGTATTTGAATAATTCTCAGATGTAGTTTTTCTACTCTGCACAAAAATAAAAACGCTGTCTCTTTTTGGGGGGACAGCGTTTTTTATTTCGTTTAAAAAGATTCTTTATCTGTTTACCTCGGCGCCTTCCTATACAAATAAATCGCGATAAACGTATAAAGGATATTCGGGATCCAGGCGGCTACCATCGGGCTTACGTAGCCGTTAATGGCGAAGGTTGATGTTACGGTCGTAAATAAGATATACGAGAAACTCAGTCCCAGGCCGATACCGATATTCAATCCCATCCCTCCCTTGATCTTACGTGACGATAGCGACGCTCCGATAGAAGTAAGGATAAACGCCGCCATGATCGACGCAAAACGTTTGTGATATTCGATCTGGAAAGTCTGGATATTACCGATACCACGCGTTTTCTGGCGCTCGATATAGGTAGCCAGCTCCGGCGAAGTCATCGTCTCGCAGTCGGTGGCGGAGATAAGGAAGTCGGAGGGGATAATCGTCAGCGTCGTATCTTTACGGGAACCTTCCGATATATGTTCGCGCAGTCCGTCGAAATCACGGATCATATAGTCGATAACCGTCCATTGATACAGTGAGTCGTATTTGATGGAATTAGCAGTCAGTCTGGATACCAACTTCTTGCCTTCGAAATGTTCCAGGGAGAAACGGTAGCCCATGTTCGGACGCGAATCGTAGCGGTTGAAATAAGCGATCACACCCGGCTCCACTTCGATCTGGATATTACGTGCAGACTCCACCTTCTTGTTTCGGATATACTTATTCTGGAAGTCGATACGGGTAATATTGGCCGGAGGAATAATGTACGCACTCAATATGAAACTGGCAATCGCAATGATCCCCGCCGAAATAGCATACGGCAACATCAACCGCCGGAAACTCATTCCGCTGGCAAGCATCGCAATGATCTCCGAGTTGTCAGCCAGCTTGGAGGTAAAGAAAATAACCGCAATGAACGTGAACAGCGGACTGAACAAGTTGGCAAAATACGGAATAAAGTTCATGTAATAGTCCAGGATGATTGCCTGCAAAGGCACATCCGGCTTCAGGAACTTATCGATCTTTTCGTTTATGTCGAAAACTACCGAGATAGAGATAATCAGGATGATCGCGAAAACATACGTTCCGAGAAATTGCTTGATGATATACCAGTCTACCCGTTTTAATTTGAATTTCATGAAATGTTTTTTTAGTCAACTTTTAAAGTCTGTTGCCAAGTTGCCCGACCATCATGCCCTTCCATGTCGCAAAGTCGCCGGCAATGATATGCTTGCGGGCTTCCTTTACCAACCACAGATAAAAAGCCAGGTTATGGACGGAAGCGATCTGCAGGCCCAGCATCTCGTTTGCTTTGATCAGGTGATGCAGGTATGCTTTGCTGTAAAGCGTATCCACGTATGAGTTGGCGGCAGGGTCGATGGGAGAGAAGTCGTCTTCCCATTTCTTGTTGCGCAGGTTGATCGTGCCGTATTGGGTAAAGATCTGTCCGTTGCGGCCGTTGCGGGTCGGCATGATACAGTCGAACATATCCACACCGCGCTCGATGGCTTCCAGCAGGTTGATCGGCGTTCCGACCCCCATCAGGTAACGGGGCTTGTCTTTCGGCAATATATCGTTTACCACCTCGATCATTTCGTACATTTTTTCGGTCGGCTCGCCTACTGCCAGTCCGCCGATAGCATTACCGTCCGCTCCCTTCTCTGCAATGTTCTCTGCCGCACGACGGCGCAGATCCGGGTATACACAACCCTGAACGATCGGGAAGAGGCATTGCTGATAGCCATATTTCGGATCGGTCGAATTGAAACGGGCGAAACAACGATCAAGCCAACGCTCCGTCAGTCCCAGCGACTTCTTGGCATAGTCGTAGTCGGCATCCCCCGGACAACATTCGTCGAATGCCATAATAATATCGGCTCCGATGATGCGCTGGATATCCATTACTTTCTCAGGAGTGAAAAGATGCTTCGAACCGTCGATATGCGAACGGAATTCGGCACCTTCCTCATGCAGCTTGCGATTGTCGGATAGTGAGAAAACCTGGAAACCTCCGCTATCGGTCAGGATGGGGCGATCCCAGGTATTGAACTTATGCAGTCCGCCTGCCTTTTTAAGTATTTCAAGTCCCGGACGGAGATAAAGATGATAGGTGTTACCCAGGATGATCTGGGCCTTGATATCCTCTTTCAACTCGGTCATGTGGACGCCTTTCACTGTGCCTTGTGTTCCGACAGGCATAAAAATGGGCGTCTCAATTACCCCGTGATCGGTAGTAATTAAGCCCGCCCTTGCATTTGTTTTAGTATCGTTGTGTTGTAATTCGAATTTCATTCTGCAAAATTTGCAGCAAAGGTAGTATTTTTCCGTTAGAATCCGAAGTCATCTACTTCTACGTTTTTAACTTCCTCTTCCTCCGGTAAAACAATGTGCTGGTGAACCGTATTCGCCTTCACGATAATGGCACGCATCGGACGTACCGGACAAATAGACTCGCACCCGCCGCAACCTACACATAGATCGGGATTTACCTGCGGAATGGTCAGTGTTCCTTCGTACGGCACCATGTGTACCGCCTGTGTCGGACAATGTTCGGAGCAGGCGCCGCAATCGGTTCCTTCCGTCTTCACGATGCAACGGTTGATAAAGAAAGTGGCGATACCTACCTGCAACGATTTCTTTTCTTCCACCGAGATCGGCTGGAGAGCATGCGCCGGACAAACTTCCGAGCAGATGGTACATTCGTAATTACAATAACTGCTGATATAAGCCATACGTGGCTTCAACAGATAATCGAAACCATATTCCAACCCCGCAGGACGCAATACCTGGCTCGGACATTTCACGACGCAGATATGGCATCCGGTACATTTATCCTTGAAACGTTCCAGATTGAGTGATCCCGGGGGAGTGATGGGCGGCCATTTCTTACGGTTTTTCTTCCCATGCTGATGTCCTTTCCCTTCTCCGTCACAATGGCCGACTCCTTCAGCGATAGCCGAAACGATCGGCAGGGTGGCGGCAACAGTTGCTCCGGTAGCTAGAAAAGTACGGCGGCTATTTACGGCCGGTTCTTGTTCCGTGGCCATCATCATTTTTTCTTTAGCCGGTTTTTCCTCTTTGCGGAATCCCGGTTTGAAACGATACTGCAATCCGCCTTTCTTGCAAGACGAAATACAGTTGAAGCAATCCACGCAACGCGAAGTATCGACCGTCAATTTTTCGGCATCGATCGCTTCCGCCTTACAGGTATGTTCGCAGTTTCCGCAATGCGTACAAGCATCTTTATCGAAAGAAATACGGAAGAATGAATAACGTGATACGAGACTGAGCAATGCCCCGACCGGACAAAGCGTATTACAAAACAATCGTCCGCGGAAAACGACCATCATTATAAAAACCACCAGCGCAATAACGGCAGATACCAATCCGGCTATACTGACGGTGCTGATCGTCACATGAAACAGTGAATAGTTGTCCATCTTCATCAGCCAATCGGCCAGCACATTATTACCCCACATAACAGCCGGACGGAACAGGTTTGTCGCAATTCGTCCGAAGTTACTGTACGGGTCTAACAGCAAACATAAACCGGAAAATCCCAATACTGCAGTTATCCCGGTGGCAGCCAGCAACACATATCGTAACCAGTTCGCCGCTTTGTGATACTTAAAGCGCCGTATCCCTTTTTTCTTCTTTTTCCCGATACAGAACAGGCGGTTGATGATATCCTGCAAGACTCCTGCCGGACAGATCACCGAGCAATATATGCGCCCGAACAATAAGGTCAGCACGAGCAGTACGACAACAATACCGAACATTCCACCCAGAATGGCCGGTATCAATTGTATATGCAACAGCCTGTGCATATCGACCGGCATCTTGTTCGTGAAGTCCAGAAAGAAAAGAAGTATAGGTATAAAAAACAGGGCTGCGAGAAGTACCCGCAGTCCTTTTAAATAATTAAATCGCTTCATTTATATTTTAATACGTTTGATATTGATCTTTTTCAAATCCGTTGATCCCAGTTTGAGTTCTTCACCTTTACCGATATGGCTTACAGCTTCCATATCCAGCTTCTTCACCTGGTTGAATAAAGCCAGGGCAGCCGTGTCGATGGCGACGATATTCGGGGAAACGATCATCGATTTCAATGTGGCAACGTCGGCAGCACTTTTACCCTGCGGCCCGTTCTGGTGCATCATACGATACGCATCCACAATGTTCAGCACCGGTTTCTTCTGCCAGGTACAGATATCGGCGATACATTGTTGCAGGTCGTTCTGGTGGAAGAAACGGCGATCCCATACGATACCCATATAATTCTTCATGGCGCAAGACAGTTTGGCTCCGCCGTGGTTCTTCAGGATGGGGACATTGATCCAGGCATCCGCTTCGATCAGGGCTTCGTGTATCTTGGCTGATTTCACTTTCACACCGCCGGGAATTGCTACTTCCTTGAAATACTTTTCGTCGTTGGCCGGCATGATGATACCTCCGGCTTCCTTTACCGCTGCGGCGATACCACTGCTTTCGTAGCATTTCTGCCAGTTGTCGCAGGTATGGTCGAAGACGGTTACTTTTTCAGCTCCGGCTTCCAGGCATTTCTTCACCAGGGCTTTGATCAGTCCCGGATTGGTATTTCCTGCCAGTTCAGGCGTTCGATCCCATCCGATATTCGGTTTGATAACCACTTTTTGCCCTTTCTTGATGTATTTTCCAATTCCTCCCAGGGTTTCTAAAGCTTTGTCTAACATGGCTTCGGGCTCGCCACCCATTACGGCGACCATTTCCGGTGCCTGTTCAACAGCCATTGTATTTGTGGATAAAGCAGCTTGTAGCCCCGTAAAGTCTATGGATAGAGCAGCGCCAGCTACTACACTGGTCTTTAGGAAATCACGACGTTTCATCTTGTTGTAATTGGTTATTAGAATTGTTTATAGATGTAACAAAGGTAGTAATTCTCTGAATTATAGTCTATCTTTGTATACAAAAAATATTAATAGTATGGAATTATATGCTTATATATCACTGCAATGCTTCGTAGAAGGGTGTGACAGACACTCTTCAGAGCAGCAACTTACCTTAACGGCCAGTAATTTATTTTAGATTTTCATCGGTTTGACTTAACCGATTGAGGAATAAACTTTTAGCGAATTATTTGAGAAGTAATGGTAACGAGTTAGCAACCGTGCGAATTTCAGCGATTTGCGGTGCTATGCTGTCAAATAACTCTTTCTGAAAACAAAGATACAATAATTTTAATAATCCACAAAACAAAGGACTATTTATTTAGCCCTATGCTTTGTGTATTATTTCAGAGATTTACGTAATAAAGGAATTCGTTTTAGTATATGCCCAATACATAGAACGATTGTAATAATCCCTATTTTATAGTGCAATAGCCCTATGTAGGAGTTAGCCCCGTTTACTCCTAATAGGATAATTCCCGTAACCGATACAAGAAAGAATACAACTGACAGAACTACTGTAATTTTACTTTTTTTGCCAAGCCCATTTTTTATTATTCCTTTATACCATCCCCAATGTGTTGTTATATGGAATATTGCCGCCACAAAAAATAAAAAGCTGGTCAAAACATGAAATACAGCCCAATTATGCCATACTTCGTGGCTGTTGCCATATCCGGCAATATGCAATCCTATTCCGGAAAATGCAGATAAAACAAACACAAAAACCAAAATCCAGTCTATTACAAAAATCTTCTTCATTGCTTACCGTTTTCATATTTACGGTGCAAAATTCGGTATTCAAGTAGAATCAGAACGATAACAATTGTAAAGAAATGAAGTTAATGACGGTTTCTGATGCGTGATAAAGAAACGGGAGTTATGCCAAGATAAGACGCTATATAATGTTGCGGAACACGCTGTATTATGTTGGGATACTCTTTCAGCAATTCTTCATATCGCTGTTGTGGCGTGTTTTTTATTCTTGACAAGAACAGTTGTTGATAAGCATGAAAACGGTCTATGAGTTTTTCTTCATACAACTGTCTCAACGACAAATTATTGTTGATTAGGTTATAAAAATCCTCTCTCCTTATAGCCGTGAGTTCCGTTGGCTCGATACTCTCCAAATAGAAAAGACTCGGCGTGCGTTTATATAGGCTATCGAATGAGGCGACAAAATCCCCCTCAAAAAAGAATTGAAAAGTAATATCTTTCCCTTCATTATAGAAAAACAGCCGCAGACAGCCTTTACGGATTAGATAGAGTTTTTCTGCAACTTTTCCTTCCTCCAAAAGAATTGCTTTGGAAGGAACGGACAAGTATTCAGATTTTATCTGTGATTCAATATGATTTAAATGACTGTTTTTTATCATATAGTAAATGTAGGGGCATTCATAAATTTATCATTTTTTTACACAATATACCAAATGGGGCATATCAACTTCACGATAGTGTTTAACAATAGAATCAATCGGATTCATACCATTGCGAAGTGCCACTTTTTGTGATGCAACGTTGGTATCTCTAATAATTGAATATAATTCATCAAATTTCAGCGTATTAAACCCATACTCCCGACAAGCCGTTGCGGCTTCAACAGCATAACCTTTATGCCAATATTTATGAGCCAGCAAGTAGCCGATTTCGGGAACTTGCGCAGTCTTGTATTCCTGCATAGTAATACCGCATTGTCCGATCATTTCGTCGGTATCTTTAAGAAATACGCCCCACAATCCGAATCCATAATCTTTATATCGTTGAAGTTGCTTTTGCATCCAAACAAGAGTTTCTTTATCACTGAAAGCTCCATTATAAGCATACATTACTTTTTCATCTTGTAATATTAAGGATAATGCGCCCATATCAGAAAGTGTCATTTCTCGCAATAGCAATCTATTAGTTTCTAAAATTATACGATTCATAAACTTGTTCTATCATTTCGGGTGCAAAATTACAAAAAAGTACCGTTCATCAGTCATTTATGAACGGTACTTTTTGTTTTTCAGCGCAATAAGGCTGTTACAATTTCATTCCTCTGCTTTTCCTTTGCGGTTGTATGGGACGGCGTATGTTCTGCCTTAGCTTGTCGAATTGCTCCTTGAACCATTCGGCAATGGGCTTTCGGTCGATGGCAAGGACTAACTTCGTTTTGTCATTCGTGTCTTTCATCACTTGGAAGCCAGCCTTTTCGGTCGTGAATTTACGCTTGTGTTCCTCCGAATAGAGTTCCCCTGCATACTCCAACGGCTTGCCGCTGACGAGCGTTGCGGTCTGTCTTTCATCGAACCCGACAAGGCGGCAGAGGTTTTCGATACGGAGCATTTCACGCAGGTAGGGAAACCATGCCGCCGCCTTTGCGATTACCGTTTTCAGAAACGATATTTCCTGCTTGTGCCTTGTTTCTTTGTCCGCCATCTCCTTTCGGTGCTTCTGCTGCATATCCAACAGTTGTCGGCTATGGTCGGTCTGCATGGTCTGTATCTTGTCTTGCAGTGCCTCTATCGTTTCCTCGTGGTCGGCAACCTCCCTATGCAGGGCGGTGTTCTCCCTTTCCAATGTCTTGACCTTATTACTGCCGAAAAGAGAACCCACGCTTTCGGCTATGTTGGCGGCTGCGACGGTTGCCGCCCCTTTCAGCTTCTCGGTCTGTATTTCTTTTTTCGCCCGTTTTAGTTCCTCCCGTGCCGTTTCTTTCTGCTGCTGCAAATCCACCACTTCCGCTTTGAGGTTGTCGGCGAGTTTCTGTATGTCCCGATAATACTGCTGCGTGGACTTATGGCGAGCCTTCGAGCCGTCTATGCCCCTTTGCAGCCCGTATTTCGCCATCGCTTCGGCATAGGTATCTTGGTAGGACTTCAATTTCAGCCGTGTCATAATATCGTCTGCGCACAGCCTCACGGTGTCGGTCGGCTTCTTGCGGTATCGCTTCTTCGTCTGTTCCTCCCTTTTCCTGCGCTTGCGCTCTCCCTTGACGATGGGGACGAGTGTAACGTGTATGTGCGGCGTTTCCTCGTCCCTGTGCAGGTGAGCCGCCACGATGTTCTCCTTTCCGAACGTGTCGGCGAAGTATTTCAGATTGTCGGCGCACCACTCGTCCAAACGCCCCTCCCTTTCGATGCGTTCCATGTCCTCGTGCGTTCCCGACACGTTGATGCGGATTGCCCGCACTTGGTTGCTTCCGATTTTGCGTGTCAGTCCCGCTTCTTCCAGTCTTCTCTGAACAGCCGCCGAACGGTCTTTCACCCCGTCGGGGTATTCGATGAGCCTGCGGTTCAGGTGCGTGCGTGTGGGATCGGCGTTCTTCGGTATGATGAACCGCTCAATATGCGCGGTCGTTCCGCTGTCGCTACCGTGCGCCTTTTCCATGTGTAAAACTACGAAACCCATATATTCTTCCTTTCTTTTTTTGGCTTGTGAAACAATGATTCTGACTATCTTTGAGGGCGGCGAAATGCCGCCCTCAACAGGGTGTGCAGAGGGGCTTGCCCCTTGCCTTATTGGGGAATTTTCAGCGATACGAAGTATTGCGGCTCGGAAAATTCCCTAATAAGCTACGGTATTTTCTCCGTAAATACCCTGCGGCGTGCCGTCCGTCTGCCCGTCTGCCTTTCGGCGGTGGCTGTCCCTGCCGCCTGCTTACCCGTATAACCCCACCTTATTATTTTTCCCTTTCGGTCGGTGGTGGGCGGCGGGGCGGTCGTTTCCGTTTTCAAAGGCTCTTTTGCACGGGGCGGTTGGATACAAGGTTTTCCCGATAAATACGCTCGCAGCGAAGCGAGAGGAAGATTTATCGGGAAACGGCGTAGCCGCTTGACCTTTTAGCTGACATAAAGCCCCGTGCTTGCTTTGCCTTTGTAAACGGAAATGATTGCTCCGCTTTCCTCTGAAAAGAGGAATAGACCCTGCAATATATATCACCATAGTGATAGGTTTGCATGTTGGTATGCTGGCATGTTGGTATGTTTGCATGTTGATATGTTGGTATATCATCACGCTTTCCAACGGCTGTTGGGGTTGCCGTCCGAAACAACCGACACGAATACCGTCGTTTTTTTCTTTCGCCCGTGTATAATCCTCTTTAATAATGCCTTGCGGACTTTCGCCGCCCCGAACGATTCGATACGGAAAGCGAGGGCGGCTATCGTTTCGAGGTTGTAAACCTCCGCGCTGTATCTGTCCGATA
>ERZ856578.417-NODE-417-length-87497-cov-42.246122_pt1 | contig 87497 bp, 70 predicted proteins | sample MGYA00514384_ERZ856578 | MGnify/ENA primary metagenome ERZ856578 (study PRJEB29103, sample SAMN06111958) | human gut metagenome | biome: human gut; feature: ankylosing spondylitis patient; material: healthy_person | host: Homo sapiens | place: China:Hangzhou... | reverse complement strand
GATTTCCGTCCGGAGTACCGCCGCATCCGCCCGATCATCAACGAGATCGGCACGGCGCCGCTGATCGCCCTGACGGCGACGGCCACGCCGAAGGTGCAGCTGGACATCCAGAAGAACCTCGGCATGAACGACGCCTCGGTTTTCAAATCGTCGTTCAACCGTCCGAATCTCTATTACGAAATCCGTCCCAAGAACGACGTGGACCGCGACATCATCCGCTTCATCAAGCAGAAGGAGGGGCGCAGCGGCATCATCTATTGTCTGAGCCGCAAGAAGGTCGAGGAATTGGCCGAGCTGCTGGTGGCCAACGGCGTCAAGGCGTTGCCCTATCATGCGGGCATGGATGCGGCCACGCGCGCCAAGAATCAGGACGATTTCCTGATGGAGCGCGCCGACGTGATCGTCGCCACGATCGCTTTCGGCATGGGTATCGACAAGCCCGACGTGCGGTTCGTCATCCATTACGACATTCCCAAGTCGCTCGAAGGGTATTATCAGGAGACGGGTCGTGCCGGGCGCGACGGCGGCGAGGGTCACTGTCTGGCCTTTTACAGTTACAAGGATATCCAGAAACTCGAAAAGTTCATGCAGGGCAAACCGATCGCCGAACAGGAGATCGGCAAATTGCTGTTGCAGGAGACGGTCTCTTATGCCGAGAGTTCGATGTGCCGCCGCAAGACGCTGCTGCACTATTTCGGCGAGGAGTATACGGAGGACAACTGCTGCAATTGCGACAACTGCCGTCATCCCAAACCGAAGGTCGATGCGCGGGCGTCGCTCGTGCTGGCGCTCGAAGCGCTGCGTGCCATCGGCGACAAGTTCAAGGTCGATCACCTGACCAACCTGCTGACGGGCCGGCTGACGGCGCAGATCAAGAGCTACGGCCACAACAAGCTCGAATGGTTCGGTGCGGGCGAGGAGCACGACGCCAAATATTGGGGTGCGGTGATGCGTCAGGCGTTGATCCTGGGGCTGGCCGACAAGAATATCGAGAATTACGGATTGATTTCGATCAACGCCAAGGGCGAGGAGTATCTCCGTTCGCCCTTCCCCGTGATGATTACGCTCGACCACGACTACGACGCCGAGGAGCGCGAGGCCGAAGCCGCCGCACCGGCGGGCGGACGCGGGGGTGCGGCCGACGAGGAGCTTTTCTCGATGCTCAAAGACCTGCGCAAGAAGGTCGCCAAGCAGCACAGTCTGCCGCCGTTCGTCGTGTTCCAGGACCCGTCGCTCGAAGATATGTCGATCCAGTATCCCGTGACGCTCGACGAGATGCAGAACATCTCGGGCGTCGGCGTCGGCAAGGCGAAGAAGTTCGGCGCCGAGTTCATCAAGCTGATCCGCGCCTATGTCGAGGAGAAGGAGATCATCCGTCCGCAGGACATGGTCGTGAAATCGGTGGGCAACAAGTCGGGCAACAAGATCTTCATCATCCAGTCGATCGACCGCAAGATGGATTTCGAGGATATCGCCCGCGCGAAGAACCTCGATTTCGACGAACTGCTCACCGAGATCGAGGGGATCGTCAATTCCGGTACGCGGCTCGACATCTCCTATTATATCGATGAGTTCATGGACGAGGACAAGGCCGAGGACATCTACCTCTATTTCAAGGAGGATGCCGAGAGCGATTCGCTCGACGACGCGGTCGAGGAGCTGGGCGGCGACTACACGGAGGAGGAGATCCGGCTGGTGCGCATCAAGTTCATGTGCGAGCAGGGCAATTGATCCGCGCCGTTCCCGTGGGGAGCTTCGGCGGATTCCCGACGGTCGGGCGGCCGGAAGGAGACCGCTTCGAGCTGTTGACCGTATCGGACGGGGTGCCGTGCGGCGGATGCGGAGGCATTCATGCCGCCGGAGGCTGCGGACCGTACGACTCGCACACCTCCTCGGCGGTTTCTTCATGAATTCGAAAACGTTTGTCCCGAAACAGATATTCGGATGAAAAGATTGGTTGCTTTATGGTTGTGTGCGACGGTGTGGCTTTCAGTCGGAGGCCAGTCGCGGGATTGGGCGAATACGGGACGGTATGCGGCTGCCAATGCGGCGCTCGCAGTACGACCGAAGGTCGTCTTCATCGGGGATTCGATTACCGAAGGGTGGTACTCGGCTCATCCCTCGTTCTTCGACGCGAACGGTTTCGTCGCACGCGGTATCAGCGGACAGGTGACGGCGCAGATGTTGGCACGGTTCCAGTGCGACGTGGTGGCGCTGCGGCCGCGGGCGGTCGTGATTCTGGCCGGAACGAACGACATCGCGCGCAACAACGGCCCGATCGACGAGGAGCGGATCGCCGACAATATCCGCTCGATGGCCGAACTGGCGCGGGCGCACAGGATGCGGGTCTTCCTCTGTTCGGTGCTTCCGGCGGCGCGTTACGGCTGGCGCCCCGAAGTGACCGACGCTCCCGACCGGATCGACCGGCTCAACCGGATGCTGCGGGAGTATGCGCTTGACAACGGTTGCGAGTGGGTCGATTTCCACCCCGGCCTGGCCGACGCCGACCGCGCGCTCGACGCCCGTTACACCCGCGACGGTGTGCATCCGACCTCCGACGGGTTCGATGCGATGGAGGCGATCCTGCGGCCGTATCTGAAACGTTATCTGCGCTGATGCGCGTCCGTCCGTCGATTCCGGCATCGAATATGCACGTTCGTTCGCGGCGGGACAAATCCCGCCCGTAAATTGCAAGTAAGATGAAGACAAGACGATTCTGGGGAGCGGCGGCCGGTGCGCTGGCCCTCCTCGCGGCTGCGGCGACTGCCGATGCCTGTACGCGGGCGGTCTATCTGGGGCGTGACGGGTTGGTCATTACGGGGCGGACGATGGATTGGAAGGAGGAGATCGGGACGAATCTCTACCTCTTCCCCCGCGGCATGGAACGCGCCGGATACGACCGCGACACGACGCTTCGCTGGCGTGCCAAGTACGGCAGCGTGGTCGCTTCGGCCTACGATTTCGCCACGTGCGACGGCATGAACGAAGCGGGGTTGGTAGCCAGCCTGCTCTTTCTGCCCGAATCGGATTACGGCAAGCAGGGCAAGCGTCCCGTGATGGGGATCGCGATGTGGACGCAGTACGTGCTCGACAATTTCGGAACGGTGTCCGAGGCGGTCGGTGCGCTGCGGGGCGACGGGATTTACATCGACGCGCCCGACATGCCTAACGGCACGAAGTCGCGCCTGCATCTGGCCATTTCGGATGCGACGGGCGACAGCGCCATTTTGGAATACATCGACGGCCGGCTTCGGATCCATGAGGGCCGGCAGTATCGGGTGATGACCAATTCGCCGCGTTACGATCTGCAACTGGCCGTCAACGACTATTGGGAGGCGATCGGAGGTTTGAAGATGCTGCCCGGAACGAATCGTTCGAGCGACCGTTTCGCGCGGGCGTCGTTCTATATCGGCGTCATCCCGCAGACGGCCGATGCCGCGGTGGGTGTACCTGCCGTGCTGAGCGTGATGCGCAACGTCTCGGTGCCGTTCGGCATTTCGACGCCCGACCAGCCCCATATCTCCTCGACGCGCTGGCGTTCGGTCTGCGATCAGAAGAACAAGGTCTATTATTTCGAGGGGACGATGGTGCCGTCGCTGTTCTGGGTCGATCTCAGTCGGGTGGATTTGTCGGAGGGCGCTCCCGCGCGGCGGTTGACGCTCACCGGCGGGGAGATGTATGCGGGCGACGCGACCTCGCGGTTCGTCGTCTCCGAGCCGTTCGAATTCCTCTACCGGCTGCCGAAGCCGTAATCTCCGTCCGGAACGGCAACCGCCCCGACTGCACTCATTGCAGTCGGGGCGGTTGCCGTAGGGTCGGGTGTGGGGCGGACTCTTTCCGACGACGGTCAGGCCCACATCGGTTTCAGGACGCCGAACAGCAGGAAGGCCACGATGAACGTGACGACGATGTTGAACGTCTGCGCCGAGAGAAAGGCCCACAGCGCGTTGCGGTTCTCTTTGGAGAATATCTCCGAGAAACGGGTTTCCAACCCGATGCAGACGAAGGCGATGCTGAAAAGCGTGTTGCTGAAATTCTTCGCCGTGCCGCGCACCATGGCGTCGGGAGTACCGGCGCCGCCGTCGAAGAAGAGGCTGAACAGGAGCGAGACTGCGACGAACCCTACAACGAATTTCGGGAAACGATCCCAGATCACGCCGGCCGACGGCTTCTCCTGCCCCTCGCGGCCGCGGTACGACCAGTAGAGCGAGATGACGAAAGCCGCCAGCCCCAGCAGCACGTTTTGCGACGACTTGACGATCACGGCCGTCTGCTCGGCCGTTTCGCCCAGCAGTGCGCCCGACGCCACGACGGCTCCCGTCGTGTCGATCGTACCGCCCATCCAGGCGCCGGCCACCTCTTCGACGACCTTCGGATCGCCGAGCAGTGCGGGCAGGACGAGTTTCGCCAGCCACGGCATGACGTACATCATCGGAACGGCGCATACGAGCACCAGCGAGATGATGTAGGAGAGTTTCTTGTTGTCGCCCTTGATGACGCCGCAGGTGGCGATCGCCGCCGAAACGCCGCAGATCGACACCGAACTGGATAGCATGGTGGCCATTTCGTCGTCGACCTTCATGCGGCGCGAGACCCAGAAGGCGAAGTACCAGACGAGGAAGACGACGATAAAGGCCTGTGCGAGCGCATAGACGCCCGAATGGAGGATTTCGCCGAAGAGGATCGTCGCGCCGAGGCAGACGATGCCTATTTTGATATAGAATTCGCTTTGGATCGCCGGTTTCAGCCATGCCGGAACCCGGAAAAAGTTGCTGACCGCCAGGCCGAAGATCACCGAGAAGAAGACCGATTCCAGTCCCAAATCCTTGAACAGCGGGACGGATGCCACGGCCTGCGCCGCCAGCGCGACGGCGAAAATCGCCAGCAGCGAGCCGAAGATTCCCTTGACCGGACGTCCCAGCACGGCCATGCAGAGGCAGGTCAGCACGAACAGGAAGGCGAACATGCAGCCGGCTTCGAGCCACGCGCCGCCGCCGGTCAGCGTCTTGGGCATGGCCGGCATTCCGGCGGGAAAGAGCAGTGCGAGCGCAAGGATCGCGACGCCGGCCAGTACGATCACCCAGTCTTCGGTTTTGAGTTGAGCTAAGAGGTTTTTCATCTTGCGGAACGGTAATTCATTGCGTTTCTGCGAAAATTCGACGCCGCAAAGATCGGCTTTTCCGGTCGGATTTCCGTACGTGTAAATACTGATTTTGACCTGTCGGGGATCCGCGACGGACGGATTTTCGAGGATCGTCGGGAAAAGGGCGTGGTGTTTTCCGCTCTCCGCAGCGGCTCTTTCCGGAAAAATCGCTACCTTTGCCGTGCGGCGGCGCGCGGTGTGCCGCCGGATTCCGTAAAACGATTGCCGAGTGGGTGAAGTCCGGGCGAAAAAGGCATTGGGCCAGCATTTTCTGGTCGATCTGAACATAGCGCGCAAAATCTGCGACGCCCTGTCGGGCGGTACGGCCGAGGCGCCGGCGCCGGTGTTGGAGGTGGGATGCGGCATGGGCGTGCTGACGCAGTTCCTGCTGCGGCGCAGCGACATCGTCGTGTGGGGCGCCGAGATCGACGCCGAGAGCGTCGACTACCTATGTGCCCACTATCCCGAATTCACGCCGCGGCTCATGGCGGGCGATTTCCTGTGCATGGAGTTGCGGGCGCTGTTCCCCGACGGGGTGCGTGTGATCGGAAATTTCCCTTACAACATCTCTTCGCAGATTTTTTTCAAGGTGTTGGAGCATCGCGACCTTGTCCCCGAGTGCGTGGGCATGATTCAGCGCGAGGTGGCCGAGCGGATCGCCTGCCCGCCCGGATCGAAGGAGTACGGCATCCTCTCGGTGCTGTTGCAGGCGTGGTACGACATCGAGTACCTCTTCACGGTAGGGGAGAAGGTCTTCAACCCGCCGCCCAAGGTCAAAAGCGCCGTCATCCGCCTGCGCCGCAACGGCGTCGTGCGGCTGGCGTGCGACGAGCGGCTGTTCGTGCGCGTGGTCAAGGCTTCGTTCGGTCAGCGGCGCAAGATGCTGCGCAATTCGCTGCGCGCCGCCTTCGGCGATTTCGGCGGGGCGGAGCATCCCTTTTTCTCGCAGCGTGCCGAACAGTTGTCGGTGGCCGATTTCGTGGCGCTCACGCAGTGGGTGGAGCAGCGGATCGGGGGCTGACCCCCCCCCTCGGCCGGCCGGATAAAAAACGCCTTCGAACCACGGTTCGAAGGCGTTTTTCCATAAAGTGTCGAAGAGCTTACTCCCGTGCGTCGATGTATTGCACGCGCCCTTCGTAGCTTCCCGTGAGCGATGTCTGATCGCTTCCTGCGAGGGTCAGCCCGTCGAACGAGATTTCGTACCACTCGCCGTCGCGCGCGATCGTGACGTTGCCTTCCGTCAGCTTGCCGATCGCGGGCGAGCCGCTGAAATATTCGGCGAGGAACGAGGTACATGCGGCGTTGTCGCCGCCCCAGATGCCCACGCCCGACTGTCCGTTCCGTACGGCGAACGTGCCTTCGGGCACTCCGTCTGCGTAATCGTTGGCTGCGTCGCTGCGCAGGTCGAAATGGAGGATCGAGCCGTAGTAGCAGTTGCCGACGGCGTCGCGCGTGGTGAGATAGCCCCGGTCGACGAGCGTGATGTACCAGTTGGTCAGTCCGTCTTTCTCGCCGTAGCAGACCACGTAGACCTCGCGGGGTGAGATCGAGGCCTGCTCGGAAGTGTTTTCGTAGTAGATCTGTCCTGCGAAATCGGCCTTGAACGGAGCGTCGTATTCGTCGACGGCGTCGACCGTGACCTTGTACTCCTCTCCGTCGCGTTCGACGGTGACCGTTCCCGTCGAGAGATAGGTCATCTCCTCGTCGTAGGTCGCCCATGTGACGGTGTTGGGAGCGTAGTCCTCGGTGATCGTGTAGATGCCGGCGGGGATTCCGTCCTGCTCGGTGGCGTCGGGTGCGACGTTGAATTCGAAGATACTCAGCAGGTGCGTGAAGTCGGCGTTGTCGAAGTCGATGCCCCACGAGTTATAGCCGTCGTCGGCGTAGAATCCCGAGGCGCCCGCGTAGCAGTAGGTCGTCGTCGCGTCGGGCGTGGCGTCGACCCCTTCGAGCGTCATCGCTCCCGAATAGACGGCCGTGATCCCGAAGGCGGGCGAATGGTCGTCCTCGAAGGCGACCTGCACGCGGTAGCTAGTATCGGAGGGTTTGTTGCCCGGTACACGGCTCAGATCCAGCACGCCGCCCACGATCGGGGCGACGGCTTTCTGCGAGGCGTAGTACCAGCTGCCCGTCGCCGCGTCGGCGCCGTCGTTCGACCCCGGCACGCAGTCGTTCGCACGCGAGAAGTCGTACCGACCGAACGGCAAAGCGCCTTCGTCCGCACGGAGCGCGACGCGGATTTCGGCGCCTTCGGCGTCGGTGAGCGTGAGCAAGTATCCCTCGCCTCCCTCTTTGTCGAATGCCGCTTCGCGGACGAGTTTCGCGCTTTGGGGCGTGAATGAGACGTCGGCCGTGAGCTGGCTCAGCGGTTCGGGTTCGGGGATGGGCGCGGGGCCGTCAGTACCCCCCCCCTCGTTCGCGTCGTCGCTGCACCCTGCCGCAAGACCCGCTGCGAGTCCTGCCAGCAACCAGAAAAATTTTTTCATTGCAATCGTTTTATTAAAAACCTAACTTTCCGAAAAGTCCCTGCGGGACGAAGACAAAAATAACGCATTTCGTCCGGAAAAGCAAATTCCGGCTCCGTCGGGCCGGAATCGGATGGCGGCGGCCGAACTGCCGGCGTCCCGTCAGAGGACGCTTTCCGGTCCTCCCGCCACGACCGTGACCAGCGCTTCGCGCGGCAGGTATTTCACGGCGAGCCGCTGCACCTCGGCGGGGGTAATGGCGCGGATGCGTTGCAGATTCTCGCTCACGACGTCGTTGCGTCGGCCGCAGAGGATGTTTTCGATCGTGACGTCGGCGATGCCGAACGGCCCGTCGAGAATACGCATCATCTCGCCCGTCATCATGTTGCGCACCAGCGACAGCTCCTCCTCGGCGACGGGTTCCGTGCGCAGCCGTTCGATTTCGCGGTAGATCTCTGCGAGCGCCTGCTCGGTCGCGTCGCGCGCTACCTGCGTCGCGACGGCCAGGTAGCCTTCGCGTTCGAGGTTGACCATCGCTGCGACCACGCCGTAGGTGAACCCGTTCGCTTCGCGCAGGTTCTGCATCAGGCGCGACCCGAAATAACCGCCCAGCAGCATCGCCACCACCTGCATCCCGACGTAATCGGGGTGGTTGCGGCCGAAGAGCAGCCGGCCGATGCGGATCGACGACTGCACGGCCCCTGCATGGGGCACTGCGGCATGGGGCGTCGTGACAGCCGGCGGGAACGGTTCTGCGGCGCGGTCGGCGCCTGCGGGCAGCTGTCCGGCCACCTCGGCCACTGCGTCGACGACGGCCGCGTCGGCTGCGCCGCTGCACACCACGAAACAGTTGCGGGCGGTATAGTGGCGTGCGTAGAAATCGAGCAGGTCGTCGCGCGTGAGGTCGTCGTAGGCTGTTTCGGGCCATGTTATTCCGTAGGGGTGCGCAGGGCCGAAAAGCGCGCGGGCGAAGGCTTCGCGGGCCTCGGTCTCGACCTTCATGCGCTCGATGCGCAGCCGCTGCTTGCGCTTTTCGCGGTAGGAGGCGACCTCCTCTTCGGGAAAGAGGGGGTGAAGCAGGATCTGTTCGGCGACGGCGAGCGTCTGCCGGAAATATTTCGACAGGGAACAGAAGCTGATGTAGACGTAGTCGCGGTCGACGTTCACGTCGAAATAGGAGCCGTAGAAGTCGAATTGTTCGGCGATCTGCTGCGAGGTCATGTCGCGCGTCCCCTCGCTCAGCAGGTTGGCAGTCGACGTGGCGACGAACGCTTTGCGCTGCTGCGCCGAGCCGGCGCGGAAGACGAAGCTGACGCGTACGACCTCGAATTCCGCGGCGCAGAGCGTGTGGATCGTCACGCCGTTGGGGAGCGTGCGGCGGAGGGGTTCGTGGAGCGATATGTCCGACGGAGTGGTGAGTTGCGGTTGTTTCATCGTGTCGCGCGGTAGATAAGGGTGGAACGGCGTGCGGCGCGGAAGGTGCGGCGCGCGAAGTCGGTCAGTTCGGCCGCCGTGACGGAGCGGTAGAGCTCCACCTCGCGGTTGACGAGGCCGGGATCGCCGAGCATTTCGTAGTAACCCAGGTTCATCGCCTTGTTCATCACGTTCAACTCGCCGAACAGGGCGTTCGCTTCGAACTTGTTCTTCACCTTTTCGATCTCGTAGTCGCTCGCGGGGAGGGTTTGCATCTCCTCGATTTCGCGGGCGAAGGCCGCTTCGGCCTCCTCGACGGTGCGTCCCGGCAGCAGGTGCCCCGTGAGGACGAAAAGCCCCGGATCGACGTCGCCCGTGATGTAGGCGTTGACGCTCGAAAAGAGCCGGTCGCGCTTGACGAGCCGTTCGTAGAGCCGTGCCGAATCGCCGCCCGACAGGATGTCGGAGGCCATGTCGCCCAGATAGAAATCCCGCGAAAGGCGGTCGCCCATGGGGTAGGCGACCGTCACCGCCGTGGCCGGTACGTCGCGCTCGACTTCGAGCCTGCGTTCGGCCGTCTGTTCGGGTTCGGCGGGCAGCGGGCCGGCTGCGGAGGGCGTGTCGGCGATCGGGGCGAAGTAGCGTTCAGCCAGTTCGAAGACCCGCTCTTCGTCGATGTCGGCCGAGACCGACAGAATGGCGTTCGAGGGGTGGTACCAGCGGCGGTAGAAGGTGCGCACCTCGTCGATCGTCGCGCGGGCCACATGGTCGGGCGTAAGCCCGATCGTAGCCCAGCGGTAAGGGTGGAGGGTATAGGCCAGCGAACGCAGCAGCATTCCCTGATCGCCGTAGGGCTGATTGAGATAACGCTGCTTGTACTCCTCGATGACGACCCGTTTTTCGGTTTCGAGCGCTTCGGGCGAGATGTCGAGTCCGGTCATGCGGTCGGCTTCCAGCCAGAGGGCCGTCTCGATATTGTCCTTCGGCAAGGTAATATAGAAGTCCGTATAATCGTTATTGGTGAAGGCGTTGTTGTCGCCGCAGGCCATCTGCACCGGCAGGTCGAAATCGGGCACGTCGCGCGTGCCGCGGAACATGAGGTGTTCGAACAGGTGCGCGAAGCCCGTGCGGGCGGGATCTTCGTTGCGCGCCCCGACCTTGTAGAGGATGTTTACGGCCGCGAGTTTCGACTGGCGGTCGCGGTTGACGGCCACCGTCAGCCCGTTGGAAAGGGTATGTCGTTTGTACGGTATCATCGTGTGGGGTTTGAGGCGGAGATAGTGCAAGTCGCGTGCAGAATCCGATGCGTTTTTCTGCCGGAACGCCGCCTATCGGGCCGGAATTCTCCGAGTGCAAAGATAGAGGATTTCGGCGGAGAAAACAACCGGGCGGAGTGTGAAAAGAATAACATTCCGACTGTTAAAAAACTAACGCAAAAAATGCTGGGTACTCTTGGGGGAATTTTATACCTTTGCATCAGTCTTGCGCGCATGTATGTGTGTAAAATACTGAAAATTAACAATTTTCAAGTCTATTGATATGGCAGAGAAAAAATTTATCACCTGTGATGGAAATTATGCTGCGGCACACATCGCCTACCTGTTTTCGGAGGTGGCTGCAATCTATCCCATCACGCCGTCGTCGACCATGGCGGAATTGGTCGACGAGTGGGCGGCCCAGGGTCGCAAAAACATCTTCGGAGAGACGGTCAAGGTCGTCGAAATGCAGTCGGAGGCCGGTGCCGCGGGTGCCGTGCACGGTTCGTTGCAGAGCGGCGCGCTGACCTCGACGTTCACCGCATCGCAGGGTCTGCTGCTGATGATTCCCAATATGTACAAGATTTCGGGCGAGCTGTTGCCGGGCGTATTCCACGTCTCGGCGCGTGCGCTGGCCGCGCAGTCGCTGTCGATCTTCGGCGATCATCAGGACGTGATGGCCACGCGCCAGACCGGTTTCGCGATGCTGGCTACCTCGTCGGTGCAGGAGGTGATGGATCTGGCGGGCGTGGCGCACATCGTGGCGCTCAAATCGCGCGTGCCGTTCCTCCACTTCTTCGACGGATTCCGCACCTCGCACGAGATCCAGAAGATCGAGCTGATCGACGAGGCGCGCCTTACGGCGATGCTCGACCGCGACGCGCTGAAAGAGTTCCGTGCCCGTGCGCTCAACCCCGAGCACCCCGTGACGCGCGGTACGGCCCAGAATCCCGACATCTATTTCCAGACGCGCGAGGCCGCGAACAAGTTCTACGACGCCGTGCCCGACATGGTGGCCGAGGCGATGCGCGAGATCTCCGCGATCACGGGCCGCGACTACAAGCCTTTCGTCTATTACGGTGCGGAGGATGCCGAGCATGTCGTCGTGGCGATGGGTTCGGTGACCGAGACGCTCAAAGAGACGGTCGACTACCTGAACGCCCGCGGCGGGAAGGTGGGTGTGGTGACCGTACACCTCTACCGTCCCTTCTCGGTGAAATACCTCGGCGCCGTGCTGCCCGAGACTGTGAAGCGCATCTGCGTGCTGGATCGTACCAAGGAGCCGGGAGCCAACGGCGATCCGCTCTATCTGGACGTGGTCGAGGCGTTCGCCACGTGCAAGGAGATTCCCGCCGAGCGCAAACCTCTCATCATCGGCGGCCGTTACGGTCTCTCGTCGAAGGACACCACGCCGGCGCAGATGCTCGCCGTGTTCGAGAATCTGAAAGCCGGCGAACCGAAGAACCAGTTCACGGTGGGCATCGTCGACGACGTGACGAATCGTTCGCTGCCCGTGGGCGAGGAGATCTCGATGGCCAAGCCCGGTACGTTCGAGGCGCTCTTCTTCGGACTGGGCGCCGACGGCACGGTGGGTGCCAACAAAAACTCGATCAAGATCATCGGCGGCACGACCGACAAGTATTGCCAGGCCTATTTCTCCTACGATTCGAAGAAATCGGGCGGTTACACCTCGTCGCACCTGCGTTTCGGCGACCTGCCCATCACGTCGCCCTATCTGGTCACGACGCCCGACTTCGTGGCGTGCCACGTGCCGTCGTACGTCGATAAGTACGATGTGCTCAAAGGGTTGAAGGCGGGCGGTTCGTTCCTGCTCAACTCGGTGCACGACGCTGCGACGACCTGCCGCACGCTGCCCGATCATATGAAGGTCTATCTGGCCAAGAACAAGATCAATTTCTATATCATCAACGCCACGAAGATCGCCGCCGAGCTGGGATTGGGTTCGCGCACGAATACGATCATGCAGTCGGCGTTCTTCAAGATCGCCGGCGTGATTCCCTTCGACAAGGCCGTCGAGGAGATGAAGAAGGCCATTGCGAAGACCTACGGCAAGAAGGGCGAGGATATCGTCAACATGAACTATGCGGCCGTCGACGCCGGCGGCAAGCTGGTCGAGAAGGTCGAAGTGCCCGCCGAGTGGGCAGGGATCGAGGTGAAGGAGGCGTCGCACGGCGTGGACATGAAGCGTCCCGAGTTCGTGCGCAGCATCGTCGATCCGATCAACGCTCTCAAAGGCGACCTGCTGCCCGTTTCGGCCTTCAACGGCCGTGAGGACGGTACGTGGGACAACGGTACGGCGGCGTGGGAGAAACGCGGCATCGCCGTGAACGTGCCGGAGTGGCAGATCGACAACTGTATCCAGTGCAACCAGTGCGCCTACGTCTGCCCGCACGCCGTGATCCGTCCGTTCCTGGCTACCGACGAGGAGGCCGCCGCATCGGGCGTAGCATGGAAGCAGGGCCTGGGCGAGACGAAGGAGTACAAATTCCGCATCCAGATTTCGCCGCTCGACTGTACGGGTTGCAGCAATTGCGTGGACGTCTGCCCCGCCAAGCAGAAGGCGCTGGTGATGAAACCGCTCGAATCGCAGCTCGATCAGCAGAAGAACTGGGAGTACTGCAACGAGAAAGTGGGCTACAAGGGCGACGCGGTCGACAAGACCCGTTCGGTCAAGAATCTGCAATTCACGCAGCCGCTCTTCGAGTTTTCGGGAGCCTGCGCCGGCTGCGGCGAGACGCCCTACATCAAGGCCATTACGCAGCTCTTCGGCGACAAGATGATGGTGGCCAATGCTACGGGCTGTACGTCGATCTACTCGGGTTCGGCGCCTTCGACTCCCTACTGCACCAATGCGCAGGGACAGGGCCCGGCGTGGGCCAACTCGCTCTTCGAGGACAATGCCGAATTCGGTCTGGGTATGCACGTGGGCGTGGAGAAGCAGCGCGACAAGATACAGCACCTCATGGAGCGGGCGATCGCCGAATGCACGAAGTGCTCCGACGAGCTGAAAGGCGTGATGAAGGAGTGGATCGAAGCGCGCGGTTCGTCGGCGCGTTCGGCCGAGGTGTCGGCACGGCTCGTCCCGATGATGGAGGCCTGCGGCTGCGACACCTGCAAGGAGATTCTGGCGATGAAAGACCTGCTGGTCAAGAAGTCGCAGTGGATCATCGGCGGCGACGGCTGGGGCTACGACATCGGTTACGGCGGCGTGGATCATGTGCTGGCGTCGGGTATGGATGTCAATATCCTGATCGTCGACACGGAGGTCTACTCCAATACGGGCGGTCAGTCGTCCAAGGCGACGCCGGTGGGTGCCGTGGCGAAGTTCGCGTCGAGCGGCAAACGCATCCGCAAGAAGGACATCGGTGCGATGGCCATGACCTACGGCTACGTCTACGTGGCGCAGGTTTCGATCGGCGCATCGCAGATGCAGCTCTTCAACGTGCTCAAAGAGGCGGAGGCCTATCCCGGCCCGTCGCTCGTGATCGCCTATGCGCCGTGTATCAACCACGGCATCAAGGGCGGCATGACGCGCACGCAGACCGTCGGCAAGGAGGCCGTAGCCTGCGGTTACTGGCACCTGTGGCACTACAATCCCGAACTGGCCGAGCAGGGCAAGAATCCCTTCGTGCTCGATTCGAAGGAGCCCGACTGGTCGAAGTTCCGCGAGTTCCTGATGAAGGAGGTGCGCTACACTTCGCTGTTGAAGACCTTCCCGGCCGAGGCCGAGGAGTTGTTCGAGGCAGCCGAGGAGAATGCCAAGTGGCGTTACGCCGGTTATCAGCGGCTCTCGAAAATGGAATATTAGTCCCGCATGACGAATTTTGCCGGAAGGATGCAGGATTTGCCTTCTTCCGGCATTTTTATTGAAAACAGGATCGGAAACCGATCGAAACCAAAATGATTACGAAGATGAAACAGATTTTAGGAGCGGCTGCGGCGATGCTGATGCTGGCGGCCTGCGGAAGCCCGAAAACGAACCTCCCGCTGGAAGGGACGCAGTGGAAACTCACGGAGATGGACGGCAAGGCCGATCCCGCCTTCGCGGCCGGAGAGGATACGTTCAATTTCACGCTCGACCCGTCGCGGATGATGGTCTACGGCGTGGGTGCCTGCAACCGCCTGTTCGGCCCCTACGAACTCGAAGAGGGGAACGGACTCGACATCGAGCGGCTGGCCAGCACGATGATGGCCTGTCCGAACATGGATTTGGAGAGCCGTTTCGCGAAGCTGCTCGAAGAGGCCGACAAGTACGAGATCGACGGCGACGTGCTGACGCTTTTCGACGACGGGAAGAAGGCGCTCGTCTTCAAGGGAACGAAGGCCGAGCCGCTGCCTGCGGCCGAACCTGCGGCTGTCGGGGAGGCTCCCGCAACCGATTCGGTGAAGACCGTCGTCCCGGCCGAGAAACTGACGCCCGCCGAGAAGAAATAGGGCGGCGATATATTGTGCAAATCCCCGGAACGGACTGAAATCCGTTTCGGGGATTTTTCGTGTGGGGCGGTTACTCCGCGAATCTGCGTACTGCTGCTCCGAAGAAGGCGGAGACTGTTTCGACAGGAATCTGCTTGGAGAGAAAGAGCAAGGCGTCGATTTGTCCGTCGGGTCCGAGTGTGAAGAGGTAGGGTATCATCGCCTCGTCGGCAGGAAGCGCTTCTCGGGGAGGCATGCCATTGCCGGCCGCACGATCTCTCCATTCGAGATCGCGGAGCGTTTGCCGGAATGTCGCATCGTAATGATAGGCTCCGGCGGCTTGTAGCGAAATGTCAAATTGCTCCTCCAGTTTGTAGAGTTCCCGTATCGTCGGAGCATAACAGTTGAAACACATATCGTCGTGCAGGCGCAGAAAAATCGTGTTTCGGCCGGTTTCGGCCAGTTTCGGGTCAAGGAAAAGCGTGGCGTAGAGCAGGCGTTGCCGTTCGGCCTGTTTGCGCAGCATCTCGTTTTGTTCGATGATCGTCGACTCTATCCGATAGATGACGCTCCGGTTGCGACGTTGCAATACGAACATGGCAGTGACGGCAAGAATCACGCATAGGATCGAGGCGAGAATCAGAATATTATGGCGTCGGTTCATGGTCGGTTATCGGCAGTCGGTTTGAATCGGAATTCGACCAATACGGGATTGTCGTCGTCCCGTATGCGGTCGAGGATATGTTCGCGCATCCAGCGGTAGTGCTGCGTGCCGTCGTCGCCGTGTCGGCGGATCGCTTCACGCAGTTCGGCCGGTCGCAGGTAGGTGAGGAACCCGTCGGGCGAAGAACCCAGACTGATGTATTGCAGAAATTTATCAATCCCGATATATGAAAGGTTATCCGTCGTCTCGGTAGATAACGAATGGGCCACGCATCGGTTTTTCATATCGAGGATGTGGAGACCGACCTCTTTTGTTTCGGGATTGCCGACTGCGCAATAGTACTGGATGGGAGATGCCGCCATGTCGAGAATCATCTTTTCGCTCGGAGAAGCATTTTCCTTCAGCATCCGATCTTCCTGCTTCGAGGTGAGCAGGTCGGGATCGGGAAGCAGGGCGATTTCGGAGATCTCGGTCGGGGCATCGGCCGAATAATAGCTGAAGATGTTGGAGTGCCCCTGCTGAATCAGAACACCCCGATCGAAAGGGAGAAAGCAATTTTTACGCCCGAGACGCATGTTCTGCTGCATGTCGACTTGCAGGGAGCCAGTCTTGCCTGAACGGATGTCGATGGTCCGTAAAAAGGACTCCTTGTTGGAGCGTAACAGGTAGTTGTCGCCGACGACCTTTATGTTTAACCCGTTGAAATCGAATGGCGTGCTGCTTACATGGGCGCCGTCCAATGTATAGACGACGATCTTGTGATGGGAGAGTACGATGATCCGGTCGTCGGCGATATCGAAATCTGCCAAATCCGCATATTCCTGCGGTCCGCGTCCCAAACGGTCGATCCGGTGCGAGAAGGAACCGTCGGTATTGAAAACGAGAATCCGCTTGTTGTCGGTTGCAATATAGAATTTATCCTTATATTTCAGTATTTTAGATATATGGCCGACCAGCGATTTATCCGAAGCGGTTTCCAGTGGAATGAATTTGCAGGTGTCGATTATATCCGATAGAACCTCGGTGACTACCGGTCGTGTCGTCGTCTCTTGGATGACCGTAGGAATGGTCTGATCCGATCGGCAGGAGGTCAGTAGAACAGGGAGGAAAATGCCGATGGTAATGAGGTAATTATTTTTCATAAGTTGAAAAAAATCGCATGAGAGCCCCCATGCGAATTATAATTGATTAGCACTCTCTTGATATATCTCCGCAAGTGCAGAAGCCTCCATCGCCACTATAAACACATACTTCGATATCGCCGGTAAACCATCCGGGACAATCCATCTCTTGCCATTGGCATTCGCCGTCTATTTCATTCCGAGAGAGTGCTTCGACTCCGCTTGAAATTAGACTTATTAGCGTTTGTGTGTCCTGCACAGCGCAGTACCCGACGTACATGGCTGCCGCGCAAACGAATGTCCCCGCAGTCCAAATAAACTTTTTCATAAATTTAAATAATTAGGTTGGTAAATGTTTTATCTCTTGATGAGATATACAAATATAATAAGTATATTTTAAAGATACAAGAAAAAATATGATTTGTTTTGATTATATTAATACTCCAGTTTGCCGATCGGCGGTGTTGCTTCGATATTGGATACAAAAAAACGGTCAGCTGCAAAAGCCGGCCGTTTTATCGAATCTCCGAAATGGGACTGTTATCCGAACAGTTCGTTGAGCACGTGCGCCAGCCGGTAGCCGGCGTAGAGAATCTGCCGTTCGGCGATGGGAAGTGCGGGATTGAGGAAATCCTCCCATACGTCGGGACTTTTGAACTGCTGGTCGGGCTGTGCCAGCACGTAGATTTGCCGGCAGTAGACGGCGCAGTCGTGGAACCAGTCGCGCACCGATCCGGCGGTGATGGCCTTGATCTCCCGCTTGGTGCAGCGGTCGAGGATGTGCTGGAACTCCATGCCGCTCCATCGCACGTTGCAGTCGAGCACGTAGCTGTCCCAGACGCCGTGGTAGTTGAGCTTGCGGCCGTCGACGTAGATGTTGAAGCCCTTGATACCTGGGTATTTGACATGCGTCGGGCAGTGCATGTCGCCCACCAGATGCACCAGATACTTGATGCTGACCACGACCGTCGAGTCGTCCAGCGACTTGTAGTCGCGCAGCAGCTCCATCGTATCCTCGATTCCCTTGATCGCATTGCCGTCGGGCTTGCGCGTGGGGTCGTACTCGTCGTTGTCGTCGACCCAGGCGGTATGCCACAGCGAGGTGTGGGCGTACTGCGGCTCGAAACGGTAGGCGTCCATCCACGAAGCGTAGTGTACGATGGAGGTGCCGATGTACTTTTCGATCGTTTTCTTCGCTTTGGGCGTAAGGTGGCATTCGGCGATGTAGGCGATGGCGTCGTGGCCCATTTTCCCCCAGCCGAAAGCGGAGTCGAAGCAGAGAATCAGCGCCGCGGAGAGCAGGAAGAGCGTCTTTTTCATTTTAGGTATTGCGGGATCGGTTAGTCGAACAGTTCGTTGAGCACGTGTGCCAGCCGGTAACCGGCGCGCAGGATTTGCCGCTCGGCGTATTCGTGCGTATGGTTGACGAAGGACTTGGTTTCGTTCTTGTCGAGTTTCTCATTGGGGCCGACCAGTTCGTAGATGTGGCGGCTGTCGCGGGCGTTTTCGTGGAACCAGTCGCGCAGCGTGCCGGCGGTGATCGTATTGATCTGCTGTTTGGTGCAGCGATCCAACTGATGCGCGTATTCGAGGTAGCCCCAGCGGTGCGAACGCGAGATGATCTGGTCGTCCCATACGTTGTGGTAACTGCACTTGTCGCCGTTGAGGTAGACGTTGTAGCTCTTCTGGCCGGCGTACTTCACGTGGACGGGGCAGTGCATGTCGCCTACGAAGTGGATGATGCAGCGCAGGCTCATCACGACGGTCGAGTCGTCCTGCTGTTTGTAGTCCTGCAATTTGGCGATCGCGTCTTCGAGTGCGAAGATCACGTCGCCTTTCGGACGCGGTGCATAGACGAGATTCTTGTCCACGGAGGCCGTGTGCCAGGCGCTGGTATGTTCGTAACCGGGCTCGGCACGCCATTCGTCCATCCAGGTGGCGTAGTAGACGATCGAGTGGCCGAGGATCTTTTCGATCGTTTTCTTCGCCTTGGGCGTGAGGTTGCATTCGGCGATGTAGGCGATGGCGTCATGGCCCATTTTTCCCCATCCGAAGGCGCTGTTCGAGAACAATACGAGAGCGCCGCCGAGGAGCAGCAGACTTTTTTTCATAAGATTAGAAAGTTAGGTTAATAGTCGATTATCCCAACAAAAATAGAAAAAGAGCAGGAGAAATCAAAACTTCCGTGATGTTTTGTTTCCTATCCTTTCTTTTTCGGCAGAATTGTCGGCCACAACGAAAGAGACCGGAATTTACCGGTCTCTGTGAGTCGATGCGCGGACGCTGGAGGTTCAGACGATGGCGCAATTGTGCGCGCGGCAGATGAACCACGGATTTTGCAGGTCGCGCTTGTTGTAGCGGAAGGCGGCGCCGTCCGCCAGCGCTTCGAGCCGTCCGCCCGCTTCGGCGAGGATCAGTTCGCCGGCGGCCGTATCCCACTCGTAGGTATGGGTCGTGCGGACGTAGTAGTCGACCCGCCCTTCGGCCAGCAGGCAGAATTTGTAGGAACTGCCCTGCTCGATCACTTGGGCGTCGGGATAACGACGCCGGAGCGCCTCGACGTGGGCGAAGGTTTCGGGGGTGTTGTGCGAACGGGAGATGGCGATTAAGGGGTGCGCGTGCCGTTCGGCGACGAGCGGCAGCCGGCGGGCTCCCTGTTTGATTTCGTCGAAGGTGTAGGCGGCGTCGGCGCTGGGTTCGACCCCGTCGCGCACATAGGAGCCGAAGCCCCGGTCGGCGAAGTAGATCTTGTGCAGATAGGGGACGTAGATCACGGCCGCCGCACAGACGTTGTTCTCCATCAGGGCGATGTTGATCGTGAACTCGTTGTTGCCGGCGATGAATTCGCGCGTGCCGTCCAGCGGATCGACCAGCCAGAAGAGTTCCCAGTTGCAGCGCTCCTCGTAGTGCATTTCGCGGCCGTCCTCGCTCAGAATCGGGATGCGTGTCTGTCCCAGCGTGCGCTTGATCGCCTCGTGCGCCGCACGGTCGGCGGCGGTGATGGAGCGGAAATTTCCGTCGTACTTCGACAGGTCGTAATCGTCGCGGTGTTCGTAGATCCGCATTACGGCGGCTCCGGCACGTACTGCGGCATTGAACGTATGGGGTAGCAGAAAGCGTTTGATCTGTTCGCTTAACATGGTTTCGGTCGTATTGATACTCATTGGCCCGTTCAAAGATAACAATATTTTCGATATTGCGTATGTAAAACGTAAAAACATACCGCTTATTGCTTCTCCGGAATGCCGGAAAAACCTTCGGAAATGCCGTTGCGGCGGTATCCGGTTTCGCAACTTCCTAAAAATATGCCAAAACGGTTTGCCGACGGCGAAAAATTTACGAGGCCCGGATTGGATATTCCGAAATATTGCGTATATTTGCGGACTGAAATTTATGTTTGAAAACATAATCGACACAGATGTACGTAATAGTAGAGATTGCAGGTCAGCAATTTAAGGCTGAAAAAGGTCGGAAGCTCTATGTTCACCGTCTTTCGGGCGAGGTAGACTCGTCGGTGAGCTTCGACAAAATCCTGCTCGCAGACAACGACGGTCAGGTCAAGGTAGGCGCACCTGTAGTAGAAGGCGCCTCGGTGAAGTGCAAGATTCTGAAACACTTGAAGGATGACAAGGTCCTCGTGTTCAAGAAGAAGCGCAGAACGGGTTATCAGAAGCAGAACGGTCACCGTCAGTATCTGACCCAGGTTCTGGTTGAAGAAATTGTCGCATAACCTTAAAATTAGAGAAACATGGCACACAAAAAAGGTGTAGGTAGTTCGAAGAACGGCCGTGAGTCGGAGAGCAAACGACTCGGAGTGAAGCTTTTCGGTGGTCAGTTCGCTAAGGCCGGCAACATCATCGTTCGCCAGCGGGGTACGGTGCACAACCCGGGTGAAAACGTGGGTATCGGCAAGGACCACACGCTTTTCGCACTGGTCGACGGAACGGTTTCGTTCTGCAAGAAGCGCGAAGGCAAATCCTATGTGAGCGTAACGCCTCTGGCCGAGTAAGCCGGGCACGACGGATACGAAATCCGGTCTCCCTTCCAGGGAGACCGGATTTTTGTATAGTAGCCTTTGTCCGGTTTCGGGAGGTCGAGATAGGGCGGCTTGCGCTCGCCGGGACTCGCATCGGTTCCGGGGTCGGCGAACAGCGGACGGACCCGCGGAAATCAGAGATTCTGCGGATAAGCGTTTCTTTTGCGGCGGGATCGGTCGTTCCGCCGTTTCGTCTTCGGACGTGCGGGGCGACGGTGCCTCCGCCGGTCAGAACAGTTGCAATTTCACTCCGAACGACAGCCCGACGATGTCCCAGCCGTCGAGGCTTTTGTTGGTGACGGCGCTGATGAGGTAGAGGTCGCAGGTGCTCAGTTCGTAGTAGGCCGTGACGCCTTTGAGCAGCGAGCGCGTGCAGCGGTTGGTATAGAGCGTCAACCGCTGTCCGATGAAGAGGAAGGTGTGTATCTTGGTGGAGAAGGTGTAGTACTTGCGCGGATAGCGGTCGGGTTCCTTGACCCAGAACTTCTCGCCGATGATCGTGTTGACGTACATGCCGCAGTAGAAGGGTTCGACGGCGAAACGGTTGCCGCAGGCGATGCTCCACGGGATGTAGCTCTGTTTGGCTGTGGTGGTGACGTAGAATTTGTCGGCCTTGCTGCGCGGCAGGAATCCCAGGTAGAGATCCGTCTCCCATTGACATTTGCGTCCGTAGTCCCATCCGGCACCGAAAGAGAGGAAACCCATGCCGCCGGCGTATTGTACCTTGACGTGGGTGGGGATCATGCGCCGCCATCCGTCGCGGCAGGTATGGCGGCGCCGGTCGAGCGGCAGCCGCTCGATCCGGTGCGTCCGCACGGCGGGCAGGGTGTCGCCGGCGAGCTGCGGCAGTTCTTCCGTACGGCCGGCCGGAGAGAATGCGGTCGTTGCGGGGGCGATGGCGGGTGCGGGCGGATGCAGCGGCAGAGAGTCGGCGGCGGGGACGGCGTGTCCCGCCCCGCAGAGCGGAAGCAGGAGCAGCAGACTAAAAATCGACCTTCTCATAGCTGTATCCGTCGGGGGTGAGCGTATATAGGATATAGGTGCGTTTCTCGATGTTCGGGCAGCCGTAGTACATCATGCCGTCGCCGAAAATATCCTCCTCGATCCAGCGGTGTTCGTGGCCGAAGATGCAGCAGAGCGGTTGGGGAAAGCGCACGACGTAGTGTTCGAAGACTTTGGCCACGTTGTTGTTGAACTGGAAGTCGTAGGGGCGCACGTGCATGGCGAAGATCGTGCGGCGCGCCGGCGGTGCGAACGAGCCGTATTCGTGTTCGAGGAAATCGAAATCGGGGACGGGATGCGAGTAGTCGTACTCCATGGCGTTGGTGTTCAGACAGACGAAGCGCACGTCGGCGGCCGTGAATGCGAAGTCGGACGGTCCGAAAATCTTCTCGAACACCGCTTCGCCCGTACCCTGGCAGTCGTGATTGCCCAGCAGGCAGACGTAAGGTACGCGCAGGCGGTTGAGGATGTCGCGCTGCCACATGAACTCCTTTTTCAGCCCGAAATCCGAGAGGTCGCCGCCGTGGAGCACGAAGTCGATGTCGTCGCGGGCGTTGAGCGCTTCGACGGCTTTTTCGGTTTCGTCGTACCAGCGCTGCGTGTCGCTGATCATGGCGAAACGCACGGTCTGCCTGCCGCGGCAGGCGGCTTCGATGCGGGCGATGTTCTTGGCGTTGATATTCTGCTCTCCGCTTATGTCTGTGTCGTAGGGGTGGTATTCGATATGGTCGCAGCCTGCGGCGAGCAGCGGAAGCAGGAGCAGACCGGTTCGTAAAAGGCTTCTCATGGCAAACGGTTTCTTCGGAACAAAGGAATCGTTTTTTACGCCGCCGCAAAGCCCGATACGTCGGACGATCTGTCAAAAATCACCGATTTTCGCTGCCGGCCGCATCCGTGTCCGGGAACAGAAGGATTCCGCAGCGCCGAAAGCCCATTACGCGGTTTTCGGCGCTGCGGAATCTCTTCGTGCGAGCGGACCGTTATTTCTGTTCGTGCTCCACGTCGCAGCCGGCGCAGTTGCCCGAGCAGAGACCCGACGTGTCGGAGCAGTCGGCCTGCTGCATCGCTTCGCGCGTCTCCTGCACGGCGCATTTGATGCCGCGGCGCTGCATCTCCTTGTTGGTCGAGATTTCCGAATCGATATGATGGCCTTTGAGCATGAGCGTGAGCGACATACCCGCGACGAAGAGCGCGACGGCCGCGACGGCGCACAGAATGACGATGATCCAGTTGGACATAACGAATTCAATCTTAAAAGTTTCCCGACTCCGACTTGAAGTCTCGCTTCATGGAGGAAAAAGGGGTGGAAAATTTGTGCTTTCCGCAACAAATTTATACATTTGTCTGCAAAACGCAAAATGCCTGCCCCGATCGTTCGCACGGGACGGTCGCCTGCGGCACGATCCCTGCGGCACGATCCCTGCGGGCGGATGTCGCGGCGGACGGAGGCGGACGCCGGCGACGTGCGCGCCGGAGGCGGAAAACAACGAAGAGCAATTATGAAAATCGTCATAGCAGGAGCCGGAGAGATGGGCAGCCATCTGGCGACGATGCTGAGCGGCAACGGCCACGACATCACGGTCATCGACCGCGACGCCAAGGCGCTCGAAGAGGTGGGGACGCTGGCCGACATCATCACCGTCGAGGGGGACTCGACCACCTTCGAGGCGCTGCGCAAGGCCTCGACACGCAAGTGCGATCTCTTCATCGCGGTGAACCACACCGAAAACGACAACATCGTCGCGGCGGTGATCGCCAAGCAGCTCGGTGCGCGCAAAACCATCGCCCGCATCGACAACAACGAGTATCTCGAACCCAACAATAAGGAGATTTTCATCGAAATGGGAATCGACTACCTTTTCTATCCCGAAAAGGTCGCGGCGGCCGAGGTGGTCGATCTGCTGGGGCACACCTCGACGACCGAATACGTGGATTTTTCAGGCGGACGGCTTTCGCTGTCGGTCTTCAAGTTGGAACCTACCTCTCCGCTCGTCGGCAGGGAGCTGGCCGGCTTTTCGGACAGCGACGCCGAGCTGAGCTACCGTACGGTGGCCATCACGCGCGACGGGAGGACGATCATTCCCCACGCCGAGGAGCGTTTCGAGGAGGGTGACACGATCTACGTGATCGCCCGTCAGGATGCGGTGCGCGAGGTGAACGACCTGTCGGGGCAGTCGCACATCGAGGTGAAGAACCTGATGATCCTGGGCGGATCGCGCATCGGCGTGCAGGTGGCTTCCGAGTTGCAGAACGAGGTCAACATCAAACTGATCGACTACAACGCCGAGAAGGCCTACCGGTTGGCGGAGCTGCTGGACAAGACGCTCATCATCAATGTCGACGGCCGCAACACCGAGGCGATGCTCGAAGAGGGACTGCCCAATATGGACGCCTTCCTGGCCGTCACGGGGCGCAGCGAGACCAACATCCTCGCGGCGCTGCTGGCGCGCCGCATGGGGGTGAAGAAGGTGATCGCCGAGGTCGAGAACCTCAATTACATCAATCTGGCCGAGAGCATGGGCATCGATACGATCGTCAACAAGAAGCTGATCACGGCGTCGAACATCTTCCGTTTCACGATGTCGTCCGACGTGCAGGCGATCAAATACCTCACGGGCAGCGAAGCCGAGGTGATGGAGTTCATCGCCAAGCCCAACTCACCCGCTACGCGCAGCCGCATCAAGGAGATGGGGCTGCCGGAGAATGTCATCATCGGCGGCATCGTCCGCGGCGACAAGGTCGAAATCGCCGTCGGGAGTACCGAGATTAAGGCTTTCGACCGTGTGGTGGTCTTCGCCCTGCCGGATGCGGTGGAGCGGGTGTGCGATTTTTTTAATTGATTAACGGCGGCCGGCCCGCTCCGTATGCGATCGGAACGGATGGAGGGAGCGGCGAGGCGCAGTTGTAACTGATTTTCCGGTGTCATTCAAGAGTACGATTTTACGGACTTTTTTCTCGTTGCGCAGCCGTTCGGTCGAACGGTTCCGGCGTCGTCCCGCCGAGACGCAGCGCAAAGAACTCGAACGGTTGCTGCGCGAATGCGCACGAACCGAGTTCGGACGACGGTACGGTTTCGGGGAGATCCGCACGCCCGAAGCGTTCGCGCAGCGGGTGGAGCGGTTCGATTACACGTCGTTCAAACCCTACGTCGAGCGGATGATGGCGGGCGAGGCCGATGTCGCGGCGCCCGGCCGGGTGCGGTGGTTCGCCCGTTCGTCGGGCACGACCTCCGAGCGGAGCAAATACCTGCCCGTCACCGACGTCTCGCTGTGGCGCTGCCACACGCGGGGGCTGCGCGACGTGGCGACCCTCTACGTGGGGCAGTATCCCTCGACACGGGTATTCGAGGGGAAGACCCTGACGCTCGGGGGCACCTGTTCGAAGAGCGGCGGAATCGTCGTAGGCGACCTGTCGGCGCTGCTGGTCGAGCGAACTCCTTTTTGGAGTGGCTGGTTCCGCACGCCGCGCCGCGAGACGGCATTGCTGGCCGATTTCGACGAGAAGGTCGAACGCATCTGCCGCGAGTGCGCATCGGAGCGGGTGACGGCCTTCGCCGGTGTCCCGTCGTGGAACCTGGCGCTGTTGCGCCGCATGGTGGAGTACACGGGGCGCCGCAACCTGTGCGAGGTATGGCCGCATCTGGAACTGTTCGCGCACGGAGGCGTGGGGTTCGAACCCTACCGTGCGGCGTTCCGCGAACTGATCCCTTCGGCGGAGATGCACTACATGGAGACCTACAACGCCTCGGAGGGATTTTTCGCCATCGCCGACGATGCGTCGCGCGACGACATGCTGCTGATGCTCGATTACGGCACCTATTACGAGTTCCGCGACGGCGACGAGGTGGTGCCGCTCGAAGGCGTGCAGGCGGGGCGGAGGTATGCGATGCTCATTTCGTCGTGCAACGGGCTGTGGCGTTACGAGTTGGGCGACGTGGTGGAGTTCACCTCGACCGATCCCTACCGGATTCGGGTCGCCGGGCGTACGCGCCAGTTCATCAACGCTTTCGGCGAGGAGGTGGTCATGGAAAATGCCGAACGGGCGGTGACGGTTGCCGCCGAAGCCACGGGTGCCGTGGTGTCGGAGTATACGGCCGGTCCCCGCTACATGACGCTGCACGGGCGGGGCGCCCACGAATGGATCGTGGAGTTCGGCCGCGCTCCGGAGAGTTTCGATGCCTTTGTCCAAAAGCTCGACGGTGAACTGATGCGGCTCAACTCCGATTACGAGGCCAAACGCCGCAGTACGATGGCGCCGCCCGAGATGCATGTCGTTCCGGCGGGTACGTTCGCCCGCTGGATGCTTCGGCGCGGCAAAAACAAGGTTCCGCGCCTTGCCAACGACCGCAGGGTGTTGGAGGATGTGCTGGCGACGACGGCCGGACAGGATGCGGCGGTAGGCGTGCGGGGGTAGCGGTCCCGGCGGCTGTGGTGTCGCGGTTCGCCGGCGGCGGTCGGAGTTGCACGAGCCGTTTCGTGTGAGAGCACTTCGCCGCACGGGGCGACGGCGAACTGCCGACGGAGCGCAGCACTGGCGGGAAGATGGCGGCAGGAACGTCCGTCGGCAGGTGTGAATCGATAACGAAGGAGAATATAGAGTTCGGATTTCGTTTGAACCTCTCCCTTTGCCAAAGGGAGGGGCGAAGGGGAGGGAATGTCGGCATCCGCGCAGCGGCAATGCGCGGCGTGAACGTCCGTCGGCAGGTGTGAATTGATAACGAAGGAGATTATAACGACATGTACATTGCAATTGCGGGAAATATCGGCAGCGGAAAGACGACGTTGACCGAGATACTGACCCGGCACTACAACGCGAAGGCCTACTATGAGGAGAGCAACAATCCTTATATCGGCGATTTCTACAACGACATGCAGCGGTGGGCGTTCCACCTGCAAATCTATTTTCTGGGTAGTCGTATCCAGCAGACGCTCGACATGCTCGCCTCGGGCGACGACGTGATCGTTCAGGATCGCACGATCTACGAGGACGCCCACATCTTCGCCGACAACCTGCATCAGATGGGGCTGATGTCGACGCGCGATTTGGAGACCTATATGGGGATTTTCCGGCTCGGTTCGGGATTCATTCCCCGCCCCGATCTGCTGATCTATCTGCGGGCGAGCGTGCCGACGCTCACCGCGCAGATCCGCAAACGCGGGCGCGACTACGAAATGAATATCGACGAGGACTACCTCTGCCGTCTGAATGCCAAGTACGAACACTGGGTCAACGACATCTACGACGGCGAAGTGCTCCTGGTCGACAAGGATACGGAGGATTTCGTGGAGAATCCCGCCGTGTTGGAGAAGATTTGCCGGCGGATCGACCGGTTGCGTAACGAACAGAAGCGTTGACGATGCTGCCTGCGAAATTCGTCGAACGCGTCCTGCGCGAACTGGGTCCGGACGAGGGCGGCGCGTTGTGCCGTGCGCTGACGGGAGAACCGTCCGTTTCGGTGCGGCTCAATGCGGCCAAGGGACTCGCCGCACCCTCCGGCTGTCCGATCGGTTGGAGCACGGGAGGATACTGGCTCGATGCCCGTCCGTCGTTTACGCTCGACCCCGATTTTCACGCAGGACGCTACTATGTGCAGGAGGCGTCGTCGCAGTTCGTCGGTCATATCGTCGCGGCGTGCGGCGGAATCGGGGGCGGGCGCGTGCTCGATCTGTGCGCCGCTCCGGGAGGGAAGACGACCCTCTATTCGACGCTTGCAGGGCGCGGCGGGCTGGTCGTAGCGAACGAGATCGTCCGCAACCGTGCCGCCGTGCTGGCCGACAATGTCCGTAAATGGGGCGTGGGCAACGTGGCCGTGACGGTCAACGATCCGTCGCAGGTCGCCCGTCTCGAAGGGTGGTTCGACGCGGTGGCGGTCGATGCGCCCTGCTCGGGCGAGGGGATGTTCCGCAAGTCGGAGGAGGCGCGCACGGAGTGGAGCGAGGCCGGCGTGGCGCTGTGCGCCGAACGGCAGCGGGGTATTCTGCGCGAAGCGTGGCGGGCCCTGCGTCCCGGCGGATTGCTGTTGTACAGCACCTGTACCTTCAACTTTACGGAGAACGAAGGAGTGCTGCGCGACTTCTCGGCCTGGGCGGCCGGCGAGACCGAACCTGCCGAACGGATCGCGGTCGATCCGGCGTGGGGCGTCGTGTGCGGCGCGGAGGGCGATTTCCAGACCTTCCGCTTCTATCCCCACAGGGTGGAGGGCGAGGGCTTTTTCGCGGCGGCGGTGCGCAAACGTGCCGCCGGCGGCGAGCGGCGGCGAATGCCCAGACCGCAGCGCGACCCGCTGGCGTGGGCCGACCGCCGTGCCGTGCAGGAGTTGGAGCGGTGGGTGGAGGAGCCCGAAGCGATGCGGTTCGCTGCCGTGGGCGATACGTTCTACGGCTATTGGCAGCCGCAGGCGGAGGCCGTGGCGATGCTTTCGGGTGTGTTGAACGTCATTGCGTCGGGGGTGGAGATGGGACAGCTTTTCAAGGGCGTTCTCCGGCCGGCCCATGCGCTGGCGCTCTTCACGGGGCTGCGCCGCGGGGCGGCGGCCGTGTGCGAGTTGCCGCCGGAGGAGGCGCTGCGCTACCTGCGTCGCGGCGAGGTGGCTGCCGACCGTTTCGCGGAAGGGATGAATCTGGTGACGGCCGACGGTGCGGCGCTGGGATTCGCCAAGCGGATCGGGCGCCGTTGCAACAATCTGTATCCGAATTCGCTCAGGATACTCAAAGGATAGGACGATAAATTTTACGGGATATGGCAAAGAAACTGTTTTATTCGATGGGCGAGGTGTCGGAGATGTTCGATGTGAACCCCTCTCTGATCCGGCATTGGGAGTCGAAATTCGAGGTGCTGAAACCGCAGAAGAACAAGAAGGGCAACCGGATGTTCACGCCCGAGGACGTGGAGAACCTCAAACTGATCTATCATCTGGTCAAGGAGCGCGGGATGACGCTCGACGGCGCCCGGCGGGCGTTGAAGGGAGGCGGTATGCCGGGCGTGGCGCGCGATATGGAGCTGCTGGAGCGGTTGCAGTCGATCCGCGCGCAGCTCGTCGAGGTGCGCAACGAGTTGAAGGAGAGTGCCGAACGGGCGATCGTGGTCGATTCCGACGTGCCCGAAGCGGCACCGGCGCCGGTTGCGCCGGCGGCAGAGGTTCCCGCGGTACAGTCGCAGGCCCGGCGGCGCGGACGCCGCAAGAAGGAGGAGCCCGAACATAAGGAGTTATTCGCATTTTACGAACAATCGCTTTTTTGACCATGAAAATCAAGGAGATAACCGACGCGATCGAGCGTTTCGCGCCGCTTGCGTTGCAGGAGGAATACGACAATGCCGGTCTGGTGGTGGGCGATCCCGAACGGGAGGTCGGCCGTGCCCTGCTGGCCGTGGACGTGACCGAGGAGGTGCTCGCCGAAGCCGAGCAGGAGGGTTGCGACCTCGTCGTGACGCATCATCCGATCGTCTTCCATCCGCTCAAACGACTCAACGAAACCGATTACGTGCAGCGGTGCGTGGCGCGGGCCGTGCGCTGGGACATCGCGCTCTACGCCTGCCACACCAACCTGGACAGTACCCCGAACGGCATGAGCTGGCGGCTGGCCTCCGAGTTGGGAATCGGTTCGCTGCGTGTGCTGGCGCCGTCGCCCGACAAGGGCGAGGGGGTGGGTTTCGGCGTGGTGGGCGAGCTGCCCGAAGCCGTGCCGACGCTCGACTATCTGCGCGAGGCGGGGCGGCGGCTCCGCGTCGGGGCGTTGCGCCACAGCCGGATCGTGCACGAACGGGTGCGCCGCGTGGCGGTTTGTACCGGTGCCGGCGGGTCGCTCCTCGGCGAAGCCCTGCGTGCGGGCGCCGAGCTCTATCTGACGGCCGATCTGAAATATAACGACTTCATGGCCCCTTCGGGACGGCTCACGGTGGCGGATATCGGCCATTTCGAAAGCGAATATTGCGCAATTGAGATTTTATTTGAGATTTTTTCGAAAAATTTGCGTACCTTTGCCGTTCGCAAGAGCCGCTGCTCTTGCAATCCGGTGAATTACCTTTGTTTATGACGTTTTCGGTGGCGCGAGGGCCGGTCTGCTTGCAGGCTGCGGTCGGGCGGAGAGGACGCAGAAAAGAAGTTCAATCATTAAATACGACATATGGCAGCACAGAAGAAAACAGCCGAAGTCGATTACTCCATGCAGGAGAAAATTCTGGCACTCTACGAGTTGCAGAAAATCGATTCGAAGATCGACGAAATCAACAAAATCAAAGGCGAGCTTCCGTTGGAGGTACAGGATCTGGAAGATGAGTTGGCCGGTCTGAACACCCGTATCGAGCATATCAACGGCGAGATCGAGGAGTTGAACGCCCTGACGAAACAGCGTAAGCGTGAGGTGGACCAGGCCAAAATCCTCATCGGCAACTATAAGGAGCAGCAGAACAACGTGCGCAACAACCGCGAGTTCGACGCCATTACCAAGGAGATCGAGTATCAGGAGCTCGAAATCGAACTGGCCGAAAAGCGTCTCAAAGAGTACGCGGCCGCTGTCAAGGCCAAGAAGGCGCTGCTGGAAGAGACCGAAGGGATCGTCGCCGACCGGAAAGCCGATTTGGAGGTGAAACAGGGCGAGTTGAAGAGCATCGAGGAGGAGACGGCTTCGCAGGTCGCCGAATTCGGCGAGCAGGCGGACGTCGCCAAGGCCAAGATCGACGAGCGCCTGCTGGCAGCCTACAACCGGATTCGCAGCAACGTGCACAACGGGTTGGCCGTAGTGACCGTCAAGCGCGATGCGTGCGGCGGCTGCTTCAATCGGATTCCGCCTCAGCGCCAGGCCGATATCCGTCAGGGCAAGAAGATCATCATCTGCGAATACTGCGGTCGTATTCTGGTCGCCGACCCCGACGGCGCGGAAGAGTAGTCCGGTAACGGGACATAGCGGAGGTTTCGTCTCTTTCGAGGCGGAACCTCCCTCTTTTTGCGGTGTCCTGCGGGCCGTGCCTCCGGCGCGGTCGCTGCCGGTCGGGAACATGTCTTCTTTCCGCCGATTGCGGGGCGGGAGGCAGCGGTTGCGCTCGGCCGAACGGCGGGATTGCGCGGAGGTTTGCACGGGGCGGTGTCGGCGTGCTGTCGGCACCCCGTGCCGTGGCTGCCGGAGTTTCGTCGCAGAGCGAGACGCCGCGCGGCATATTTTAGGAGAAAACGTGCCAACTTCTCCAAATAATCGTTACCTTTGCACAATATATATTGGAAAATTAAAATTCCTGATAGATGAAAATCGCTCTTGCTCAGTTGAATTATACGATCGGCGACATTGAAGGGAACAAGTCGAAAATCATCGGCGCCGTCGAGCGGGCCAAGTCCGAGGGCGCCGATCTCGTCGTCTTCGCCGAGCAGGCCCTCAGCGGAACGCCCGCCCTGGATCTGTTGTGCAAAACGACGTTTATCGAACTTTGCGAGGAGGCGTTGGACGAGATCGCTTCGCATTGCGGCCGTATCGCGGCCGTCGTGGGTGTTCCCGTGCTGACCGAATGCGGTACGGTGAGCGCCGCCGCCGTCATCCAGCATGGCGAGGTCGAGCGTTGCATAAGCAAGCGTTTCATCACCGCACGCCGCGAAATGGGATTTCTCGTTCAGGGAAGCGGCTGCGAGACGATCACGATCTGCGGCGAGCGGGTGGCCGTCATCGTGGGGGACGACCTGAGCCGCACCTCCAATTTCGACAAGTCGGTCGATCTGATCCTCAGCATCAACGCCCGCCGTTTCGGCAAGGGAATGATGACCTATCGCTACAACACGATGCACGATCTGGCATACGTGGAGTCGAAGCGCATCATGCTCATCAACCAGGTGGGCGGTTCGACCGAAATCGTCTACGACGGCACGTCGGCCGTCGTGGGTGCCGACGGGCAGATCGAACTGCTGATGAAGAGTTTCGAGGAGGATTTCGCGATCTTCGACACGCGGGCCGAGCACGAACCGATCGCGGTGCCCTATACCACCTACAAGGATCGTACCCGCATGGTCTATTCGGCCGCGGTCTGCGGTCTGCACGACTATTTCGGGAAGAACGGCTATACGAAGGCCGCCATTGGCCTTTCGGGCGGTATCGACTCGGCGGTGGTCGCCTGTCTGGCCGTCGATGCGCTGGGGCGTGAAAACGTCAAGGCGCTGTTGATGCCGTCGCAGTTTTCGTCCGACCACTCGGTGGTCGACGCGCGCGAGTTGGCCGACAATCTGGGAATCGCTTACGACGTGGTTCCGATTACGGAGGCTTACAAGGCCGTCGTCGATACGATGAAACCCGTTATCGGCGGTACGGCGTTCGACGCGACGGAGGAGAACATCCAGGCGCGTCTGCGCACGGTGATGCTGATGGCTCTGCAAAACAAATGCGGGTATATCCTGCTCAACTCCTCGAACAAGAGCGAAAATGCACTCGGTTTCTGTACGCTTTACGGCGATACGGCCGGTGCGTTCAGCGTGACGGGCGACCTCTATAAGGGCGAGATCTACGATCTGGCCCGTTACATCAATAAACTGCACGACGACGTGATTCCCGACAGTATCCTTACGAAGGAGCCGTCGTCGGAGCTGCATCCCGGTCAGAAGGACAGCGACATCCTGCCGCCCTACGAGGTGGTGGACGCCATTCTGTTTCGCATGATCGAGGAGGGGCAGCACCGCGAGGAGATCGTCAATGCGGGTTTCGACGCCGAGGTGGTGGAGAAGATTCACCAGATGCTGATGCGCAACGAGAAGAAGCGTTACCAGTTCCCTCCCGTATTGCGGCTTTCGGCCTGCGCGTTCGGTCACGAACGCATCCTGCCGCTGACCAACAAGTACGGCGATTAGGCGGCGATGACGCGGCCGATCGAACATATCGCCACGGTTGTACGCGCGGGCGATGGAGTCGTGGAGGTGGAGCTCACGGCGCAGAGCGCCTGTGCCTCCTGCCACGCACGTATGGCGTGCGGTATGGGCGAATCGACCCGAAAACGGATCGAGATCGCGACGCCCGAGGCCCCTTCCTTCACGGCGGGGGAGCGCGTAACGGTCTCGGTGGAGCGGAATATGGGCATGACTGCGGTCCTTTGGGCCTACGTCGTGCCCTTCGTCGTGTTGTTGGGGGCGCTCGTGGCCGCATCGCTGGCCGGCTGGAGCGACGGTGCGGCTGCGTTGGCGGCTGTGGGCGGCATCGCTCTCTATTACGGGACGCTCTACCTGCTGCGGGAGCGGTTGGAGAAGAAAATTCATTTCAAAATTCATAAACAATAATGGAAGTATTGCTTTATACGATCCTGACACTTTGCGTGCTGGGAGTATTGGCGGCGATCGTGCTCTATTTCGTCGCCCGGAAGTTCCGCGTCGAGGAAGATCCCCGCATCGATGTGGTGGAGAAGATGCTGCCCGGTGCGAACTGCGGCGGCTGCGGCTTCGCCGGCTGTCGGGGAATGGCCGACGCGCTGGTCAAACGCGAGGATATTTCCGAGTTGTTCTGTCCGGTGGGCGGCGCCGAGGCGATGAAGCAGTGCGCAGCGTATCTGGGCAAGACGGCTCCCGAAAAGGAGGCGCAGACCGCGACCGTACGTTGCGGCGGAACGTGCGCCAAGCGTCCCCGCACGAACCGGTTCGACGGTGCACGGTCATGCGCCGTGGTTGCGTCGCTCTACGTGGGGGAGACGGGCTGCGTCTACGGCTGTCTGGGTTTCGGCGACTGCGTGAGCGCGTGCGCTTTCGGTGCGCTCTCGATGGACCCCGAAACGGGACTTCCGGTGGTCGACGCCGACAAGTGCACCGCCTGCGGCGCCTGCGTCAAGGCATGTCCGAAGGGGATCATCGAACTGCGCAAGAGGTGGCCCAAGCACCGCGCCGTCTATGTGTCGTGCGTCTCGAAGGACAAGGGGGCCGTGGTGATGAAGGCCTGCAAGGCGGGCTGTATCGGCTGCGGCAAGTGCGTAAAGGTCTGTTCGTTCGACGCGATCAAGGTGGAGAACAACCTGGCTTACATCGATCCGCTGAAGTGCAAACTGTGCCGTAAGTGCGTCAACGAATGCCCTACGGGCGCGATCCGTCTGGTGGGCATGGAGCCGCTGCCGCGCGAACCGAAGGCCGCTCCGGCCGCCGCCGTGAAACCCGCGCCGGCGAAATCTGCGGACGGCGAGTCCCCGAAGAGTGAATAATCAAACAGGAAAGAGTTATATGAAGACATTTCCCATCGGCGGTGTCCATCCGTCGGATAACAAATTGTCGCGGGCCGTGGCCGTCGAGCGCTTCGCGCTGCCCGACGAAGTGCGGATTCCGCTGGCACAGCATATCGGCGCGCCGGCCGTAGCGAAGGTCGCCAAAGGCGACAAGGTGCTCGCGGGGCAGTTGATCGCCGAAGCCGCGAGTTTCATGTCGGCCAACATCCACGCTCCGGTTTCGGGCACGGTGACGGCCGTCGACCTGCAACCCAACGGGCAGGGGGTGCGTCAGATGATGATTACGATCAAGCGCGAAGGCGACGAGTGGGTGCCGGAAGTCGATCTTACGCCCGATCTGGTGCGCGAATGCACGCTCGAACCCAAAGAGATCCTCGACCGGATCAAGGCGGCCGGCATCGTCGGCATGGGCGGTGCGACCTTCCCCACGCACGTGAAGCTGTCGGTACCTCCCGGTAAGAAAACCGAATTCTTGATTATCAACGGAGTGGAGTGCGAACCTTACCTTACCTCCGATCATCGCACGATGCTCGAAAAGGGCGAGGAGCTGATGGTCGGTACGACGATCCTGATGCGTGTGCTGGGCGTGAAGCAGGCGCAGATCGGTATTGAGAACAACAAACCCGACGCCATCGCGTTCCTGCGCGAGTTGTCGAAGCATTACGAGGGCGTGCGGGTTACGCCGTTGAAAGTACGCTATCCGCAGGGCGGCGAGAAGCAACTGATCGCCGCCGTGACGGGGCGTCAGGTGCCGCCTCCGCCGGGCCTTCCGATCGACGTGGGCGCCGTGGTATGCAACGCTTCGACGACGGTGGCCGTCTACGAGGCCGTGCAGAAGCGCAAGCCGCTCGTCGAGCGGATCGTGACGGTGACGGGCAAGGGCATGAAGACGCCGTCGAACTATCTGGTGCGCATGGGTACGCCGATCGCGTCGCTCGTCGAGGCGGCGGGCGGTCTGCCCGAAGGCGACGTGAAGGTGCTCAACGGCGGCCCGATGATGGGACGCGCGATGGTCGACCTGTCGTCGCCCGTCACGAAGGGCTGTTCGGGCATTACGGTGCTCGGCGGCGCCGAGGCGCAGCGCGGCGCGGAGAGCGCCTGCATCAAATGCGCCAAATGCGTGCAGGCCTGTCCGATGGGGTTGGAACCCTATCTGCTCTCGAAACTCTCGCGCAAACAGTTGTGGGAGCGTCTCCAAGGCGAGGAGGTCACCTCGTGCATCGAATGCGGATGCTGCCAGTTCACCTGTCCGGCCGACCTGCCGCTGCTGGACTACATCCGGCTGGGCAAGCAGCGGGTCATGGGGCTGATTCGCGCCCGTGCGGCGGCCAACGCTCCGAAAAAATAGAACGAAGAAAACAAAAACGGATAATCTATGGCAAATCAATTTTTTGTCGCGCCGTCGCCGCATGTCCACAGTGCGGAGTCCACGACGAAGATCATGCGCGACGTGGTGATCGCGCTGCTGCCCGCGCTGGTCGTCTCGGCGCTGCTCTTCGGTTGGAGCGTGCTGGGCGTTACGGCGCTGTCGGTGGTGTGCTGCGTCGTGTTCGAGTATCTGATCCAGCGGTTCATGCTGCGCGGCGCTCCGACTGTGGGAAACCTCTCGGCGGTGGTGACCGGCGTGCTGCTGGCCTTCAACCTTCCGGCGTCGATTCCGTGGTGGATCGTCGTGATCGGCGCTTTCGTGGCCATCGCCATCGGCAAGATGACCTTCGGCGGTCTGGGCAAGAACCCGTTCAACCCCGCGCTGGTCGGGCGTGTCTTCCTGCTGATCGCCTATCCCGCCCAGATGACGTCGTTCCCGCAGCCGGCCGGTGCCGTGGCCGATGCCTTTTCGGGTGCTACGCCGCTGGCGGCGGTCAAGTTCGGGGCGGTGTCGGCCTCGGCGATCGATTATCAGGACATGCTCTTCGGATCGATTCCCGGCTCGCTGGGCGAAGTGGCTGCGCTGGCGCTGCTGGCGGGTTTCGTCTATCTGCTGTGGCGTCGGGTCATCACGTGGCATGTTCCGGTGACGATTCTGGCCACCATGGCCCTGTTCGCCTTTTTCGTGGCTCTCGGCCGCGGCTGGACGGGCAGCCTGCTCTACGAGTTTCCCGCTTTCCACGTGCTGGCGGGCGGCGCCATTCTGGGTGCGGTCTTCATGGCCACCGATTACTCCACCTCGCCGATGACCGTGCGCGGCGGCGTGATCTACGCCGTGGGGATCGGCGTCATCACGATGTGCATCCGCCTGTGGGGCGCCTATCCCGAGGGCATGTCGTTTGCGATTCTGGTGATGAACGCCACCGTGCCCCTTATCAATCGATCTGTCAAACCCAAGCGTTTCGGCGCCAAAAAGTAGGAGGACGACGATGAAAAGTACACTTGTGAACATGGTAGCCGTGCTCTTCACGATCACGCTCGTCGCGTCGGCGGGGGTAGGCTATGTCAATATGATTACCGTCGGGCCGATCGCCGAGGCCAAGGCTGCTGCGACCCAATCCGCGCTGCGCGCCGTGCTGCCGCCCTTCGACCGGACCGAGACGACGGAGCTGACGCTCGACGAACTGCCCGTTGCGGTGCATACGGCACGTTCGGGCGAGGCGGTCGTGGGTTATGCCGTGGAGACGGCGAGCAAGAACGGTTTCAGCGGCATGATCCGCATGGTGGTAGGGTTCGACGCCACGGGACGTGTGCTCAATGTCAACGTGTTGGAACAGAACGAGACGCCGGGCCTGGGAACGAAGATGGCCGACGAGGGCAACCCGCTCTTCGCCAGTTTCGAGGGCCGCAATCCGGGCGAGATGAAGCTCGCCGTGAAGAAGGACGGCGGCGACGTGGATGCGCTGACGGCCGCCACGATTTCGTCGCGAGCCTACGTCGACGCCATGGCGCGCGCCTATGCCGCCTACAAGCAGATTGCGGAAGGGGTTGCTCCGGCCGCTTCCGATACGGCTTCGGGGGCTACGGCGACGGGCGGCGATGCTGCGGCCGCGGCCGATTCGGCTGCGGGTGCGACCGCACAAACGGGCGATAACGCTCAGAAAGGAGGAGATAATGAATAAACTGCAACTGATCCTCAAAGGGATCGTCAAGGAGAATCCCACCTTCGTGCTGGTGCTCGGCATGTGCCCCACGCTGGGTACGACGACCAGTGCCGCCAACGGATTCGGCATGGGCGTGGCCACGATGGCGGTGCTGATCTTGTCGAACATCGTCATTTCGCTCATCAAGAACTTCATTCCCGACAAGGTGCGCATTCCGGCCTTCATCGTGGTGATCGCGTCGTTCGTGACCATCGTGCAGATGCTCATGCAGGCCTTCGTGCCGGCGTTGTACGCCACGTTGGGCGTCTTCATCCCGCTCATTGTCGTGAACTGCATCATTCTGGGCCGTGCAGAGGCCTTCGCCTCGAAGAACAATGCCTTCGATTCGGCGCTGGACGGTCTGGGCATCGGCCTGGGCTTCACGCTGTCGCTCACGGTCATCGGCACGATCCGCGAACTGCTGGGCAGCGGCGCCGTGTTCGGCTATTCGCTCGGTACGGCCGACTACATGCCGCTCGTATTCGTGCTGGCGCCCGGCGGATTCCTCGTGCTGGGGTATCTGATGGTCGTATTTAACAAATTAGCCAAGAAATAGTCATGGAGCAGATAACATACTTTGCAATCGTCATCGGAGCCATCTTCGTCAACAACGTCGTGTTGGCTCAGTTCCTCGGCATCTGCCCCTTCCTGGGCGTATCCTCCAAGGTCGAGACTTCGATGGGCATGGGAGCGGCCGTAACCTTCGTCATGGCGCTCACGGCGCTCGTGGCGTGGTCGATCCAGACTTATATCCTTGATCCGTTGCAGATCCAATACATGCAGACGATCGTCTTCATCCTGGTGATCGCGGCGTTGGTGCAGATGGTCGAGATCATGTTGAAAAAGCTCTCGCCGTCGCTCTACCAGGCGCTCGGTATCTTCCTGCCGCTCATCACGACCAACTGCGCCGTGCTGGGCGTGGCGATCCTGATGATCCAGAAGGAGTTCACGCTGTTGCAGAGCGTCGTCTATTCGGTCTCCACGGCCCTGGGCTTCGCGCTGGCGCTGGTGCTTTTCGCCGGTATCCGCGAGCGGTTGGAGTTGGAGGACGTACCCGAATCGTTCCGCGGAACGCCGATCGCGCTGGTGACGGCCGGCATTCTGGCCATGGCCTTCATGGGCTTTTCGGGGCTGGTGTAGAGCTTTGCCGGGACGAAAACGAAGGGGCTGCGACATGTCGCAGCCCCTTCGTTTTTATCGAGACCGATTATTTGATGATATAGACCTTCTCGCCCTTGCGCTGCATGTGGAAGTGCTCGCGGGCGTATTGTTCGAGGAAATCGTCCTGTTTGAGTTGTTCGATAAGCGCGCTGTCGCGTGCGATCTTCTCCTCGTAGAGCGCTTTTTCGCGCTCCAGCACCCGAATCTGGCTGCGGATCTTGAATGCGTGGATCAGGTTGCGGCCGGCGGCGAACGCCGTCAGCACGATGATCAGAAGCGTCGCTCCGATCCAGAATTTGCGCACCAGACCGCGTTTCATCGCGTCAGGGAATGTGCATGAATTTGTGCGTCTGGATCGAGATGTTCCACTGCGGATGGGCCTTCGCATATTCGACCAGCAGCGGCATCATCCGTTCGTAGACGCTCCATTCGGGTTGGAGGTAGAGCAGGCAGTCGTCGCCTACGCGGGCGGCGTTCTGTTCGGCCCATTGCAGGTCGTCCTCCCGCTCGACGATCACCTTCAACTCGTGCGCCCGCCGGAAGGCTTCGTCCAGCGGCGGTTGCTGCCGTTTGGGCGAGAGGCACACCCAGTCGAAACGGCCGCTGAACGGATGCGTGCCCGACGTTTCGAGAAAAATTTGCAATCCTCTGTCGTGCAGGGTCCGCGTAAGTATGTCGAGCGGATAGAGCAGCGGTTCGCCGCCCGTGATGACGATCGCACGGGCAGGACAGGCCAGCGCACGGTCGATGACCACCTGCACGTCGACGGGCGGGTAACGGCGGGGATTCCACGTATATTTGGCGTCGCACCAGCGACAGCCCACGTCGCATCCGCCCAGACGGATGAAATAGGCGGGTTTGCCCGCGTGGAAGCCTTCGCCTTGAATGGTGTAGAAGTCCTCCACGAGCGGCAGTCTGCGGCCGCCGTCGAACAGTGCGGGATCGGTGTCAATCATTCGTTACGACGTAAATATCTTTGAGATTGCGGCCCAGCTGGTCGTAGTCGAGTCCGTATCCCACGATGAATTCGTTGCCGATTTCGAGGGCGCGGTAGCGGATCGGCAGCGGCTCGCGGTAGGAATTCGGCTTGAAGAAGAGCGTGCAGACTTCGACGCTGGCGGGATTGCGGCGCATGAGGTCGGCGTACATGTGGGCGATGCTGCGTCCCGTGTCGACGATGTCCTCGACGATGATGACGTGGCGTCCTGCGATGTCGTTGTTGAGTCCCAGCAGACACTCCACGTTCCCCGTCGAACAGGTCCCTTCGTAGGAGGCGAGCTTGACGAACGAAATCTCGCAGGTGAAGTCGATCTTCTTGATCAGATCGCTCAGGAACATGAACGCACCGTTGAGCACCCCGACGAAGATCGGACGCTCCTTGTCGCCGTAATCGGCGTTGAGACGCTCGGCGACGGCTGCGACGGCACGGTCGATCTCGTGGGCGGGGATCATCACCTCGAAGGTTTTATCGTTCAGCGTTACGGTTTTCTTCATATCGTTTTTGCGGTTTTTGGTTCGGTTTCCGTTTCGATGAAAATACTTTCCAAAGGTAGTGCTTTTTGCGGAATAATTCCAAACCTCGCGCGCGAAACTTTCGTCGGGGAAGCGGGTGTGCGGCGGCCGCACGGTCAGAGATCGATGTTCAGGCCGAGGGTGTAGTTTCTACCGCCGAACCGTAGTTGCTTGAAACCTCCGTCCGCAGAGAGCATCTGTGTGAGATAGATTTGGTTGTCGTCAAATGATTCAAGGAAATCCTCTCCTTTTCGAACGGCGATGGCTGTCACACCCAATCGTAATCCGATGCGTTTCGTGATACGGTATTCGAGTTCGGCGTTGGCGTGCAGGCCGAATCCGGCGTCGTGATACTCTCCGCTGCGGAGGAATCCTATGCCCATACCGATCCGTTCGCGCAGCAGCAATTTCTTGCGGGCGAACCGCTGGGCGGCGCCTATTTCGGGGGCGATGTAGTGCATGTGGTTGCATCCTCCGGTGGAGAAGATCCGGCATTGCCAATACGTTGCATATTGATCGTAGATTTTGGCGGTATGAGCGTAGTCGTCGTACCCGTAGATATAACGCACTCCGAAACTGATGCGATAGATGGCATTTGTATAGGTGTATGCCGTTTCGAGACTCCAGCTGCGGTGGTTGTTGCGATGCCATGGAATGCCGGTGACATCAAGTGATGTCCAGCCGGAGAGATAGCCGGCTGCCAGGGTGAAGGCGTGGGCCGGTGCGCGGCGGTCGGCACGGAGATTTTCATCGCGTTTGCGCTGTGCTTCCATTGTGTGCTGATAGCGTATGTCCCGTTTCCGCTCTCCTTCGCTGTAATAGCGGGGCAGGATCGAGTCGGCTGCGTAGTACGGGGCGTCGCAATCGCGCAGCGTCAGCAGTGTCCCCGCCGCCGTATGGCTGCGTCCCCAGAGGAAGCGCCTCGTCGAACAGGTCCGCACGACGGCCAGTTCGGCCCCGTTGCGTGCGGCCGCCCGGCGTAACGGGCGGGTGATGTCGCGTTCGGCACGGCGTGCCGTACCGCGCATCCGGATAGGACGGATCCGGAAATCGGCGATCTTGCGGACCGAGTCGGGCGACTCGACCGCCTGTACGATGCGCACCGAATCTTCCGGTATCGGGGCCTGCGGCGTCAGGTTCGTCAGACGGGCGGTCGGCGTACATCCGCATAGAGCCGACAGCATGACGAGGAGGTATCGCTTGGAAACGTCCATGGTACGAGAGAGGATTATGCTCCCAAGATAGCGAATAAATCAGCCGTTTCAAAGGGGTTTCGGCCTTTTCGGAATATTTTCCGGACGGAAGCAGTTCTTCGGCCTGCGGGTACGGGCTCAGGCGTTGTGTTCGTACCCGCGCCAGTCGGTCTCGACCCGTCGGCCGCGGTCGAGCCAGACGATTGTGTCGTCCTCGGCTTTGGTGACGGTGCCGATCGGGTAGAGCGGGCGGCCGAAGCGGGATTCGAAAGCCCGGCAGAGCGCCGGCAGGGCTTCGGGTGCGGCCGTGAAGAGCAGCTTGTAATCTTCGCCGCCCGTCAGGGCCGTCACCAGATCGGAGCCGGGTGCGATCGGGATGCGTTCGAGATCGACCGTCGCTCCGACATGCGACTGCTCCGCAATATGCCGCAGATCGGAGGCCAGTCCGTCCGAAAGATCGGTCATGGCGTGCACCTCCGTGCGTTCGCCGAGCCAGAGACCTTCGGCCGTCTGTACGGCGGGTGCGTTGTGTATACGGGCATTGGGAGTGTCGAGGTTGCCGGCCAGCAAGTCGCGCAGTCCGGCACCCGAAGCGCCGAGCGGCCCTGCCACGACGATCGCGTCGCCCGCACGGGCGTCGCTGCGGCGTTTGATGCAGTGGTCGGCGGCACGGCCGACGACCGTGACGTTGACCGTGATGTCGTGCCGCGACGAGGTCGTGTCGCCGCCGGCGAGCATCACCCCCTCCTCGGCCGAGAGATCGCGGTATCCCCGTAGGAACGCTTCGGTCCATTCGTCCGACACGTCGGGCGGCAGCGCCACCGACAGCAGCGTGGCGACGCTCCGTCCGCCCATGGCGGCCACATCGCTCAGATTGACCGCGAGTGCCTTGCGGCCCAATTCGTAAGGGGGCGTGGTGTCGCGCAGGAAATGGATGCCCTCGGTGAGCAGATCGGCGGTGAAGAGCAGCGACTCGCCGCCGCCGATGCCGAGTACCGTGCAGTCGTCTCCCGGCTCCTCGAAGCCGTTGCGGGGCACTCCGGCGAAGAGTTGCCCGATGCGGGCGATCAGTTCGAATTCGGTCATGGGACAAAGATAGTGCAAGCCGAGCGCAGAACCAAATTTATTTGGTTCTGCCGAGGCGCCGCCTGTCTAAGCGGAGGCTCGTCCTCCGCAAAGTGTGCAAGCTGGGCGCAGAACCAAATTTATTTGGGATTCTGCCGAGGTGCCGCCTGTCTGAGCGGAGGCTTTGTCCTCCGCAGAGCGTACAAGGCGGGTGCAGAAGCGACCTGCGATTTGCAAAATTAGGGATTCCATTCCGTCATCCTGAGGATGGCGCGAAGATCGGTTGTTGTCGTAGCTGCGGGCCGAAGTCTGCGGAGCACGCCCCTGTGGCGGGCCTCCGCGGGCGGAGGCTTCGGCCCGCGCGGCGTTCAGCGCCGCAATGTTGCGACAGGGGATCGTAACGGCTCGACAGGATGCTGTTTTAATTGCGGAACTAACTTGCTTCTGCACTCGACTTTGCGTACTTTGGCTGACGCCGAAGATACTCCGTCTCGGCATAATCAAGCTAATGCTTGCTTCTGCACTCGACTTTGCGTATCTTTGTCCTCGAAATATAAAGGATGACCATGAAGATTTTGATTCTGAACGGCCCCAACCTCAATTTGCAGGGGCGACGCGATGTGGCGGTCTACGGGTCGACCGCTTTCGAGGAGTATCTCACGCGGCTGCGAGCGGTTTTCCCCGACGTCGGACTGGACTGTTTCCAGTCGAACGTCGAGGGCGAGTTGATCGATGCATTGCACCGCAGCGAAGGCCGTTACGACGGCGTGGTGTTCAATGCCGGAGGATATACCCATACGTCGGTGGCGCTGCGCGATGCGGTGGCCGCCATCGCGACGCCGGTGGTGGAAGTCCACATCTCGTCGATCCTGGCGCGCGAGGAGTTCCGCCACGTGTCGCTGCTGGCGCCCGTCGTGCGGGGGTCGATCATGGGTTTCGGTCTCGACTCCTACCGTTTGGGGGTAGAGGCACTTCTTTTGCAGAAATAATTGAAATCAGTCTACGATTATGATTAAACGAACGAAAATAGTGGCGACGCTCTCGGTGCAGCGTTGCACGGAAGAGTTGGTGCGAAGCCTGTTCAAGGCGGGAATGAACATCGTGCGGATCAATTCGGCGCACGCCTCGCTGGAAAATGCCGCCGAGATCATCCGCATGGTGCGCAGCGTTTCGAATTCGATCCCCGTCATGCTCGACACGAAGGGCCCCGAGATTCGCGTGACGCGCATGGACGACGCCTATCCCGACGGCATCCGCTTTGCGGCGGGCGACAGGGTGAAGGTGCGCGGGACGAGCGTCAAAACCGATATTCCCTCGACGCGCGAGGTGATCTACATGAATGTCGAGCACATCGTGCGCGACGTGCCGGCGGGGGCCACGATGCTCATTGCCGACGGCGAAATGGAACTGCATGTCGAACAGAAATCGGCCGAAGAACTGGTATGCCGCGTCATGCGCGACTGCACGCTGCGTTCGCGCAAGAGCGTCAACGTCCCCAACGTGTCGATCGACCTGCCTTCGGTGACCGAGAAAGACCGCATGTACATCGAGTGGGCCACGGAGAACGGCGTCGATTTCATCGCCCACTCGTTCGTGCGCAGCGCGCGCGACGTCGAAGCCGTGCAGGCGATTCTCGACAGCCGGAACAGCGGCATCAAGATCATCTCGAAGATCGAGAACCAGGAGGGGATCGACAACATCGACGAGATCATCGAAGCCTCCTACGGCATCATGGTGGCGCGCGGCGACCTGGGCGTCGAGCTGCCTGCCGAGATCATCCCCATCACGCAGCGGATGATCGTCGACAAGTGCATCGCCGCTAAACGTCCGGTCATCATCGCCACACAGATGCTCTACTCGATGGTCGGTTCGCCGCGTCCGACGCGCGCCGAGGTGAGCGATGTCGCCAGCGCCATCTACGAGCGGGTCGACGCTGTCATGCTGAGCGATGAGACCGCTTCGGGGGCCTATCCCGTGGAGTCGGTCGAGACGATGGCGCGCATCGCCAAGGCCATCGAGCGCGACGAGGCCTATTCGACGCCCTTCATCGACATCCACATGGTGTCAGTCAACCACGAGATTACAGCGCAGATCGCCCGCTCGGCGGTGCGCGCTTCGACCAACCTGCCGATTCGGGCGATTCTGCTCGATACGCTGACGGGCCGCACGGGGCGTTACATCGCGGCGTTCCGCCCGACGACGATCGTCATCGCGGTCTGCTACACGTTGCAGGCGCAGCGCTTGCTGGGTCTCTCCTACGGCGTCATGCCGATTCTGCGCAGCAAGAGCAAGGAGGACTCCTATCATTTTCTGGGCGACGCCATGGAGTTCATCAACCAGCGTTACCAGGAGTTGAAGGACGAGGATATGGTCGTGGCCATCGGCGGCAGTTTCGGTGCCGTGCGCGGCGCCTCCTACATCGAGATCGCCACGATCGGCGATATCAAGCGCCGCAACGAGGAGCGTCGGGCGCAGTTGAAATAGCGCGGTATGGGCGGGGAGTTGCGCGATAAGGTCGCCAGCGGCGTGGCGTGGAGTCTGGGCGAGAAGCTCGGAACCATCCTGTTGCAGATGGTCGTCTCGATCGTCGTGGCGCGGCTGCTGATGCCCGACGACGTGGGGCTGATGGCGCTGATGACCTTCTTCTCGTCGCTGGCGCTGGTGGTCGTCGACAGCGGCTTTTCGCAGATGCTCATCCGCAAGGGCGATCCTGCGCAGGGCGATTACAAGTCGGTCTTCCTCTTCAACGTCGTCGTTTCGTGGATCGTCTACGGCGTGCTGGTGGCTGTCTTTCCTGCCGTAGCGGCTTTTTACGGGCGGCCGATTCTGGCGCGTATCGCGCCGGTGCTCTTTCTTCTGGTGCCGGTCAATGCGCTGGGTACGATCCAGAATACGATCTTCATGCGGCAGTTCCGCTTCGCGCTGCTGTCGAAGATCACTTTCGTCGCGTCGCTTGCGAGCGGTGTGCTGGCCGTGACGATGGCGCTGGCCGGATGCGGCGTGTGGAGCCTGGTCGGGCAGCGCCTCTCGTCGATCGCGGTGCGGGCGCTGCTGCTGTGGTTTTTCAGCGATTGGCGGCCGCGCCGCACGGAACGGGCTTCGACGCGCCCGCTGCGTGAAATGGCTCCTTACAGCCTGCGGCTCATGGCCACCGACCTCATCTCGGCGATCTATACCCGTGTGGCGCAGCTCTTCATCGGCAAGATCTACTCGACCGATCTGCTCGGCTATTTCTATCAGGCGCAGAAACTCGAAGAGCTGCCCGTCACGTCGACCGTGCAGTCGGTGCAGAACGTCACCTTCCCCGCTTTTTCCAAACTGGCGGCCTCGCCTCGCAAATTCGCCGAAAGCTACCGGCAGGTGGTGATGATCGTCGCCTTTCTGATGTTTCCCGCGATGACGGGCCTCTCGGCCGTCGCACCCGATCTCTTCGCCCTGCTGCTGGGCGAAAGGTGGATGCCGACGGTGCCTTATTTCGAGGCGATGTGCCTCGTGGGGCTTTTCACGCCGCTGGCGATGATCGCCTACAACGTGCTCAAAACCCTGAGCGACGGCCGTGTGGTGGTGCGGTTGGAGGTCGTCAAGCGTGTCTTGATGACGGGCGTGCTGGCGGTGACTATTCCGCACAGCGTCATGGCGATCGTGTGGGGCATGGTGGCCATGGCGGCCATTGAACTGGTGCTCAATCTCGTTGCGACGACGCGGCTCTGCACGCTGTCTCTCTGGCGGTTCGTGCGGACGCTGCTGCCCATCGCGGCCGTTACGGCGCTGATGTACGGCACGGTGGTGTGGGGCGTGCAACCCCGTATCGCCGACCTGCACCTCGGCTTGCGGCTTATGGTGCAGCTGATCGCCGGCGTCGCGGTCTTCGCCGGTGCCGCGGCCCTTTTCCGGCTGGAATCCCTGCGCGAGACGCTGGCGATCGTACGGAAGTTATGGCACAAAACCTGTTGATGTAGTCTTCCGACGATGTGGGCATAAAACCGGCTCCCGGAACTTCGCAAGAAGTTCCGGGAGCCGGCGTGACAAGCGGGGCGGCCTTATGCCGTGACGTCCGCTTTGTAGTAGGTCTTCGCCTCGCAGTCGCCGCGCAGCACGGCCAGTGCGTTGCGTGCCAACGCCTCCAACTCGTTCTCGCCGGGGTAGACGAAGACCGGGGCGATGAAGTCGACATGCGCGGCGATGAAATCCGTGAGCCGCTTGTTGTGGGCGATGCCGCCGGTGAGCAGGATCGCATCCGCCTTGCCTTTGAGGGCGATGGCCATCGCCCCGATCTCTTTGGCCACGTTGTAGCACATGGCGCGCAACACCAGCATCGCCTGCAAATCGTTGTTGTCGATCCGCCGCAGGATTTCGGGGACCGACGTCGTGCCGAGGTGTGTGAGCAGGCCGCCGCGGCCGTTGATGAGTTTCTGCAACTCTTCGCGGGTGTATTCTCCCGAAAAGCAAAGGTCGATCAGCGGTCCCGGAGGCAGCGTGCCGGCGCGCTCCGGCGAAAACGGCCCTGCGCCGTTGAGGGCGTTGGAGGTGTCGATCACGCGCCCCTGGCGGTGCGCGCTGACGGTGATGCCGCCTCCCATGTGCGAGACGATCAGGTTCAGCTCTTCGTATTTCCGACCCGTTTCGCGGGCGTACCGGCGTGCGATGGCCTTCTGGTTGAGGGCGTGGAAGACCGATTCGCGCGGCAGTTGGGGCAGTCCCGAAATGCGTGCGTAGGGAATCATCTCGTCCACCACGACCGGATCGGCGATATAGGCCTTGACACCGACCTCGGCTGCGATCTCCTGTGCGATCAGTCCGCCCAGATTCGAGGCGTGCTGCCGCCGGGCGTGGAGCAGGTCGTCGTGCAGTGCGTCGTTCACCTCGTAGACCCCGCCCTCGACGGGATGAACCAGCCCGCCGCGGCCGATGACGGCAGAGAGGGTGCTGATGTCAAATCCGCGTTTGCGCAGCGATTCGAGCACGAGGTCTTTCCGCCATTCGAACTGGTCGCCGATCGTCGCGAACGCGGCGATCTCGGCGGCGGAGTGGTCGATCGCCAGCGAAAGGACGGGCTGCGTATCTTCGTAGACGGCGATCTTCGTGGAGGTCGAGCCCGGGTTAATAGCCAGAATGATGTAGCTCATGGTCGGGGTGCGTATTGTCGGTTCGGTCGGGGCTTCCAGTGTGTCAGCGGGCGGCCAGGCAGGCCAGTGCGATGGAGTACATCTTGGTCAGGCGCGAGTCGCCGCGCGAGGTGAGCACGCAGGGAACCTTCGTTCCCATGACCATGGCCGCCAGCTCGGCGCCGCCGAAATGCGTGGCTGCCTTGAAGAAGACGTTGGCCGATTCGATGTTGGGGAAGAGCAGGCAGTCGGGATCGCCCGCGACGGCCGAACCCTTGACTTTCTTGTGCTCGGCGACCTCCTTGTAGAGCGCTACGTCCAGCGACAGCGGTCCGTCGACGATCGCATTGCCCAATTGTCCGCGGTCGCCCATTTTGGCCAGGATGGCCCCTTCGGTCGACGACGGAACGCTCGGCAGCACTTGTTCCGAGGGTGCGATGCAGGCGATTTTCGGCGTGTCGATGCCCAGCAGCCTGGCAGTCTGGATGAGGTATCCGATCAGCTTCTGTTTCTGTTTGAAGTCGGGCGCGGGGATCACCGCGACGTCCGAGATGCAGAGCAGTTTGGGAAGCGACGGCATTTCGAGAATGGCCACGTGGCTCAGCACGCCCTTGGGCGGGAAGAGACCCGCATCCTTGTTCAGGATGCCGCGCATGTATTTGTCGGTCGAGACGAGTCCCTTCATCAGGACGTCGGCGTCGCCCGCCACGACGGCCGCGACGGCCAGCCGCACGCAGTTGACGTCGCTCTTTTCATCCACGATCTTGAAGATCGAACAGTCGATCCCCTCGGCCCCGCAGACCTCTTCGATGACCTGTTTGTCGCCGTAGAGGGTCGGTTCGACCAATCCCTCATTATATGCGTCGTAGACGGCGCTGAGCGTGTGGGAATCCTGGCCGTAGGCGACGGCCAGCCGTTTGCGGCCCTTTTTCTGGGCCTCCTCGACGATTTGCGAGAGTTTTGTAATCATTGCTGTATGAAAGTTCGTATTAAACGTTTCGGACGTTGTTTTCCGCTTCCCGTGTCCGGAACCGCCGCCGGAAGGCTCTGCCGGTCGGTCGGGGAGTGCGAACCCGCTTCGTTGCCCGTCGAATCGAAGTTTTTTCACCGATGCGGGATCATCGGGATCATTTGACCAGATTGTAGGTGTCGGTGGCGATCATCAGCTCCTCGTCGGTAGCGATGACGGCGACTTTGACCCGCGACGCGGGCGTCGAGAGGATTTTGTCCTCTCCCCGCACTTCGTTGGCCGCGGGATCGAACTCCACGCCCATGAATTCGAGGCCTGCGCAGACCGACCGGCGCAGTTCGCGCGAATTCTCGCCCACGCCGCCCGTGAAGACGATGAGGTCGACCCCTCCCATCTCGGCCGCATAGGCCCCCACGAACTTCTTCACACGGTTGTAGTACATATCACGGGCCACGATGGCACGGGGATTCCCTTCGTTGTAGGCTTTGTCGATGTCGCGCATGTCGCTCGACAGATCGGTCATGCCCTGCACGCCCGAACGCTTGTTCATCATCTCGTCCAGTTCGGCATAGCTCATTCCCTCCTTCGCGCCGATGAACGTGATCGCCGATGCGTCGATCGCTCCGCAGCGCGTGCCCATCACCAGCCCGTCGAGCGGCGAGAAGCCCATCGACGTATCGTAGGATTTGCCGTCGAGCACGGCCGTCACGGAGGCGCCGTTGCCGATGTGGCAGGTGACGATTTTCGATTTTTCATAGTCGAGCCCCGCCAGTTCGGCGCCTTTGCGCGCCACGTAGTGGTGGCTCGTGCCGTGGAAACCGTATTTGCGCACGCGGTATTTTTCGTAGTAGGCGTGGGGCAGGGCATAGAGGTAGTTCATGGCGGGAATGGTCTGATGGAACGAGGTGTCGAAGACCGTCACCTGCGGCGTACCGGGCAGCACCTTCTCGATCGAGAGAACGCCTTCCAGATTGGCGGGGTTGTGCAGCGGCGCGATCTCGAACAGCGAGCGGATCTTCCGCTTCACATCTTCGTCGACGATGCAGCTTTGGGGGAAGAATTCGCCGCCGTGCGCCACGCGGTGACCGACGGCTTTGATCTCGTCGAGCGACCCGACGACGCCGTGCGCCGGATCGGTCAGCGCGTCGAGTACCAGGCGGATGCCGGTCGTGTGGTCGGGAATGGCGCGGTGCAGCTCGAAATTCTCTCGTCCGACGGGTTTGTGGGTGAGGACGCCGTCGCTGAGTCCGATGCGTTCGACCAAGCCTTTGGCCAGCAGCGTGCTGCCGGTCTGCTCCATGTCGATCACCTGGTATTTGATAGAGGAACTGCCGCAGTTGAGTACTAAGATAACCATGTCTATTGTTCGTTTAATTACTGATTGTCGGATTTTTGTCAAAAATAGTGAAAGTTTCCGAGAAGCGAATGATTTTTCGTCAAAAAGCGATGCTTCGGACAGCAATTCGTCCGAAACGGAAAGTCGTTGCAGGCAGGACGCTACGGAACGGGGTTGCACGGCGCGGGTACCGCGGTGTTCCGGTCGATGATTTCCGCGCGTCGTTCCCCTTGTCCGGAATGACACTTTCTGTCGTCTTGGGAAGGACGCCTTGGAGGGCGGTGCGAGAATCGTATACAGATTGTCGGGAATATATGCCCCTACCGCCGTTTGTCAGCCCGCGGCCGGCGGAGGATGTGCCTGCGGGCTGCCGCTCTTCGGCCGCGGCCGAAACCGCATATTTTTTAACAGAATCTGGCTGTGAAAGCGTCGGAAACATCCCGACCTTCTCTTCGGGAATTTCCTACAAGAAAATCTTTACCACCTTTTGTCACCAAAAGGCGGCGCCAAAAGTGTCCGCAGGGCACCTCCGTCGGGATCGGACGGCGGTTCTCCCTGAGCGGGCACGCAAGATCTACGCCGTTTGCGCACACCCGATCCGGGCGCTCGAACCGCCGTTCGATCTGTTCCTGCCTCCGGTGCAATGCGGAGGATGTTGTGCGCTTCGTGCAACGATGATTATTCGGTTGCGTCCGTACATGGCAGGCCCTCGGCCCGCCCGATCGCACTGCTTCCGCTACTTTTCGCGGTGCTTGATCTTTTGGTGCTTTTAGATCAAGCCAAAAGCACAAGAAAAACTGAGAAAGGGGAGAACTTCCCGATCGATTCTTCGGGAAGAATCCCGCGTTTTCGACGGTGCATCCGCCGCCCGTTCTCCTTCCCCGATTTTTCGCAAGGCGGAGCGATGGGCGCTTTGCGCAACCATTGTCTGCGTTATTTCTCGTACTTATAACCCACGCCCTTGACGGTGATGATGTGTTCGTCGCCGATCTTCTGCCGCAGTTTACGAATGTGGACGTCGATCGTGCGGTCGCCGACCACTACGTCCTCGCCCCATACGCGGGAGTAGATCTCCTCACGCGAGAAGAGCCGTCCCGGATCGGACATCAGCAGCGTCAGCAGCGCGAACTCCTTGCGCGGCAGGGAGATCTCCTCCCCGTTGCGTTTGACGATGTAACGGGCCGGATCGATCGTGACGCCGCCCGTATCGCGGGGTGCCGCATCGCCGGCGCCGATGCGTTTGAGGATCGCTTTCAAACGGCTGACCAGGATGTGCATCTTGATCGGTTTGCTGATGTAGTCGTCGGCTCCGGCGGCGAATCCCGTGAGCTGGTGCTCGTCTTCGCCCAGCGCCGTGAGGAAGACGATCATCGTGTCTTTCAGTTCGTCGTGCTCGCGCAGGCGGCGGCAGGTTTCGAGCCCGTCCATGCGGGGCATCATCCGGTCGAGCAGGATCAGATGCGGATGCACTTCGAGTGCGCGGGCGACCCCTTCGGCGCCGTCGCGGGCGGTGAACACTTCGTAACCTTCGCGTTGGAGGTTGTAGCGGACGAATTCGAGGATGTCGTCTTCGTCGTCGACCAAAAGAATGCGGTGACTCATAATCGGTAGCTGGTGTGAATGTGCCTCTTCGTTTCCCGCGTCCGGCTCGGCCCTCAGGCGGTCGCTGTCTTCGCTCGACGAAAACGGCCGTTAATTTCCCGCTAAGATAGTTAAAATCCCGAAAAAAATTGTGAAAATCTTCTGAAAATGGTATCTTTGCCAGATGTATATGCGCGAGTATATACCATGGTTAATCAAAACTTAGCGTAAGATGGCTACTAAAATCACCAACCCCTCTGTTCCGGAGGAACAAGTCAGCAATGCTGAAGATGTGCAGAAAACGTCCGCTTCCGAGGCTCCCGCAGCGGAGCTTGTAACCGTCGCCGTACCGGCCGAAGATCCCGCGGGGGAACCCGTGGTGGCCGCCGTCGGGGAGACTGCCGCCGAGCCGCCCGTGGAGGCTGCCGCTCCTACGGAGGAGCCTGTCGGGGCCGCACCGGTGGAAGAGCCGGAGACGGCTGTTCCGGCCGTAGCGTCTGCCGGGGAAGCGGTCGCCGCACCGGCCGAGGGGATCGATTTCGCGGACGAGGAGGCTGCATTGGCCGCGCGGAGCGCGGGGCTCGACGAGGAGGAGCCGGCAGACGGTGAAGCGGTGGACGAAGGTGCGGCCGGAGCGTCGGATGCGCTTTTCGACGGCCGGAGCGAGGAGGAGATGGTCTCCCTGTTCGCCAAGATGCTCGACGAGGAGCCGGTACAGTCGTTGCGCCGGGTGGTGGAAGCCGTCAAGATAGCCTTCTACAAGGCGCACCGCGCCGAGGTCGAGGCGCAGCGCAGGGCTTTTGTCGAAGCCGGCGGCGACGAAGCGGAGTTCGTGCCTGCTGCCGATGCTCAGGAGCTTCGGCTCAAAGACCTGTTCAAGGAGTACCGCCGCCGCCGCGACGAGTTCATCGCGTCGCTCGACGCCGAGAAGGAAGCCAACCTGAAAATCAAGTTGCAGATTATCGAGGAGTTGAAGGAACTGGTCAACTCGGACGAGACGCTCAACCATACGTTCACCAAGTTCCGCGAATTGCAGCAGCGCTGGAAGGAGACGGGGCTGGTTCCCCAGCAGAACGTCAAGGATCTGTGGGAGACCTACAACCTGCATGTCGAGAATTTCTACAACTTCATCAAGATCAACAAGGAGTTGCGCGACCTCGATCTGAAAAAGAACTACGAGCAGAAGCTCGCGCTGTGCGAAGCGGCCGAGGCGCTGGTTCTGGAACCGTCGATCGTGGAGGCATTTCACAAATTGCAGAAACTCCACGACGAGTGGCGTGAGACGGGCCCCGTCGCCAATGAGTTCAAGGAGACGCTTTGGGAGCGTTTCAAGGAGGCTTCGAGCCGTATAAACAAGCAGCATCAGGCCTTCTTCGAGAACATCAAGGCCGAGCAGACGAAAAATCTCGAACTGAAAGCGGGGCTCTGCGAGCAGACCGAAGAGCTTGCCCAGCAGCTCTACACCACGCGCAAGGAGTGGAACCGGGCCAGCGACCGTCTGTTGGAGATCCAGAAGGTGTGGAAGACGATCGGCTTCGCGCCGAAGAAGGACAATACCCGTATCTACGAGCGGTTCCGTACGGCGTGCGACCGGTTTTTCGAGGCCAAGCGCCGCTTCTATGCCGACGTGAAGACCGAAATGGAGCACAACCTTCAATTGAAGAACGAGCTGTGCGAAGCGGCCGAAGCGTTGCAGATGAGCGAGGAGTGGAAGAAGACGACCGATGAACTGATCGCCTTGCAGGCTCGCTGGAAGGAGATCGGCGCCGTGTCGCGCCGTTACTCCGATCAGGTGTGGAAGCGTTTTCGTGCCGCGTGCGACAAGTTCTTCGAGCGCAAGGCGGCGCACTTCTCGGACGTGGACGGCCAGTACGAGCAGAACCTCGTCCGCAAGCAGGCGCTTCTGGACGAAATGGCTGCAGCCGACGTCAAGGAGGGCGGTTTCGAGATGATCAAGGAGTTCCAGCGCCGTTGGAGCGAGATCGGTTTCGTGCCCATCAAGCGTAAGGACGAGATACAGAAGCGCTACAAGGAGTGCGTCGATACGCTCTTCTCGGTGCTGCGCGGTTCGGAGCGCGACCGTTCGATGTCGCGGTTCCGCGAGAAGGTCTCGGCCTTCAAGGCGTCGGGCGACCGCCGGATCCGCACCGAACGCGACCGTCTCTACAATCGGGTGAAGCAGTTGGAGTCCGACATCGCCCTGTTGGAGAACAACATCGGTTTCTTCGCCCATTCGAAAGGCGCCGAGGCGCTGATCGCCGACGTGCGCGAGAAGATCGAGCGCGCCAAGCGCGAAATGGCCGACACGATCGAGAAGGTGAAGCTCATCGACCGCGAAGCGGCCCGGGAGTCGGAGGATCGCGAGGCATAGGCCGCCGTTGCGGCCGGCGGGGCCGACCGTGCCTGCGAGGGTGCGGCCGCGGACGAGTTATTAACGAAAAACTTTTCAGACCATATACGTTCAAAAGAGGATATGAAACTCAAAAAACCGAAGTACATCTTTGTTACCGGCGGCGTGGCTTCTTCGCTGGGCAAAGGCATCATCTCGGCATCGATCGCCCGCCTGTTGCAGGCGCGCGGCTATACGGTGACCATTCAGAAGCTCGACCCTTACATCAACATCGATCCCGGGACGCTCAACCCCTACGAGCACGGCGAGTGCTACGTCACCGAAGACGGTACGGAGACCGATCTCGATCTGGGGCACTACGAGCGCTTTACGTCGATCACCACCTCGAAGGCCAACAACGTCACCACGGGCAAAATCTATAAAAGCGTCATCGAAAAGGAGCGCCGCGGCGATTACCTGGGCAAGACCGTGCAGGTCATTCCCCATATCACCGACGAGATCAAGCGGCGCATTCAACTGTTGGCGCAGCAGAAGGTCTACGACATCATCATCACCGAACTGGGCGGCACGGTGGGCGACATCGAGTCGCTGCCCTTCATCGAGTCGGTGCGCCAGCTGCGCTATGCGCTCGGCTACCGCGATACGGCGCTCGTGCACCTGACGCTGATCCCCTACATGGCCGCTTCGGGCGAATTGAAGACCAAGCCTACCCAGCATTCGGTCAAGGCATTGATGGAAAACGGTCTGCAACCCGACATCCTGGTGCTCCGCACCGAACGGGCGTTGTCGCAGGGGCTTCGCCGCAAGGTGGCGCTCTTCTGCAACGTCGACGCCAACGCCGTGATGGAATCGATCGACGTGCCTACGATCTACGAGGTGCCGTTGCGTATGCACGATCAGCATCTGGACGAGGTGGTGCTCTCGAAACTCGACCTTCCGGCCGACTGCGAACCCGATATGGAGCAGTGGAAGGCTTTCGTGGAGAAGGTCAAGAATCCGCACCACAAGATCGAGATCGCGTTGGTGGGAAAATATACCGAACTGCCCGATGCCTACAAGTCGATCAGCGAAGCCTTCATCCATGCCGGCGCGATGAACGACTGCAAGGTCAAGCTGCGTTACGTCAATTCGGAGAAGATCGACGATGCGAACGTCGACGAGATACTGGGCCGGATGGCCGGCATCCTCGTGGCGCCGGGCTTCGGCAACCGCGGCATCGAGGGGAAGATCGCGGCCGTGAAGTATGCCCGCGAACACGGCGTGCCGTTCATGGGCATCTGTCTGGGTATGCAGTGCGCCGTGATCGAGTTCGCGCGCAACGTATTGAAGATGAAGGATGCCAATTCGACCGAAATGGAGCCTTCGACCAAACATCCGGTCATCGACCTGATGGAGGAGCAGAAGGGTGTGACGGCCAAGGGCGGCACGATGCGTCTGGGCGGTTATCCCTGCCAGTTGCGGCCCGATTCGAAAGCCGCCGCCGCTTACGGTGCGACCGACATCGTCGAGCGGCACCGCCACCGTTACGAGTTCAACAACGATTATCTGGGCGATTTCGAGTCGCACGGCATGATCCCCGCAGGCGTCAATCCCGAAACGGGGCTGGTCGAGGTGGTCGAGCTGACCGGTCATCCGTGGTTCGTCGGCACGCAGTATCATCCCGAGTACAAGAGTACGGTGCAGCGTCCGCATCCCCTGTTCGTGGCCTTCGTGGCTGCGGCGTTGAAATACAGTGGTAACTAATCCCCTCGCGTCGAGAAATTTCGAATGGATAAAAAATCAATCATAGGCATCGTACTTATCGGGATTCTGTTTTTCGGTTTCACGATTTACAGTTCCCGGCAGCAACAGAAATATCAGGAGGAGCTGGCCGCTTATCAGGCGGCCCACCCCGAATTGACGCAGCCCGTCGTCCCCGATTCGTCGGCCGTGGCCGCAGCGCCGGTCGTGGAGTCGCTCGGTGCGGCGACGCCCGATTCGACTCGTCTGGCACGCGAAGTGGCCGTGCTGGGTGATTTCCTCGCCGCGGCCAAGAACGCTGCGCCGCAGGAGATCGTCGTAGAGAACGACGTGATGAAGGTGCGCTTTTCGACCGGAGGAGGCATCGTGCGCTCCGTGACGCTCAAAGACTATACCCGTTACGGCCGTCAGGGCGAACGCAACGAACCGATCGAGATGTTCGTCCCCGAAAGCGCGAAGTTCGATCTGTCGTTTTTCATCAAAAACGGCCTGAACAACGTGAAGGTCAATACGTCGGAATATACCTTCACGGCCGATCCGGTCGTCCGTACCGACACGGCGCAGATCGTCCGTATGCGGCTGCCCGTCGCCGAGGGCGCGGCGTTGGAATACCGCTACGTGGTCTACGACGAGGCGACGCCCTCGCGCGACTATCTGGTCGACTACACGGTGCGTCTGGTCGGGATGGCCCCCTACATGGCCAACCAGAGCAGCATCGGCATCGCGTGGAGCAACACCTCCTACCGGAACGAGCGCGGTTTCAAGAACGAGAACATGTACACGACGGTCGCCTACCGCGTTCCGGGCGAAGGGTCGATCGACGACCTGTCGATGAGCGAGGGGGCCAAGGAGGAGAAGATCTCTTCGTCGGTGGAGTGGATCGCCTTCAAGCAGCAGTTCTTCTCGTCGGTGCTCATCGCCCGCGACGACTTCCTCTACGCCGACGTGGCGTACGATACCGCATCGCCCGATTCGGGGCTTATCAAGGCTTTTTCGGCCACGATGGCCGTACCCTATACGGCCCAGACCGAACAGTACGACTTCTCGTTCTACTTCGGTCCCAACAAGTACGCCGTGTTGAAGAAGATCGACGACGCACAGGGCCAATCGCTGCTGCTCGACCGGCTGATCCCCATGGGCTGGGGCATTATCGGGTGGGTGAGCCGCTGGCTGGTGATCCCCGTCTTCGATTTCCTGCGGCAGTATATTCCGAGCTTCGGCTGGATCATCCTCATCCTGGCGATCCTCATCAAGATCATCGTTTCGCCGCTGACTTACAAGAGCTATATCTCGCAGGCCAAGATGCGCATCATCAAACCCGAGATCGACGCCCTGAATGCCAAGTATCCCAAGCAGGACGACGCGATGAAGAAGCAGCAGGAGATGATGGCCCTCTACAAGAAGGCGGGCATCAATCCGCTGGGAGGGTGCATCCCGATGCTGATCCAGCTCCCGATCCTGATCGCCATGTTCCGTTTCTTCCCCTCGTCGATCGAGTTGCGGGGGCAGTCGCTCTGGTGGGCGCACGACCTGTCGTCGTACGACAGCATCCTGAATCTGCCCTTCTCGATCCCCTTCTACGGCGACCACGTGAGTCTGTTCGCGCTGCTCATGGCGCTCTCGACCTTCGGGTTCTCCTATATGAGCTATCAGCAGACGGCCTCCGCACAGCCGCAGATGGCGGGCATGAAGTTCATGATGGTCTACATGATGCCGATCTTCATGCTCTGCTGGTTCAACGACTATTCGAGCGGTCTGTGCTACTACTACCTGCTGTTCAACCTGCTGACCATCGCCCAGACCTTCCTGATCCGCCGCATGGTGGACGACGGGAAGATTCACGCCGTCATGGAGGCCAACGCCAACAAGGCGAAGAACAAGAAGAAGTCGAAGTTCCAGTTGCGCTACGAAGAGCTGATGCGCCAGCAGGAGGCGCAGAGCCGTTCCGGAAAGAAAGGCACGAAGCGCAAGTAGGCGGAACGCTTCCCGTTCGGGGGACCGCAAACGAAAAAGGATACGACGTGCGTCGTATCCTTTTTCGTTTGCAGGAAGCTGCGTTCTATTTTTTCAGGTCGTTTCGTGTCGGATTTCCGGGTGCGATCTTGACCAGCACCACCCCGTGGGGCGGGACTTGTGTCTCGAAGCCCTTGTCGGTGGTCGTGAGGTCTTTCTGTCTCCACAGGTCGCGCACGACCTGCGTACCCCTGATGCCGAGTTGTTTGAGCGTGAAACCGATCTTCGCGGGTTCGAGGGTTTTGTTGAACAACCCTACGGCCATCGCACCGTCTTCGAGGTGCTTGACGTAAATCACCCGTCCCTCCTTTTCCCAGATCGCCGCGGCGTGCACGCCCAGCGGATCCTGGTTGACGGCGATCACCTCGTCGTTGGTAAGCAGCGATTTCGTGAAAGGATCGAGCCGTGCCAGATCGCAGCCGATGAGCAGCGGCGAAGCGAGCATGGCCCAGAGCGACATGTGCGTATACTGTTCGTCGGCCGTGAGCTTCGTATAGTGGAGCTTGGGGCCCCATCCGACGAGTCCCACGACGAGCATGTCGGCGTCGGGCCAGTGTCCGGGGCCGCAGAAGGGCGCCCAGCGCTGCTGTTCGAAGCCGATGGATGAGATGCTTTTCCACGTGTCGCGAATATCGCCCGTGGTGCGCCAGCAGTCGGTATACTCCACCCATAGCGGAGCGTCGGCATAGGGTGCCGAGTTGGAGATGCTGTATACGATGTCGCGATCCGTTGCGCGAAGCGCGTCGTGCATCTCCTTTACGTGGTAGAGATCGTTGGGATTCCAATCGTATTTGAGGTAGTCGATCTGCCAGTCGGCCCACTGGCGTGCGTCGGCCTCGACGAAGGAGTAGGCGCCGTGGCGGTACATCTCCTTGCGGTCCTGCCAGTAGTTGCCGCCGGGTTTCTCGTAGCGGAAATTCTCGTTGTGGTTGCCATCCTTGATCCACTGGTTCTCGCCGTCGGGGTTGTCGGAGTACGATCCGATGTGCGCGGCGTAGGTTCCGATCCAGGGCGAGGAGTAGATGCCGAGTTTAAGTCCCATGGCGTGTACCTGCTCCGAGAGCTCCTTCATGTCGGGGAACTTGTCGTTGGTCTGGATGGCGTTGTAGCGGCCGCCGCGCCGGCCCTGCCAGCCGTCGTCGATGTTGATGTACGTCCAGCCGTGGTTCACGAGCCCCGACTCGACCATCGCACGAGCCGAGGAGAGGACTTGCTCCTGCGTGACGTCGCGCGCCCAGCAGTTCCACGAGTTCCAGCCCATGGGCGGCGTGAGGGCGATCCGCTCGCCGATGACGATGCGAAGTTCGCGGGTGGCTTCCCCGAGTGCGTTGCGTGCGGTGAGTTTGACGAGGTAGGTGCCCGGCTTCTTGACGCGGCCCGTGATGAAGCCGGTCGAGGGATCGAGGGAGAGGCCTTTGGGCAGACCTTCGGCGGCGAATGTCATGGGTCTGTCTCCGGATGCCGGTATGGCGAAGAGAAACTCCGAGCCGGGACGGGCCCCGAAGACCTTCGCCCCGTTGATGCGGGGAGTAGGCGGCGCGGGCGGGGTGAGAATGTACTGCGAAAGATCCGGCACCAGGGCGTCGGGGGCCGACTGGCTCCATGCGGGTGTCCACAGAAGCGCGGCCGCGAAGAAAAATGCGAGTAGTCGTTGCATGATTCGATTTGATTTAAGTTAGACATCTATATATTAATGTACCGATCAAAACATAGGATGTCTTCATACAAATATAGGATTTTTTCTTTGAAAATTCGAATACAAGTCCTTAAAAGTCAGTCGTAACGGTCGGATTCTTTCATTTTCTTTGAAAATCTTTCCGAAAATCGTGCGAAATCCGACTTCGTGCGGTTTGAGTTAAGGAAGTTCGTATTGGAAAATATTGGCGCGGCGTCGGTTGCCGTCCTTTTTCGATTGCGAGGCGAATCCCAGAAAGAGTTTCCCGTGCCGGATTTTCACCCCTTCGGACTCGATGTATCCGCTTTCGGTGATGCCCGCTTCGGTCAGCGCTTTCAGATCGGAGACGGCCCGAACTTTCGTGCGGGACTGTACGATGCGGCCTTCGAAATCGTAGACTGTCATGTAGGCTTCTCCCGTCGTACCGTCGTTGTTTCCGCTCGTTCCCTCCATGAGATACATGCGGCCGTCGTGTATCTCGTATCCCTGCCATGCGATGGCGGGCGTCGGAATGCTGAATCGCGCGAGAGGTTGCAGCCGCGAGAGATTGCGGACGCGCACCTCGGGCGTGACGTCTTTTCGGAGCGGATAGCTCTCCGTTTCGCCGCCGTAGGAGAGCGGTTGCAGCGTGACGGTCTCTTCGGGAAGGGCTTTCGCTTCGCTGAGCGAATAGACCACCCAGCAGTAACGGCCCGGAGTGTCGACACGGGTGTAGAGGATGGCCAGCTGGTCGTTCGCCGCGTCGACGGCGGGATTCATGTTGAGGCAGCCGGCTTCGATGAAATAATTTTCGTCGGAGTTCCACGGGTAGTGGGTCGAGCCGGGGTTGTAGCGGATGCGCGAGACGACCTGTTCGTGCCAGTAGTTGCCGTCGTCCACCCGATTGGCGTAATTGCCTACCCAGACGAAACGCTCGTCGCCCGCCTCTTCGACGGCCATGTTCGAGGAGTGGCCGTGGAAACAGAGGGTCATGTACTCCGTAGCCTGTCGGTCGGGCATACTGCGCGAAACCAGAATTTTGTATCGATCGGTCACCTGCGTGTAGAAAATTTCGCCGCGGGAGTCGACGTCGAAGCCCTGCATGACCGTATTGGCCGGCAACTGGACGAACCGGCTGAAAATGATTCCGTCGCTCAGCGGCGCATCGATCCACGTCGTGTTCGAGGAGCGGACCGTGATGCCGATCGCGCATCGGGCGTCGCCGGAGGCCGTTTCGGCCGTTTCGGCCGTTACGGTCGCCGTACCGACGTTGCGGCCCGTGACGATGCCCCGTGCATTGACCGAAACCGTCTGCGGCGAAGAAGAGCGGAATGTCACGCCCAGCGGGTTACCGTCCATGTCGTATGCGGTGTCGTTCGCATCGCCGTCGTGGCGGATGCGCAGCGTCGGGCGGTAGGTTTCGCCCACTTCGAGTGTTTTCGATGTGGTTTCGAACGAGAGGGCCGGCGGGGTGTCGGACGTTTTGTTTCCGTTCGAACAGTTCGTAGCGGCGAGGCAGAAGCCTGCTGCGGCGAAGATCAGGGAGCAGGTCATGACGAATGATTTCAACCGGCTACCGGCCCTGCCGTTTGCAGGCAGGACCGGTAGCCGGTAGTTGCTGGGATTCATGGGAGGGATCATTCGCCGGCGTCGATCAGTACGGGTTCGAATTCGCATACCGACACCAGTTTCCTGCCCGGACGGCCGGATTCGGTCATTTTCAGCCGCAGGTAGCGTCCCGCCCCGAACCATTGTTCGCTGCGGAAATCGCCGACGACCGTCTTGCTGCCCTCGAAGTCGAAGGATTGCAGGGGCGTCCAGGTTTTGCCGTCGTCGGACATTTCGATCCAGCCTGCTTTGAGGTCGGTGACGTAGCTGTCGTTGCGGCGCGTGAGTTTCATGCCGGCGTAGTAGCAGGTCTTGCCCAGATCCCAGTCGATCGTCACGGGGAGCGTTTCGATGTCGCCTTGGCCGATATCGTTGTAGCGGTTCTCGAATTTGGTCGATACGTCGCCGTCGATCGTCAGTTCGGGGCCGCGGCCGGTGTACCACGAGCTGCATGCCACGAGGATCCATTTGCTGCGGTCGGTGAAGAGGGGATTGAGCGCGATGTGGTAGAGCACGGTGTTGTCCGCTCCGATCTTGAATTCGGAGTTGCTTTTCAACTGCACGGCCAGTGTGTAGAAGCGGTCGGGCGTCAGCTTCGACTTGTCGATCTCGAAATGCGACACGGCCTCGCGCTTGCCCACTTCGAGCTGCGCCGGCGTGAAGGTGACGGCGTCGGTCGGGATCGGCAGGTAGTTCGTACCGTGCTCGGCGTTGTAGGCGTCGAGTACTTCGTCGCCGTAGACGTATTCGGTCGTGGTCTCCCACTTGTTGTCGAATTCGACGTAGGCGGTGAAGTCGAGCGTCTGGGAAGAGCCCAGATCGCACTCCACCACGCCGGCGTTTCGAACCAGCACCTGGGTCTCCGCCATCTCGGGATTGATCAGGATGCTGCCGAGCTCCTCGTTCACCTTCGAAGAGGAGGAGGTCAGGCGCAGCGGGATGACGTAGGACGTCAGATCGCCGAGCTGCTTGATCGCCGAGCAGTCGAGCTGCACGGTGAACGTCGTCGAGGGGTGGTCGGCATCGACCGATCCCGTACTGTTCACCAGCCGGTAGCAGGCGGGATCGAGCGCCGTATAGGCAGTGCCGTTGGCCTCGTTGTAGGCCGTGAGGACGTCGTCCGAAAGTTCGATCCCGAGCTCGGAGGGCGTGACGGTGTATCCGCTGCTGAAAGCGCGGAAGGAGTAGTCGGTGGTCTCTTCGATATCGTAGAAGAGGGCTTTTTGCAGGTCGCTTTCGAGCAGATAGACGACCGAGTCCAGCAGGTTGTCGTTGCGGTGATCCGCTTCGCAGCCGCCGAGCAGCAACGCTCCGGCGACAGGTATGATGAACTGTTTGAGTTTCATGATTGTCTGAATTGAATTAGGGTTACCAACCGTAGTTCTGCGTGCAATCCGTACGGTCCATCTCCTCCTGCGAAATGGGGAAGAGGTAGCCGCGCGGCGAGAATTTTCGATGTCCGTTGGCGCTCAATCCGCTGTCGCGGGTGCTGAGCGTGCGTTTCCAGAAAGCGCTGTTGGCGTTGTGGTTCGTCGCGTCGATGTTCATGCCGTAGACGTCGCCGTGCTCCGTTTCGGCGATCATCCATGTGCGGATGTCGAAATAGCGGTGATTTTCGTAGCAGAGTTCGACCATGCGTTCGCGGCGGATCAGTTCGCGCATCTGCGTTTGGTTGCCCACCGCTTCGGGGTAGACTTTCTCGATGTCGGGGACACCCGCGCGCTTGCGCACCATGTTGAGATAGGTGAGGATGTCCGGATTGCCGGGATCGTATTCGTTGAGTGCTTCGACGTAGTTGAGCAGAATCTCGGCGTAACGGATGATCGGCCAGTCGATGAAGTCCCACACGTCCGTACTGGTCGAGTCGCCGGCGGTCGAAGTGTCTTTGGTGTGATCGATGAACTTGCCGGCCAGGTAGCCTGTGGCGGGATAGTTCTGCTGGGTGGCTGCATAGCCTGAATTACCGCCGGTGTAGAGTTGGACGACGCCCTTGTTCACGTTACCGCTGTGCCATACGCAGCCGCTCCACAGCACGTTGATGTAGAAGCGCGGTTCGCGGTTCTGGTACATCATGAAGGTGTTGGCCAGCTGGTCGCCGAAGATCGGATGCGTGAAGGTCGAGAATCCCGTCTCGCTGTATCCCGATTCGGGATCGATGATCGGCTGCGTCTGGTCGCCGTTCGTATATCCCGTGATGGGATAGCGGCCGTTGGCCATGGCGAAGGCGTCGACCAGCTTCTGCGTGGGGCCGAACGATCCGTAGGCGCGCGACCGGGCCATGCGGGGCGTGGCGGCGACACCCCAGTTGTAGGCGCTAACGATGCGGGAGAAGATCATCTCCGTCACGGTGTTGACCGGTCCGACCGTCGTGTACAGATCGTGCAGACTGCCGTAGGGATCGGTGCCGTCGGCCCCGACGAGACCGTAGATGTTCATATCGATCACGTCTTTGGCGGCCTTTGCGGCCGTCTCCCATTTCTTCTCGTCGTAGACCGTGGGGAAGAGCGGGTTGCCGTACTTGTCGATCACGCCCTTGTAGAGGTCGTTGCCGTTGAAGAGTTTGCGGGCCGAATAGAGATAGACGCGGGAGCGGATGGCGAGGGCCGCCCCTTTGGTGGCGCGGCCGTATTCGGCCGACGTCCACTCCTGCGGGAGGCCTTTGGAGGCTTCGTAGAGTTCCGTGGTCACGTAGTCGACGCACTTCTCCCACGAGTCGCGTTCGCGTTCGTTCAGGTCCTCCTGCTCGTAATCCGTGGGTTCGTCGCCCAGAATGAACACGGGGCCGAAGGTGGACATCAGCAGCGAATAGTAGTAGGCGCGCAGGAAGCGGGCTTCGTTGTACATGTATCCCTTGTCGGGGTCGCCTATTTCGGGGCATTCGTAGACGTGCTGCATGAAATAGCTGGCTTCGCGGATACCCTTGTAGATGTTGTTGTAGGTGTAGCTGCGTTGGAGATTGATGGAGGGATCCCACGTGTCGTAGTTGATCTGCGTGTACGAACGGCCGGTGTAGGCGATCGACGATTCATCGGCGCAGGGCGCCCACGGCAGCGTCTGTCCCGAAGGGTCGCTGTAATTGGGTTGGTAAGCGTAGACGTTGGTCAGGTATTGTTCCGTCGTCGAGGCTTTCAGGAAGATCTGGTCCGGCGTCAACTGTTCGTCGGGCTGGCGGTCGAGATAGTCGTCGCAGGCTACGAACGCGGTGCCGGACAATAACAGCAATCCGAATGTTTTCAATATGTTTTTCATAGTCGTTGTCGTTGGTTTAGAAGCCGATCGTAAGACCGATGTTGATGATGCGGTTGTTGGGATAGTTCGTGGCGCCGGTCTGCAAGTCGGGGTCCCACAGTTTGAAGGGACTGAACGTGAACAGGTTCACGCCGGAGAGATAGACGCGCATGTTCTGCATGGCCATCTTCTGGGAGATGCGCTTGGGCAGCGTATAGCCGATTTCGAGGTTTTTCAGGCGCATGTAGCGGCCGTTGGCCATCCAGAAGGTCGAGGTCTGATTGTTGTTGTTATTCGTACCGATATACAGACGCGGATATTTGGCGTCGAGCCGTTCGGGCGTCCAGTAGTTATCGTAGACATCGGAGAAGAGGTTGGCCTCGCGGCTGTTGCGGGCGTTGAAGCCGAGCGTCTGATCGGTAAGCGTCGAGAAGCTTACGTGGCCGACGCCCTGGAAGAAAGCCGAGAAATCGAACGCCTTCCATTGCAGCGAGAAGCCGAATCCGTAGACGATTTCCGGGATCGACGTGTAGCCGATCGGTTTGACGTCGTAGGAGTCGACCACGCCGTCGCCGTTGAGGTCGAGGTACTTGATGTCGCCCGGTTCGACGTCGCCGAACGACTGCTTCGGCCATGCGTCGATGTCGGCCTGATCGCGGAACAGGCCGGCCGCTACGAGGCCGAACGTCTGGTAGCGTGCCTGCCCCGTGCGGTTCATGTAGAGGTATTTGTAGTCGGGTTGATCCTGATCGACGATCATGTTGCGGGCGTAGGTGAAGTTACCGCGCACGGTCAGATGCAGGTCTTGGCCGATCGTCTGGTGGTATTCCAGCGAAGCGTCGACGCCGCTGTTGCGCATCTTGCCGATGTTCACCCACGGCTGGGTGCTCAGACCGACGTAGACGGGGATCGACTGCCGTTGGAGGAAGATGCCCTCGCGTTTCTCTTTGAAATAGTCGGCCGAGATTTTCAGCTTGCTGAACAGCGACAGGTCGACGCCCACGTTGAGTTTGTGCGCCTCTTCCCAGCCCACGTTGGGGTTGGGCCAGTCGCCCATTTGGATCGAAGAGGAGCTGTGCGGTCTGGTTCCGAAATAGTAGCTGCTGCCGGAGTTGACCGTGCCGTTGTAGATGAAGCGGCGCACGTTGTCGCCCGTGCCGATCTTGTCGTTGCCCACGATACCGTAGGAGGCCTTGATTTTGAGCAGGTCGATCACGCCCCGCACCGGTTCGAAGAACTTCTCGTTGGAGATCACGTAGCCGGCCGCTACCGACGGAAAGAATCCGAACCGTTTGCCCGGCGAGAAGTTTTCCGAGCCGTTGTAACCGAAGTTGCCTTCGATGAAATAGCGGTTGTCGTAGCTGTACGTGATACGTCCGGCGATACCCTGGTGCCGGTAGGGAAGGGCCAGTTCGGGCTCCGACTTGTCGATACCTACGTCGTTGCGCTGCGACTGCTGGTAGAGGAAAAGCGCCGAGAGGTCGTGCTTGCCGAAGGAGCGCGCCCAGTTGACCGACGCTTCGAGGTAGACCGAACGGTAGCCGCTGTGCGATTCGGCGTAGGTCAGGTTGTCGGTGCCGACGACCGTCTGCTGCAAGATCAGGTCGCCGAACTCGTCTCGGCCGCTGGCCATGTACTGCGGGGGTGTCTTGGTGCGTGCCAGATGGTTGTAGTTCTTGGCGTCGAACGAGCCTTTGACGGTGACGGTGAGTCCTTTGGTTACCCAGTCGCCGAGGTCCTGCGTGAGCGAGAAGAGCGACTGCGCCGTGTTGTAGAACTTCTCGCGGTAACCGGTCTGCGTCAGCAGCACGTAGGGGTTCTCGCCGTTGTTGGCGCCGGGGCCGGGCAGCAGGCCGTTGGAGTAGACGGCCGGAAAGACGTTGGGAGCCGATTTGACCGCATAGTCCCAAATCGTCGACGACGCCGTTCCCGGTTCGTTCTTGCGCTCGAAGGTGGTGGCCAGGTTGACGTTGAGCTTGGTATATTTGTGGAGCTGCACCTCGACGTTGGAGCGGAAGTTGAACTTGCGGTAGAAGACCGACGTGTTGTACTCCTTCATGTTGTCGCGGGCGAACAGACCGTCTTCGTTGTAGAAACCGCCCGAAATGTAGTATTTGGCCGTGCTGCCGCCGCCCGTCACGTTGACGTTGACGCGCTCGTTGAACGAGAGATCCTTGTAGAGGTAGTCCACCCAGTCTACGTTGGGGTAGAGGTCGGGATCGGAGCCGTCGCGGTATTTCTGGATGACTTCGGGCGTGTAGACCTCGCTGCCCGCGGCGGCGTTCCACAGTTCGGCGAACTGCACGGCGTCGAGCATGTCGGGGACTTTGGTAGGCTGCACCATGCCGGCTTCGAAGCGGATGTTGATCTGGGGTTTGCCGACGATACCCTCGCGCGTGGTGATGAGGATCACGCCGTTGGCGCCGCGCACGCCGTAGATGGCCGTCGCGGCGGCGTCTTTGAGGATCGAGAAGTCCTTGATGTCCTCGATGTCGACCAGATCCAGATCACGTTCGATGCCGTCGACGAGCACCAGCGGCGTCGTGCTGCTGCCGAAGGTCGAGATGCCGCGGATCCAGAAGGTCGAGCTGGCGCCCGGTTCGCCCGAACGCTGCACCGAGATCACGCCGGCCAGCTGGCCGGCCAGGTTGTTGGAGATTTTGGCCGTCGGCATCCGGATGTCGTTGACCGAGACCGAGGCGATCGACCCCACGACGCTGGCCTTCTTCTGCGTGCCGTATCCCACGACGACCACTTCGTCGAGTTCGTTGCCGGCCGAGAGTTCGATCACCTTGGGAAGGTTGGTGACGGGGAACTCCTGTGTCTGATAGCCGATGTAGGAGACGGCGATGTAGCCGTAGTGTCCCGTGAAGGTGTAGTCGAAAGCTCCGTCGACGTTGGTGTTCGTTCCCAGCGCCGAATCTTTGACCCAGACCGTCGCGCCGATGATCGGCTCCTTGGTCTCGGCATCGATCACGCGGCCCGCGATGTGACGCGTCTGCGACGCCTGCTGCGCAGCCTCGGCGCGCGGCTGCTCCTGCGTAAGGATGATCGTGTTGTAGCGGATCACGTAGCTGATACCCGTGCCGCGGAGTGCATCGGCGAGCAGCTCCTCGACGTTGTGTTTCGACGGATCGGCCTTGATCGTGATGTTGTCGGCCAGATTACCTTGGTAGGAGACCTTGTAAGAGGTCTGCGCTTCGATCTGTCGGATCAGTTCTTTCAGGTTGGTCACGTTCCCGATGCGGATCGTGTTTTGTTGCGCCGTCTGTGCGGCGTGGGATAATTCCCCCCCCCACGGGATTTGGAATGTCAGGCAGAGAAGCAGCAATGCCCGGACATGCCATGAACCGCGAAAATTCTGTTTCATAGACGAATGGTTTAGGTTAAGTTAGTTAAGATCGTGACGCATGCCGTGTGCCGGCGGCCGCGTCTTTTCTATCTCGGACAGTTATTCATAAAATGGTGATTTTGTCGCCGTTCCGGGTGAAGCGTGTATCGGTCGAGAGCGTCACGATTTCGAGGACATGGCGCAGCGGCATGTTGTAGTCGAGCGTGCCGGTGAAGAGGATCTCTCCGAGCGCTTCGCGGCCGAAAGCGATGTCGCAGCCGTAGTGGGTGCCGATGCTTTCGACGACCTTCGACAGCCGGACGTACTGGAACGAACGCAGTTGCGCATCGAGTTCCGCATCGACGTTGACTTCGCGCAGCATCAGTTTGCGGTTGGCCGGATTGTACGAGATCTTTTGTCCGGGGCTCAGCGTCACCGTGCGGTCGCCCGCGTGGAAGTCGACGACGCCTTCGATGAGCGTCGTCTCGATGTCCGAACAGTCGTCGTAGGCTTTCATGTTGAATTTCGTGCCCCGCACGACGGTGCGGGTCTCCTTTCCGGCGTCAACGGTAAACGGTGCGTCGGCCATTTTGCGGATGTCGAAGAAAGCTTCCCCCGTCAGATGCACCGTGCGGCCCTCGCTGCCGAAATCGGATGCGTAGCGCAGCTGCGAGTGGGGCATCAGTCGTACGTTCGAACCGTCGGAGAGACGGATCGAGCAGGCCCGCTCTTCGGTCGTGACCGTACAGGTGCGGTCGTCCGCAGACCGGTAGGGAAACAGCAGCGAACCTGCGGTGAGGAGTCCGACGGCGAAGACGGCCGCATAGCGGACGACGGTGCGCAGCCGTTTCGTCGGTGCGGGGCGCCTGTGCGCCTCGATGCGCCGACGCAGCGTCTGCCAGGAGAGATTGGGATCGACCGCGGCTGCGGCCGACAGGCGTTCGCCCGTGAAGAAAACGAGGTAGAGCCGTTCCAGCCTGCGGCGGTTCTCGTCGGAGGCGTCGTACCATCGTTCGACCTCGGCCGAGGTCGTGGCGTCGAGTTTTCCTCCCAGAAATTCGATCAACAGCGTATCGTCGATTTCGATCATGGATGTCGGGGTTTTGATAATAATACGTCCCGACATGAAAAGTTACTAAGGGGAAAAGGCAGTTTTCTTTCGTCGAAACCGGAAAACCGGTTGCGGTACGGTCAGACCAGATCGTTGCGTCCGGAGAGCGAGAGCAGCCAGAGCAGCAGCGGCAGGTAATCTTTGAGGGCTACGCCGAGTGTGCGCAGCGCCTGCGAGATATGGTAGTTGACCGTTTGCGGGGAGACGCCGAGTTCGGCGGCGATCTGCTGGTGCGTCATCCCCATCCGGCGGCTCATCTCGAAGATGCGGCGCGTCTGTTCGGGCAGACGGGCGAGCGCTTCGTCGTACAGACGCGACAACTCGGAACCGAGATAGAAGTCGGGGGATTCGAAACGTTCGGCGAAGCGCTCGCTCAACTGCTGGTGGACGCGCTGCCGGACCTGCCGATGGGCGATGCGGTCGAACGCCTTGTTGCGGACGATCATAAAGAGCAACCCTTTGAGCGACAGCTCTTCGAGCAGTTTGTCGCGGTTTTCCCAGATGTAGAGCATCGCGTCCTGCACGATGTCTTCGGCCGTCGAGACCGGCACCCAACGCGACGCGAAACTGCACAGGCCGCGGTAATAGAATTTGTAGCAGGCTTCGAAGCAGGCCATGTCGCCGCGGTGGAGCCGGCGGATGACTGCGCGGTTGTCGTCGAGATCGTATTTGGACTGAAAAATCATCGTTGCTCGTTGTCCGTTCGAAACCCAAAGATACGCTTTTTTCCGAAAAATCGTCGGGAGAGGTGAAAGAAATGGCCTTCCGGCCGATCTCGTCTCCCCGTTTCATTCGGGTGTCGCGGAGCTTTCCGGAGGATGCGAGGGGGCGGCCCGTCCGGCTGATTCCCGAAATTTTCATCGGTTTTTTCCGGTCTCGTACCGTGGTTTGTCGGCCCTCCTGCCGGGCTGCCGGATTGCGACTTGTCCGCAGCTCGTTTTTGTTTCGGCAAAAGCCAATATATTTGCATTGCGCTCGGCTTATTCGTATCTTTGACTTCGTCTTAGATACTCCGTCTCGGCATAATCAAGCTGACGCTTGCTTCTGCACTCGACTTTTCGTATCTTTGACTTCGTCTTAGATACTCCGTCTCGGCATAATCAAGCTGGCGCTTGCTTCTGCGCTCGACTTTTCGTATCTTTGGCTTCGCCGAAGATACTCGCGTTCGGCAATGTTCAAATAAATTTGACATTGCTCTCACTTATTCGTATCTTTGTCCCCTATCGATTTCAAGCCGGAAATTTTATGGTATTGGCAGAACAGATCAAGGAGGCGGCGAGCCGTCGGGATACGTTGGAGAAGTGTCTCGACATCGAACGCAAGCGCATGGATTTGCAGAACGAGGAGGAGAAGACGCAGGAACCCGACTTCTGGGACGATGCGGCGCGTGCGCAGGAGCAGTTGCGCCGGGTGGCGTCGATCAAGAGCTGGATCACCGATTACGACACGATCCGCAAGGAGGTCGAGGATCTGGAACTGATGCCCGATTTCCTGAAAGAGGGGGTGATCTCCGAGGAGGAGATGGATGCGCACTATGCGCAGACAATCGCCCACATCGAAGCGCTCGAACTGCGCAACATGCTGCGCCGCGACGAGGACAAGATGGGCGCTATTCTGGACATCAACGCCGGAGCCGGCGGTACCGAGGCGCTCGACTGGGCGTCGATGCTGCTGCGCATGTACACCCGCTGGTGCGAGGCCCACGGCTACAAGGTCAAGACGCTCGACTACCAGGCGGGCGACGAGGTGGGCGTCAAGTCCTGCACGCTCGAAATCGAGGGCGACTACGCCTACGGCTATCTCAAAAGCGAAAACGGCGTGCACCGCATGGTGCGTCTGTCGCCTTTCAACGCCAACAACAAGCGCCAGACGACCTTCGCGTCGGTCTTCGTGTCGCCCGCTGTGGACGATTCGATCGAGGTGGTCATCAACCCTTCGGACATCGAGTGGGACACGTTCCGCTCGTCGGGCGCCGGCGGTCAGAACGTCAACAAGGTCGAGACGGCCGTGCGGCTGCGCTATCACGGCAAGGATCCCGATACGGGCGAACCGGTCGAGTTCCTGATCGAGAACATGGAGACGCGCTCGCAGCTGATGAACCGCGAGAATGCGATGCGCATTCTGCGAAGCAAGCTCTACCAGCGCGAACTGGACAAGCGCATGGCCACGCAGCAGGCGCTCGAAGCGGGCAAGAAACGCATCGAGTGGGGGTCGCAGATCCGCTCCTACGTCTTCGACGACCGCCGTGTGAAGGATCACCGCACGGGTTGCCAGACGTCGGACGTCGACGCGGTGATGGACGGCGAGATCGACGCCTTCATCAAGGCCTACCTCATGCAGTTCGGCGCCGAGGCGTGAGTGGAAATAATAAAGGTATTTCGATAAATAAATTGCAGTATCCGTTATGAAAGACTTGACAAAACTCACGGATCGTATTTTCTACGTCGGGGTGAACGACCGCACGAAGCATCTTTTCGAGGGGCTGTGGCCGCTGCCGCTCGGCGTGTCGTACAACGCCTATCTGGTCTGCGGCGAGCGGACGGCGCTCGTCGATACGGTCGACGCCTGCTTCACGGGCCGTCTGCTGGCCAACGTCCGCGAACGGCTGGGCGACAGACCGTTGGATTATCTGGTGATAAACCACATGGAGCCCGACCACTCGGCTTCGATCGCCGCCGTGCGGCAGGCCTATCCCGCCGTGCGGATCGTCGGCAACGCCAAGACGTTGCAGATGATCGAGGGCTACTACGGCATCGCGTGCGGTACGGTCGAGGTCAAGGAGGGCGACGTGCTCGACCTGGGCGGGCTGACGCTGGCGTTCTGCATGATTCCGATGGTGCACTGGCCCGAGACGATGGCCACGTGGTGCGCCGAGGAGCGTACGATCTTCTCGGGCGATGCGTTCGGCACGTTCGGCGCACTGAACGGCGACGTGACGGACGAGCAGCTCGACGTCGAACCCTTCTGGGAGGAGATGCGCCGTTACTACGCCTGCATCGTGGGCAAATACGGCCAGCCCGTGCAGCGCGCCCTGGCGAAGGTCGCCCCGCTCGACATCGCCATGATCTGCTCGACGCACGGCCCCGTCTGGCGCCGAGAGATCGCCCGCGTGGTGGAGCTCTACGACAAGGTGAGCCGTTACGAGGGCGAGCCGGGGGCGGTCATCGCCTACGGTTCGATGTACGGCAATACGGAGCAGATGGCCGAGACCGTCGCCCGCGGCCTGGCCGCCGCAGGCGTGCGGCCGATCGTCGTCTACAATCTTTCGACGGCCGACGTGTCGCAGGTGTTGCGCGACATCTTCCGTTACGATACGCTCGTCGTCGGTTCGCCGACCTACAACGGCCAGCTCTACCCGCCGGTCGATGCGCTGCTGCGCAAGATCGCCGAGCGCTGCATTCCGCACCGCCGTTTCGCCTGCTTCGGCTCCTTTACGTGGGCCGGTGCCGCCGTACGTCGTATGACGGAGTTCGCCGAGGGGATGAAATGGCCGGTCGTCGGCGCGCCCGTCGAGTTGAAGCAGGGGTATTCGACGGCTGTCGAACCTGCCTGCCGCACGCTGGTCGATGCGCTGGTCGAAGATATGAAACGATAAAACGAAGGCGATGCGCAAACTCTTGCTTTTTTCGCTGCTGTGCATGCTGCTGCCGGTCGCTGCGGCGGCCGCGCCGGAGGGGGCGTGCGACGGGGTGACGGTCGGGGCGGCCGATACGGCGGCCTACTTCCCGCTGCTGCGCGGGCGCCGCGTGGCCGTGCTTGCCAACCAGACTTCGCGCGTGGGCGACGAGCATCTGGTCGACCTGCTGCATCGCAGCGGCGTGCGCCTGACGGCGATCTTCTCGCCCGAACACGGATTCCGCGGGACGGCCGATGCGGGCGAGCACGTCGCCAGTTCGGTCGACGAGCGCACGGGGGTGCCGATCCGTTCGCTCTACGACGGCCGCACGCGCCGACCGTCGGACGAGGCGATGCGCTCGTTCGACGTGCTGCTGGTCGACATGCAGGACGTGGGTCTGCGTTTCTACACCTACTATATTTCGATGCTGCGCATGATGGATGCCTGCGCCGATTTCGGCCGCGCGGTAGTGGTGCTGGACCGTCCCAATCCCAACGGATCGTACATCGACGGCCCCGTGCTCGACATGAAATACAAGTCGGGCGTCGGCGCGCTGCCGATTCCCGTCGTACACGGACTGACGATGGGCGAGATCGCCCGCATGGCCGTGGGCGAGGGGTGGGCGAAGCCGTGCGACCTGACAGTCGTACCGTGCCGCCGCTATACCCATGCCACGCGCTACGAGCTGCCCGTGGCGCCGTCGCCCAACCTGCCGACGCAGCGGTCGATTTACCTCTATCCGTCGATCTGCCTCTTCGAAGGGACGGTGGTGAGTCTGGGGCGCGGCACCGACCGTCCGTTCGAGTGTTACGGCCATCCCGACATGCCGGCCGACCGCTACGGCTTCGTCTTCACGCCGCGGCCGACAGCCGGCGCGAAACATCCTCCTCTGGAAGGACGCCTATGTCGCGGTGTCGACCTGAGCGAGAAGCCCTGCGAGGAGATTCTCGCCGAGGGGCTGACGCTCGACTACGTGATCGACGCCTATCGTGCGCTGGGGTTGGGCGAGGCGTTCTTCACTCCGATGTTCGAGAAGCTGATCGGCGTGGGCTGGGTGCGCGAGATGATTCTCGACGGCCGTTCCGCGGCCGAGATTCGTGCACGCTGGCGGCCCGACGTGGAGCGTTTCGCGAAAATGCGCGAAAAGTATCTGATTTACGAATAGATGGACTGGTCTGACAGACAACCGCCTCGAAAGAGGCGGTTGTCTCTCTATCTGCGGGAGGGGCGAAGGGCAGCGGAGCGGACGGCTACTCTTCGTAGAGATCGAGATACTCATAGCTGTTGCCCACCCGCGCGAGATACCGTTCGAACTCCGTGCGGGCGATGACTACCGTGGCGCGGCAGTCGTTGGGGTGGAAACTCAGCGACGGGCAGTACAGCAGGTTGCGGTCGAGAAAGAGGTGAACGTGATGCTCCGCGTCGTTGATGAGCCCGAACGGCGAGACGGAACCGGGTTCCAGCCCCAGATAACGCATCATGCGCTCGGGCGAGGCGAACGACAGTTTTCCCTGATGCAGCCGCGCTTCGAGGTCGTGGATCGAGAGCGTGCGGTCGCAGTCGAAGCAGACCAGATAGTGCCGATTGCCCTTGTGATTGCGGAAAAAGAGGTTTTTGCAGTGTTTCGACCCGTCGTCGCGCCAGTGGCGTTTGGCCAGTTCGATCGTGGGCGAAGCGGGGTGGAAATAGAGGTCGTAGGCGATGTCCGCCGCATCGAGCCACGCCGTCACGGCATCGATCCGTTCGCTGTCGGAGGGTTTATTCCACATAGAGCACCAACCCTTTGAGATACTCCCCTTCGGGGTGATAGATGTTGATCGGGTGGTCGGCCGGCTGCGCGAGCTGGTGCAGGATGCGCACGTTGCGGCCGGCGATGGCTGCCGCCGAGAAGACCGTCGTGCGGAACAGCTCCTTCGTCACGGCCTGCGAGCAGGAGAAGGTAAAAAGGATGCCGCCCGGCCGGATCTGCGACAACGCCCGTGCGTTGAGGCGCTTGTACCCCTGCATGGCGTTGCCCAGCACCTTGTGGTGCTTGGCGAAGGCGGGCGGGTCGAGGATGATCAGGTCGTAGCGGTCGCCGATCTGTTTGAGATACTCCACGGCGTCGCAGGCGAGCGTCGTGTGGGGAAAACTGTCGCCGAAATTCAGCCGCATGTTCTCGTCGGCCAGCTGCACGGCGCGCTCCGAGGCGTCGACCGAGCAGACCTCCTTCGCTCCGCCCGCGGCGGCGTAGACCGAGAATCCCCCCGTGTAGCAGAAGGTGTTGAGCACGGTGCGGCCCGCAGCGTAGCGTTCCACCAGTTCGCGGTTGCAGCGCTGGTCGAGGAAGAAGCCCGTCTTCTGTCCCTCCTCCCAGTTGACCAGAAAACGATGGCCGTTTTCCGACACCTCCTGTGTCGGAGTTGCGACTTTGCCCATCAGGTATCCGTCCACGGCGTTCAGCCCCGCCTTGTAGGGCACCGTCTGCGAACTCTTGTCGTAGACGGCTGCGAGACGCTCGCCGTAGACTTCGCGGAGCGCCTCGGCGATCTGCATCCGCGAGCGGTACATCCCCACCGAATGACACTGTACGACGGCCGTCGTGCCGTAGATGTCGATCACCAGCCCCGGCAGCGAGTCGCCCTCGCCGTGAACGAGCCGGTAGCAGGTCGTCGCGGCATTGCCGATCAGACCGAGCGTGCGCCTCACTTCGCAGGCCGAGCGGATGCGAGCGCGCCACCATGCGGCGTCGATCGGCTCCTGCGCGAAGGTGAGCACCCGCACGGCGATCGATCCGATCTGGTAGTGGCCGCGTGCGATGAAATCGCCGGCGGCGGTATGGACGTCGACGATCTCCCCCTCGGCGATCGTGTCGGAGGGACACTCCACGCGGCCGATCGCGCCCGAGAAGATCCATGGGTGACGGCGCAGCAGCGACTCTTCTTTGCCTCTGCGCAGGAAAATACGGGGGTGGGTCGTCATTTGTCGTTCGGTTTAAGGGTATGTTGCAGCGTGCGGTAGATTTCGGGGCAGATCCATGCGTCGGTGGCGGCGTAGCGCATCTGTTTTTCGGTGAGCTGCGCCGCTTCCCAGTTGCTCAGCCGCTGGGCTTTCGAGACGCGCTTGCCCAACACGATGGCCGAAAGCTTGCGCAGGCTCTTCTCTTCGATGCCCCAGTCGGGGGCCAGTTGTTGCAGGTCGACGAAGCCGCCGGGCCGGAAGCGGCGCAGGGCCAGCAGCGAGCGGATGTCGCCCGCCACGTCGGCGCCGATTTTCAGAATCGCCTTGTTCTCCAACAGTTTGACGAGCTGCTTCTCGAAGCGCATCCTATTGAGGCGGAACAGATAGCAGCGCCGCGGCGTGGAGAGTTGCAGCAGGGCGACGCGGTAGGTGACGCCCGCCTTGAACGAGGGGCGCGTCTCGGTGTCGAAGCCCAGCACGGGCGACGACGCCAGGTCGCGGCAGGCAGCTTCGACCTGCTTCTCGTCGTCGACGATGACGATCGGGCCCTCGAAGAGCACGGCAGGCAGCTTTGCGGTATCTTCGTTCGATATGTGCTGTTGAAACGGTCGTTTTTCCATGCGAATTCTCTCAGGCGACGCAAAGTTACCGATTAATTGCGAGTTTTCCGCTCTCCGCCGTCGAAATTTTACCTGCGTGCTGCAATCGTTCGACGGCCTCCAACACCCGTTCAGCGTCGCAGCGGAAGCGCGCTGCCAGCTCCTTGACCGCGAGCGGTTCGGCGTCGAGCTGTCGCAGGATCTCCTCGTCGAGCGGAGCTTCGGCCGATTTCGCGCGTTTGTGCGCCGCCAGACAGATGTCGCAGACACCGCACGGCGCGGGGTCGGCCGCACCGAAATAGCGTTCCAGCACTGTGCTGCGGCACTCGGTTTCGTTGGCGGCGTAGGCGATCATGTGCGAGAAGCGCTCTTCGGCCAGCTCCTGACGGCGGCGGTAGGTCTCGGGGGCGATGTAGAGGTCGGCCGCCGGCAGCCGTTCGCAATCGAAGAAGAGCATCGGCGCCTGATTGGCCGGAATGTAGCGGATCACGCGCATCTGCCACAGCCGCTTGAACAGCTCCTTGACATGCTCGACCTTGTAGCCGCTCGCCGCGGCGATCTCCTGCTCGTCGATGGGGCGGAAATCGGTGAAAACGCCGTCGTAGAGCCGCAGCACGGTACGGATGAAGTGGTCGAGGTCATTGCGTACCACGCGCAGTTTGTAGAGGTCGTCGCGGCTGATGCAGAAGAGAATGCGCGCGGGGTTGCGCATTTCGTCGGTGAGCGTCAGATAACCGTTCTGCTGCAACAGTTTCAGCGCGCTGGCGACCTTGCCGCCGAAGAGGCGGAACTTCGCGCAGAAGTCGTGGATGTTGAAGACGAACGACGCCTGCTCGCCGTCGCCGATGCCGATTTGCAGGTAGGAGCAGACCTTTTCGTAGATGTCGCGGATCTCGTCGAGCGGCGGGAATTGCAGGTCGAAGCGGCGCTGCACGCGCTCGGCGTCGTCCGGGGCGACGAGCAGCACGGCATAGGCGCGCTTTCCGTCGCGTCCCGCACGGCCCGCTTCCTGATAGTAGCTTTCGAGCGAGTCGGGCATGGAGTAGTGGACGACGAAACGCACGTCGGCCTTGTCGATTCCCATGCCGAAGGCGTTGGTGGCCACCATGATGCGCGTGCGGCCCGCGAGCCACTCCTCCTGCCGGATCGAGCGTTCGGCGTTGGCCAGGCCGCCGTGGTAGCAGGTCGCGGCGACGCCTGCGTCGCGCAGGAATTCGGTGAGCTGTTCGCAGCCGTCGCGCGTGCGCACGTAGACGATACCGCTGCCGGCCACGTTGCGCACCACGCGAAGCAGTTGCTCGTTTTTGTCCTCGTCGTGCCGCACGGCGTAGGAGAGGTTGGGCCGTGCGAACGAGCTGCGCAGGACGTGCGGTTCGGCGAAGCGCAGCTGCCGCATGATGTCGCGGGCGACAGCGGGTGTGGCCGATGCCGTGAGCGCCAGCACCGGCACTTCGGGCAGCCGTTCGCGCAGTTCGGCGATGCGCAGGTAGGAGGGGCGGAAGTCGTAGCCCCACTGCGAGATGCAGTGCGCCTCGTCGACGGCCAGCAGCGAGACCCGCATCCGCTCCACGCGCAGACGGAACGCCTCGGTCACGAGCCGTTCGGGAGCCACGTAGAGGAATTTGACATCGCCGTAGACGCAGTTGTCGAGCACGATGTCGATTTGCCGCATCGAAAGTCCCGAATGGATCGCCGCCGCGTTGATGCCGAGCCGCCTGAGGCGGTCGACCTGGTCCTTCATCAGGGCGATCAGCGGCGTTACGACGATGCACAAACCTTCGCGCAGCATTGTCGGCACCTGATAGGTGAGCGACTTGCCGCCGCCGGTGGGCATCAGCGCCAGCGTGTCGCGCCCCTGGCAGACGGAGCGGATGATCTCCTCCTGCACGGGACGGAAGCTGTCGTAGCCCCAGTAGCGTTTGAGCGTGCCGAGCAGTTCGGCGTGTATGTCGTCCAGCGGTTGCATGTCGGGCGGATGATGTACGGAGCGTCGGCGAAACCGTTGCGGTCCGATTTGCCGTAACGCCGCCTGTCGGGCGAAATTCCTCTTTCGCAAAGATACGCATAAGTGAGTGCAATGTCAAATTTATTCGAACATTGCCGAACGAGAGTATCTTCGGCGCAAGCCAAAGATGCGAAAAGTCGCGCGCAGAAGCAACCATTTATTATTTGATTATGCCGAACGAGAGTATCTGAGGCGTCGGCCGAAGATTGCGGATTTTAGCCGGATTCCGCACGCCGGACGGCGGCTATCCGCCATGCGGCGCACGATTTTTATGCCGGAGGCCGCCGGTGCGTTTTTTTCGTACAGCCTGCCGCTTTTCTTCTTATCTTTGACGCCGTTATGACAATCAAACCATCTGAAATGATGAAACACATTTGCCTGCCGATACTCTGCGCCGCATGTGCGTTCGTATCGTGCGTGAGCCGCCAGGTGGCCGAACAGACCGTGGTGCAGCGCGATTCGCTCGAAGCGGTGGTTCGTGCGAAGGATTCGCTCATCGAGGTCGTCTTCGCCGACATCAATGCCGTCACCGAGAATCTGGCGCGGATCCGTACGCGCGAAACCCTCGTCGCGCTCGCGCGCAATGACGAAGGGGTGCGCCGTCCGATCGAGGAGATCGATGCCGACATCGCCGCGATCGACCGGTTGTTGCAGGAGAACCGGCAGAAGATCGCTGCGCTGCAACGCTCCTCGGCGCAGTTGCGCAAAGCCGACCTGCGCATCGAGGGACTCGAAAAGATGATTCGCGGCCTCGATGCCCAACTGACCGCCAAAGAGGGCGAAATCGGTCGTTTGCGCGGCGAACTGTCGCAAATGGAAGCCCGGATGGAGACGCTCGCCGAAGAGGCCGCCGCCCGCAGCACCGAGGTCGAACACCTTTCCGGTGAAAAGGCGCAGCTGGAGGACCGGCTCAATACGGTCTATTATATCGTGGGAGCGGAGAAGGCGCTGCGTGATTCGGGGATCGTCTCGAAGCAGGGGTTCATCGGGCGCACGCTCACGGTGGGCGATACCGGCGACCACGATCTGTTCATCCGGGCCGACGCCCGCACGCTGACGGAGATCCTCGTCGAGCAGAAGAAGGCGACCGTCGTCACGCCGCATCCCGCCGATTCGTACGAACTGATTACGAATGCCGACAAGGTGGTGTATAAGTTAGTCATCACCGATCCCGAACGGTTTTGGAGTTCGTCGAAGGTGCTGGTCGTAAGTTACCGGAAGTAACCGTCGTCCCCATTCTGAGCGAAGTGCGGGAGCGCAAGGCGCGGAATTGCTGCTCCGCGCCTTGCGTCGCAAAGGGCCTGCCGGTGAAAATCGCGGGTGCGGCGGGTCGGTTTCGCGAAATTCAGACGCCTTCGGTCGCACCTCGGAAATTTCGTCTCGGCAAAGTGTGAATAAATTTGCTTCTGCGCGCGACTTTTCGTATCTTCGACCGGAATCGCCTAAAATTGCAAGATTATGATCTCGTTGTTCAAGAAGAAGGAGGCGCCGGTCTATCCGGCCGATACGGTGACGTCCCGCGACGGGCGGCCGATCGTCTTCACGTTTTTCAAACACGCTTCGCTGGCCGTCGATTTCGACGGGCGGCGCATCTATGTCGATCCGGTCGGCGAGTATGCCGATTACGCGCATCTGCCGAAAGCCGATGCGGTGCTCGTCACCCATTCGCATTACGACCATCTCGACCGTGCGGCCGTCGAGCAGTTGATGACGCCTGCGACGGCGGTCGTCTGCGACAAGACCTCGGCCGAAGCGTTCGATTTCGACTGCTACACGATGGTGCCGGGCGCTGTGGCCGAACCTCTCGACGGAATCCGCGTCGAGGCGGTGGCGGCTTATAATACCACCGAAGGGCACCTGCAATTCCATCCCAGGGAGCGGGAGGATTGCGGCTACGTGCTGACGCTGGGCGGTACGCGCGTCTACATCGCCGGCGACAGCGAGCCGACGCCCGAAATGCGTTCGCTCGAAGGGATAGACATCGCGTTCCTGCCCGTCAACCAGCCCTATACGATGACCGTCGATCAGGCGGCCGAGGCGGTGCGGGCGCTACGTCCCGCGATCTTCTATCCCTATCACTACGGGGAGGTCGAGCAGATCACCGATCTCGACCGGCTGGCGCGCGAGGTGGCGGGGTTGACCGAGATGCGGGTTCGCCCGATGGAGTGATGCGATTGCGGTCGGAACGCAGGGGCGGCAGTGCGACACTGCCGCTCTTTTCGTTGTTGTCGGCGATGCGGGCGTGTGGCGTCGGAAGGGAGAGGGTGGATGCACTTGTCCGGAAGGGAGGGGTTGTCGATAATTTTCCATAACTGTCGATCACGAAGGATCGGAGCGATCGGAGGATACGGTCGGATAGGAAAATGCCGCCGTCGGGCGACGGAATGTAAGCGGAAAAAGGATTCTCTCCGATAATTCGGATGAAAATAATCGGGCCTATTTCGACGAAAAATCGTATTTTTAATAAATAAATGTTATTTTTGAACATCGGAGTTCCGATTCTTTAAAATAACCCTTAATCTCTGTGCTCTTATGAAAAATCTGATGAAACGCTTGGCTGCGACGGCCTTCTGCCTTGCACTGCTGCCCCTGACGGGTTGCGGCGACGACAACACGGACGATCCGTTAATTCCCCCCCCCTCTGACGCCCCGGTGATCGAGGCGGCGACGCCGGCTGCCGTACCGGCGGAAGGCGGCGCGATCTCGATCGATTACGAAGTGAAGAACCCCGTCGAGGGAAAACGCCTCTCGGCTCAGAGCGACGACGCATGGGTGAAGGAGTTGACCGTCGGCGACGAAGCCGTGACGGCACGCCTCGAAAAGAATCTCCTTGCCGATCCCCGCACGGCCACGGTGACGCTTCGTTATGACGGCGCCGAAGCCGTGAAGGTCTCGGTCGTGCAGGAGGGTTATCTTCCCTTCCTGATTCAAGTCGCCGATATTACGATGAGCGATGCGCGGATAACGGTCTATCCCGAAGAGGAGGGGATGTATATCGCCGCGGTGGATTTCGCCGAAGGGTTCGATGCGCAGAAGATCGCAGCGGAGAACAAGGCGATCTTCGCCGAACATGCCGCCGCCGAACAGAAGACGCTCGCCGAGTTCATCGCGGGGTATGCCTATAAGGGCGAACAAACGTTCCATCCTTCGCGCCTTTCGCCGAAGAGCGACTATGTGGTCTACGCCTATGGAGTCGATGCCGAAGGAAATGCGACTACCGATGTGATCGTGGAATCGTTCAAGTCGCTGCCCGTCGAGCCAGGGCCGAAGATCGATTGTACGATCTCCATTACGACGGCGAATCTCACCTCCTCGACTGTCGACGTGACTTTCAAACCGACCGATCCGACGGTGACTTATTTCTATACGATGGTCGATAAGGCGGGGTATGACGACATCAGCAAGGATTGGCCGGCCTACATCTACGAATACATGGTTTCTCGGTGGGAGAAGACCCCTTCGCTTTCGTTGGAGGATATCGTTGGTATCTGTTGTATTACCGGCGAATGGACGTCGAAAGGCCGGGAGCTGACTCCGAAAACCACGTACTACGCCTGCGCCGTGGGCGTCAATGCACAGGCGCAGATTAATACCGATGTGACGGTGGTCGAAATCGTTACGCCCGAGGAAACCTCGATTGACTATGCATTCGATTTCGCTGTCAGCGACATTACTGCCAACGGTGCGACAGTGACGGTGACGCCTCACGATGTGCGGGCTTTTTACTATTGGAACGTGATGACCGAGGCTGAATACAAAGAACTCGGACGCGACGAGGCGAAGATCGCCGTGTGGTTTGAACAAATGATGGACAAGAAACGTATCGAGCAGTTCGGCGAATATGCCGATATGTTCGTTCCGCTGGCCGATTATATTTACAGCCAATGTTCGAAAGACGGTAATCCGGAGACCTATACTTTCGGGAAACTTTCATCCTCGACGACATATTATCCGTATGCTTTCTGGGTCGACGAGATAACGGGTAAGATCGTTTCCTCGACTTCGTTTGCCGAGAAGCCGTTCACTACACCGGAACGTGTGGTGTCTTCGGCCGAGGCCGCTCCTGCGGCGTGGATTACCGATGGTGACGATTGGGCGCGTCTCGATGCGACGAAATACGGATCTTATGCGGGCAAAGCGGTGTTGGGTGCACGTTTGACACCTAACGGAGATGCTGTACATTGGTATTCGAACATCTATAACGCTGCCGATGTGGAGTCGTTGTCGGACGAAGAGTGGACGAGTGAATTGATAGGTAAACAACCCAACAAAGATAAAAAGTCTTACAATGTCTTGTCTCCGGTAGAGTGGGGCGGCGACTACGTGATTGTCAGCGTCGCGGTCGACGCCGCCGGTGCCCGCGGTCCCGTGCAGCGCGTCGCCTTCAAGGCGGAGAAGAGCGCCGCCGAACCGCTCGAATCCATTCCGGGCGAATGATTCGGCACAAGAAAGAAAAAACCGACAGCATTTTGCTGTCGGTTTTTTCTTTGCTGTCGGGCGGAACGGTCGAACGTTCCGTCCGTTCGGATTCGTCGCCGGACTACTTCTTCGCCGCGGGGCAGTCCGCGCACTTCTTGTCGCAAGCGGCTTTTTTGTCGCAAGCGGCGGCGCAGCATTTCTTGTCGCAGTCGCCCTTCTTGCAGCAGTTCTCCTTGCAGGCGGCTTTTTGGCAGCAATTTTCCTTGCAGGCGGTCCCTTGGCAGCACTTCGCGTCGCAGGCCTCGGCCTTCACGCGGATTTTGGCGAAGCCCTTGACGAGACCTTCGGCGTCGTTCTTCGATGCGTCGTAGACGACGGTCACCTCCTTGCTGGGAACGTCGACCTTGACATCCTTCACTCCCTTCTCGAAGGGAATGTTGTCCATGATGCGCTTGGCGCAGTGTTCGCAATCGATGTCGGTCTTGAATACCGTCGTTACGGTCGATGCCTTTTTCGCATCCTTCGCTGCGGCCGAGCCGGTGCCCAGCCCCAATGCTGCCATGAGGCAGACGAACAAAATCTTTTTCATACTCGTTTCGTGTTGGTTTTAACTGTTAATATTAAATTAGGTTCCACCGCAGGCCGGTATAGAACGTCGTTTCAGACCTTTTTGAAGCCTCCCTTTTCAAAGGGAGGTTCGGAGGGATTGTCTGCACGGTTCTATATCGGCACTGTAAAACACTCTCAATACAAGTTCCATCGCAGGCCGATATAGAACTTGCGTCCCATCAGCGGGCCCCACACCACCGACGAGTTGAAGGCGGTGGAGAAGGGTTGGTCGGCAGCGAGGATCGGGTGCTCCTGCTTGTAGTTGCCGATGTTCTCGCAGCCGAGGTAGAGGTCGAGTTTCTTGATCTTGCGGCTCACCTGCGCGAAGAAGACCGGGTACTTGGGCGAGAGCTCCGTCACGGTCGGGTCGCCCGTCTGCGAAGGCAGGCGCATGGGGCCGTTGAGCTGAGCCGTGGCGTCGAACGTCCAGCGGCGGAACCGCGTGGCGTACTGGATATTCAGCAGCGCCTTGTAACGGCTCACCAGCGGCCGTTCGACCTGCACGCGCCCGCCGTCGGGACGGTCGAGCGTCATCGACGAGTCGGTGTAGCGGTAGGTCGCGAAGATGTCGAGCCGCTCGACGGGCGTCCAGTTGAAGTCGACCTGATAGGTATCGGTGTAGGAGCGGCCGTCGGTGTTGTAGAACATCACCTCGGTGGCGCTGTACTCCTGATCGGCCACGACCTGGTTGTAGAACTGCGTGCGGAAGTAGTCGAAACTCAGCGTGGCGTCCTCGGGCTTGACCAGTCCGAACGTCTGCGTGAGGCTTCCGCCCACGGTCAGCGCCTTCTCCATGCGGTTGAAATCGCGGTAGAGCGTGTGGAAATCGTAATCGCCGTTCCATGCGTAGCCGTCGAAGGCGAAACGGCGGCCGGTGGCCAGGACGCCGATGTTGTCCGTCACCAGATTGGTCGAGCGGTAGCCCAGACCCGCCGAGGCGCGCAACGTCAACAGACGCGTGATGTTCCATTTGATGTGGCCGCGCGGCGTGAAGTAGTATTTGTCGTAGAACGAGTTGTAGTCGCCGCGTGCGCCTGCTACGAGCGAGAACTTGTCGCGGATCGAGTAGGTGTATTCGGCGTAGAGGCCCGCTTCGTTCTCGCTGTGGTCCATATCGTAGCTGCGCCCTTCGATCCGGCCGTTGTCGACGAAATCGTTGACGAGCCGTTCGTTGAACGATTGCAGGTGGGCCGAGACGCCCATGATGAGCGACGAGCGGTAGGTGAAGTAATGGCTGTACATCGCATTGAGCGACACCGAGTTTTCGTTGCCGGCGTAGTCGTTCAATCCGAAGTAGGAGCTCTCGTTGAAGTGGTCGAAATCGGCCACGAAGGCGATGTTGGAACGCATCTCGTCCTGCTCGTCCTTGTCGTAGACGGAGGCACCGACGGGCATGCCCAGTTTGATGTAGCCGTTGAAGCCTCGGTTGCGGATCTGCGAACCGTAGAGCGAGCCGCCGTCCAGCGCGCTCTGGCGCATCTGGTCGCGCATCGAATTTTCGTAGCCCATGCGGCCGCCGAGACGGTTCTCGGCCGTGACCTTGAAGCCCCAGCGCAGTTGCAGTCCGTTGTCGGCGGCGTAGAGCCAGCGGTTGGCCACGTGCATCGCACGCGCCTCGGGCAGGTCGCGGAAGCCGTCGTGGTTGTGGTCGTAGGATTTGGTGTCCATCGAACCGTGTGCCAGCACGATCGTCGTGAGCTTCTTGTCGCGCGTCACGGGCAGTGCTGTCGAGAGGTTCAGCTCGGGTTTGAGCTCGTCGTCGAAATAGAGGTTCACGAAGAGCCGTTCGTCGTCGGTGGGCTTGCGGTGTTCGAGATTGATCTGGCCGGTGATCGCTTCGTGGCCCGCCGTGACCGACGAGACGCCTTTGGACACCTGAATCGAATTGAGCCACATGCCCGGCGTGTAGCTCAGTCCGTAGGGGGCCGACAGCCCGCGCATGATGGGGCGGTTCTCGTCGAGAATCTGCGTATAGGTGCCGGCCAGTCCGAGCATCTTGATCTGCCGTGCGCCCGAGATGGCGTCGCTGTAACCGACCGTTACCGAGGCCGAGTTTTCGAACGACTCGGCCAGATTGCAGCAGGCCATTTTGCAGAGGCCCGCGAACGAAATGGTTTCGCCTTTGAGAATGCCGTCGCGCTTGACGTAGTTGCCGCCCAGCGTGCTCTCGACCACGACGCCCTCGATGTCGACGCCTTCGGAGCGGAGCCGGAAGTTCTGTTCGGCCACTCCGTCGGCGATGCGGATCGTGTCGTTGACGTAGCCCAGATAGGAGGCCACGAGCCGGTCGTAGTTCTTGACGCGGTGAACGGTGTAGGCGCCCGTAGCCGAGGTGCTGGCGCCGATCGTGGTCTCGGCCCAGTAGACCGAGGCGCCGACGAGCGGGTTGTTGTCGGCGTCGGTGACGACGCCGTGCAATTCCTGGGCCGCGACGTTCGACGCGAGGCCCAGCAGGGGGAGAAATAAGAGTGATTTTTTCATCTGTGATTCCTGTTGTGAGACATAAAACATGCTCCCGACCGTCCGTACAGGGTCGGCAGCGAGGGGTTTTATGCCATAACAGGAGGTGCCCGCAATCCTTTGTGCAGGATGAACGGGGCCACGTCGAGCGGAATTTTCCGCCGTGTGCGATAGGCCGGATGCGCCGGCAGCGAAGCCGCGTCGGGTACGCTCTGCGACCGGAACGGCGGCAGAACGGCCACGGGCGCATGGTGTTGGCGGTGCGAGGCGTCGCCGTTCGAGCAGACATAGAGCTGCCGGTCGGCTTCGTTGTGGTCGCGCAGGCAGTTGCAGCGCACCGAGGCGCTGTGGTGGGCCAGGCAGACATCGCATTCGTGGCGACAGACGTGTTCCACACCGTGGAAATCGCGCAGATGATTCCAGATCATCCATGCGTCCGTACTCACCGAGCCGATCTGGCCCAGCAGCAGGACGAGGAGAAAGAACATCCGGCGGAGTTTCATATCGTGCGCTTTACGTTAAATCAGTTTGCAGTCGCGGAGTTTTTCGACCCACGCCGCGGCGTCGCGTGCGGCGGTCGCGTCGTCGACCTCGTACCGTTCGGTGAGCAGGCGTGCCGCATCGTCGACGGAGAATTCCTTGCCCGCGAGGGCGTTCCACAGATAGAGCGCGCTCTCGTTGAGCGAAATGATCTTGGTCATGTCGACTCCCAGACGGCCCTGCATGATGACGACGTGCTCGCCTGCCATCTCCCGAACCTTGTATTCTTCGCGAATTTTCATCGTTCGATTCTCTCTTAACGCAGCAAAGGTACGAAAAATTTTCCAGCCGTCATCGATTTTTCCGAATACCGCTCCTTTTTGTCGAGTCCGTCGGTGCGGAAGGGGCGGGGAGACGATGTCGGTTTCCGGAGGCAAATATAGCGGGAAATTCTTGCAACCGGGTTGCAAAGCGGGCGGCTGCCGACGGACGGGGTCATACATGCCGTTTCGCGCGGCAGTCGGGGCACAAACCTTTGAGCAGGTAGTCGATCTGCCGTACCTCGAAGCCGGCGGGATAGCGTACGGCGGGGATATGCGTGTAGTCCAGACAGAAGGTTTTGCGGCAGGCCTCGCAGTGGAAATGGCAGTGCAGTTCGTCGATGCCGCAGGGGCGGTCGTTGCGGCAGATGCAGTATTTCGTCGAGCCGCTGCCGTCTTCGATCTCGTGCAGCAGGTGCCGTGCAGCGAAGAGCGACAGCGTGCGGAAGACGGTGGATTTGTCCACGCTCTCCAATGCGTCTTCCAGTTCGCTCATACTGAATGTGTCGTGAAAACGGAGAGCCGTTTTGTAGATGAGCAGACGGACGGCCGTGGGGCGGATGCCGTGGCGCGTCAGCGTCTCCGTGTAGTCGGGTCGGTTGGTTTCCATAGGGCAGGGAAGGTCAGTATTTGAGACGTTGCAGGATCGTTTTGCGGGCGTCGTCGATGCGGAGACTTTCGCGACCCTTCTGCAACGCCTTGTTGTGCACCCGGCGGTCGAGTCGCCGTTGGGTGAAGTAGGGCAGTGTTTGCTCGAAATGCTTGACGAGCGCCACGCTGAAAGCCCATGCCACGGCCATGTCGACGTAATACTCTCCGCCCGGCAGGGAGGTCAGCCGGTCGAGGTGGTGCGTGTCGAATTTTTCGTCGAGGTAATGTGCCAGCAGGGCGACGACCCCGAACCGGACGGTATAGGTGCGCCGGCTCGCGAGCCATTCGTAGATGCGGGGCAGGGCCGCCGCAGGGGCGCGGCCGAGCGTCTTCATGCCGCAGGCCGTGATGTCGCAGGTCGCCCAGTTGTCGACGTGGGGCAGGAAGCGTTCGAGGGCGTCGAGCGCCTCGCCGGTCGGGCGGATGTGTCCCAGCAGGATGCCGTGCAGGTTGTTTTCGTCGTAGTAGCGGTGGGGCAGTTGCGTCAGGAATGCAGCCGCTTCGGGGGTGCCGCGCAGCGTGCGTGCGAGTCGGCGCAGCTGCGGAATGCGGCAGCCCAGCATCCGGTCGGGGTCGACGCCCGGCGCGAGGCGGGCCGTAAAGGCTGCGTTGCCGGCGTCGGCCAGTGCGAGAAGGTGTTCGGTGACGGTTTTCATTGATCCGGATTTTGAATCAAAGGTATGGAAAAAAGAATGATCTTCCGATAGCCATATTTGTGTATTGGACTTTTTCTTCCGATATTTTTGAGGAATTGGTGAAAAATCACTAAATTTACGAAACCCCAAATCGATCGAGTTATGAGAGATTGCTCCCGGATAGCCGTTCTTTCCGTGGCATTGGTTTTTCCGCTGAATGTGTTCGGTCAATTCCGAACTACCCCCCCCCTATACGCATTCTGAGAATTTTTCGCATTCGTCGTCGCTTTACGCGAACCCGTTCATTGAGCAGATCGAGCATTACCCGCAGGAGAAGCTTCATGTATCGACGGACAAGGATTCGTATATCGCGGGAGATACGATCTGGCTGCGCGCGCACTGCGCCGATGCCGCGACGCACCGTCCCGTGGCCGCGAGCCACTACGTCTACGTGGAGCTTCGCGACGACCGCGGGTCGCTGGTGCGGCGGATCAAGCTCCTGTCGCGCGACAGCGTGTACAGCGGCTACCTTCCCACGCAGTCATTGGAACGCTTCGGGGACTACTCGCTTACGGCCTATACGCTCTACATGCGCAACCAAGGGCCCGACTATTTCTTCAAGAAGCCGCTTACGATCTGGCCCTATCAGGAGAGCCGCAGGACGCAGCGCAACACCTCGGTGCGCAAAGTCTCGGACTTCGACGTCTCGTTCTTCCCCGAAGGGGGCTACCTGATCGACGGCTACGACTGCTGCGTGGCCTTCAAGGCACTGGGAGACGACGGCGGGTCGGTCGAGGTCGCGGGCGTGGTGAAGAACGGCCGAGACGAGACAGTCGACACGCTTCGCACGCTTCACGGCGGCATGGGCTGTCTGCGCTTCACGCCCCATACGGGCGAACGCTACTACGCCGAATGCACGATGGCGGGCGGTAAGACCGAACGCTTCGACTTGCCGGCATCGCGGAACACGGCCTGCGTCCTGAAAATCCTGCAAACGGAGGAGAATTTCACGGTGCTGCCCATCTCCGGCCG
>ERZ856578.407-NODE-407-length-88414-cov-11.097468_pt1 | contig 88414 bp, 83 predicted proteins | sample MGYA00514384_ERZ856578 | MGnify/ENA primary metagenome ERZ856578 (study PRJEB29103, sample SAMN06111958) | human gut metagenome | biome: human gut; feature: ankylosing spondylitis patient; material: healthy_person | host: Homo sapiens | place: China:Hangzhou... | reverse complement strand
CTATATAGTATTTTATCAAATAATACTATATAGGAGTTTTACTGTCAACAGTTTGTATGTCTAAGTAGAAGTAAATTTCGATTTACCCCAGCACGGCGAAGCTCTGGGCGCCCAGGTGCAGCTCGCCGTCTTTGACGGCGGCTTCGCCGATGGCGTACAGCACGCGGGTGCCGTCCTTCAGCTTCAGCGGCAGGTCGGCGGCGGCCCCGGCGGGGTTGACGGCGCAGGTCAGCTTGCCGCGCTGCCAGGCAAACGGGCGGTAGTCGCCCTTGGCCTTGGGCGCGTACAGCACCTTGAACGAAGCGTCGGAGTCCAGATCCCGGTGTGCATGGCGGAAGGCCAGCAGACTCTTCACGGCATGCAGCAGGCTGTTGGGGTCGGCCTGCTGGGCTTCGACCGTGGGGGCGTCGTCGGCGGTATCCACCGGTAGGTACAGCGCATCCGCTACGGCGGTGGAGAAGCCGTGGTTGGCGGTGCCGTCCCACTGCATCGGCGTGCGGGAGCCGGTGCGGAAGTAGCCGCCCTCCTTGGTGGGCAGGGGCAGGTAGCGCATGCCGATCTCATCGCCGTAATACACGAACGGTGCGCCGGGCAGAGTGAACAGCGTGGCGTAGGCCAGCCGCAGTTCGTCCACCGTCAAACCGGCCGAGGGGCGGATGGTATCGTGGTTGCAGGTGATAAAGCACCACAGGCCGTCCTTTTTGGTGGCCTTGTAGCTGGGCAGGTAGTCGTCCAAAAACTTATCGATGCCGGTGCCGGAGTCCTTGCAGAAGTAGGCCTTGCCGATGTTGTGCGGGTTGGAGTCGGTGGCACCGTCGTAGTTGCGCATCAGCCAGCTGTAGCCGTTGCCCTGCCACTCCAGATAAAAGTCCATATCGAAGCCGTTTTTCAGCGACATGCGCGGGCCGTTCCACTCAGCCACCAGGGCGGCTTCGGGGTACTCCTTGCTCAGCATGGCGGCTATGTCGCGCCAGATGGCACAGGTGTACTTTTTGTGCTTGGTGTCGTTTTTGACAAGGCTGGAAGCCATATCCACGCGGAAACCATCACAGCCCATGTCCAGCCAGAACCGCATGACGTCCTTCATGGCCTCCACGGTAGCCAGGCAGGCAAGGTCGGTGGTGGGCTTTTGCCAGGCTTGGTTGATCTTGCCGTAGCCGTAGTTCAGCGCGGGCTGGCACTTGAAGAAGTTCAAAATGTAGGTACCGTTGCGCGGGGTCTCGCCGCCGATGAAGGGCATGCCGTCGCCGGAGGCAAAGCAGGAATCGGTCCAGATGAAGCGGTCGGAGTATTCGTTGTGCTCGGGCTGGCAGCTGGCCTTGAACCAGGCGTGTTCCTCGCTGGTGTGGCCGGGCACCAGGTCGAACAGCACGTGGATGCCCTTCTCGTGGGCGGCCTTGAACAGCGCGGCGGCGTCCGCGTTGGTGCCATAGCGCGGCGCAATTTTTTTGTAGTCGCGCACGTCGTAGCCGGCGTCTTTAAACGGAGAGTCGTAGCAGGGGTTGATCCACAGCGCATTGCAGCCTAAGTCTTTGATGTAATCCAGTTTGGCAATGATGCCGGGAAAATCTCCGATGCCGTCCCCGTTGGTATCGTAAAAACTCTGGGGATAGATCTCGTAGAATACCGCATCTTTCAACCATTGTTTCATGGGGAAGTCTCCTTTTGTATTATAGTATAATAGAATATAGAGCGGCAGCTTTTCGCGCAAACGCTTTCCTTTATACTATAACCACCGCCTCGCTTTGTCAATGAATTTTTGTATTGTCGAAGGTGACGAAAATTTACTAATAGTTTTCGACGGATTTGCTATATACCCAACATGTTGACAAAATATGAATAATCCGTTGACAAACCAAGAACAGCGGTTTAAAGTAATGGAACAAGCGATTGTAAAAATATGTAAGAAATGAGGGAGATTATACAATGAATACGCTTGTGATTGTTCTGATCGCAGCTGTCGTCCTGGTATGTGCGTATGCCGGGTACGGCCGCTGGCTTGCTAAAACCTGGGGTGTTGACCCCAACGCCAAAACTCCGGCTGTGCGGCTGGAGGATGGCAAGGACTACGTGCCCACCGATGGCTGGACCGTTTTCAGCCATCAGTTCTCTTCCATCGCAGGTGCCGGCCCTGTTACCGGTGCTATCCAGGCTGCCGCTTTCGGCTGGCTGCCCGTCCTGCTGTGGGTGCTCATCGGCGGCGTCTTCTTCGGCGCTGTTACCGACTTCGGCGCCCTGTATGCTTCCGTCAAGAATGACGGTAAGTCCATGGGCCTGCTGATCGAGAAGTACATCGGCAAGACCGGCCGTAAGCTGTTCCTGCTGTTCTGCTGGCTGTTCTGCTGCATCGTTATCGCTGCTTTTGCTGACATGGTCGCCGGTACCTTCAACGCTTACGTCACTACCGATGGTGTGACCAGCCTGTCTGATGCCGCCAACACCAACGGCGCTGCCGGCATGGTCTCCATCATGTTCATGGTGTTCGCTGTCATCTTCGGCCTGCTGCAGAAGAAGTTCCACTTCACCGGCTGGAAAGAGTCCGTCATCAGCATCGTCTTCATCGTGCTGTCCTTCGTTGTCGGCATGAACTTCCCCATCATTCTGGGCAAGGCTGCCTGGAGCTACATCACCTTCATCTACATCTTCTTCGCTGCGGTCCTGCCCATGTGGCTGCTGAAACAGCCCCGTGACCACATGACCACCTTCATGTTCATCTGCATGATCGCCGGTGCCGTTGTCGGCCTGCTGGTCGCTCATCCCACCATGAACCTGCCCGTCTTCACCGGTTTCAACAACGAGAAGCTGGGCACCATGTTCCCCATCCTGTTTGTTACCGTGGCCTGCGGCGCCGTTTCCGGTTTCCACAGCCTGGTTTCCTCCGGTACTTCCTCCAAGACCGTTGAGAACGAGAAAGACATGCTCAAGGTCGGTTACGGCGCCATGGTGCTGGAAAGCCTGCTGGCTGTCCTGGCCCTGTGCGTTGCCGGTGCTGCTGCCGCTGCCGATGGCACCCCGGCCGCCGGTACCCCGTTCCAGATCTTCAGCCGCGGCGTTGCCGGCTTCTTTGAGATGTTCGGCGTGCCCGTTTCCATCGCTACCGTCTTTATGACGATGTGCGTTTCCGCCCTGGCCCTGACCAGCCTGGATGCCGTGGCCCGTATCGGCCGTATGAGCTTCCAGGAGCTGTTCAGCACCGATGATATGGAGCACGCTGAGGGCTGGCGCAAGCTGTTCTGCAACGTTTACTTCTCCACCATCATCACTCTGGCCTTCGGCTTCCTGCTGACCCAGATCGGCTATGCCAATATCTGGCCGCTGTTCGGTTCCGCCAACCAGCTGCTGAGCGCCCTGGTCCTGGCTACCCTGTGCGTATTCCTGAAGGTCACCGGCCGCAACAACAAGATGCTGTTCCCGCCGCTGGTCATCATGCTGTGCGTCACCTTCACCGCGCTGGTCCAGCGCCTGATCGCCATGGTCAAGGCCATCTCTGCCGCTGTTTCCACCACCATCCCCGCTGGCGAGACCACCTGGGGTGCTGTGTTCATCGCCAACGGCCTGCAGCTGATCCTGGCTGTGATGCTGATCGTTCTGGGCCTGAACATTGTGCTGCACAGTGTCAAGAGCTACAGCAAGAGCGAGAAAAACAGCGAAAAAACTGCTGCCTGAGCTTAATACCTATTGACAAAGCCTGCATAGTGATGTAATATTTATGCATGAGTATGGGCCGCAATGGCGCGGCAGCACGCTGCGCCGTGGATGCTTATAGCCAAGGCTTCAAGTCCCGGCTTTCCGTAAGGAGCCGGGGCTTTTTGCGTAAGGTGGTTCTGCCTCTCCCCTGCCGGGAAAGGCGGACCTGCCCATAGAGGGAATTATACAGGAAAATAAAGGAGAACATCATGAAACTGAAAAAGACTTTGGCCCTGGGCCTGGTGGCTGCCATGGCCGCCAGCTTTACCGCCTGCGGCTCTACCGCGGCCGAGAGCGCCGCTGATTCCACCGCTTCCGGCGAGGCCGCCGCTGAGGCTGCCGCCGATGCCCCCGATGGTGACGGCGACCCCACGACCCTGACCGTTGCCATGGAGTGCGCTTACGCCCCCTACAACTGGACCCAGAGCGATGACTCTAACGGCGCTGTTGCCATCCGCGGCTCCAGCGATTACGCCTACGGCTACGACGTTATGATGGCCAAAAAGATTGCCGACGCCCTGGGCCAGAACGTCCAGATTGTCAAGCTGGACTGGGACAGCCTGATCCCCGCCGTCATGAGCGGCGATGTGGACTGCGTCATCGCCGGTCAGTCCATCACCGCTGAGCGCGCTGCCCAGGTCGACTTCTCTGACCCGTACTACTACGCTTCCATCATCACCCTGACCAAGAAGGACAGCCAGTATGCTTCCGCCGCCAGCGTGGCCGATCTGGCCGGTGCCACCGCTACCAGCCAGCTGGGCACCATCTGGTATGATAACTGCCTGTCCCAGATTCCCGATGCCAACATCCTGCCCGCCCAGGAAACTGCCCCCTCCATGCTGGTGGCCCTGAACAGCGGCGCCTGCGACATCGTCGTCACCGACCGTCCCACCGGCCAGGCGGCCCTGGTTGCTTATCCTGACTTCACCCTGCTGGACTTCGGCGGCGGCGACAACGACTTCCAGGTCAGCGATGAGGACATCAACATCGGTATTTCCATGAAGAAGGGCAACACCGCCCTGAAGGATGCCATCAACGAAGTGCTGGCAACCATGACCGCTGACGACTACAACACCATGATGGACGAAGCCATCAGCGTACAGCCCCTGAGCGAGTAATCCCCGCCATCCATACCCCTGCCGCTTTTTTCGGCGGCAGGGGTTTCGGCGGTTCTACCCCTACGGTGCATGAAGAATAAAGGAGAATCCCCATGCAAGACTTTTTGACAAACTGCGCCAATGTGTTGCAGAAATACGGCTTTTCGTATCTGCGCGGCGCAGGCACTACCCTGCTGCTGGCACTGGTCGGCACATTCTTTGGCTGCCTGATCGGTTTCGCCGTGGGCGCTTTGCAGACGATCCCCATCGATAAACAGCGCGACCCCGCCTGGAAGCGGGTGCTGCTGCGCATCCTGCGGGTAGTGCTGCGTTGCTATGTTGAGCTGTTCCGCGGCACGCCCATGATCGTGCAGGCCGTTTTCATCTACTACGGCCTGCTGCAGGTGTTCGGCATTAAAATGGGCATGTGGACGGCCGGTTTCTTCATCGTATCCATCAACACCGGTGCTTACATGGCCGAGACGGTCCGCGGCGGCATCGTCTCCATCGACCCAGGCCAGACCGAGGGTGCCATGGCTATCGGCATGAACCACTGGCAGACGATGCTGCATGTCATCCTGCCCCAGGCCCTGCGCAACATCGTGCCCCAGATCGGCAACAACTTCATCATCAACATCAAGGATACCTCGGTGCTGTCGGTCATCTCGATCACCGACCTGTTCTTTGTGCACAAGAGCGTGGTCGGCGCGCTGTACACCTACTTTGAAAGCGCCGTTATCGTCATGATCATCTACCTGTCGATGACGCTGCTGGCCAGCTACCTGCTGCGTGCCTGGGAGAAGGCCCTGGACGGCCCCCAGAACTACGACCTGAACACCACCGATACCCTGGCCTACACCAGCGGCATGTACAACGCCCCGGACCCGGACCACAAGTCCCAGAATCTGGATATGAAAGGAGAGGCATCCCATGTCTGAACCCATCATTGAGGTGCGCCACCTCTCCAAAAGCTTTGGCACCCACGTGGTGCTGCGCGATGTTGACTTTACCGTCAACCACGGCGATGTTACCTGCGTGATCGGCGCCTCCGGCAGCGGAAAATCCACGCTGCTGCGCTGCATCAACCTGCTGGAGACCCCCACCCACGGCAGCGTGCTGTTCCATGGGCAGGACATCACGGCCAAAGGCTCTGACCCCTGCGCCTACCGCGCCAAGGTGGGCATGGTGTTCCAGAGCTTCAACCTCTTCAACAACATGACCGTGCTGGACAACTGCACCGCCGGCCTGCGCTACGTGCTGCACCAGGACAAGGAGACCGCCCGCAAGACGGCCTTGAGCAACCTGGAAAAGGTGGGCATGGCCCCCTACGTCAACGCCAAGCCCCGCCAGCTTTCCGGCGGCCAGAAGCAGCGCGTGGCCATCGCCCGTGCGCTGTCCATGCAGCCCGAAGTGCTGCTGTTTGACGAGCCTACCTCCGCCCTGGACCCTCAGATGGTGGGTGAAGTGCTGAGCGTTATGCGCCAGCTGGCCAAGGAGGGCCTGACCATGATCGTCGTCACCCACGAGATGGCCTTCGCCCGCGATGTTTCCAGCCATGTGGTCTACATGGCTGACGGTGTCATCTGCGAGGAAGGCACCCCCGCCGACATCTTTGAGCATCCCCAGAACCACCGCACCATCGAGTTCCTCTCCCGCTTCCGCGAGCAGTAAACAAACCATAGGTAAGGCCCTCTCCCCTATCTCAGGGGCGAGGGCCTTTTTGCGTAAGGATGGCGTTATGTAGGGGCGAACCCGCAAGCCTTGCCTTATAACACCTTGACAATCTCCAGCTTAACGGTTATAATTATAACCGTTCTAAAACAAACACTCTGTGAGGTGAGCCACTTGATCCCGGTACTGGCCTTTGTACAGCACTATAAAAAGTTCTATACATCCCAGTTTGAATCCGCCGCGGTCCGCCATGGGCTGAACCAGCTGGAGATCGACATCCTGCTGTTCCTGCATAACAACCCGGATTGCCGCACTGCCAGCGACATCTGCCGCTACCGCGGGCTGGCTAAGTCCAATGTGTCCAAGGCGGTGGAGCATCTGCGCACCATGGGCCTGCTGACGGTAAGCCCGGCCGCCGATAACCGCCGCCAGCGGATGCTGGGCTTTACCGACGCTGCTACGCCGCTGGTACAGGAGCTTCACGCCATCCAGCAGGCCGCCACCGCCGCCGTGACCGCCGACCTGACCACCGCCGAGGCGCAGGCCATGCAGGACTATATGGCCCGCATGGATGCCACCCTCTGCCGCCGCCTTGCAGAAAAAGGAGAAACACTATGACCTATCTTGTGGCATTTATCGTTTGCTTTATCGCCGGTATCGGCGCGGGCTTGGGCACCGGCTTTGCGGGCATGAGCGCCGCCGCCGTCATCAGCCCGATACTCATCACCTTTTTGGGGATGGACCCCTACATGGCCGTGGGCATCGCCCTGGCAAGCGACGTGCTGGCAAGCGCCGTCTCGGCCTATACCTACAAGAAAAACGGCAACCTGGATGTGAAAAACGGCGCTGTGATGATGGCCGCCGTGCTGGTGTTTACGATGGTGGGCAGCTTTGCAGCCAGCAAGGTGCCCGGCGCGACCATGGGCAGCTTCTCGGTGTTTATGACGATGCTGCTGGGCGTCAAGTTCATTGTGCGGCCTGTCATGACCACCAAGGAGGCCATGCAGGGCGTCAGTGCCCAGAAGCGGCTGGTGCAGTCGCTGGTCTGCGGCATGGGCGTGGGTTTTATCTGCGGCTTTATCGGCGCAGGCGGCGGCATGATGATGCTGCTCCTGCTCACCTCGGTGCTGGGGTACGAGCTGAAGACCGCCGTGGGCACCAGCGTGTTTATCATGACCTTTACGGCCCTGACGGGTGCGGTCAGCCACTTTGCCATTGGCGGTGCGCCGGACCTGTTCTGCCTGGTATGCTGTGTGCTCAGCACCCTGTTGTGGGCGCGCATCGCGGCCAAGTTTGCCAATAAGGCCGAACCAACCACCCTCAACCGCGCCACCGGCGTAGTGCTGGTGATTTTGGGCGTGGCCATTTTGGGTGTGAAGTATCTGTAACGGCCCGTACAGCATAGAAATAGCTCCTACCCCACTCCGGGCAGGAGCTATTTTTATTGCAGCAGACTCTCCACCACCTGCAGCCCATCCTCTGTCAACGCTTCCCCGCCCGGTGCATCAACCACGGCGACGGTAACATAATCCACCGTCAGTGCGGCCTGCTTTTGCAGGTAGGCCAGCGTCTCCCCTGCCCTGACCAAATCCGTGGCGGTAAAATCAGTCAGCGTCCGGGCACTGTATTTGCGCCAGGCATCGGGCACGGCGGTCAGCCGGTCGGGGTTCTGCCGCACAAAAGCGGCCCAGACGGCGGCGCGGGCGTTGGCGGCGGTCGTCTCGCTCATCTGGCTTTGCAGGTCGGCGATCAACTCCACCGCGTCGGTGGCACTGACAGCCTGCACCGCCTCCTTGCCGTAGCCCAGCGCCAGCCGTGCGGCGGGCTGCAGCAGCGAGGACGTATCAAACCGCACCGCCGTGCCGCTGCCCACGCAATCCACCCAGCAGGAGGGCGTGGCCGCCAGGTAGTACAGCGGCGGTAGGGCGGTCTCGCCGGTGGAAAGCGCGGCCCTCAGCAGTTGAGCGGCCCGCCCTGCCCCAGCCGAAAGCGTACATTCCGCCAGTGTGGTAGTGCCAGCCGGTGCGTTGACCAGCAGCTGCCCCGGCAGGGCACAGAAGGTCACGCTGTGGGCCGGGCCGTCCGCTCGCACCAGCACAAAGGCCGGCTCCTCTTTCTGCACCACCAGCAGCATCCGCCACACGCTTTGGGCACCCGGCTCGATTTGCAGCTGGCTCTGGTTGGCGGCGGCCTGCCGCAATTCTTGCTGGGTCTGCCGCTGCCGGGCCAAAAAGCCCACCACAAGGATCAGCGGCAGCAAAAGCAGCAGGGTCAGCCACAGGCTGCACCAAAAAAATCCGGCGCGTGAACGCATAAAACCCACCTCACTGTGAGAAACTTCCCTTATAGTCTGGGCGGCACTGCCCGGCGCTATACAAAAAGGAGGTCTGTTTTATGCTGCACGAACCGTTTGGCCCCCATGGAGCCGAGGAAGAAACCGAGGAACTTTGGACTGACCTGAGCGAGGTGCCCGAAACTGCCTACGAGCAGGACCCGAAGCGCCGCATCAACAGCGATACGGATATGCCGTTTGACCCGTCGCTGCTGCCCACCGACCCCGGCCTGGGCGAAGGCCCGCTGTAACCCACGCAAAAAGCCCCCGGCAAGAGGCTGCGGCCTCTCTGCCGGGGACTTGCTGTTTTTATTGGTGTAAAGCGGTTATTCCGGGATGACAAAGGCCACGCCCACCGCGCCGGGGCCGATGTGGGTGCCGATGGTGGGGCCGATCTGCCCCACGCGCCCGCCGGTCAGGTGCAGGTTTTGGTGCAGATAGTGGTGCACCGGGGCGGTAAGCTGCTTATCGTCGCTGTACACCAGCGTGTAGCCGTAGGCCGGGTCCACGCCGCCCTGCTTGTCCAACTGGCGGTACAGGGCTACCAGCGCACCGGGACGGCCGCGGCCTTTGTCTACCAGATGGATCGCACCTTCGGACAGCATCAGCACCGGTTTGATGCCCAGTGCACCGCCCACGATAGCTACGGCGGCAGGCAGGCGGCCGCCCTTTTGCAGGTGCTTCAGGCTGTCCACGATGGCAACGACCCGCACCCGCTTTTTAAAGGTCTCCAGCTCGGCCGCAATGCGGGAGGCGGAAAGCCCCTGCTCCCGCAGGCGGATGGCCTCCCGCACGATGATGGCCTCGCCCTGGGTAGCGGTCTCGGAGTCGATGATGTAGACTTTGGCGTCGGTCTCGGCGGCGGCCAGGCTGGCGCACTGGTAGGTGCCGGAAAGCTTTTGCGCGACAGTGATGACAATGACCTCATCCCCTGCATCGGCAGCATCCTCAAACAGCTCGATAAACGAAGCCGGGCTGGGCTGGCTGGTGCGGGGCAGCTTGCTGTCCTCGGCCAGGCGGGTGAAGAACTCGTCCTTGGTCATGCTGCCGTCATCCACGGTGGCGGTGCCATCGGCAAAGGTGATGCCCATGGGCACAACGGTCACGCCGGGGGTATCCAGGTCGCGGGCGGTCAAATCGGCCGCCGAGTCAGTGACGATACGGATCATAGTCGGATTCCTTTCTCATACTTCCCTATACGGAAAAACTCTTTTCTTCAATGCCCAGCAGATCGGCGGCGGCATCGGGGTCTAACTGCTGCACCGATTCCAGCTTGCGGGTGATGGCGCGGCTGCGCGGGCCGATCAGCTCCTCCAGGTCGGAGCCGGTCTGGTTCAGGTGGCGCTGCATCTGCTGTAAGCCGACGCCGAACTTCTCAAATTCTGTCTTGACAGCGCCCAAAATCGTCCACACCTCGCCGGAACGCTTTTGGATCGCCAGCGTGCGGAAGCCCATCTGCAAAGCGTTCAGCAGTGCCGCCATGGTGGACGGGCCTGCTACCGTGATTTGATAATCCCGCTGCAAAACTTCCGTGATTCCGCTGGAAACCACCTCGGCATACAGCCCCTCAAAGGGCAGAAACAGGATGCCGAAGCTGGTGGTGTAGGGCACCTCGATGTACTTATCGTGAATGTCCTTGGCCTCCTGCCGCAGCACCGACTGCAGTGCCTTGCGCATGGCGGCCGCCGCGGCAGCGTCGCCGCGCTCCAAAGCCGCCTGCAGGTGGGCGTAGGTGTCACCGGGGAACTTGGCGTCGATGGGCAGCCAGATGTTGCCGTTCTGCCCCGGCATCTTGATAGCAAACTCTACGCGGTTGGCGCTGCCGGGCACAGTGGCCACGTTCTCGGCATACTGACCGGGGGCCAAAATCTGTTCCAGGATCGCGCCCAGCTGGACCTCGCCCAAAATGCCGCGGGTCTTTACGCCGGAAAGCACCTGCTTCAGGCTGCCCACATCGGCGGCGAGGTTCTGCATCTCGCCCAGGCCCTTGTAGACCTGCTCCAGCTGGGTGCTGACGGCGCGGAAAGACTCGTTGATGCGCTTTTGCAGGGTGTCCTGCAATTTTTCCTCGACCGTGCCGCGGATCTCGTCCAGCTTTTGGTTGTTGTCGGCCCGGATGGTGTTCAGCCCTTGCACCAGCGCCCCGCGCACGCCGTCCAAGCGGGCAGCGTTGGAGTCCTCAAGGTTCTTCAGGCGGGTCTCCATCATCGTAAGCTGGGCAATCAGCGCATCGTTGGCGGCCTTTTGGCGGGCGGCCCCGGCGCGGTCGATGGACTCCAGCCGGGCGGTGCTGGCGGCGGCGTTCTGGCGCTGGTTCTCGGCCAACACGGCGGAAAAGTCCCGCAGCGTGGCGGTGGTGGTGCGGGCGCTCTCGCCCTGCATCGCCCGCAGCTGTTCAGCCAGCAGGTCGGTCTCGCCCTGCAATACCGGGGTCATCGCGTTGACAACGTCATCGGCGGTAGGCCCCTGGGGCTTCTGCGGGCGGCTGCTGCGCACCAGTAAGATGGCCAGCAGCACATCACCTACCAGCGCCAGCACCAGAACAAAATAAAGCAAGATTTCCATGTTGTGTTCCTTTTTTAGGCGGAACGATGGGTATTATACCACAACACTCAGCCATTACCAAGTACAAGTGTTCAAATTTCGACTATTTTTAAGACAAAATTAACATTTTCTGTCGATTATCTCAACGAATCAGCAGCAGTGCCGTGGCCAGCACACCCATGGCGGCGGCCAAAACCTCGGTCTCCCAGCTTTTGCGCTCCACCACCGGGGAAGCCGGATTGTACCACACCAGCACGGTCTTGCCCTGCTGGCCGTCGTGGTGGAACCAGAAGGAGTCGTTGGTGTGGCGCTCCATCCGCTGGCCGTTTGCGGTAAATACTACCCGGTAGCAGTATCCGCCCGCACCCACGCGGGGATTGATGAGGGCGTCGCGGCGGGACGGCTGTGCGGGGGTATCGCTCTGGCTGGACTTGCAGCAATCCAAAATCTGGGCGGGCAGCAACGTGCCGCCGCGCACGATGCGGTATTTCTCCCAAAGCATCAAAAGCACCAGCACCCACAGCAGGATACCCAGCACACGGTAAAAAAGCAGTAAGGCAAAAGGCATAAAAGTCTCCTTATAAAAACGATTGGTTAATAGCAAGGCTGCAGGGGCGTACAGTGTGCTCCCGCGAGCCGATATTTGCCATCGGCCCCTGCAAGAGTTGAACTTACCTATTATAATACCGCCCTTTTGCTTTGGGTGCAAGGGCAAAGATAATTTAAAAGATAATTTAATGCGCTAAAGTGTTGACTTATTTGGGCAGATTTGCTAAAATATAAATAATGATGCACATCTGTGCAAAACAAAATGAACAAATAAAGGAGGCGCCTATGCGCCCTGACATGAACCAACAAAACGAACGCTGCACCGATTTGTATGAAGCCATCCTCCGGCTGGAAAACCTGGACGAGTGCATCCGCTTTTTTGACGACCTGTGCGCTGTGACCGAGCTGCGCACTATGGAGCAGCGCTACGCCGTGGCAGGCTGCCTGCTGCAGGGCAAGGTCTACAGCGAGATCCGCCGCGAGACCGGTGCGTCCAGCGCCACCGTCAGCCGCGTGAACCGTATGCTGAACTACGGCACCGGCAGCGTGGCCGCCAGCGTCAAGCACGATCTGGAGCAGAAGAGCCAAGAGGACGAGAACAAATAAGGACAACACCCAAGGAAAGGAGTTTTCCATGTCTGTTTCTATCACTGATTTCGGCAAACTGACTACCGGCCAGCCGGTGCAGCTGGTCACCCTGAAAAACGATAAGATCGAGGTGCAGCTGTTGACCTATGCGGCCATCATCCACCGCATCATTGTGCCGGACCGCAAGGGCAGCCCCACCGACGTGGTGCTGGGCTACCCCACCGCCCGGGATTACGAACTGAACACCGACAGCATGGGCGCTGCCGTGGGCCGCTTTGCCAACCGCATTGGCGGCGCGCAGTTTCCCCTGTATGAGGAGATCGTCCATGTAACGCCCAACAGCGCGGGCAACTGCCTGCACAGTGGTCTGCACGGCTTCAACCACACCCTGTTCACTGCCGAGGTCACCCGCGGTGAGACCGACAGCGTGACGATGACTGCCCACAGTCCTGCCGGCACCGACGGATTCCCCGGCAACTTTGATCTGGAAATCCAATACAGCCTGGTGAAAGAGGGGCTGATGATCCGTTACAGCGCCACCACCGATGCCCCCACCGTCTGCAACATGACCAACCACAGCTACTTTAACCTCAACGGCCACGGCAGCGGCTCGGCCCTGGGCCACCGCATCAGCGTGGACGCCGACGCCTATCTGGAAGCTGACGAGAACAGCGTGCCCACCGGCCGCAAACTGCCGGTCAAGGGCACCCCGATGGACTTTACCGAGGAAAAGACCCCCGGCCGGGACATCAACGCCGACTACGCTGCTCTGGTGCAGGCCAAAGGCTACGACCAGTGCTACATCATCCGGGACAGCGGCCTGCGCCACGCCGCTTGGGCTACCGGCCCCGAGACCGGCATTCGCATGGAGGTGCTGACCACCCTGCCCGGCATGCACTTGTACACCGCCAACTATCTTGCACCCCAGACAGCCTGCAAGGATGGTGCCCGCTACGAAGCCCGCGATGCCGTCTGCTTCGAGACCGAGGATTTCCCAGACGCCCCGAACCATCCCGATTTCCCCGATACGACCCTGCTGCCGGATGCCCCGTACAGCTCCACCACGATCTATCGGTTCGACATCGCACCTATGTAAAACGTAACGCAATACAGCAAAAGACCACCGCGTCTGCGGTGGTCTTTTGCTTTGTACAAATAGAAATGTTATACGATACGTATTTATCCAAATTGTATTTGCGAACGATTAGTATAATCAGGCCTGCTCCAGACGATACAACCTGCCACTGAAGGGCGGCAGAGTCAGCTTCAGCTCGCCGTCGGTCTTGCGGGCACAGCTGCGCTTGGGGGCGGCGGTGCTGCCGCCGAAGGTCTCCCAATCGGTGTCCAGCAGCAGGGTCAGCTTGCCGGCAACAGGCAGCGTGAGAGTGTAATCCTCCAGCTCCGTATCGCCGAAGTTGAATGCCGCCAACACAGCCGCCTCGCTCCCCTGCCGGAGAATGGCGCAGGCATCCAGCTCGGGGTGGGAGCAATCCAGCCATTGGAAGGCGGCGGGGTCGTACTCCCGCCGCCAGAAGGCATCCTCTGCGCAGTAGGCCCTGTTCAACGCCTGGCGGAAGCGGCGGAAATCGTTGTGGTTGGGGTAATCCAGCACCATCCAATCCTGCTCGCGGCTCTCGTCAAACTCCCGCAGCTGGGCGAATTCATTGCCCATAAAGTCCAGCTTTTTGCCGGGGTGGATGGCCATGTACAGGTACAGCGCCCGCGCCTGGGGGAACTTGCCCGCGTAGTCGCCGTACATTTTCTGTACGATGGTGGCCTTGCCGTGGACGTTCTCGTCGTGGCTGAAGGGCAAAATGTAATGCTCGTTCCAGGCGTACATCATCGAGAAGGTCAGCTTGCCCAGATTCTCTTTGCGCTCCTCGGAAGTCTTTTTAAAGTAGTCCAGGGTGTCGTTCATCCAGCCCAGGTCCCACTTGTAGTCAAAGCCCAGGCCGCCGTACTCCACGGGAGCGGTGACTTTGGGATAGTTGGTGGAGTCTTCGGCAATCAGCAGGGCGGTGGGGTGGCGTTGCTGCAGGCCCTGGTTCATGCCCTTCAAAAATTCCAGCGTCGAACCGTTGACGCCGCGGTTGGGGTCACCCTGCCAGTAGATCAGGCGGGAGACTGCGTCCATGCGCAGGCCGTCAGCGTGGAACACCTGCAGCCAGTAGTCGGCGCAGGACTGGATAAAGCAGCGGATCTCGCCGCGGGAGTGCATGAAGTTGCAGCTGCCCCACTCGCTTTGGCCCACGGCTGCGGCGGGGTACTCGTACAGCGGGGTGCCGTCAAATTCTTTCAAGCCGTAGCTGTCGATCGCAAAGTGTACCGGCACAAAGTCCAAAATGACGCCGATGCCCTCTTTATGGCAGGCGTTGACGAACTCGGCCAGCTGCTGCGGGGTGCCGTAGCGGCTGGTGGGGGCGTAAAAGCCGGTGATCTGGTAGCCCCAGCTGCCGTCAAAGGGATGCTCGGCCAGAGGCATCAGCTCGATGTGGGTAAAGCCGTTCTCCTTGCAGTAGGCAGGCAGCAACTCGGCCAGCTCGGCGTAGGTGTACCAGCTGCCGTCCTCTTTCTGCCGCCAGCTGCCGGCGTGGACTTCGTAGATATTCAGCGGCTTATCGAAGCATTTCGTGCGGCCGGCCATCCACTTGTCATCGGTGAAGCCGGTGGGGCGGTCGGCAATGATGCTGCGGCCGTCGGGGCGCAGGGTCATGGCGGTGCCGTAAGGGTCGCAGTGGGCCACGGTCTGACCGTTGGCACCGCGCACCCAATACTGGTAGACCATGCCCGCATTGGCACCGGGGACATCGCACTCCCAAACGGCGGACTGGGTGCGGTGCATGTCATAGGTGCCGACCTCGGTCTCCACCGCAATGTGCTGGGCGGACGGTGCCCAGACCGCAAAATGGGTGCCCCCAAAGTAGGTGTGGGCGCCAAAGAACTCGTAAGCATCAAAGGCGTGCCCGGTGTAAAAATCCTGCATATTCATAGGGAAAACCTCGATTTTGATAGACGCAGAGGAATGTCGAAAAGCCTCCCTCTGCGAGACAGACTCTCCCGATACGGGGAAGGTGGCATGAAGTGCCAGAGGGGGCCGAAGAAAGTTGTTCTTATGGCAACACCGCACAATTCCCGCCTAACGGCTTAAGCACCGCTCCGGCGGCTGCGGCACGGCATCTGCGTTGCCAAAATGCTCGATAATACACAAAGTATTATCGAGCATTTTGGCTTAGCAGCTGCCGCACCTCGCTCGCCGTATCGGCACTTAGAATTATGCGGTATTGCCTTATAAAAAATTGTACCACACCCGGGGGCGTGGTACAAGCACATAATTGAACACGATGTTCAATCTTTACTTTTAAATTTTCAGCAGGATGCGGGCGATGTTGAAGTAGACCAGCAGCGTGGTGGTATCCACGATGGTGGTGATAAGCGGCGACGCCATAACGGCAGGGTCGACCTTCAACTTCTCGGCAATGACGGGCAGCAGGCCGCCGATGAACTGGGACAGGATGACGGTGCAGATCAGCGTCAGGCAGACGACAGCGGCCACCGGGGCGGCGATGCGGTCGAACACGATCAGCTTGGCAAAGTTGCACAGGGCCAGTGTGCCGCCGCAGAGAATGGCGATGCGGAACTCTCGCCACAAAATCTTGGGCAGGTCGTGGGGTTCGATGTCGCCGACGGCCATACCACGGATGATGGTGGAGGTGCTCTGGCTGCCCGCATTACCGCCGGCATCGGTCAGCATGGGGATGTAGGCGGTCAGCACGGTCACGGCGGCGAGGGCGTCCTCGTACCCGCGGATGACCAGGCTGGAGAAGGTGGAGGAGATCATCAGGAAGAGCAGCCACGGGGCACGGCTCTTGTACAGATCCCACATGGATTGTTTAAAGTAAGGCTTGTCGGACGGGCCGATAGCGTTCATCTTGGCGATATCTTCGCTGGCCTCGTCCTGCATGATGGAGATAGCGTCATCGATGGTGACGATACCGACCAGGCGCTTCTCGTTATCCACAACGGGGATGGCCAGGTAGCCGTACTTCTCGAACAGCTGGGAGACATCCTCCTGGTCGGTGGTGGTGCTGACGCTGACCACGTTGGCGTCCATCATGTCGCGGATCTTCTCGTTGGCGGGGTCTTTGGCCAGGATCAGTGCCCGCAGCGAGACAACGCCGATGAGGGTACGGTCACGGTCGGTGACGTAGCAGTTGTTGATGGTCTCCTTGTCCACGCCGTTTTTGCGGATGGATTCCATGGCTTCGGACACGGTCATGTCCGGGCGCAGCTCCATCAGCTCGGTGGTCATCACGCCGCCGGCGGAATCCTCGGGGTACTTGAGCAATTCGTTGATCATGCGGCGGGTCGCAGGGTCGGCCTGGGCCAGGATACGCTTGACCACGTTGGCAGGCATCTCCTCGACAAGATCCGTCGCATCGTCAACGAACAGGTCATCCACAACGGCCTTCAGCTCTTTATCGGTCAGACCGTCGATGAGGTTCTGCTGACTTTCGGGCGTCAGCTCGGCAAAAATTTCAGCTGCCAGGTCCTTGGGACACAGGCGGAACAGCACCGGCATCTTCTCCGGCGGCAGGTCCTCGAACACGGCGGCCAGGTCAGGGGCGGGCAGGGTGGACATAACGTCCCGCAGGCTCTGGTACTTTTTGGCATCATCCAGGTTGGCCAGCATGGCGCGCAGGGTTGCGATCGTGGTATCAGACATAAAAAGCTGCCTCCTTTTCAGGCGGCAGCCGTACACATTTTAGCTTTATGGGCAAAGCATAGCAACACAAAGCCAGACCCCATGCTACACCCGCACGCGGTCAGACTTACCCAAAGTGAAAAATATGATGGCTGCCTTATTGGAAATACATCGGTTCACAGGACTGGGACTGGGGGTATCCATTGAGACAACCACCTCACTTGTGTATGATTTTTTGGCGAAGTGCGACACTTCACACCTGTAACTAGGATACCATTTTAACCCCTGTTAGTCAACGGTAAATTTCGCTATTTTGCAAAAAAATATGTGCCCGCAGAAATTGCAGGCACATGGGGAATTGTTGCAGAGAATGTAAGGGCGAGCAGTGCTCGCCCTTGGGGTTTGCGTTGCTGCACAGTCTGCAGGCGACCATTGGTCGCCCCTACAGAGCGTGGTGTTTACGGCCGCAGGGGCGGATTCTGTATCCGCCCGAAAACTTTATGCCAGCAGTTCCTTCACGGTGGCGGACAGTTTTTCATCCTTGCAGGCGGGGAAGAAATACTCGGCAAAGTGCTCGCCGGAGAGGGCACCCTTGACCAGGTCGCGGGGCAGGTCTTTCAGGATGTCGTTCAGGTCGCGGAAGGCGATGGCGCGCACGCCGTCCAGGATCTTCTTGTTGCGCTGCTCAGGCTCCACGCGCTCCTTGGGGTAGCCCTGGCCGTGGCCGAAGCCGAACAGCTTCTCGAAGGTGTACTCCAGGTTCAGCTCGCCGCCCCAGCCGAAGCCCTTGGCAAAGGGCAGGGCCACGGCGTTGCCGTCGTTGACGTGGGCAAAGGTGTAGGCGTCCACGGGGTCCTCGACATGGCCGCAGACCACGCCGGGAAAGCTGTTCAGTGCCAGCATGGCACCCTCGCCGGTACCGCAGCCGGTGATGACGTAGTCGGCTGCGCCGGAATTCAGCAGCACAGCGGCCAGGATGCCGTTCTGCACGTAGGTCAGCTGGGCGGCGTCATCGGCGGCGTACATGCCGTAGTTGACGACCTCGTGGCCCATCGGTTCCACGACCTTGCGCAGGGTGGATTCCACCAGGGCGCTCTTGGCGGCCTGGCTGTTTTCCATGATCAATGCGATTTTCATTTTACAGTTCCTTTCTTGCAAAGGGCAAATCTTACAAAATCATTATACCAAGGGCCGCGCAGGAACGCAAGGCACTCCCCTGCCCCGCTTACATCACCAGCTGGCGGAAGTAGTGGGTGTTAATGCTCTTGTCATCCTCGGCCATCTTGGCAATGCAGGCGTCCAGCGTGTGGGCTACATCGTCCAGGCTGCGCCAGTTGGGGGCGTCGGGCTTGACCTCACGTTCCAGCCAGGGCGCGATCTCGGTGTGGGAGGCGGCACCCTCGATGAGGTAGGCACCCTGCCGGGCGGGCTGGGTGTCAGGCTGGTAGTTGTCGGCGGTGCCGAAGGTGGTCAGCACAAACTGGCCCTTGCGGTTGCGGCCACCCACCAGCAGGCGCACGCCCACGGGCTGGGTGGTCACGGCGGGGGCTTTCTCGCACAGGATCTTGACGACCTTTTCCAGCGTGAGGTAACGCACGTCGTACTGGTCCAGCGCGTTGATGATCTGCACAGCGGCCAGGGTGTCGCCCGCAAAGCCCACCAGCACATTGCGGTTCACCTTGCGGACCTTGGGCAGTTCGTCGCTGATGATGTGGGGCTTATCGCCGGTGATGGGCTCCTCGACATAGCGGCCATCGCTGACCATGGCGCAGAAGGCATCGCCGCAGACGGCTAAAATTGCACTCATATTGGTACTTCCTTTTATTATAAAGATTCTACTGCCTATTGTAACAAAAAAAGGGGCGCACCGCAAGGTACGCCCGGGGATAAGCAGGTTTATTTGCTGATCTTGATGAGGTCTGCGCCGGGTTCGACGGTGCCGGAAGCAACGACCTCGACACCGGCAAAGTCGTCGGTGTTGGTGATGACGGTGATGACCACAGCGGGGTGGCCGGCAGCGGCAATCTTGGTAAGATCCATCTCCAGCAGCAGGTCGCCCTTCTTGATCTTATCGCCCACCTTGACCTTGGGGCTGAAGCCGTCGCCCTTCATCTCGACGGTATCCACGCCGACGTGGATCAGCACCTCGACATCGCCGATGCCCTGGATGCCCAGTGCGTGGCCGCTGTCCGGGGCCTGGGTGATCTCGCCGTCGATGGGGGCGTAGACCTTGCCCTCGGTGGGGTCAATGCCGCAGCACTGGCCCAGGATGCCCTGTGCAAAAACCTCATCGGGGATCTGCTCCATCGGCACCACGGCGCCCTTGGCATCGGCAGCCAGCACCAGCGGGAAAGCCGGGGCGGCGGGGGCAGCGGGTTCAGCAGACTTTTTCAGAAAATCAAAAAATCCCATCTCAGATAATCTCCTTTACAATGTCCCGCAAAGTGGGGAACGGTTTGTTTAAAGTATACCGCAATTGGATGCGAAAAGCAACGGGAATTTGCGGCTGTTTAAATGGCTTCCCTCAAGGGGAGCCTTTTTGTATCTGCCTTGTCACAACAACACCTTCACCGCGCGGATGGCCTGCCAGGTGATGGCGGCCATTTCCTCCGGCGGGGGCTGGCAGCCGGCATCCTGCCAGGCTACGATGCTGCCAAAGCAGCCGTTTACCGCAAAGGCCAGCAGATATTGCTGGCGCTGGGTGCCGCCGCCGTTGGCCTGCAGCTGCCCTAAGCAGCGGCGGGCGATCAGCTCCTTGGCGTTGCGGGTAAAGTCCGACTCCCAGTTTTTGCCGTAGAAGGCATGGCAGACTTCGGGGTTGTCGTTCATGTAGCTGAAAAGCGCGGTCAGCGCGGGGGGAACATCCTCCCGGCTGATGTTGGGGATCAGGTTATCCATCAGGCTTTCCAGCCGCGCCAATTGGACAGACTCCATCTGTTCCATCAGGGCGTAAATATCGGCATAGTGGAAATAAAAGGTGCCGCGGCTGATCCCGGCAAGCTCGGTCAGTTCCCGCACCGTGATCTCCCGCAGGCTTTTTTGCTGCAGCAGATGGATCAGGGCTTCGTACAGTCGTTGCTTGGTTTGGCGCACACTTCGGTTGGCATCTCCCTTAGCGTTCATTGCGCACACCACCTTCCGGCGTATTTGTATAGTTAAAGAATAGTCGTTTTGGGGCGATTTGTCAAGGATTTTTACGACTTTTTGCACGAAATGCGCCGTAAAAGTTGGAAAAATATTGTGCGGAATGTGCTTTGCACCCCGCGCCCCATGTGCTACAATAGACCAGAGGTGATTTTTATGACGCTTGACCGGCCCCATGCCCGGCAGGCATTTGCCGAATATACATCCCATTACAACGCCGCCGACCCGAAAGTGAAGCTGAAGATCGACCACACCTACCGCGTGGCCGCCCTGTGTGAGCGCATCGCCAACAGCCTTTCCCTGCCCCCGCAGGATGTCGATTTGGCCTGGCTGTGCGGCCTTTTGCATGATGTGGGCCGGTTCGAGCAGCTGCGCCGCTACAGCACATTTATCGACGCTAAGTCCATCGACCACGCCCTGATGAGCGTGACCGTGCTGTTTGAGGAGGGCCGCCTGCGGGACTACATCGCCGGCACCGACGAGGACGCGCTGCTGCGCACGGCCATCCGCCTGCACAACGCCTACCGCCTGCCGGAGGAGATGGACGACCGCACCCGGATGTTCTGCCAGATCTTGCGGGACGCGGACAAAATCGACATCCTGCGGGTGAACGTGGAAACGCCGATGGAGCAAATTTATAACGTCAGCACCGAAGCGCTGCGGCAAAGCCCGGTCTCCCCTGCCGTGCTGGACGCCTTTTACGAGCACCACTGCGTACTGCGCACCCTGAACCACTACCCTGCCGATAACGCTGTGGGGCATGCTTCGTTTGTATTTGAGCTGTGCTACCCCGAAAGCCTGCGCGCCGTAGCCGAGCAAGGCTGGCTGTGGAAGCTGCTGGATTTCAAGACCGAGAACCCGGACACCGCGAAGGCGTTTGCCGGGATGAAAGCCGAGATGCAGCGGTGGCTGGAAGAACATGCTAAATAGGGGCGAGCAGTGCGCGCCCCTACGTGCGCTGCAAAGGAAAGTGCAGTTTTTCGACAAGCTGGGCTCCCTCTGACGGGAAAGTAGTTGCAGGGTTTCCTTATATACTTGATTACTTGAATAGTAGTTTTTAGTGCAAAGGCTCACACATAATAAAGTACGTATATACGTATAAAATACAGATAGTGTTGTTAATAAACTATATGTTTTAAAATATAACAAAATGTTTATTAGAGATATATTATACATAAGTACGTACTATTTTGTAAATGACCGGAAGCAAAAGTACGAACTGGTATTCAAGTTATTTATATATAAGAGTACTTTGCGACCACCCTTGTAACCGCAATTTCAGTAAAACAAAACCCCCATGCCGGCACGGACATGGGGGCTTGCTTATTTATTAAGTATGAGGTTTTACAGCCCCTGCACCAGAATGACCAGGATCAGCACGGGCAGTGCAAAGCGGAAGTAGTTCTTCAGCCAGCAGGGCATCTTGAAGCCGCTGCCGGTGTTGCACTCGGCCAGGTAGTTGTCAAAATTCCAGCCCCAGCGGGTGACGCAGAACAGCAGGTAGATGAGGCTGCCGCCGGGCAGCAGTAGGTTGCTGACGAGGAAATCCTCGAAATCCAGCACGGTGCTGCCAGCGCCCATGGGCTGGATAAAGCTCCAGGCGTTGTAGCCCAAAGCGCAGGGCAGGCCCAGCAAAATCAGCGCGACGCAGCCAATCAGACAGGTCTTACGGCGGTCCCAGCCGAAGTTGTCCATGCAGGAGGCAATCAGGTTCTCGAACACCGCAATGACGGTGGAAAAGCTGGCGAACGTCATAAACAGGAAGAACAGTGTGCCCCAGATGCGGCCGCCGAGCATGTTGATAAACACACTGGGCAGCGTGATAAAGATGAGGCTGGGGCCGGCATCCGGCGAGATGCCGAAGGAGAAGCAAGCCGGGAAGATGATAAGCCCCGCGCAGATGGCCACAAAGGTGTCCAGCACGCAGATGCGCACGGCCTCACCGGTCAGGGTAAAGCGGCGGTCCATGTAGCTGCCGAAAATTTCCATGGCGGCAATGCCCAGGCTTAAAGTGAAGAAGGACTGGTTCATCGCGGCGGTGATGACGTTGCCAAGCCCCTGCTCGCAGGCGCGCTGCCAATCCGGCAGCAGGTAGAAGGCCAGGCCCTCCTTGACGCCGGGCAGCACAAAGCTGTGGGCAACCAGCACCAGAATCAGCACCAGCAGAGCGCCCATCATCCATTTGCCGATGCGCTCCAGACCGCCCTGTAGACCCTTCTGGCAGACGAGGAAGCCCAGCACGGTGATGGCCACCATCCAAAGCACCTGCTCGCCGGGGTTGGCCAGCGCATCGCTGAACACCTGGGCCGAGGCGTCGGGGGTCAGGCCGGTGAAGCGGCCGGTCAAAAACTTAAAGAAGTAGTCCAGCATCCAGCCGGCTACCGTGGTGTAGTACATCATCAGCAGCGCACAGCCGATCATGCACACCCAGCCGTGCAGGTGCCACTTGGTGCCTTTCGGCTCCAGCGCTTTGTAGGCTTTTACCGCGCTGTTGTGCCCGGCGCGGCCCACGGCCAGCTCCATGGTAAGCACAGGCACGCCCATTAGCACCAAAAACAGCAGGTAGAACAGCACGAACACGCCGCCGCCGTTCTGCCCCGTTACCGTGGGAAAGCGCCACACGTTGCCAATGCCGACCGCACAGCCGGCGCTGACCAGGATGAAACCAAGGCGGGAGGCAAAGCCCTCCCGCTGTTTGCCAGAATCCATAAAAAGCCTCTTTTCTTGTGGTATTGCCGTATGGGTTTACAATAAAACACGCACCAGCTATTATACCTGTAATTTTGCAGGGTTGCAAGGCGTACACTCCGGTGTTATAATAAAAAACAGCGAAAAAGTGAGAAAAGGAGAGCTTTTATGCTTCGTTTTGAATGTGATTACGGCGAAGGCGCTGCCCCCGCGGTGCTGGAACTGATGCAAAAGACCAACCTTGACCAGACCCCCGGCTATGGCGAGGACAGCTATTGCGCCGCCGCTGCGGACAAGATCCGCGCCCTGTGCGACGCCCCGGATGCCGCCGTGCACTTTTTTGTAGGTGCGACCCAGGCCAACCTGACGGTCATCGATGCGGCCCTCAAGCCCTGGCAAGGTGTGCTGTGCGCCGACAGCGGCCATATCCATGTACACGAGACCGGCGCAGTAGAAGCCACCGGCCACAAGTGCCTGGCCCTGCCCAATAAAAACGGCAAGATCACGGCACGGCAGATCCGCCATGCGGTGGAAGAACACCGCGCCAACGCCAGCCACGAGCATGAGGTGCAGCCCGGTATGGTCTACATCTCCAACCCCACCGAGGTGGGCACGCTCTACACCAAGGCCGAGCTGACCGACATCTCTGCCGCCTGCTATGAGCTGGGGCTGTACCTGTTTGTGGACGGCGCCCGCATGGCCTACGGCCTGATGAGCGAAGCCAACGACTTGACCCTGCAGGACTACGCCGCCCTGTGCGATGTGTTCTACCTGGGCGGTACCAAGTGCGGCGCACTGTTTGGCGAGGCCGTTGTTATCACCAACGACACGCTGAAAGAGGATTTCCGCTATGCCATCAAGCAGCACGGCGGCATGCTGGCCAAGGGCCGCCTGCTGGGTGAGCAGTTCCTGGCCCTGCTGGACGGCGAGGACGGCACCGGCAACAGCCTGTACTTTACCCTGGCTGCCGAGGCTGACCGCCAGGCTATGGCCATCCGCAAAGCCTTTGAGGAAAAGGGCGTGAAGCTGCTGCATGATTCCTACACGAACCAGCAGTTCTTTGTGCTGCCGGACGAATGGCACGAGGCTCTGAGCAAGGACTTTGCCATGACCCATATGGGCAAGCCTGACAAGACCCACACCGCCGTGCGCATCTGCACCAGCTGGGCCACCAAGGCCGAGAATGTGGAGACGCTGATCGAGGCAGTGAAGAAGCTGTAATACAGTGAAAGCCTCCCTCCCAAGGGGGCAATGCACGGCGCAGCCATTTAAAAACAAAAGCTCCCGGACTTTTAACGTTCGGGAGCTTTTCTTATCATAAAAACAATTACTTCTGAATCCGCTTATCGCATTTGACGGCCAGCTTGGTGCCTGCGGTCTGCAAGATCTGCACCAGCACCACCAGCAGTGCCGTGGCGAAGAACTCCAGCACCACGTTAAAGCGGTAGTAGCCGTAGTTGATGGCGATCTTGCCCAGGCCGCCGCCGCCGATGATACCGGCCATGGCGCCGTAGCCCATGATGGTGGTGGCCGCAATGGTGATATTGGCTACCAGGCTGGGCATGCTCTCAGGCACCATCACCTTGGTGATGATCTGCAAAGGTGTAGCGCCCATGCTCTGGGCGGCCTCGATGACGCCGGGGTCGACCTCGCGTATGCTGGTCTCGATCAGACGGGAGACGAACGGGAAGGACGCAATGACCAGCGGCACGATGGAAGCTACGGTGCCGATGGATGTGCCCACGATCAAACGGGACAGCGGGATGACGATAATCATCAGAATCAGGAACGGCACACTGCGCAGCAGGTTGATCAGGCCGTTCAGCAACGCCATGACCCACTTGGGCAGCGGGCGGATGCCGTTGGGTTCGCCGGTGACCAGCAGCACGCCCAAAGGCAGGCCGATGACCAGCGCCAGCAGGGTGGCAACAACTGTGGACCAGACAGTCTCCCAGGTTTCAAACGGGATGGTGGGCAGGATCTGCAAAAAAGTCTGCCAATCTTTGCCTGCAAAAAATTCAGCCATCAGTTGTTCACCTCCTCATAGGTAATGCCGGGATAGTTCTTGATGTACTCCAGCGCGGCTTCGGCGTGTTCGTCCTCGGGCAGGGCCAGCAGCATGCTGCCCAGCGTCTGGCCGTTGACGATGCGGGTGTCGGCACCCATGATGGAGACCAGAGCGCCGCACTCGATGGCGAGGCTTGCCACCAGCGGCTTGTCGGTGGTCTGGGTGCCGCCGAAGGCAACGCGCACCAGCTTGTGGCCGGGCAGGTTCTCGGCTTTGGGGGCACCGGCAGGATACACCAGCCGCTTGGCGGCGGCGCTGGAGGGATGGCTGAAGATCGCCTGGACCTCGCCCTCCTCCACCACGGTGCCGTTGTCCAGGATGGCCACACGGTTGCAAACTTCCTCGACCACGCTCATCTGGTGGGTGATGATGACCACCGTGATGCCCAGCTCTTTGTTGATCTTGCGGATCAGTTCCAAAATCGCGTGGGTGGTGTTGGGGTCCAGGGCGCTGGTGGCTTCGTCGCACAGCAGCACCTTGGGGTCGGTAGCCAGCGCACGGGCAATGGCGATGCGCTGCTTCTGGCCGCCGGAAAGCTGGGCCGGGTAAGCTTCGGCCTTATCAGGCAGGCCGACCAGCTCCAGCAGCTCGCGGGCACGGGCCTCGGCCTTTTCCTTTGGCACTTTGGCCAGCTCCATCGGGAACATGATGTTGCGCAGGCAGGTGCGCTGCATCAGCAGGTTGAACTGCTGGAAGATCATGGTGATCCCGCGGCGGGCGGCACGCAGCTCAGCTGCAGACAACTCCTGCATCTGGCGGCCGTTGACAACGACCTTGCCCTCGTCCGGGCGCTCCAGCATATTGATGCACCGCACCAGCGTGGACTTGCCGGCGCCGGACATGCCGATGATGCCGTAGATGTCGCCATCCTGAATGGTCAGGTTAATATCATTCAGCGCGACGACCGTACCGCCCTGTGTGGCAAAGCGTTTGGTCAGGTGTTGCAGTTCGATCATGGGTCTCTCCCCTTATTCTTTACAAAGATAGCGAATGGGCAGCAAAACCCATTCGCTATCAATTTTACACTACATCCCGGCAGGTTGCAAGGTTTTTTGACTTTTTCATTAGAAGATAGGCACAACGGCACCGTCGTAGGTGTTGTTGATGAAGTCCTTGATGGTGTCGCTGGTCAGGGCAGCGTACAGGGCCTGGATGGCGGGGTCGTTCTCGTTGCCTTCCTTCACGACCAGAACGTTGGCGTAGGTCTGGGCAGCCTCAGAAGAAGCATCCTCGATGGCCAGGGCGTCGGTGCCGACGGAGAAGCCGGCCTCCATTGCGTAGTTGCCGTTGATGACGGCGAAGTCAACGTCGGCGACGGTGCGGGGCAGCTGAGCAGCCTCGATCTCCTCGATCTTGACGTTGTGGGGGTTCTCCTCGATGTCGTTGACGGTAGCGGTCAGGCCAGCGCCGTCACGGACGGTGATGATGCCCTGGGCGGCCAGCAGCTGCAGGGCGCGGGCCTCGTTGGTGGTATCGTTGGGCACGGCGATGGTAGCGCCGTCAGCGATGTTCTCCAGGTCGTTGCTCTTGCCCGGGTAGATGCCGAACGGCTCGTAGTGGATGGCGCCGACGCTGACCAGATGGGTGCCGTTCTCCTCGTTGAAGCTCTCGAGGTAGGGGGTGTGCTGGAAGTAGTTGGCGTCGACCTCGCCGCTCTCGGTGACCAGGTTGGGCTGGACGTAGTCGCTGAACTCGACAACTTCCAGGGTGATGCCCTGCTCGGCCAGGATGTCCTTGGCAGCGTTCAGGATCTCGGCATGGGGCGTGGGGGAAGCGGCAACCTTCAGGGTGGTGCCGGCCAGGTCGGTGGTCTCCTCAGAGGCGGCCTCGCTGGTAGAAGCAGCCTCGCTCTCGGCGGGGGCGGTGCTCTCAGCAGCGGAAGAGGAAGCGGAAGAACCGCAGGCGGCCAGGCTCAGGGCCAGGGTACCGGCCAGGGCAACAGAAATCAGCTTTTTCATAGTAGGTGTCTCCTTTTCATGTGTGTTTTCATGTGTGAATGTGTTGGTTCCGGCAGTCATGTCCCTCAACAAGTACAGCGGCACATTCGCACACCGGGCTGTTTGTAGATCGCAGTCATACAAGTTCCTCCCTCGGTTTTATCAAAGCGGTAAAGGCGGCAGGCTGCCACAAGAAAAAAGCAGGGCTCCGAATCGCTTCGGCGCCCTGCTGCATGCTACCCTTATGCGCCAGATTTTGCGCACGGGGAAACAGGCACAGACTGCCGAAGCAAACTGCACATGCACATGCACATCATCATAGTGTTGCTGCGGCTCATGGTCGTGTACCCCTTTCCTCAAGATTTGCTCAGCACCCGGCTGGCTTTGATGTTTGCAGTATACGCCCCTTTTACGGGAATGTCAACACTTTCCCTGCACATTTATGCAGGAACGATGCAATTTTGACAAATTATACAAACCCACCGGTTTGACAGGTTATAGACTTGCCAAATTCCTACAAATATGCTATACTATTTACTATAGTCACACAACTTGAAAGGGGAGCCCCTGTATGAAATTCTCGACCCGTGACCGCTATGCCCTGCGGCTGATGGTGGAACTGGCCAACCGCGCCGGTGCCGATGCCCTTGTGCCGCTGAAAGAGATCAGCGACGCACAGCAGATCAGCTTAAAATATCTGGAGCAGATCGTGACCCCCCTGACCAAGGCCGGGCTGGTGCTTAGCGTGCGCGGTGCCCAGGGTGGCTACCGCCTGGCCCGCCCGGATACCGAGATCACTGCCGGCGAGATCCTGCGTGCGGTGGAAGGCGAGCTGACGGCTATCCCCTGCCTGGCCTCCAGCGTTGAGTGCCCCCGCCGGGGCCAGTGCCACACGCTGGATTTCTGGAGCGGGCTGAACGATCTTATCAACAAATATGTGGACGGCGTGACCCTGCACCAGCTGCGGAACCTGCCGGAAGAATAAGTGCGCCCAATGCCTCCCTCTGTGAGGGAGGTGGCCCGAAGGGCCGGAGGGAGAGAGCTTGCCCTTTATCCAAAGCTTCGAAGTGCGAAAGGCTCTCTCCCCCACCTGCTTCGCAGGAGCCCCCTCGCAGAGGGGGCCAAAAGTAAATGCGCAATAAAAAGGCAAGTGCAATTGATCTGCACTTGCCTTTTGCTGTTATGTATTCTCGTTAGTTGTGTTGGCATTGTCTTCGCCGTCAGTTTCACCACCGCCGGTATCATTGCCGTTGGTGTCTGTACTTTCCGGAACAGAAGTGACTTCCGGCATGGGCGTAGGGCTGGGGGTAGGTGTGGGTTCCTGGGTCGGTTCAGGCGTAGGTGCTGGGGTAGCGGTCGGCTCAGGTGTCGGCGTCGGTGCCGCCGTCGGTTCCGGGGTCGGTTCCGGGGTCGGTGTGGGTGTTACTTCCACATACGTGCTCTCGCTCTCCGCTTCACTCTCCGACTCGGCTTCGGAGGTCTCGGTGCTGGTCACGACCGGCGTGGTATACGTCACCACGTCCTTTTCGCCGGTGTGCTTGGCAACTTTCGTCACGGTGGGGCGGTCATCCTCGGTAATGCAGCTGTGGGTGCGGATGTAGTCAAACAGCGCTTCCATAGCTGCACGGGTCAGATGGATGCCGTCGCTGGACTCCACATAGCCGCTCTTGGCGTAGCCGGTGGCGGAGTCCTTCAGCACCTCGGCGCTGTTCAGGAACTTCCAGCCCTTCTCTTTGCACATTTCGACGAGGGCTTTGTTGTACTCGTCCACCTGGGTCTGGGTCAGGCTCTGGTTGGAGTGCTGCTGCCCCAGCGGCGGAATGGCGTTGATGAGGATATCCACACTGGGGTATGCCTCGACGATGCTCTCAATGCCAGTCTGATAGTTTTTGACAAAATCAGCCGCCTTGTAGCTGGGGCTGAGGTCGTTGGTGCCAAAGGTGATGATGACCCGCTTGGGCTGCATGCCTGCCACAGCCTTGGCCATGGTGACGTAGCTGCCGGAGTTGTTCAGCTCCACGCAGGCGTAGGTGGCCAGGCTCTTGGCGCTCATGCCCACCGAGCCGATGGCGTTATCGTAGGTGCAGAAGTCGAACATGCGGTACATGCGGGCGGTATTGCTGTCGCCCAGGAAAAGCGTTTCGTCCACATAGGTCTGGCCCGCATCGCTGCTTTCCGGCAGGATGGTGGCCGAGTAGGCCGTGGTGTCGATGGTGTTTTCCTCTTTATTGTAGCCGCTCTCGGTAATGATGGACTCAGGCTCTACGGCAGAGTCGGAAGCGGCGTCCTCGCTGCTTCCGAACCCGCCCACCAGGAAAAAGGCAACACCTACGCTGGCCAGCAGCATCAGGCTGCAAATGACCAGCACAATGTACATTTTTGCCCGGAGATCCAGCCGCATTTTGGGTTCTGATTGTTTCGTTTTGCCTGCCATTGGCTGATCCTTTCCGATAGGAGGTTGAACTTAAGGCAATACCGCATAATTCTAAGTGCCGATACGGCGAGCGAGAAGTACAAGCTGCTAAGTAAAAAGCGCAGATAATACTGGATGTATTATCGAGCATTTTTGCAACGCAGATTGTGCTTCGCAGCCGTAGCAGCGGTGCTTAAGCTGTAAAGCGGGAATTGTGCGGTGGTGCCTTAAGGTAAAAACGCGTACCTGTTATTGTACACCATTTCGGGCGCTTACGCTACCCTTTTCGCAATTTTTACAAATTTTCACAGATGCAGCCGCTTGGCGATCTCGCTGCGCAGGTCGCGCCCCTTAAAGATGACCAGCCCCAGAAAGGTCACCACGCTGATGATCAGGCAGTTGACCCAGGGGATGCTGTGGCCGTCGATGCGGCCGCGGTCGATGCGGAAAAACAGCAGGATATACGGCAAAAGCCCGACGCCGATGTTCATCAGCAGATACACCAGCGCGTTGGCGGTGAACCGGCTATGGAGAAACGCAAAGATAAAATTACATACCAGCGTTACACTGCACAAGATCGGCACCACAAGGTCGAGACTATAGCCGGTATAGCCGGTGAACCAGTCGGTAAACACGATGAGCGCCGAGACGAGCAGCAGCAGGTTGAACACCAGCCGGGGACCGTTGTAGCGGCGGCGCAGAAGCACCCGCAGCACAGACAGCCCAGCTACACCCCACACCAGTATCAGCAGGCTGAAATGCAGGTGGGCGGTGTCCAGCAGCAGGAAGTCGATCGCCCCGGCAACGACAGTCAGGGTAAGCACAACAAAAGCAACGATCTTATAAAACAGGCTGGCGCGGTGGATGCGCGGTGCCGTGGGCGGGAACCAGGGACTCCCCTGTTCCCCGTGCAGGCGGTTCTGGCACAGCGGGCAGTAGCCGGTGTCGCCGCCCACCTGGATATGACAATGCGGGCAGGTCTTCATTTTTCTACCTCCGTTGCATACAGCGTTACCTGCAGCCCGGCCTCGGCAAAGCCGCGGTAAAGCCGGCGCAATACGTTGGTGCTGCGGTGGGACGACGCCGTGCCCAGCACCAGATCATCCCCATAGGATGCCACACAGGTAAACAGATCCTCGCAGCTGGAAAAGGCGGCGAACTGCTTGATGTACGGCTTCATCGCATCGGGCAGCGTGACGCGGCCCATGTTGGAGATGACCGCTGTGACGTGCTTTTTCTCCAGCGCGGTAAAGAACTTTACGGTCAGGTTTTTGACAACCAGCGGCACCGGGCGGATGCCGGGTATATGCTCCAGTTTTTCGTACTCGTCCATTTGTGCCTTGATGTTTTCGGGCAACAAGGCTTCTTTCAGCTGGGCGTCAAAGGCGGCGGCCGCCGTCTGCATCGTGTCGGTCTCGGTCAGCGTCAGGATGACATAGACCGAATTGAAAAAGTTGCGGGCCGTCTCGCTGGGGTAGTAATTGCGCAGGTTGACCGGCAGACTGATGGCGATGGGCTTGCTGCGCTCCAGGGCGGGCATCTCAGCATAGATGGCCAGCATCAGCGAAGCGCCGAGATAGCTGGTCAGCGAGACGCCCAGCTCGTGGGCGTGGGCCAGCACCTCTTTGGCGCTTAAATGTCCCTCAAAAAACTGCAGCTGGTCATACGGTAGGCGCTTGCCCCGCAGGTGGTAGGCATTGGGCAGTTTGGGGGCCTTGCCTTCCCGCTTGGTAGCACCGTAAAAGTTGCGGAAACTATCCTGCTCCAGGGCAGCGGCAGAAGCGCTGTTGGGAGTGGGCACGTCCTGCATCTCGGCGGGGTGAACCAGCGCCAGATAGTTGCGGACGATGGACTTTAAAAACAGGAACCCGCCGTTGCCGTCGGTCAACGCATGGAACATCTCCAGATTGATGCGGCTGCCGAAATAGGTTACGCGGTAGATCAGCCGATTGCGGCGCTCCGGCACATACAGGGGTGCACAGGGGGCTTTGTCCTCGGGGTGGCAGGTGGGCAGCTGGTCGGTGGATTCAAAATAGTGCCAGAATAAACCACGGTGCAGCGTTACCTGGAACTGCGGCCATTCCGGCGCAGTGACGCGCAGGGCTTCGTTCAGCAATTCTGGATCGATCTGCTCCTGCAAGGTGCAGGAGATGCGGAAGACCCGCGGGTCGCGGCGGGTATTGGTTGCCAGAAACACCTTGGCCACGTTATCAACTTTATACCATTCCTGGGCCATGGACAGCCCCTCCTTACATCATGCGCTGCACAAACCGTCCGGCAGACTCCATCGCTGCCACGGCACGGTGGATGGGCATTTGCTGGAACACATGCCAGCACTCCGCGTACACTTCCAACACAGCGTAGCCGCCTGCCCTGTGGATGGCCTCGACCAGCCGCTCACTGTCAGAGCGCAGAATTTCATTGGTGCCTACCTGTACCAGCGTGGGCGGCAGACCGCGCAGGTCGGCAAACAGCGGGCTGTAGCAGGGCTTGGCCCAGTCAGCATCGGGGCCGGTGTAGGCGGCGCGTACAGCTTCGATATATTCGTAGGTCAGCATCGGGTCCAGCGCTTTGCAGCTTTTGTAGCTTTTGCCGCTGGCGGTCATGTCGGTCCAGGGGCTGAACAGCAGCAGCGCCCGCGGCTGGGCACGGCCCTGCTCCTTGAGCTTCAGGCAGAGTTCCAATGCCAAATTGCCGCCGGCGGAATCGCCCGCAACGACGATGTCCCGGGCACCGTAGCCCATGTACATCAGGTAGTCCCACATGGCCAGCGCGTCCTCAACGGCGGCAGGGTACGGATTTTCGGGCGCTAAACGGTATTCAAACGACAGCACGTCAAATCCTGTACAGAGTGCCAGCTTGCTGGCCAGGATGCGGGCATAGCCCAGCTGGCCGCAGGTGTAGCCGCCGCCGTGGCAGTACAGCACAGCGTGGTGTCGGTCATGGCCATGCTCCAGGCTGACCCACTCGGCGGGGATGTTGTTGACGCTGAGGGCATCGTTGCGGATGCCGATGGACGGCGTGACCAGCCGGGCAAACAATTCCTGCGCCGCGCGTTGGTGCTCCAGATCCTCCGGCGTGGTGGAGGTATGGTCGGTGGCGCTGTGTACGGCCTTGATGGCGCGCATCATCGGCCCCAGGTCGTCGGCGCTCTGCCCATGCTGGGGGATCAGCGTTTTGATGACGGCCTCCAACCGCAGGGACAGATCCTTCTTTTTTGGCATGGAAAATTCTCCTTACAGGCGGGCCAGCAGCCGCACCCACAGGGTGCGCAGCAGCGGCGGATGGGCGGCGGGCAGGCAGCAGAGCCGGTGGACTTTCTCCAGCGGCGGGAAGCTGCCCTTTTTGGCATAGCGGCGGTACAGCACGGCCAGCTGGCGGTCTTTGGCGGCACCGGGCAAATGCAAAATGCACACGGGGTCCAGTGTGTAGTTGGTGGAAACAAAGTAGAAACGTCCGCCCAGCCAGTAGCGGAACAGGTAGGCGTTGGCGGCACGCACGGGCTGCCCGGCCAGCAGGCTGCGGTAGGCGGCCCCGCACCAGATGGCTTCGTCGCCCTCCCGCGGCGTCAGGCCGATGGCCTGCAATTGGTTAAAGTATTGGCGGCAGAGTGCCATAAAATCGGCGAGCCGCGCCTTGCTGCCGGCCACCAGCTCGCCGCCAAAGTGGGTCAGCACATGGGGCGCACCCTGCGGCTCCACAGCATCGTAAGCTTTGCCGATGGCGGCGGTCATGCCCTGGCTGGCGGTGTGGGGCACCTGGTACATAAGGACGGCCTCGCCGCACTCCCGCCACAGATCATCCAGCGGATGCTGGGTGTAGGTATCCAGGTCCAGCATGGCGGCGTTGGCAAAGTCCTTATTTGCCAGCACCCATTCCATCGCGCAGAGCTTGTAGTAGGCCAGCGCCCAGTTGGTATCCGCCGGGACGCGGTAGCTGGTGAAGGGGCAGTCCCAAATTTCAATGCCCGCATTGGTAAGCTGACTGCGGTACGGCTCCTGCGGCGGGGCGTTGGTGACCAGCGCTACCGTGCAGGCGGGGTTGGCCAGCTTGGCACTGCAAAGGGCCACCACGGTGCAGCGGTCATACACAGCACGGCCCAGGTTGGCGGCATCGCCCTCGCGGTAGCCCTCCAGCGCCGCAAACGCGCCAAAGATCAGGTTTTGCATGGTGGCCCCTCCCGTTTTGTTAAGGCAGCACCGCACAATTCCCGCCTGACGGCTTAAGCACCGCTCCGGCGGCTGCGGCACGGCATCTGCGTTGCCAAAATGCTCGATAATACACAAAGTATTATCTGCGCTTTTGGCTTAGCAGCTGCCGCACCTCGCTCGCCGTATCGGCACTTAGAATTATGCGGTATTGCCTTAAATCACTATTTTATTTATTATAATCATTTCTGCCCCTTTTGTCTATGCTGTGGGCCGGGCAGCAAAAAACTTCTCCGCAAATCTTGCCGAAACTGTGCGAAACATTTATAATGAGTTGTAACACATGTAAACTTTTTGTGAATCCCCGAAAAATCCCTGAAACGGAGCAGTTTGTATGGCGTTTTCCTCGGTGCAATTTCTGTTTATCTTTCTGCCGCTGTCTCTGGCGGTATACTGGCTGCTGCCCAAGGCCCTGCGCAACGGGGCATTGGGGGCGTTCAGCCTGCTGTTCTTTGCCTGGGCAGGGCTGAAAGGCGCGGCCATCCTGCTGGCGCTGGCGGCTATCACTTGGCTGGGCGGCCTGCTGCTGGAAAAACTACCCCGCAAAAAGCCGCTGCTTATCCTTTTAATAGCAGCTCACCTGGCGGTGCTGGCGGCGTTCAAGTACGCAGGCTTCGCGGCCCGCAGCATCAATGCGCTGGTGCCGGATCTGCTGCCGGTGTTCGCCCCGGCCCTGCCGCTGGGCGTCAGCTTTTACGTTTTTACGGCCATCGGATATCTGGCGGATGTGTCCTGCGGCAAGGTCGCCGCTGCCCGCAGTCCCTTCCGTTTCTTTGTGTTCCTCGCCTTCTTCGGCCACGGCCCCTCCGGCCCCATTGTGCGGTATGACCAGCAGCTCCCCTGCCTCGACGCTAAAGCGGCCGAACGTCAGGTCAGTCTGGACCGTTTCTGTTATGGCATCAAGCGGTTTGTGCTGGGTTTGGCCAAAAAAGCGATCATCGCCGATCAGCTGGCGCTGATCTACAGCCGGGTCACTTCGGTGCCTGCAGCCACGGTACCTGCCCCGGCGCTGGTGCTGGGGTATCTGGCTTACATGATGCAGCTCTACTTCGACTTCTCCGGTTACAGCGATATGGCCATCGGCATCGGCAGCTTTTTCGGGCTGGAACTGCCGGAAAACTTCAACTACCCGTATCTGTCCTGCTCGGTGGGCGAATACTGGCGGCGCTGGCATATGAGCCTGTCGGGCTGGTTCCGGGACTATGTGTACATCCCGCTGGGGGGCAGCCGCTGCTCGCTGGCGAAAAACTGTCGCAACCTGCTGATCGTCTTTCTGCTCACCGGCCTGTGGCACGGCGCGGCGTGGCAGTATGTGGCTTTCGGTCTGCTCCACGGCGTGCTGCTGTGTTTGGAACGCCTGGGCCTGCGCAAATTCCTGCAGTGCATCCCGCCGTTCTTTGCCCACGCTTACACGCTGGTGGTGCTGTGGTTCACCCTCATCATTTTTGGCGCCCACGGCCTGGCCGAGGGCCTTGCCGCGTGGAAGGGCATCCTGTCCTGGCAGAGCGGTGCGCAGGGCTACACGGCCGCCGCCTTTGCCGATACCAAGCTGATGGTGCTGCTGGCGGCTTCGCTGCTGCTGTGCGGCCCCCTGCAGACCTGCTTCCCCCGCCTGAAAAAGGCTCTGTACGCCAAAGAAGCCCCCGGCCTGCCGGGTATGGTGGGGCTGCTGGTACTGCTTTTCCTCTCGCTGATGCGGGTGACGGCGGGCACTTACAGCGCGTTCATCTATTTCCAGTTTTAAAAGGAGGTGCGGACCATGAGAAAAGCAACCAAAATCGGCTTCATCGCCGTGTTCTGCGCCGCCGTCGGGCTGACCTTTCCGGTGTTCAACATCTTTTCCAAGCAGCTCTCGATGGACAGCCACGAGAACCGTCTGATGACAGGCCTGCCCCAGGTGCTGCAAAGCCCGCTCTCCCAGCTGCCGCGTAGTTTGGACAACTTTTTTGTCGATAACTCGCCGTTCCGCTACCAGTTTGTGCTGCTGAACGCAGGCATTGACTACGCCGTTTTTGGCACGAGCCAAAGCGATCAGGTATTGCCCGGCAAGGATGGCTGGCTGTTTTACAAGGACGGCCCCACCGCTGCCCAGCCTGTGGCCAACTACCAGGGGTTGACCGACATCAACGACAGCCCCGAGGTGCTGGCCCAGGCCAGCGCCAAGCTGCAGATTTTAAACGACCGCCTGGCCGAAAACGGCTGCACGCTGGTGCTGGACCTGACCCCCAGCAAGGACCGCATCTACCGCGAGTATATGCCCGACGGTTACCCCATCGTCAACGAGGAAAACCGCACCGACCTGCTGGTCGACTACCTGCAAAGCCACACCACCGTGCCGGTGAATTGGCCCTATCAAGAGCTGCGTCGCCAGGCCCGGCTGAACCCCGACCGGCTGTTGTACTACAAGACCGACACACACTGGAATTCCATCGGTGCACTGTATGGGCTGGACGGCATTTTTGATGCCCTGGGCCTGCCCATTTTACAACCCGGGGATTATCCCGTGGAGCCTGCCGGGACCACCACCGGCGATATGGCCAACGTGGCCGCGCTGTACGCCAGCCTGCCGCCGGAGCAGACCTACACGGTGCCCGGCTACGCTGACCTGTTTGCCAAAGATGACCGCGTGGTGCGGGTCATCGGCGATTCCTTCAGCGAGTATTACATGCCGTATCTGGAGGCCCGCTTCGCCACCACCTGGCGAGAGCACATCGACAGCTTTGATCCGGTCGTCGTAGAACAGCCGGGGTGCGATATTTTGATTTTGGAGTTCAACGAGCGCAGCCTGGATAAGCTGCTGGCGATTTTGGACAGCATTTGAAGTAGTAGAGTATAGGAAAGGCTCCCTCACAGAGGGAGCCTTTCCTATTACCAATAGGTTTACCCTTTCCGCCCCACGCCCAGATCGGCCAAAATATCCGTCCGGGTATCCAGTGCCAGGGCTGCTACGCGGCGGATACGCTCGGGGGTCATGTAGGGGGCCAGGCCGCTGATGGAAAACGCGCTCTCCGCACGCCCGTCCGGCCCGGGGATGGCCACGGCCACGCACCGCACACCCATCTCGTTCTCCTCATCGTCGATGGCGTAGCCGTTGGCGCGCACCTCGGCCAGCTGGTCCTGCATCTCGGCCAGGTCCACCACGGTGCGGCTGGTCAGCTTCTTTAAGCTGCTGTGGTTCCACACGTCTTCCACTTCCTCGGGGGGCAGGGTGGCCAGGATGGCCTTGCCCACACCGGTGCAGTACAGCGGGCTGCGCAGGCCCACCCGGCTGGACATCCGCATAGGACCGCTTTCCGTTTTATAAATGTACACAATGTCCCGTGCATCGCGGATGACCAGATGCACGGCCTCGCCGGTGCGCTGGCTCAGCCGCTCCAGATGCGCCTTGGCCACGTCCATGATCTCCATGCTGTTGACGATACCGCTGGACAGCTCAAACATTTTTAAGGTCAGCCGGTAGCGGCCGGTCTCCGGCTCCTGCGCGGCATAGCCCAGGCTGACCAGGCTTGCCAGCAGCCGGTGCACGGTGCTTTTGGCAAGGCCGGTCTCCTGCGCCAGCCGCTGCAGGCTGGCCCCGGCCGGGTGGGATGCCAGCTGTTCGATCAGCTGGAAGATGCGCTCAACGCTTTGCACGCCGCCTTTTTCGGTCAAAGTAGGGTTCCTCCCTTGAATATTTACAATTTGTTAATAATTTGTAACCGTACAACGGAAACACTGTTGCGTTCCGCAATATGGAACGATTATAGCAAAGTTCGGCCGGTTTTGCAAGCGCTATGCCGAATCGCGGAATTCTGGGCGAATACAACAAAAAATGTGTGCTGTAACCTGTTCATTTTGACCGATTGACGGCGCAACCGCAGCCGATTATAATTATAGTAACCGAGTGTGGTCAGGCAACTGTCTAAGGTGGTCTGCCCCACCCCAAACTGCAACATATAGTAAAGGAGAATTGCTATGAATTCTGTTTTGCAGCGTGTTTACGAGATTGGTATTATCCCTGTTATCGCCTTCAACAGCGTGGACGAGGCCCTGCCCCTGTGCAAGGCCCTGATGGCTGGCGGCCTGCCCGCTGCGGAGGTCACCTTCCGCACCGCCTGCGCCGAAGAGTGCATCAAGAAGATCCACGAGGAACTGCCCGATATGCTGCTGGGCGCCGGCACTGTCCTGACGGTTGATCAGGCTGACCGCGCCATGGCTGCCGGTGCTTCCTTCATCGTTGCTCCCGGCTTCGACCCCGAAGTCTGCAAGCATGTCATTGATAAGGGCGGCATCATGATGCCCGGCACCGCCACCTCCGGCGAGATGCAGCAGGCCATGAACATGGGCTGCGAGGTCGTCAAGTTCTTCCCTGCCGAAGCAAACGGCGGTGTGGACAAGCTGAAGAACATCGGCGCTGCCCTGAAGACCTGCAAGTGGATGTGCACCGGCGGCGTCAACGCCAAGAACGTGAACAACTACCTGGGCTACAACCAGATCATTGCTGTCGGCGGCACCTGGATGTGCAAGAGCGACAAGATCAAGGCCGGCGCCTGGGACGAGATCACTGCCATGAGCCGCGAGGCTGTTGACGTGATGCTGGGCCTGCAGCTGGGCCACATCGGCATCAACTGCGCTGATGAGGCCGAGGCTGCCAAGACCGCTGAGACCATCGGTAGCCTGCTGAGCATGGCTGTCAAGCCCGGCAACAGCAGCATCTTTGTCGGCAAGAAGGAATTCGAGATCATGAAGAAGCCGGGCCGCGGCACCCATGGTCACATCGCTATCCTGACCAACAACGTCGATCGCGCTATCTATCACCTGGGCCAGCGCGGCGTCAAGTTTGATATGGACAGCAAGAACGTCAAGGACGGCAAGACTGTTGCCATCTACTTCGCTGACGAAGTCGCCGGCTTTGCTATCCACCTCGTTCAGAAATAATCAGTTCGGCTGATTATCTGTTATAAACCGTTCTTTATTAAAAATAACAATAAAGGAGTTCCACCATGAAAATCGTTACTCTCGGTGAAATTATGATCCGTCTGCAGCCCTACGATCATCTGCGCTTTGTGCAGACCGATACCCTGCAGTACACTTACGGCGGCGGCGAGGCCAACGTGGCTGTTTCTCTGGCCAACTACGGCGCTGACGTTGCTTTCGTCACCAAGCTGCCCGCTCATGCTATCGGCCAGGCCGGCGTGAACGCTCTGCGCCGCTACGGCGTTGACACCAGCAAGATCACCCGCGGCGGTGACCGTGTTGGCATCTACTTCAACGAGAAGGGCGCTTCTCAGCGTGGTTCCGTCTGCATCTACGACCGTGCACATTCTGCTATGGCCGATGCTACCGTCGCTGACTTCGACTTCGACAAGATCTTCGAGGGCGTTGACTGGTTCCACTTCACCGGCATCACCCCGGCCCTGGGCCCCAATGTTGTCGAGATCTGCCTGGCTGCCTGCAAGGCTGCTAAGGCTCACGGCGCCAAGATCAGCTGCGACCTGAACTACCGCGGCAAGCTGTGGACCCGTGCAGAGGCTCGTGAGGCCATGAGCAAGCTGTGCGAGTACGTTGATGTCTGCATCTCCAACGAGGAGGATGCTAAGGACGTTTTCGGCATCGAGGCCGAGGCTACCGACATCTACGCTGGCGAGATCAACCGCGAGGGCTACAAGAGCGTTGCCAAGCAGCTGGCTGACAAGTTCCACTTCGAGAAGGTTGCTATCACCCTGCGTGAGAGCCATTCCGCTTCCGACAACGGCTGGAGCGCTATGCTGTACGACGTTGCTTCCAACGAGTATGCCTTCAGCAAGAAGTACGAGCTGCGCATCGTTGACCGCGTTGGCGGCGGCGACAGCTTCGGCGGCGGCCTGATTTACGCCCTGCTGAGCGGCAAGTCCACCCAGGAGGCTGTTGAGTTCGCTGTTGCTGCTTCTGCCCTGAAGCACTCCATCGAAGGCGACTTCAACATGGTCACCGTTTCTGAGGTCGAGAAGCTGGCTGGCGGCGACGGTTCCGGCCGTATCCAGCGCTGATTTTTCCCCAATATGCACTTTTGCCCTGCGGGTTTCGGCCCGCAGGGCTTTTGTTTTGTCGATTGTTAACCTGTTTTCGCATGCTGCGTTGACATTTGATCATCAACCGCGCTATACTGGGTGACAGTTGGGCTGAAAGGAGAGCTGCGCCATGGTAAAAGCGGACGTGCTGGCCGCGCTGGACGCTGCCCGGGGTAAATACATTTCCGGGCAGGAGCTGGCGCAGCAGCTGGGCGTGAGCCGCACAGCTATCTGGAAAGCCGTCGCTGCCCTGCGGGCCGACGGCATCCCGGTGGAGGCGGTGACCAACCGCGGCTACATCCTCTCCCCTGCTGCCGACGTGCTCAATGCCGCCGCCGTCACGGCGCTGCTGGCCCCAGAAGCGGCCAGAGCCTTGCAGGTCGAGGTCGTCGACCGTTTGCCCGGCACGAATGCTGCTCTGCGGGCCCGCGCTGAGAATGGTGCTCCCGAAGGGCTGGTGCTGATCGCCCAGGCACAATCGGCTGGGCGCGGCCGGGGTGGGCACAGCTTCTTCTCGCCCCAGGGCGGGCTGTACCTCAGCATCCTGCTGCGGCCGGAGATCGGCCTGCGCCAGGCTGTCCGCCTGACCGCTATGGCCGCCGTGGCCGCATGCCGTGCCGCTGAGAAGGTTTCCGGTGCGGAACTGCGCATCAAGTGGGTCAACGACCTCTGGCGGGATGGCCGCAAGGTCTGCGGCATCCTGACCGAAGCCGCGCTGGACATGGAAAGCGGCATGTTGGACTATGCGGTGCTGGGTCTGGGTTTCAACATCACGGCCCCGCCCGATGGCTGGCCTGCCGAGCTGCAGGATGTAGCCGGGGCGCTGTTCGATGATGCCCCGCCGCCGGGTGCCCGTGCGGCGCTGGCAGCCGCCTTCCTCAACGAGTTCTGGGCGCTGTACCACGGCGTGCCCAAGCCGGAGTACCTGCCGGAATACCGTGCCCGCCAGGCACTGCTGGGCCAGACCGTGACGGTAACGCCCCGGAACGGCACCCCGCGTAAGGCTGAGGCGCTGGACATCGACGAGGACTGCCGCCTGGTCGTCCGCTTTGCGGGAGAGCACAATTTAGTGCCCCTGCGCGGCGAGGAAGTTCATTTGGGAAAGTACCTGTAAAGGTCTTTGTATAGTATCAACAAAAGAAAAGAGGAACAATTATGAAAACTGCTGAAAACCTGCGGGTGCGTCGGATGGTTCTGTGCGCCCTGTTTGCCGCCCTGACCGCCGTGTGCAGCCAGATCGCCATCCCCATGCCCTGGGGCGTGCCCATCAACCTGGCACTGTTTGCCGTGTACATGGCAGGCACCATGCTGGGGGCCTTCTGGGGCACCGTCAGCCAGCTGGTGTTTGTGGCGCTGGCTGCCATCGGTGTGCCGGTGCTGGCTGGTTTCCAGGGCGGTCCCTCTGCCATCTTTGGCAAGACCGGCGGCTATGTGCTGGGTTACATTCTGGCTGCACTCATCACCGCGTTGATCTCCAAGGCTTTGGGCCGCAAGTTCTGGTCGCTCTGCGTGGCTATGGTCGTGGGCTGTGCCGTCTGCTATGTGCTGGGCACCATCTGGTTCATGACCCTGACCGGTGCCGACCTTGCCAGCGCCCTGGGCTGGTGCGTCCTGCCCTACCTGCCCGGCGACGTCATTAAAATCGCCCTGGCTGCGATCCTGACCATCCAGCTGGACAAGCGCATGCCCAACCTGTAAGTTTCAACTTTTCGCAGCCCGTGCGGGGGAGCTTTCATGCTCTCGGTACGGGCTGCTTTTTATTGCGTCGGCGCTCGCAATGTGGTATACTGATACCATCAACCATGAAAGGACCCAACCTGTATGAAATGGCTTGCTGTTGACTACGGCGACTCCCGCACGGGGCTGGCCGGCTGCGATGCCGGCGAGACAATCACCAGTCCCATCACCCCCCAGATCGAAGAAAAAAGCATGAATAAAGTGGCCGCCGCCGTCACCGCTGTGGCCCAGGCCCGCGGGGCCGAGGCCCTGGTCTGCGGCCTGCCCAAAAACATGGACGGTACCGAGGGCAGCCGCGCCAACAAGAGCCGCCGCTTTGCCCAACGCCTGGCAAATACCGCGAACCTGTCGGTGGTGCTTTGGGATGAGCGCCGCACCACGGTTTCCGCCGCCGCCATCCTGGCCGATAACGATACTTTCGGTGCCAAGCGCAAGGAACGGCTGGATTCCGTTTCTGCCGCCGTCATTCTGGAAAGCTTTTTAAACTGGCGTGCCCACCACCCGGATGAGGAGCCGCCCGAGATGCTGCGTCCGCAGCCTGCCGAAGTCTGATACAAAACACACGATAGAAGGAGAAAATCCACCATGCCGCAAGATACTGCTGCCCGCTTCCCCACCCATGTCGCCATCATCGTGGACGGTAACCGCCGCTGGGCCAAACAGCGCCTGATGCCTGTCAGCCTGGGCCACAAGGCCGGGTTTGACCGTCTGCGCGAGATCACCCGCTACGCCGTGGGCGACCGAGGCGTCTTTGTGCTGTCGCTGTACGTCTTTTCCACAGAGAACTTCTCCCGCGATGCCAAAGAGGTCGGCTATCTGATGGACCTGTTTGCCAACAACTTCCGCACCATCGCCGACGAAATGAACGAGCGCGGCTGCAAGGTGCTGTTCAGCGGCCGCCGCGAGGGCCTGCAGCAGCGCGTGCTGGACGCCATGGACTACATGATGGATCTGACTAAAGACAACGACAAGGGCATCGTCAACTTCTGCCTGAACTACGGCAGCCACGCCGAGCTGACCGACGCCATGCGCGCCATTGCGGGCGAGGTCAAGGCCGGGACCTTGCAGCCCGAGGACATTAACGAAAAGACCATCGAGAGCCACCTCTACCGCGACCTGCCCCCGGTGGACCTGATGATCCGCACCAGCGGTGAGGAGCGGCTGTCCAACTTCCTGCTGTGGCAGTGCGCCTATTCCGAGTTCTACTTCACGCCGGTCCTCTTCCCTGATTTCACCAAGGAGTGCTTTGACAAAGCGCTGGAAGAGTACGCCCGCCGTGACCGCCGCATGGGCGGCAACACCAAAAAGTAAAATTCTGTATTCTGCATAAAAAATCCCCGCAAAGTCTGGTGATTCTGCCAAGGCTCTGCGGGGATTATTTGATTGCACGTTACATATAGTAGGGGTAGGCAACCGCCCATCACCCGACGCTGCTGTCGCTGGTGGCTTCGTCCCCGGCCGTGGGGCCGGGATAGGTGGTGATGGTCACCTTTTCAATGGTGATGGCCGCGTCCTCGGTGGGCTTCCAGGTATCGTTGCCGTCCTCGTCCTTGGTGGTCTCCACGCAGGCCATGGCGTCCACTACGTCCATGCCCTGGTAGACCTGGCCAAAGACCGTGTCGGTGTTATCGAGGTACGGCAGCCCGCCCACAGCCGCGTAGGCAGCCACCTGGCTGTCCGTGTAGCCGTTCTGGGCCAGCTCGGCCTGTTGGTCGCTGCTTACACTGTCCGGAAGGGCCGCAACGAAGTAAAATTGGCTGTTACCGCCGGTGACATCACCGCCCTGGGCAAAGGCCGCGCACAGCGCCCCGGCGTAGTGCTTCAGCGAGGCGTCGGCCTCCAGCGGGTAGGGGGCGTTGCTCCAGATCGTGGAGCCGCCGGTGCCGGTGCCGGTGGCGTCGCCGCCCTGCACCGCAAAGCCGTACTGGCTGCGCCAGATGATGGTGCCGTCATAGTAGCCGCTGCGGGCCAGCCCCACAAAATTATACACCGCCATGGGGGCTGCGTCCGGGTACAATACGGCGCGCACCTCACCCAAACTGGTGGAGAAGATGGCGATGGTGTCGCCGTCGCTGGGCGCGGCAAACTGGCGCTCCTCGCTGATGAACTGGTCGGGGCGCGTGGGGGCCTTTTTGGCGTTGCTGCCGCAGCTGCACAGCAGCACGGCGGTCAGCAGCAAGGGCAGGCAGGCGGAACGTTTCATGGCAGATCCTCCGGGGCGTTCACAAATCTAGATAAGGATATTATACCACATATTTTTTGCGCTGAACACCCTTGACGTTTGGTGAAAAAAAAGGTACACTATATACAAGAAATTTCAAGACCACAGGAGGTCACCTATGTCTGACGAACTGAGCCCCGAAATGCTCGAGGAAGCCACGCCCGACCTGCTGACGCTGGAGGATGAGGACGGCAAGGAGGTCACTTTTGAAGTGATCGACGCCACCGAAGTGAACGGCACCCGTTACCTGGCAGTGATCCCGTATCAAGAAGATCCGGAGAGCCTGCAGGAGGATGCCGAGCTGATCCTGATGCGCATTGGCACCGACGAGGAAGGCGAATATATGGACATCGTAGATGACGATGAAGAACTGCTGACTGTCGGCAAAGTCTTTGAAGAGCGCCTGAGCGCGATGTACGACATCGACGATTCCGAGTTGGAGTAAAAAACATCCCTGCACGGTTTGATTTGTTGCGGTCATTTATGAATCCTACTAATCAAATTTAGGGAGCCCGCTGTCCCTGGCTGGATCGCAGACCTCCCGCCCTAGGCGGAAGAAGGGAGCGTGAACGTCCGGGTAGGGCACCCACCTGCCTGTACCGGTAGGTTTTGATTGGCTGCAGACGGCCGCGTGGGGGGTTTGTGTTTTTCAGTCGGACAGTCCTGCTGTCCGGCTTTTTGTTTTAGATTTTTGGGGAAAGGGGGCCATCGCCGTGGGCGAGCGTATTGCGGTTGGGGACAAGCTCCCTTTCTTTGTGTACGATACCCCCTACAGTGCCCAAAACCGCTTCCGTGACCTGCTGCAGCGCAAAAGCCCGCTGGTGCTGGTGTTTATGGCCAACTTCGGCCACCCCATCACCCGCACCTTTGCCAGCCGCTACGCCAATACATACGGTTCCCTGCGGGACGGCGGATTCGCACTGGTGGTGCGCTCCCGCGCAGACAAGCTCTCACGCAGCATTGGCCCCAATACCCTGCCCTACCCCCTGCTGTGTGATGCCGAGGGGGTGCTGTATGAGCACCTGGACATCCCCCAAAGCAGCAGCGCCCTGATGACCTACTCGCTGGAGGGCTGGCGCATCCTGCGGGAAGCCAAGCGCCAGGGCTACCAGGCCGCGAAAGGCCAGATGCAGCAGCTGCCGCTGACCCTGATTCTGGACAAGGACGGCACGGTGCTGTTCTGCCACTACGGTGCCAGCCTGACCGACGTTCCCACCGATTGTGAGGCCATGCAAAGCCTACTGGAAGAGCTGGAACTGGTGCCCGACATGCCAGAATTAGAGGATCTGGATTACAAAAATTTCCCAGAGTTGGAGGATGCCGACGAACTCGACGAGGAGTTTGACACGTTCCACTGAGTTGATAGCGCAAAACAGCAAAGAGCCGCAGCGGTGCGGCTCTTTTTTGTATATGCTTTTATTGCAGCAGCGCGGCTTTGGCGGCACGCACAGCGTCGGCGTCCGTCTGCTGGATGTGCCACTCGTCCAGCCCTGGCAGACCCATGGGGACGCCCTCGCGGCGGAAGCGCATGCCGCTTTCCACCAACTTTTTGCCGCTTAGATGGAAAGCCCGTGCCCCGGGCAGGGCAGCGCGCAGCTCGGTGATGACGGCGGCGCTGACGCCTGCGCCGATGAGCACCTCCGGCCCTTGCAGCTCGTTCCGCAGGGCAAGCATCTTGGCCAAGGCGGCTGTCCCCTGCCGGCAGCTGGCGGCACCGCCGCTGGTCAGGACCGTATCAATACCCAGTGTGGCGGCGTCACGATAGGTTTCCACCAAATCACAGGAAACATCAATGCAACGGTGCAGTGTGACGGGCTTATCCCCGCAGGCATCCAGCAATTGGGCCATGGCGGGCTTGTCCAGCGCCCCATCGGGGGTCAGCGCACCGATGACGAAGCCGTCTGCCCCTGTATCCCGCAAGGTGTGGATCTGGGCGCACAGCAGGTCAATCTCGTCCTTTGTATAAAGGAAGTCACCCGCCCGAGGGCGCATCAGGCAGCGCACCGGCAGGCTGCACTCGGCCTTTATCTGACGCAGCAGTTCTGGGTAAGGACTCAGGCCGCCCACGGCTAAGGCACTGCAGAATTCCAGCCGGTCGGCTCCGCCGGCCTGCGCGGCGCGCGCCGAGGCCAGGCTGTCTACACAGACTTCCAAAAGCTTTTTCATGGTATCTCCTCCCTGTCTGCTGCTATTGTAACATAGGTTGTGGAAAACAACAATCCCCGCGCGCCGGGGCACACGGGGACTGCCGGTTATATGCACCCGGGTACACCGAGGGTACGCGAGATCAGGCGGCGCGGCCGCCCCGCACAACGCGGAAAACGGGCTGCTGGCGCTGGGGCGCAGGGGTGGGGGCTGCCTTGGGCCGGGCGTTGGGCTGATCCTCCAGCAAGACACCGCAGGCAGCATTGAGGCCCGCAAGGCCCGCAGCGGCCACGATGACCGCCGCCCAGAACGGCACCGCGCCAGACGCCACGGCGGGCACCAGAATGATAAAGAGCATGAGCACCAGGTTGGAGATGAGCTTGCTGAGCCATACTTTTACAGTGTGGAAGTTCATGATAAAGTTCCTCCTTCAGAAAAGCCGTACCGCAAATCCGGCTGTTGTGCGGTTGTAAAGGACACCGCGTTGTTCTGTATCTCTACTATAATACTACTGACGGTTGTTGTCAAGACGCTTCAACAACTTTATTTAGAATTATTTTTCAAAAAACTCTTTACAAACACGCCTTGCAGTTGTATAATGAGGACAAATAGTAAAGGCCTGACCACAAGATAGAGGAAAATGTCGCCCGGCAAAAGGAGTACGTTATGTTTGCAGACCGCCTGAGAGATGCCCGAAAAGCTAAACGGTACAGCCAGACCGAGGTTTCGCGTATGCTTGGCGTTACCCAGCAGGCTGTTGGCAAGTGGGAGACCGGCCGTTCCACCCCGGACCCCCAGACCGTGGCCCGCCTGGCTGAAATTCTGGATACAACGGCCGATGCCCTGCTGGGCCTGCAGCAGGCCCCCACGGCTGCCCCGGCTGTGGGCCGCAACGCCTTCAGCCGCTATACTGAGAGCCTTGTCCCCGTTGTGGGCACGGTGCGCGCCGGTTACGGCGCCCTTGCCTTTGAGGAGGACTACGGCAAAGAGTATGCCAGCGTTAAAGATCCCCAGAACTACTTCTACCTGGTTGTAAAGGGCGACAGCATGGAGCCGCGCATCTCGGACGGCGACCTGGCCCTTGTCCACCGCCAGAGCACGCTGGAAAACGGCGACCTGGGCGTGTTGGTCTACGGCTCGGACGGCGAGGGCACACTGAAAAAGTACATCCAGCGCGGCAACTCGGTCATCCTGCACCCCTTCAACCCTGCCTACGAGGAATTGGTCATCAAGGGCGAGGAACTTGACCACCTGTATATTGCCGGTAAAGTGGTGGAGACCAAGGCTAAGTGGTGATTCCTGCCCTCTGATTTTATTGTAGCATAGTGCGTGTCCTATAATTCGGACATCCAGGGCAAAAGTACAATTTTATAATCTATAAAAATGCTGCCCGCGGCATCGCTGGCTGTTGTAAACAGTCAGGTTATGCGGCGGGCTGTATTTTTTATACCCTTTTTTAGGAGAAACAGCGATGGATCTTGCGGAAAAGCTGGAAATTTTGGCTGACAGCGCCAAATATGATGTGGCCTGCACCTCCAGCGGCGTGGAGCGTGCCGGAAAGCACGGTAGCCTGGGCAGCTGCGCACAGGCGGGCATCTGCCATGCCTTTACCCCGGACGGCCGCTGCGTTTCGCTGCTGAAAGTGCTGTATTCCAACGCCTGCTCCTACGATTGCAGCTACTGCGTCAACCGCCGCTCCAACGACCGCCCGCGGGCTACTTTTACCCCGCGGGAACTGGCGGAGCTGACCATTGGCTTCTACCGCCGCAACTACATCGAGGGGCTGTTCCTGTCCAGCGCGGTGCTGGGCACGCCGGACCGCACGATGGAGCTGATGATTGAAGCACTGCGCATTTTGCGGGAAGAGTTCCGCTTCAACGGCTACATCCACGCCAAGACCATCCCCGGTGCGGACCCGCTGCTGGTGCAGCGCATCGGGCTGCTGGCGGACCGCCTCTCGGTCAATATCGAGTTGCCCAGCGAGGTCAGCCTGAACCAGCTGGCCCCGGATAAAAAGAAAACGGCGATCCTGCGCCCCATGGGGCAGATCGCTGTGCAGAGCGCCCAAAGCAAGCGGGAGCTGGCGGTATACAGGAATGCGCCTGCTTTTGCACCGGCTGGGCAAAGCACCCAGATGATCATTGGTGCGACGCCGGAGACGGATCGCCACATTATGGACCTGACGGAAGGCCTATACAAAAAGTATGCGCTGAAACGTGTGTTTTACTCGGCCTACCTGCCGGTGGTGGAGGACCGCCGCCTGCCCGCACTGAACTTTCAGCCGCCGCTGCTACGGGAACACCGCCTCTACCAGGCAGATTGGCTGCTGCGGTATTATAACTTCCACGCCTCGGAACTGCTGACCGAGGAGGAACCTAACTTTGACCCCTACCTGGATCCCAAGTGCACCTGGGCGGTGCGGCACCCGGCGTTTTTTCCGGTGGAGGTCAACACCGCCAGCAAGGAGGAACTGCTGCGGGTACCGGGCATCGGCCCCAAAAGCGTACTGCGCATTTTGGCGGCACGCCGTGTGCAGAAATTGGGTATGCCGGAGCTGAAGCGCATCGGCGTGGTGCTGAAACGCGCCCAATATTTTATCACCTGCAATGGCCGCGCCCCGGCCCACGCCAATCGGGCGGAGATTGCAAACGCGCTGCTGGACCCCAAGGCGTTCAGTGTGGGGGTGCAGCAGTTGAGTCTGGATGAATTTGTGCCCAAGGCCCTGCCGGACGCGGCACCTGCCGTCCACCAGCTGACGGCCCATGGTGTGGCGGCTCCGGCTGCGGCCCGCATGGTGCGAGAGGAGGCCTTGACATGCCTTACCCGGCGCATGTGAGCGATGCCGCCTACTGCTACGACGGCAGCTATGCGGGGTTTCTCTGCTGCATTTTTGAAAGCTACACCCGGCGCGAGATACCCTCGGCGGTGCTGGGACCAGCCGAAGGGCAAATTACGCTGTTTGGAACGGAGGCCATCGCCACCGACCCGACCCACGCCAGGCGCGTGGCCAACGGCTTGATGCGGCTGGGGCCGATGGTGAGAGAGCGCGTGATGACCGGTTTCCTCTCCACCGAAGAAGAAAAGGATCTGATCTTGCTGCGGTTCGCCCGCCGTTGCTTTGACGAAGGCCCCCGCGCCGTGCAGATGTTGGGCGACCCGGATGTCCACGCGGCGTTTGTGTTGGAGCGCAATGTCAATAACGAGGTCTGCCGTTTTATCGAGTTTATCCGCTTTGAGGAAAAGGATGGCATGCTCGGTTCGGTCATCCACCCAAAAAACAACGTACTGCCGCTGCTGCGCGGGCATTTTTGCAGCCGCCTGCCGGATGAGGACTTTTTGATCTTCGACGCTGCCCACGGCACGGCGCTGCTGCGGCAAAGCGGCCATGTGCAGTACCTGGCTATGGAGCATTACGAACCCGCCCGCGATGCCGACGAGTTGAACTGGCAGGCGCTGTGGAAACGGTTCTTCCACGCCCTGACGATTGAGGAACGCCGCAACGCCAAAGCGCAGATGAACCACGCGCCCAAGCGCTTCTGGGGCGGCATGGTGGAGATGCGTGAACCTTATATATAAGGAAGCGGGCGGCTATTCGTAGTCGTACTCCGGGTTTTCGGCCTGGTACTCCCCCAGCCAGCGCAGCAGACGCTCGGTGTCCGCGTAGGTCAGACGGCCGGTGTCGGCCAGGGCACGTACCATCCTGCGCAGGTCGCCGCCGTACAGCGTTTGCAGGTGGACACTGCTCACCGCGCCGCAATAAGTCAGGCGGCGCACCAGCGGGGTGTACAGGTTTTTGTTGCCCTGCTTTTCGGTGCGGACAAAGTGCTTTTTCTCCAGCCGAAGCAGGAAATTCAACAGCGTAGAGTCGGCCCAGCGGCACTCGGCTGGCAGGTTGGCTGCGATCTGCCGCCGCGTGGCGGCTTGCTCGCAGGCCCAAAGGGCGACCATGACCTGCTCTTCACTGCGGGATAACTGTTCCATAGTCTATATCTCCTACAAATGTAATAACTATTGCAAATATATTTTACAATTGTAGAAGATTAAAATGCAAGATGGCAAAATGACCAAATTTTCGGCAATGGATTGCATCGGATGATAGAAAATATTTTACAAATGTAGAATATAGTGTTTCTGAACAAAATACAATTAGCCGTTTTGCAGAAACACAACCGCCTATGCGGCCGTTTTTTCAGTATTTTGCACGCTTGCCGGGGCGGGCGGTGCGGCCTATAATAATGCCATACCGCAACGGCGCGGCAGATGATGCAGTTCGCCGCCAGCGGGCTGCATTTTTAACGTACTTACTGGAGGAAAAGGAAAATGGCTAGAGTTTATAATTTCAGCGCCGGCCCTTCGATGCTGCCGGAAACTGTTCTGAAAACCGCACAGGCAGAACTGCTGGATTACCATGGTTCCGGTATGAGCGTGATGGAAATGAGCCACCGCAGTAAGTGGTTTGATGAGATCATCCAGAACACCGAGGCTGCCATGCGCCGGGTGCTGAACATCCCCGACAATTATAAGATCGGCTTTTTCCAGGGCGGCGCGACCCAGCAGTTTGCCATGGTGCCGCTGAACTTTATGACCACCGGCACGGCGGATTACCTCGTCACCGGTAACTTCAGCAAAAAGGCAGCGGAGGAAGCAGCCAAGTTCGGCACGGCCCGCATCGCCGCCAGCAGCAAGGATAAAAACTTCACCTACATTCCTGACGTGAAGGCCATCGACTACGACCCCAACGCCAGCTACATCCACATCTGCCAGAACAACACCATCTTCGGCACCAAGTATGTGGACGTGCCCCAGGTGGATGGCATCCCCCTGGTGGCTGATATGAGCTCGATGATCTGCTCCGAGCCGGTGGACGTCAGCAAATACGGCGTCATCTACTTCGGTGTGCAGAAGAACATCGCCCCCGCCGGTATGGCCGTGGCCATCGTGCGGGAGGACCTGCTGGGTAAGAGCGCCAAGGGCCTGACCCCGGAGCAGATCCCTACCATGATGAACTACACTACCCTGCTGAAAGCCGACAGCATGTACAACACCCCGCCGTGCTGGTGCATCTACATGACCGGCCTGGTCATGCAGTATCTCGAGAACGAGATCGGCGGCCTGGAAAACATGCAGAAGATCAACGCCGCCAAAGCCAAGGTGCTGTACGATTACCTGGACGGTCAGGATTTCTACAATAACCCCGTTGAGAAGCCCTACCGCAGCATGATGAACGTGACCTTCACCAGTCCCAACGGCGACCTGGACAAGGCGTTCTGCGCCGCAGCGACCGAGGCCGGGTTCGTCAACCTGAAGGGCCACCGCCTGGTGGGCGGCATGCGTGCCTCCATCTACAACGCCATGCCGCCGGAGGGCATCGACAAGCTGGTCGACTTCATGGAGAAGTTCCGCAAGGAAAATGCTTAAGGCGTCACATTTATAAAAGTAAGAGGGGTTCTTTATGTATACCATCAAAACGCTGAACGCGATCTCGCCCGCAGGCCTGGCCAAGCTGCCGGTCAACCAGTTCGAGGTCGATAACGAGACCACCGCTCCCCAGGGCATCCTGGTGCGCAGTGCCGATATGCACGACATGCCGCTGCCGGACAGCCTGCTGGCCATCGCCCGCGCGGGTGCCGGTACCAACAACATCCCCATTGAGGAATGCACCAACGCCGGTATCGTGGTGTTCAACACCCCCGGCGCCAACGCCAACGCTGTGGCCGAGCTGGTCATCGGTGCGCTGGTTGCGGGCAGCCGCAACATGATCGACGCCGTCCAGTGGGCCCAGGGCTTGAAAGGCAGCGAGACCATTGCCAAGGATGTGGAAAAGGGCAAGAAGCAGTTTGTCGGCCCGGAACTGCGCGGCAAAACGCTGGGCGTTATCGGCCTGGGTGCCATCGGTGCCCGTGTGGCCAACGCCGCCGTGGCACTGGGCATGGAAGTGCTGGGCTATGACCCCTACATTTCTATCGACGCAGCATGGAGCCTGTCCCGCAGCGTACAGCACTGCGTGACGCTGGGCGATATGCTGCCCCGCTGCGACTACCTGACCATCCATGTCCCCTACCTGCCCACGACCCGCCACACCATCAACGCCCAGACCCTTTCGATGTGCAAGGACGGTGTGCGCGTGCTGAACTTTGCCCGCGGCGAGCTGGTGGACACGGAGGCCCTGCTGGACGCCATGAACTCCGGCAAGGTGGCGCAGTACTTCTGCGACTTCCCGGCTGAGGAACTGCTGGGCGTCAAGGGTGTGTACTGCACGCCGCACCTGGGCGCCAGTACCCCTGAAAGCGAGACCAACTGCGCCGTGATGGCCGCCGCCGAACTGAGCGACTATCTGAAGAACGGCAACATCGCCCACAGCGTCAACCTGCCGGACGTCAGCCAGCCCCGTGTGGGCGGCCGCCGCATCTGCATGATCCACAAGAACACGCCGGGTGCGATCTCGGCCATCACCAGCATCCTGACCACCGCCCGCCTGAACATCGAAAACATGGTGAACAAGAGCAAGAAGGACGTGGCCTACACCATGCTGGATGTGACCGGCGACGTTACCCCCGACCTGACCAGCAAACTGGCCGGCATCGATGCCGCCATCCGTGTGCGCATCCTGTAAACCAAATCACTTTATGTACGGCTCCCCTGCCACGGGGAGCCTTTTGCGTTACCAGCGGGTGTGCTGGACGGCCTTGTCCAGGTCGGCCAGGGTCTTTTCCGCGCCCTTGGCCAGCTTGTGGACGGTCTTGCGCATCATGCGCTGGTCCTGGGTGGCAAGGCAGACGGCCGCCGCACCCACAGCCATGCCGACAGCAGTGCCGGCCATTGTCGAAAACTGCATAACAATGCCTCCTTTTCGGGTCCTCGTGCCTAGCATGCCCCGGGTAGGCGCAGCTATGCAGCAAAATGAGGCGGAAAAATCAGGCAAAAAAGCAGGTTCGCCCAATTCAGCCTTTTTTTATGCGGCGGTTTATGGTAGAATAGCAGTGTTGAAAAAGGAACAAACGCGAACGAACAAAAGGAATCTGACCATGTCCAATGCACCCAAAACTGTATTAGCCATCCATGATCTGCCGGGCTTTGGCCGGGCGGCGCTGTCGGTCATCGTGCCGGTGCTGTCCTGCCTGGGCGTGCAGGCGGTGGCGCTGCCCACGGCGGTGCTGTCCACCCACACGGGCGGGCTGGGCACCCCGGCTAAGCTCTCCAACCCCGGTTACGGCCCTGCGGCGCTGGCGCATTACCAGCGGCTGGGCCTGCGGTTTGACTGCATCTACTCCGGCTATCTGGCGGACCCTACCCAGGCCAAGCTGGTAGAGCAGGCCTTTGAACTGTGGCCCCGCGCCTTAAAGGTGGTGGACCCGGTGCTGGGCGACGGCGGGCGGCTGTACAAGGGGCTGGGGGCCGATATGGTCCCGGCTATGTACAACCTGTGCAGCAAGGCGAACCTGATCGTGCCCAACGTGACCGAGGCTGCACTGCTGCTGGGCGACCCGCTGCCCGGTGTGGGCAGCAGCGAACAGGCGGCCGAGCAGGCCGCGCGGCTGACCCGCATTGCCCCGCAGGTGGTGGTCACCGGCGTGACAGGCCTCTCCGACGGGCGGTGCATCGGCTGTGTGGGCGCGGCCCGCGGCGGGCAGGGATACTCGGTCAAGACGCCGCTGATCCCCCGCATGTACCACGGCACCGGGGATATTTTCGGCGCGGTGCTGGTGGGGCGCATTTTGCAGGGCAACGTGCCCCAGGCCGCCGTGCAGGCGGCAGCTGCGTTCGTGAGTGAGTGCATCCGCCAGACGCCCGAAGGCACCGACGAACGTCTGGGCGTGTGGCTGGAAGCCGCCCTGCCCAAACTGATGCAGCAATAAAATAATGTGAGGATGTACATAAACCTATGCCAACTTTGAACATTGTACTGGTGGAGCCGCAGATCCCCCAAAACTCCGGCAATGTCGCCCGCACCTGCGCGGTGACCGGGGCACGGCTGCACCTTGTGGGGCCGATGGGCTTTACCGTGGACGACAAAAAATTGAAGCGAGCCGGGCTTGACTATTGGCACCATCTTGATATAACATATTATAAAGATCTCGCGGATTTTTTTGCCAAAAATCAGGGGCCGTTTTTCTACTTTACCTCTAAGGGGCCGCGCCGCCATGTGGACGTACAGTACCCGAACGGCGCTTACCTGGTATTTGGCCGCGAGGATGCGGGTCTGCCGGAGGAACTGCTGGCCGCCCATGAGGCCGACTGCGTGCGCATGCCGATGCGCCGCGGCGAGCGATGCCTGAACCTTTCCAACGCTGTTGCGGTAGGTGCCTACGAGGCTTTGCGGCAGTGGGATTTTGCCGACCTGGAGACCCGCGGCCAGCTGACCCGTTATGAATGGAGTGAGGACGTAAAATGAGCAAGATCGGTTTTTTGACGGATTCCTGTTCCGATATTCCGCAGGAGCTTGCGGACAAATACGGCATTGAGGTGGTGGGCTTCCCCATCAACCTGGATGGCACCGAGTATGTGGAGCGCAAGGACTTTACCAACGACCAGTTTTATGAGATGATGCGCAAGGCCCAGGGCGTGCCCACCACCGCCGCCATCACCCAGCTGCAGTGGTGCGAAATTTACGAGCGCTATGTGGACGAGGGCTACACCGACCTGGTGCACCTGAGCATCAACGCCGCCGGTTCCAGCACCTACAACAACGCCATCAAAGGCGCCGAGATGCTGGCCGAGGAGCGCCCTGACCATAAGCTGAAGATTCAGATCATCGACAGCCACACCTATTCGATGCCCTACGGCTGGTATTTCTGCGAGTGCGCCCGCAAGGTGCGCAACGGCGGCGAGCTTTCCACCTGTGTGGACGAGCTGAAGCGCAAGCTGGACTGCGTGGAGATCTGCCTGGCGGCTTACAGCCTGAAGCAGATGAAAAAGTCCGGCCGCGTCAGCGCTGCCGCTGCCGTGGTGGGCGACCTGCTGGGCATCCGTCCCATCATCAGCCTGAACGCCGGTGTCTCCAAGGTCGAGGCCAAGGTGCGCGGTGATGCCGCTGTGCCCCCGGCCATGATCAAATGGGTGGAGAGCCGCGTCGACTCGATGAAGGACACCCCCTATATGGTAGCCTACACCTCCAGCACTGCCAAGCGGGACGAGCTGGTGAAGCTGTGCAAAAAGACCTTTGGCCATGCGCCGATGATCGTCTTCCAGCTGGGTGGCGTGGTCAGCGCCAACACAGGCCCGGACGGTATTGCCATTGTATACGAGGGCAAGCCCCGCAACCTGGAGGCTTACACCCCGGAACTGCCGTAATTTTAGGGATGAGCAACAATCGCAGGCTCTCTCCCCACCCGCTTTGCGGGACCGCTTACGCGGCCGGGCCCCTCTGTCGCTGCGCGGCATCTCCCCACACTGTGGGGCGTCACCCGCGCAGAGGGGCCTTTACGAAAGAAAATGAGATTTTTGCCGCAGCCTATTGCAAGGGGCTGCGGCTTTTGTTATAATAATCTTTTGTTGAGCAACTTAGGATTTTAGGCTCCGCCGCAGTTTTGCGGCGCAAACCGATGGCAGGCTGGCGGTCTGCTATACGGTCAAAATCTATCCGCCGGAGTATTGTATGAATCAGAAATCCATGTCCGTCAAGCGCCTTGTGCGCTGTGCTGTCATTGCAGCGCTCTACGTTGTGCTGTGCCTGGTGTTGCAGCCGTTCTCCTACGGCGCGGTGCAGGTGCGTGTGGCCGAGGCATTCTGCCTGCTGCCTGTCTTTGGCGCCGAGTATATCATCGGCGTCACGCTGGGCTGCTTTCTGGCCAACCTGCTGGGCTCGACCGTGATCGACGTCATCTTTGGCACGCTGGCTACCCTGTTGGCCTGTCTGGTCACCTACAAGCTGCGCGATGTGCGCATCAAGGGGCTGGCCATTCCGGCGTCCCTGCCGCCTGTTATCTTTAATATGATCATCGTGGGCGCGTTCGAGATCACCTTCTTCTTCTCGGATAGTGCCCCCACGGCCGCCATGGCTGCGTTCAATGCGGTCACGGTCGGCATCGGCGAGGTCATCAGCTGCACGATCCTGGGCGTGGCCCTGGTCAAGCTGATCGAGACCAACGCCAGCCTGAAGAAGATCTTTACAGAAGAATAATGAGGTAACCTATGCGCCCGGAACTGATTTTGTGGGATTGGAACGGTACCCTGCTGGATGATGTGGAACTTTGCGTAGACGCGCTCAACCGTCTGCTGAAAAAGTATGCCTATCCGCAGCGGTACGACCGCGATCAGTACCGGGCAATTTTTGGTTTCCCGATTGAAGAATATTACGTCCGCGCCGGGTTTGATTTCAGCCGCCACAGCTTTGCCATGCTGGCCGAGGAATATATGGACGACTACATCCCTGCCAGCGCGGCCTGCCCGCTGGCAGAGGGCTCGATAGAAGCGCTGGATGCCTTCCGCGCGGCGGGGCTGCGGCAGGTGATCTTATCGGCCAGCCCGGTGCCCACGCTGACCCGCCAGGCCGGGGAACGCCATGTGACGGGTTACTTTGACCGCCTGCTGGGTCTGGGCGACATCTACGCCAAAAGTAAGGTGGAACTGGGCCGGCGCTTTATGCAGGAGGAGGGCATCGATCCTGCCCGCGCAGTGATGATCGGGGATTCGGTACACGATTTTGAGGTGGCGCAGGCCATGGGAACGGCCTGTGTGCTGCAATGCAGCGGCCACCAGAACCGGCAGACGTTGGCAGCCACCGGCGCACCGGTAGTAGAGGGCCTGCGCGAAGCCGCGCAGTTGATCTTGGGGTAAAGCATTATAGCAAGGGGAAGGTAAAATGTCTGACCGTGTAAAAGGTGCCTGCCTGACGATGGGTGGTGCGGCATGCTGGGGTGTTTCGGGCTGCATGGGACAGTACCTGTTCACCCGCGAAAACATGGACTCCACCTGGCTGGTGCCTATCCGGTTGTTTCTGGCCGGGCTGATCTTGTGCACGTTCTACTTTATCAAGGACCGCAGGATGTTCTTCGACCCGTGGAACGCGAAGAAAAATCCCCGCAACCTGCTGGATCTGCTCATTTACGGCCTGGCGGGCGTAAGCTGCTGCCAGTTCACCTACTTTTTGACCATCCAGCTTTCCAGCGCGGGCATGGGCACCATTTTGCAGGACCTCTCCCCCGTCATCATCCTGCTGGTGGTCTGCATCCAGCAGCACCGCGGGCCGCGTCTGTTTGAAATTTGCAGCATTTTGTTGGCCCTCATCGGCGTGTTTCTGCTTACCACTCACGGCAGCTTGACCGACCTGGCCATCAGCCCGGCCGCGCTGCTGTCCGGCATTGCCAGCGCCTGCTGCGTGGTCATCTACACCATGTGGCCCAAAAAGCTGCAGCAGCAGTACCCCACCCCCATGCTGCAGGGCTGGGCATTCTTGATGGGCGGCACGATGTTCGCCCTCATCTTCCGCCCCTGGACGATGAACTACGTGCCCACCGCCATGGGGGTATTCGGCATCTTTACCGTGGTGGTGCTGGGCAACGTGCTGGCGTTCAGCCTGTACATGTCAGGCGTGCCGCTCATCGGCCCCCAGCGGTCGAGCCTGTACAGCTTTGCCGAGCCGGTCACCGCCGCCATCATCAGCACGCTTGTGCTGGGCAGCCCCTTTACCGTGTGGGATGCCATGGGCTTTGGCTGTATTTTCCTGATGCTGGTGCTGCTGAGCCTGCCCGCCAAGGCTAAAAACTAAATATATTTGTAAATACACCCGCGCAGGTTTGACAGCAAGCCCTGTGCGGGTGTATTATAGTGAAGTATGTAAGTGCTATATAGCTGCCCTGTCCCGGGCGGCGGAAAATACAGGGGATTTTATAATGTCTTTTTTTGAAAAACTGTTTGGTTCCTTCTCGGACAAGGAACTGAAGCGCATCAACCCGCTGAAGGACAAGGTCCTGGCCCTGGAGCCGGAGATGCAGAAGCTGACCGACGAGCAGCTTCAGGCCAAGACGACCGAGTTCAAGGCGCGCCTGGAAAAAGGCGAAACGCTGGACGACCTGCTGCCCGAGGCTTTTGCCGTCTGCCGTGAGGCTGACTGGCGTGTGCTGGGCATGAAGCCCTACCCCGTGCAGATCATCGGCGGCATTGTGCTGCACCGCGCCTGCATCGCTGAGATGCAGACCGGTGAAGGCAAGACCCTGGTGGCCACCATGCCCGTTTACCTCAACGCCCTGACCGGCAAAGGCGTGCATGTTATCACTGTCAACGATTACCTGGCCCGCCGCGATAGTGAGTGGATGGGAAAAGTCTACCGCTTCCTGGGCCTGACCGTCGGCCTGGTGGTGCACGGCGTTGAGGCCAACGACCGCAAGGCCGCCTACGCTGCTGATGTCACCTACGGCACCAACAATGAGTTCGGGTTTGATTACCTGCGCGATAACATGGTCGTTTACAAGGCCAACATGGTGCAGCGCGGCCACGCATACGCCATCGTCGACGAGGTGGACTCCATCCTCATCGACGAAGCTCGTACCCCGCTGATCATCAGCGGCAAGGGCGAGGACTCCAGCGTGATGTACAAGCGCGCTGACGACTTTGCCAAGACACTGAAGAAGAGCGTTATCGTGGAGCTGGACGACAAGGTAGCCGCTGAGGAGCAGGTCGACGGCGATTATGTCGTGGACGAAAAGCGTAAGACCGCTACTTTGACCGAATCCGGCGTGCAGAAGGCCGAAGCCTTCTTCCATGTGGAGAACCTGGCCGACGCCGACAATATGTCCCTGCGCCACTACATTGACGGCGCCATCAAAGCCCGCGGCGTTATGCACCGTGACATCGACTACATCGTCAAAGAGGGCGAGGTCATCATCGTTGACGAGTTCACCGGCCGTCTGATGTATGGCCGCCGCTTCAACGACGGCCTGCACCAGGCCATCGAGGCCAAGGAAGGCGTGACCGTTGCTGCCGAGAGCAAGACCCTGGCCACCGTCACCTTCCAGAACTACTTCCGTATGTATGACAAGCTGGCCGGTATGACCGGTACGGCTTCCACCGAGGCTGACGAGTTCAGCGAGATCTACGGCCTGAACATCGTCAGCATCCCCACCAACAAGCCCCGCGCCCGCAAGGACTTGCCGGACAGCGTGTACAAGACCGTCAACGGCAAGTACAACGCCGTCATCGAGCAGGTGGCCGAATGCCACGCCAAGGGCCAGCCCGTTCTGGTCGGCACCGTCAGTGTCGAAAAGAGCGAGGCTCTCTCCAAGCTGCTGAAGAAGAAGGGCATCGAGCATAACGTGCTGAACGCCAAGCAGCACGAGCGCGAAGCCGAGATCGTCGCCCAGGCCGGTAAACAGGGCGCTGTGACCATCGCCACCAACATGGCCGGCCGTGGTACCGATATTATGCTGGGCGGCAACGTGTCCTACATGGCCAAGGCCGCTCTGCGCAAGGAGCTGAGCCGCGACCTGACCAAGGACCTGGCCCAGCTGAAAGACGAGTACGAGCACGCCAAGGCCCGCGCCAAGGCTGCCGGTACCGAGCTGCCCACCCCGCCGGAGGAGACCATCGATGCCCAGCTGGAGCACCTGATGACCGAGTGCGACGGCCACGCCGAGACCGAGGACGCCGCCGTACTGCATGCCCGCCAGCGCTTTGAGGAGCTGTGTGAGGAGTTTGAGCCGGAAATCAAGCGCGAAGCTGCTGCTGTGCGCGAGGCCGGCGGCCTGTTCATCATCGGTACCGAGCGCCACGAGAGCCGCCGTATCGACAACCAGCTGCGCGGCCGTGCCGGCCGTCAGGGCGACCCCGGTGCTTCCCGCTTCTTCCTCAGCCTGGAAGATGACCTGATGCGCATCTTCGGCGGTGAGCGCGTGCAGAATCTGATGGACAGCCTGGGCCTGGAAGAGGATGTGCCCATCGAGAACAAGCTCATCACCAACACCATCGAGAGCGCTCAGAAGAAGCTGGAAGCCTCCAACTTTGCCATCCGTAAACAGGTGCTGCAGTACGACGACGTCATGAACCAGCAGCGCGAGATCATCTACAAACAGCGCCAGATGGTGCTGGACGGTGAGGACATCAGCGACAAGCTGCATGAGATGATGCGCCAGTCCATCGACGACGCCTGCACCAACTACCTGAACGGTGAGACCGCCGACGATTGGGATTTCGCCGGTCTGCGCCGCCACTTCATGAACTGGCTGTGCCTGCCCAGTGACTTCAACTACACCAAGGACCAGCTGGAGGACCTGACCAAGGAGGGCATCGCCGATGAGCTGTATAAGCGCGGCATGGACATCCTGACCGCCAAGGAGAAGAAGTACGGCTCCAAGACGATGCGCGAACTGGAGCGCATCTGCCTGCTGCGCAACGTCGACTCCAAGTGGATGGATCACATCGACAACATGGATCAGCTCAAGCAGGGCATGGGCCTGCGCGGCTACGGCCAGCATGACCCCGTGGTCGAGTACCGCATTGAAGGCTTTGCCATGTTCGATGAGATGATCGCCTCCATCCGTGAGGATGCCGTGCACATGCTGCTGACCATCGAGATCCGCCAGCAGAACGCCGAGCCGAAGCGTGAGCAGATCGCCAAGCCCACCGGTGAGGGTGCCCCCACCCAGGCTGGCGCCAAGGGTGCCGCCCCCGTGCGCGTGACCAAGATCGGCCGCAACGATCCCTGCCCCTGCGGCAGCGGCCTGAAGTGGAAAAAGTGCACCTGCAAAGAGTACCACCCCGACCTGTAAACTAAAAGCCAAGGCGCACCGTTACATGGCGGTGCGCCTTTTTAAGTATGAGGTATGTTTATGAAAGCACGTATCATCCAGGAGCCGCGGTGTGTGTTGCTGTGGCGGTTTGACGAGAAAAGCGCCGGGTATGACGCCCTGGCCCATGCAGCGCAGGCCTATAAGCTAAAGATCCGCTGCATCGGGGACGGCGACCTGGCCGCCAAGGTGGGCGACCTGTGCCGGGGGCTGCCCTCCCCTGCCTTTGCGCCGCTGATTAAGGTCAGCGACCGCCCCGCCATGATCGTGAGCGGCCTGCGCCACGATACCGGCGAGCTGGGGCATTTCCTCGACCTCGTCAAGGCGGGCGGGGCGGAGTTCCCGCTGCGGGGCATGGTGACCCCTACCAGCAAAAACTGGACGCTGCTGCAGCTTTTGCAAGAGCTGAACAGCGAGCACGAGACCGTGGCCGGGGGCAAAGCATGAAGCGGCTGCTGGCCCTGGGGCTGGCGGCGATCTGCCTGGCCTGTGCCCTGCCCCTGACCGCCTGCACGCCCCAGCAAAAGCTGTACAGCGCCAGCTGGTTTGACATGTTTGACACTGTCACGATGGTGCAGGGCTACGCCGCCAGCCAGGAAGAATGGGACACCCAGGCTGATGCCCTGCACGACGATTTGGAGCATTACCACCAGCTGTTTGACATTTACCACCACTACGACGGCATGGTGAACCTGTACGACGTCAACGCCCGTGCCGGGCAGGAACCGGTGCAGGTCAGCCGGGAGTTATTCGACTTTTTGCAGCTGTGCAAGACCAGCGGTAAGACACTGGCGGGCGGTGCGGTGAACATTGCGGCGGGGGCTGTGCTGAGCCTGTGGCACGATGCCCGCGAGAGCGAGAATCCTGCCCCGCCTGCGGCAGATGCCATCTCCGAAGCCCTGCAGCACTGCGATTTGGACGACCTGCTGCTGGACTCCGGCACCCTGACTGTGGCCTTTTCCAATCCGGCCATGACGCTGGACGTGGGAGCTGCCGCCAAGGGCTACACCGCCGTGCAGGCGGGCCAAGCAGCCCGGGAGCGCGGGCTGACCCATGCCCTGCTGAACATGGGCGGCAACGTCTATACCACCGGCCCCAAGGCCGACGGCAGTGCCTGGCGCGTGGGGGTGGAAAACCCCTGGCCCGGTGAGGATGCGCCGCAGTACGTGCAGACCGTGGAGCTGACCGGCGGCGACTCGCTGATCGTCAGCGGTGATTACCAGCGGTACTTTACCTACGAGGGCAAACGCTACTCCCACCTGATCGATTTGACCACAGGCTGCCCGGCTGCCTATTACAGCAGCGTTGCGGTGTATTCCAGCCCGGATGAGGGGCTGGGAGACTTGTTCTCCACCGCCCTTTTCTGCCTGCCGCCGGAGCAGAGCCGGCAGGTGGCCGATGACAACGGCCTGGCCGTGCTGTGGCTGGGCACGGACGGCGAGGTTGCCGCCCAGACCGACAACTGGCCGGGTAAAGCAGTATAACCAATAGCAGATAAAAAACAAAGCACCGCTGTACGTGAAATTTACGTACAACGGTGCTTTTGCTATATGTGCTGAAAAGCCTCCCTCTGCGAGGGAGGTGGCCCGAAGAGCCGAAGGGAGAAACTTTGCCTTAAGCTCTCTCCCCCACCCGCTTCGCGGGGGCCCTCTCCCAGAGGGGGCCTTCAAGGGGCGGCACTTTATTGTTCCGCGCTCAGCAAGATGCGGTCGTTGTCCAGTGCGTGGCCGACGTTCTCAGCAAAGCGCTGCAGCAGGCCGTCTACCGTCATGTGGGCGCGTTCCTCGTCGGCTACGTCCAGCACGATGCGGCCATGGTCCATCATCAGCGTGCGGTTGCCCAAGGTAAGGGCGTCGTGCATGTTGTGGGTGATCATCAGGCAGGTGATGTGGTTCTCCGCCACAATCTTTTTGGTCAGATCCAGCACCTTTTCCGCCGTGGCGGGGTCCAAAGCGGCGGTGTGTTCGTCCAGCAGCAGCAGCTTGGGGGTGACGAGGGTCGCCATCAGCAGCGTCAGTGCCTGGCGCTGGCCGCCGGAGAGCAGGCCGACGGGCTGTTTCATGCGGTCCTCCAATCCCAGACCCAGGGCGGAGAGCTTCTCGGCAAAGAGATCGCGATCCTTTTTGGAGATGCGGGAGAAGGACGACGTGTGCCCGGATGCCCGCAGGTAGGCCAGCGCGAGGTTTTCCTCAATGGTCATGTGGGGGGCCGTGCCGCGCAGCGGGTCCTGGAACATGCGGCCGATGTACTTGGAGCGGCGGTAGTCCGGCATAAACGTGATGTCCTGGCCATCCAGCGTGATGGTACCAGTATCCGAGATGAACTCGCCTGCAATGGCGTTGAACATCGTGGACTTGCCTGCGCCGTTGGAGCCGACGATGGTGGCAAAGTCGCCGTCTTTCAAGTTCAGGTCGATCTTTTGCAGAGCCAGCTTTTCGTTGACGGTGCCGGGGTTAAAGGTTTTGCTGATGTTTTTCAGTTCAAGCACGGCGGGCACCTTCTTTCTCGGCTTGGGAGCGGCGGCGGCGGAACGCCGCGCGGGACCGGATGGTGGGGGCGGCGATGGCCAGCGCCACGATGACGGCGGAAATCAGCTTGAGACATTCCGACGGGACGTTGGCGCGCAGGGCCAGCGCGATGATGAAGCGGTAGATGACACTGCCTGCCACAGCCGCCGCGGCCTTGGCCCACATGCCGCCACGGCCAAACAGCGTCTCGCCAATGATGAGGGACGCCAGGCCGATGACCACCATGCCGGTGCCCAGGTTGATGTCGGCAGATTTCTGGTATTGGGCCAGTACGGCGCCGGAAAGGGACGTCATGGCGTTGGAAATGCACAGGCCAATCGTGATGGTGAACGCCGTGTTGATGGAGGAGGCACGCACCATGTCGGGGTTATCGCCGGTGGCGCGGATGGAAAGGCCCATCCGGGTGCCCAGGAACAGGATCAACAGCAGGCAGACGACCACGGTGATGACCGCGGCCACCAGCAGCTTGTACGGGAACACATCGCCAAAAAGCGCCTGCGCCATCGTAAAGATGGTCTGCGTTTTCAGCATTGGCACGTTGGAGGAAAAGCCCATAACCGCCAGGTTGACGGTGTACAGCCCCGTGTTGGTGATGATGCCGGCGAGGATCGACGGCACGCCCAGGCGGGTTTGCAAAGTGGCTGTGACAAAGCCGGAAGCCGCACCGGCGGCAATAGCCAAAAACAGCCCCAGTACCGGGTGCCCGGCCACCGCGGCGGTAGCCGAGACCGCGCACCCCAGGGTAAAGGTGCCGTCGGTACTCATATCGGCGATATTTAAGATACGGAAGCTGAGGAACAGCGCCATAGCCACCAGTGCGTAGATGAAGCCAAGCTCCAGCGCACTGAAGACGGTTGCAGCGGTAAACATGGGCAAAACGTCCTTCCTGATTTGATGGGGGTACTGTATAAAAAGGGAGGGCAGCTCGGCGTGGGCCTTGCCTGCACCTCCCTTTGGGGAGTTAAGATTTATTCGGCGGTGGTCTCAACTTCGACCACGGTGCCGGCCAGATCATTGAAAGCGCTGTAGTCCAGGTCCAGGGCTGCGGCGGTCTCGGTGTTGACGGTGATGATGCCGCCGTCCATGACGTGGTACTCAGGCACGGTGCCGGTCTCCAGGATGTCCAGTGCCATATCGGCGGTGTAGGTGCCCAGTTCGGTATAGTTGACGCCGCAGGTGGCGAAAGCGCCGGCGGTGACGAAGCTGTCGGCACCGGTGTAGAACGGGATGCCCGCATTGGTCAGCGTCTCAGAGACGGCAGCGGCGGCGGCCATGACCACGTTATCCGTGGGGGTAAAGACGGCGTCGACCTGGCCCACCAGGGCGTTGGCGGCGGTCATGATCTCATCGTTGGTGTTGCCGGTCTTTTCTACGTAAGCGATGCCCTTGGCATCCAGGTAAGCCTTGGCCTCGGCAATGGGGGTGGTGGAGTTGGCCTCGGAGTTGGAGTAGAGCAGGCCGATGGTCTTGGCCTCGGGCTGGACGGCGAAGATCATGTCCATGATGGACTGGGTGTTCAGCGCGTCGGAGGTGCCGGTGACATAGTCGATGTCGGTCAGGTCAGCGGCGGCGGGGTCCGAGATGGCGGCGTAGATGACCGGGGTCTTGGTGGACTCGCAGGCGGTGGCCATGCACTGGGCGGCCAGCGTGGCGATGGGAATGACGGCATCGTAGCCATCGGAGACGACCTGGGTGCCGATCTGGTTCAGCGTGGTGGCGTCGTTCTGGCCGTTGAAATCCTTGTACTCAATGGTGATGCCCTTCTCGGCGGCCTTGGCGTCCAGCTCGGCCTCGATGGCGGTGCGAATCTCATCCAGGCTGGCGTGGTCCAGCTGCTGGACGATGGCGACCTTGTAGGTGGTGGCGTCGGCGGCGGATCCCGTGGTGGAATCTGCTGCGGCGGAAGAAGCAGTGCTTTCGGCAGCAGAAGAAGCGGTAGAAGCGGAGGCACCGCAGGCGGACAGAGAAGTGAGCATAGCGGCGGCGGTCATAACAGCAACGAACTTTTTCATGGTAATTACTCCTTGTTTTGTAAATTGGTTTGTTGTTTGGCAAGATTTACAAAACAGATTGCCATCGCTCTTTCAAAGGAATGTGTTTCATCGTTCATTTCCCCTCTTGTGCTGTGTAAGGAATAAAAAACTGCCCTTGCACAGAAATCCTCCTGTGCAAGGGCAGATAACAATTTATCTGTGGTGCCACCTTGCTTGCCGCAACTATAAACTGCGGCCACTCTGTAGGGAACCAACATTCCCCTGCCCTATAACGGGAGCTGCCCGTCAGCGGATACTCAAGGCCTTGGCCTTTTTCCCCGTGCCCTCCGCGAACCATTATGCTGTCCCGCTTTGCGCCCCATTCCCAGCAACAGGGGCTCTCTGTGGCTGCGCTGTCAGCTTTACTTTCGCTTCATTGGTTTAAAGCATTTATACCACACTGTTCCCGTTTTGTCAACGGCTTTTTGCAAAAAACTTTTTAAGAATCTGTATCTTCTTCTGCATTTGTCGTTGTATCGTCCACTTTGTCGTGCAGGATCAGCAGCTTGGCGGCCCACTCCCCTGCCGGGGTGTCGGTATTTTCCATAAAGGCGGCGCTGGCGGCAAAGGGGCTGTCCTCGCCGTCCAGGGCCAGCAGCAGGTCTTTGCCCGGCACGGCGGATTTGCCCAGCCAATCGGCAAAGCTGTCGGCGTCCCACAAAGCAGCATCGCTGGGGGCAAACGTGCCGTCATACTCCCACTCGCCGCACAGGGACACGATGGGGCAAAGCTGCTCGTCGGATTTGGCAAGCACTTTCTGCATGCGGGCGGCCAGAGTGTCGTCCACGGGCAGCAGGTCATCCACGCCGGTAAAGGCCAGGATCTTGGCGTCCGGGTAAGCTTTCAACGCCTGCTGCAGGTCGTAGGCCAGCAGACCCGCGCCCTCGTCGGCGTTGATGCTGCCCATCATGCCCTGATACAGGCGGTAGACCAGTATGTATTGGTCACCGAAATAGCGCTGCATCTGGCGGGGATACTTCTGCATGGCGGTCTTGAACCAGTAGGCGGACTCGCGGGCAGTGCCGGTCTTAATGGCGCTGATGGCCTCGGCAATTTCCGGCTCCGGCGTGTTCCAAATCTGGCTGGCCAGCGTTTCAAGCGCCTGGCCAATGACGGCATCGCTTTTATCAGTGCCCATGCCTACGGCGTGCAGGCGGCGGGGATAGCTGGCGTAGACGGCCTGCCACATGGCTTTGGCATCATCGCGGTCAGCCTTGGGCAGTACGGCCAGGTAGCGGTCCAGGCTGGCGGACGCGCCGGTCTGTAAGTAGTTGTCCAGCAGCGCACCGGCGGCGGGGCCGTAGGGGACGGCCACCACGCTGACGCCCTGGGATTGCAAAGAGGTGATGAGGTTTTGCTGCACCTCGGCCGCGCGGGTATCCTCCAGCCCGGCCAGGAACAGCCGGTAATCGGCGTTGCCAAAGTCGGAGCTGTCCAGCGGGTAGCTCAGATCGACGGTGTGCAGGTTGGATTTGAGATAGTCTGCCGTGGGGTCGGACGCCTTCACAGCGGCCTCACGTGTGGCGGTGTCAGCCAGGCCCTCGGCCTCCTGTGCGGCGGTCTCCGGCGTGGCGGCAATGACCTCCTCGGAGCTCTTATCATTGTACAAAAAGTCTTGCAGGGCGGTGGTATTTACGTACCAGTCCGGGTCGTACATCAGGCGGTCGTCCATACCAGTGCGTACGCCGTAGGTGCCCTGCAGGGGCATGGAAAGCTGCTCTACATCGCAGCCCAAAAAGCCCGGCAGCTGCACCAGCAGCGCGGCGATCTCGGTTTTGGTAAAGTTGGTCTGTACCAGGGGCAGCATGGTGTTCAGCAGGTTATCCAGCTCGGTGACGCTGGCGTTCTGGATCTGATCCAGAACGGCCTGGATAACGGTGCGCTGGCGCTCGATACGGTGCCAGTCGTTGTCGATCTTGCGCAGGCGGGCGTACTGCAGGGCGGTGTAGCCGTCGAAGTGGTTGAGGCCCGGGTCCACGTGGTTGACGATGAGCATCGAGTTGGAGGGCACTTCCCAGTTCAGGGCCTTGGCTTCCATCTCAGTGATGTCGATGTCCACGCCGCCCACGGCGTTCACGATCTGCACGAAGGAGTTGAAGTTGATGCGGACATAGTGGTCCACCTGCACGTTGAAGCAATCCTCCACGGTGTCCATGGTCAGCTTGGCACCGCCGTAGCGGAAGGTGTGGGTGATCCAGTCATACTCGCCCTCGTAGCCGTCCAGCAGGATGGGCACGCCGAGGCCGCGCTCGATGGAGACCAGGCGGATGGCATGGTTCTTGATGTCCAGCGAGACCAGAATCAGGCTGTCGGCGCGGGCGTCCTCACTGAACTCGGTGGTGTTCTTGGTGCCGTCCAGCTGGTTCAGGTGGGTGAAGGCGTCGGCATCGTTGACGGCCTCGGTGCGCTCGTCGGTGCCGATGAGCAGGATGTTCAGCACATCGTCGTCGGCAAAGGGGCTGCCCTCGGGCATGGTCATCTCGTCGTCGCTATGTACCAGACCGGACCCGTCCAGGTCCTGATCCTCGTCCGCATCAATGGTGCCCATCGAGTCAACGCTGCCGTCGTTGTAGTGCAGCAGGTCCAGCTTGCCGTTGACGTACAGCGTTGCCAGCCCAGCCAGCGCCGCCAGCACGATGACAACGACCAGCAGGATCTTGCCCCAGAGGGGCAGCTTCTTTTTGGCGGCCGTGGCGGTCGCGGTGGTTTCGGTTGCTTCATTCTTATTTTCAGTCACGTTCATATACTTCCCTTTTGTAAGCGCCGCCGCGCAGCGCGAAGATCACATGCGTAGTAGAGAAATGCCAGCCCGGCAAAGACGGTAAGCCCCAAAGCACGCCAGGTAAACCAGCCGTGCTGGATGCTGTGGGTGCGCAGCAGCACAAACCATGCGGGGGTCATGCAGGTGGTAAGCGCCAACGGTAAGGCACGCACCAGCGCAGTTTTGCTGCGGATGGAGAGGATGAACAGGGCAATCAGCACCGCCAGCACCGCGAGAGCGGGCCAGAAGAGATGATGGCTGTTTAACGTATCGTATAAAAAGATGAAAATATTACGCCATGTCAATTCCATGCCGTGCCAGGTATCGGCGGTGGTGCGCACCTCGGCCTGGTGCAGGGCATCGGCCAGTACGTTATTGTCGGTGACGGCCCCGGCCAGCGCCCATTTGCCGGCCCAGCATAAAGCGTAGCCGGTGCCCCAGCACAGGCTGCCGCCCACGGCCAAGGCGCACTGCGGCACGCCGCCTCGCAGGCGCTGCTGGGGTTCCAGCAGCCAGCAGGTCAGCGGCAGACCTAAGGTGATGATGGGCGTGACCAGCAGGTCGCAGAAAGCTGTCGCCGTGCCCAGCACCAGCAGCCCTAAGCACAGCACATCGCTGCGGCGGGGCTTGGCCAGCACCCAGGCGCAGCCCGCGTAGGCAATCATAAAGCAGGTGAAATACTGCACCTGATGGGGCACGAACCATACACTCACCGCCAACTGGCTGACGGCAAACCACACGGCGGCCCGCAGCCCGCAGCGGCGGCGCAGCTGCACCAGCACCACGGCCAGCAGCGCAAACAGCACGATATACTGTACAATACGCACACCCGTGTAGGGCATAAGCAGCAGCAAAGGCCGCAGCCAGATGAGATACCCGTGCCAGTACCGCGCGTAGGAGAACGGCTCCAGCGCGGGGGCATCGGTACGCTGGGCGCCGGTGGACCAATCCTTTTCTATGTACCAGGCCAGATCGTCGGCCAGGGTCTCGAAGTTATCCACATTGTAGGCAGTGTTGGTCATCATGGCCTGCAGGGGCGGCAGCTCGTCGGCGCTGGCGGCCTCAAACAGCATCAGTGTGTCGGTGTAGTTGTCCATCTGAAAGAGCTTGAAGCCCAGATATTCCGGGTACAGCCCCTCGTTTTGGATCGTCCGGGCGGAGTCGTAGACATGCTGCCGCACCCGTTCCCCCGGCAGGGCGTAGGCAGCCAGCAGCAGCACAAACAGTATGGCCAGCGTACCGGCAAAGGCGGCCAGTGCCCGCAGGGCAAAGGGACGTTTTTGTTTTTGCGTGCTCACGGCACACCTCCCCATTAAAAAGTACCCCCCTATTATATGCCAAATAGCGACAGCTTTCAACCGGATGAATGTGAAATCCATTTGAATTTTGCCGTGCTATACGGCGTCGGTCTGGCGGGAAACCGACAGTACAATGCCCATTTCCCCCAGCAGCATCATCAGGCTGGTGCCGCCGGAGGAAAAAAACGGCAGGCTGATGCCGGTGTTGGGGATGGTATTGGTGACGACGGCGATGTTTAAGATGGCCTGCAAGACCACCTGCACCACGAACCCCACGGCCAGGAGTGCCCCGAATTTATCCCGCGCACGGATGGCGATGGACATGCCCCGCAGCAGCAGCGCCAGAAAGAGCGCCACGGCCAGCGCCGCGCCGATGAAGCCCAGCTCCTCGCATAGAATCGAGAAGATAAAATCATTCTGCGGCTCGGGCACATAGAGGTACTTTTGGCGGCTGTTGCCCAGCCCCAGCCCGGCCAGCCCGCCGGAGGCAATGGCGTAGAGGCTTTGGATGGTCTGGTGCCCTTCCCCCAGCGGGTCGGCAAAGGGGTCGCGCCAGGAAGCCAGGCGGTCGGTGGCATAGGGCACCAGTTCCGGCAGGGCAAGCACCGCCGCCGCGATGGCCCCTGCCCCCAGGCCGCCCGCCAGCCCAAACCACTGCAGCCCGGTGCCGCCCACAAACATCAGCACTGCGCCGATGGATAAGATCAGCAACGTACCCGAAAGGTGCGGCTCCAGCAGCATCAGCACCGTCACCACGCCTAAAATCAGCCCGAAGGGCAGCACGCCCCCGGCAAAGCTGTGCATGCGGTCGTGATTCAGCGAGATGATGTGGGAAAACACCAGCACCACGGCAAATTTGGCAATCTCACTGGGCTGCAGGGTGCCTAAGCCCGGCAGTACGATCCACCGTTTGCAGCCGTTGTACTCCGGCATAAACAGCACAACGACGAGCAAAATCAGCGACAGCCCCATAACAGGCCAGGCCAGTTTGTGCCACACATGGTAATCCACCAGGCTGGCGGCGTACATGGCCGCTGCGCCCAGCGCCGCAAACAATAGCTGCGGGCGGATGTAGGTGTAGGCGTCGCCGCGGCGATAGAGCGCCACTGCGTACCCGGCCGAGAAGAGCATAATAAGCCCATAGCTCAGCAGCGCCAGCAAAATGACGAGGAACGGTACATCCAGGCTGGGCTGTTCCCGCAGGCGGGTGCGCAGGGCGGCAGGGTCAAAGAAAGAAGCGGTCATACAAAATCCCCCTGCGTCCAGTATACGCAGGGGGAAAACAGGCTATGCAGTTTGTGGTTTACACAAGGCCGAAATGGCGCAGGGCCTTGGCGATGCCCTCCTTATCAATATCCGTCGTCACATAGTCGGCGGCGGCTTTGGCGTCGTCACAGGCATTGCCCATGGCCACGCCGATACCGGCATATTCCAGCATGGCGACGTCGTTTCCGCCGTCACCAAAGGCGATGGCTTCGTCCTGGGTCCAGCCAAAATGCTTCAGCATCTCGGCCAGGCCGTTGGGCTTGCCGCCGCCCTCGGGCAGGATATCGGCAAAATCGGGGCTCCACCGCACGGCCAGGCAGCCGGGGCAGCGGCGGAGGAACTCTTCCTCGTAGTTATCGGGCAGAAAGGCGCTGAGCTGGTAGATGGGGTTTTGTGCAATGCGGGCAGCAATGTCAGCGGTCCCCTGCCCCAGCTCCTTGGCAAAGTTGGCACTGTGCTCATTGATGAGATTGAAATAGCAGTTGTCCTTCTCCACAAAGCCGATGGACAGCTTTTCTTTTTCAATATAGGGCAGCAGGGTGCGCAGGGCGGCGGGGTCGATGTACTTGCTGTAGATGACCTCGCCATCCGCCATAAAGCAGTACTGGCCGTTCATGGTGACATAGCCGTCCCAGTTCACCTTTTGCAAAGCGGGCAGATGCGGCAGGTGCACCGGCGGACGGCCCGTGGCGATGAAAACTTTCACGCCGTTGGCCTGCAAGGCGTGCAGCGCCTGCACGGTGGAATCCGGCATTTCGTGGCTACCGAACAGCAGCAGCGTGCCGTCGATGTCAAAAAAGGCTGCTCGGATGTGTTTATTCATGTTTCAGATCTCTTTCCATTAGAGCCGCAAGGGCATTGCGGGCTTCAAGCTTACCACGCAGGATAGCGTCCACGCTTTGCACGATGGGCATTTCCGTCTTGTACTTTTTGGCAAGGCGGCAGACGGCGGGCAGGGCGTTGATGCCCTCGACCACCTGGCCCACCTCGGACTTGGCTTCCTCGGCTGTTTTGCCGCGGCCCAGCAGCATACCGGCGTGCAGATTGCGGCTGTGCATGCTGGTGCAGGTCACGATCAAATCGCCCATGCCGGACAGGCCCGCGAAGGTTTCAGGCTTGCAGCCCATGGCCAGACCCAGCCGGGTCAGCTCGGCGTTGCCGCGGGTGATAAGGGCGGCCTTGGCGTTATCGCCGTAGCCCAGGCCCAGTGCGATGCCGACGGCCAGCGCAATGACGTTTTTGACCGCGCCGCCCAACTCGGTGCCGCGGCGGTCGGTGTTGGTGTAGACGCGGAAGCTGGGCGCGGTGAAGGCTTTCTGCACGGCCTTGGCGGCGGCTTCATCCTCGCTGGCGGCAACAATTAAAGTCGGCATATCGCGGGCCACTTCCTCGGCGTGGGTGGGGCCGGAGAGGGCCACCACGCGGGCGGTGCGCTTGGCCTTGGCAAGCTCATCCTCGATGATCTCGCTCATCGTCATCAGGGTTTTGTCCTCGACCCCCTTGGCCACGTCCACGATCAGCTGGCCATCCGGGATGTACTCGGCTGCCTTTTTGGCGGTGGAGCGCACAAACGGGGATGGCACCGCAAACAGCAGGATGTCGCGCCCGGTGCAGGCCTCGGCAATGTCGGCGGTGTAGTGCATGGCGGAGGGCAGCTCCATACCCGGCAGGTTGGGGTGGCGGCGGGTGGTGCTGAGGGATTTCAGCTCGGCGGGGATCGCGCTCCAAACGGTTACATCGCGGCCGTTGACCGCCAGCAGACGGGCCAGTGCAATGCCCCAGGTGCCTGCGCCGAATACGGCAATTTTAGTCATGGGTGGTTCTCCTTACAAATGGTGTCAGGGTCGCTGCAGCAGGCGTGCCAGGAAGCGGTGCCCCGTGCGTTCCTTCAGCACAGGCTCGGCCTCCAGGGCGACACGCTCGTAGCAGTTGACGATGCGGGTAGCCCCATACCGGTGCTCCCGGGGGATGTTGCAGCCGTAGGTCAGATGGATATGACCATGCAGCATCAGCTGGGGATGGTAGCGGTCCAGCAGCTCGTGAAAGACGGTGAAGCCGCGGTGGGGCAGGTCGTTCAAGTCGCCGTAGCCGTGCATCGGCGCGTGGGTGACAAGGATGTCAAACCCGCCGTGGCGGTCGATCTTGCCCCGCAGGCGGTTGATGCGCTTGCGCATCTCGGCCTCGGTAAACTGCCAGGCACCGGTGCGGTAGCGGCAGGACCCGCCCAGCCCCACAATGCGCAGCCCGTGGTAGACGAACAGGTCGTCATCCAGGCAGATGGCACCCTCGGGCGGGTGGTAGTCATAGTTTTCGTCATGATTGCCGTGTACGTACAAAACCGGCACGGGGACCATGGTGGTAAGATACTCAAGATAGTGGCGGTTCAGATCGCCACAGGCTATAATGAGGTCTACGCCCTCGATCTTATCGGGAGTATAGTAATCCCAAAGCGCCTTGCACTCCTCATCGGCAATGCACAGCAGCTTCATAGCGTGGCCTCCTTCTCGGCAGGCAGCTGGTCACGGTGGATACCCTGCATGCGGTACATCGGGCGGGCCTGCTCGGTCAGGTCGTCGTACTCGGGGATGGTGCCGTCCACGGCGTCGCACAGATAGTCCATGTGAACGATCTGCTCCACATCCAGCCCGTGGCGGCCGCTGTTGCGCACCGTACCGTTCTGGTCGGTGATGCGGCAGGCAAACGGGTCGATCATACCGGCGGTGACGCCTGTCCGCAGGATGCGGGCCAGATGCGCCACGTCCGAGGGAAGCTCGCGGCTGAGCAGCACGTCCATGACACCGCTGTTCATGCCCCACCAGTAGTTGACGGCGCGGCCGTCGGTGCCGGATTTATCCCGCACCCAGCCGCCGTCCAGCACGCTGTGCACCACATTCTCGTAGAACTGGCCCCAGTGCCAGAAGGGCGTAGCCAGATCTTGCAATACGCCGCCCGGACGGATGAGGAAGGTGCCGAACTCCTGCTGGGGGCGGCCCGGCACCGGTGCGTCGCGGCCCGAAACCACCGTGATGCCCTTGCGGGTAAAGACGGCCAGCGGGTCCTCCTGGTCGGGCAGGCAGGTCCAGCGCAGCTCAATGCGGGCGCGGGGGTTGACCATGCGGGCACCCAGCGCAAAGGCGTTGATGTTGGCGGGCACGCCGAAGCTGGGATAATCCGCCACATAGCCGATGCGGTCGGTGCCGGCCATGGCCCCGGCGATGGCGCCGGTGATGAACTTGGCCTCGTATACGCGGGTGTAATAGGTGCGGATGCTGGCGTAGGGCATCTCCATGGAGCAGTTGAGGATGCGCACCGTGGGGTGCTTGACTGCCGAGCGCAGGCTGGCGCCCACCAGCTTGGGGCTGGTGGTGAATACGATGTCTGCGCCGTGGGAGATGGCGGCTTCGATCAGCAGGTCGGCGTTCCGGCCGGGCACAGCGTTGAAGTAGGCAAAGGTCTCCACCTTGCCCTCAAACACACTGTCCAGCTGGGTGCGGCCAAACTCGTGCTGGCTGGTCCAGGAACTGGTCTCCGGGGTGCGCTCATGGATGAAGGCAACTTTTAAGTGGGTGGGGGCTGCCGGGTGGATGGGCAAAATGCGTTCCAGCAGTTTTGTCTGGGCAGGCTCGGCCGGCTTTTCGCTGACGGTGACGGGGTCATCGTTCTGCAGGGCCAGCACGTCATCCCACAGGGCGTCGATCTTTTGCTGCAGCTCGTTGGGGCTGGCTTTGGTCAGTTCTTCCATCGAGTACAGGCGCAAAAGCAGCAGCAATACGTCCCCCACAGTGGCGCGCAGCTTGTCGCCGCCCAGGGCGGTGTAGGCCTTCTCGACCCAGTTGTACAGGGACAGGATGGCGGCGCGGTCCTCGGCGGTCCACTTTTCCTCGGGGCCTTTGCCCATGGCCTTTTGCAGGCGGCCGTAGCTGCCGGGCTTGGTAAAGGTCAACAGATAGGTTTGGATGAGCGGATAGTAGTGCATGAACTCATAGTACAGGCGCACTTCCGGGGTATCGTTGTATTTGGGCACCACGCGGGTGACGTTGCCGGTCACGCTGCCGGCCTCGAAGTATTTCAGCACGCTGACGCGCTTGTTGCCCTCCTGCACATAGAAGCGGCCCATGTACTCAAAGCAGCGGATGGGGTCACGGATGCCCTCGTCCACGTGGGCCATGCAAAGGGCGACCCACTTGGAGCCGAACTCGCTCTTTAAATCCAGCAGGGGCATAAAATTGCTGGCAAAAGCGGCGGTGCGGCCTGCCGTTTTGGTGCCGACCACCAGCTTTATCGGGATTTCGACCAGGCCCAGGGGCAGCTGGTTTTCCACCTGCACGTTTTGCAGGATGTCATCCAGCACCGGCAAAAACGGGGACTGCCCGTGGAGCATCTTCTCACGGTAATCTTTCTGGCCCAGCTTTTGGGCCTTGCCGTATTCATCCATCGCTTCATTGCGCAGCATGGGCAGTTCCTCCTTCAAATTTTCGTGCGGCTATCAGTATAGCACACTTCGGGAAAAGATACAAACTCAAAAAAGCCTCTATCCGGCAGGGAGAGAGTTTCAGGCAAGGCTCTCTCCCCCGCCGCCTTACTTTTCTACATGCACGGCTTTGGGGTAGACCTTGGCCATGCGGGCGTCGTCGAAATGCTCGTCGAGGCAGGCGGCCAGGCTGGTGGCGGCGGCTTCGCCGCGGACACGCTCGTTATAGCGCACCAGCGCGGCGGAGCTGACGGCGATGTTGGCGGCCATGAACACGCACAGCCCCCAGGTCAGCACGGTGCCGAACCGCTTGGGGAGGGACTCGATCATGTGGGAGATAGGCGGGTACAACACCTTGAACCAGACAATGGCGGCAAAGCCCCAGAAGAAGCAGTACAGCAGGTTGATGCGCCCGCCCAGGTTGAACGGGATGGCGCTGTAATCCCAGAACACCGTGCCGAACACGACCTCGGTAAACACGCTGCACAAATACTCATACGCGCCGCCCAGCAGGGTGCCCGCCACAAACAGCCAGCTGGCGGGGCGGTCCTTGTAGCGGTAGAGCAGTTGGGTCACGGCGGCAATGGCCAGGCCCCACACGATGGAAAACGGCCCCCACACCACGCTGGAACGGCTCATCCAGTAACCGGCGGTGATGCGGCAGAAGATCGTCTCGGTAATATCGCCCAAAAACGCGCCGATGAAGAAAAGCAGGATGATCTTATACGGGCTGCATCCTTCGGCAAAGGTGGTGCTTTTGGCCCGGCGCTGGCGCCGGAAGGTCAGGGCCGGGTGGGCCTTGTTCATGCGCTGCTCGACCCAGCCCAGAAGCGCCATGCCGGTGTTGACGGTAAAGTTGGCCAGGCGGTTCTCGATCTCCGCCCCGGCGGCCCAGCGGTAACGCAGGCCCAGCATGGCCAAAAGGGTGCCCACGGCGTCGATGGCAAAGATGACCAGCGCCGCCCACAGGATAATGGCGATCAGCCGGTGGGGCAGCAAGCCATAAAGGGCAAGCAGCAGCGGGTTGCCCCATTTCACCGCCACAACGCCCAACACGCCCCACAGGGCCGAGGCCCCCAGGCAGACGTAGCCGTCCAGGTTAAACGGCATATCGCTGTAGTCCCACCAGCGGGTGTGGCTGGTGCGCTCCAGGATGTGGCCGGCCACCCACTCGATGACGGTGGCGTACACGGCGCTGAAGACGGCCAAAAAGAACCAGCTGTCATTGCTGAGGTCCCGCAGAGCAAAGCTGATGAGGTGGGCGCCGATGCCGTACAAAATGCACAGCGGCCCACTGAGGACGCCGCGGTCCTGATACCTGCGCCTGGCCACGGCGGTGTAAAGGACCTCCCCTACCCAGCCGAGGAAGGAGTAGGCAAAAAACAAAAACAAAAAAGAATAAAATGTCATATAAAACTCCTGGTTCTCCGGCGTCCCGGGCAGGCTGAACCGCCCGGAAAATGCGGGGTGTGAAATTGTAAACCGACTTGCCACACAGACGAGACGATCCCCCCGTCAGCTTCGCTGACAGCCCTCTTTATACAAGGGGGGGCGGCGGCTTACACGCCCCGCTCCTGCTTGCTGAAGACGCAACCGCAGTAGTCCTGGCGGTAGAGGCCGTACTCGGCACTTAATTGCAGACTGCGCTTGTAGCCGTCCTTTTTGCGGAACTCGCTGGGCAGAAAGCACACGTTGTATTTCTCGCCCAATTCCTGCCCCAGGGCGTTGATGCGGATGGGGTCTTTCATGGGCGAGATGGACAGTGTGGTGCAGAACCACTCGAACCCATGGGCGGCGGCGTACCGGGCGGTCTGCTCCAGCCGCAGGCGGTAGCAGACGGTGCAGCGCCCGCCTTTCTCCGGCTCCTGCTCTAAGCCCTTGACGGCGGTGTAGAACTCGTCGGGTTCATAGGGCAGCTCGATGACCGGGTAGCGATAGCCCGCCTGCTCCACAAAGCGCTCCAGCTCGGCCTCGCGGCGGTGATATTCGGCGGGCGGGTAGATGTTGGGGTTATAATATAAAATGGAAAGCCGGAAATGCTCGGTCAGCCGTTCCAGCGTGGCGCTGGAGCAGGGCGCGCAGCAGGCATGCAGCAGCAGCGTGGGTTTGGTATCCCCCAGCCGGCGCAGGACCTTTTCCATTTCCAGTTGATAATTGATGCGATTGGCCATGATGCGGCACCTCTTTGCCTGGATTTTGATGCTGTCATTATTGTACCACATTTTTTGGGTTTCGTATATCCGTAAAATTGCTGCACGGTTGGAAAGCGCCTCCCTCGCAGAGGGGGCCGCCAAAGTCGCAGCCACGTAAATGCCCCCGCACCCGTTACAATCTTATCACACAATTTTTCATATTTCTTCAAATTCAGTTCATTTTCTTTTCACATTCGCCGGGTATACTGTAAATGTTCTCAGGAAGGGAGCAGGGACCCGGAACGAGAACGTGACCCCAAGTTTTTTCATCCATACTCCTCTTTTCTTTTGACACCAGGGCGGTGCAGGAATCTTTCTGCGCCGCTTTGGTGTTTTTTGGTACAATTTGCCGGTTTTTGGTACAACGCTTGCAATTTGACAGGATATACATTATTATAGAAACCTTGCCAATCGTGGCGAAAAATCGTATAATAACTTAATATGGTACTGCTGGGTACAGCGCTTTGCTGCCCGGCGGCCCATTCCCTTTTCCCCACAGGTTACACCGCAGGAGGTCAAATCCGTATGAGAGTTGGTCTGGACATTGGTTCCACCACGATTAAGTGTGTTGTGCTGAACGACGCCGGAGAGATCGTATTTTCTACATACGAGCGGCATTTCAGCCATATTTTGGAAAAAGGCAGGGCGCTGCTGGAAAAAGTAGCCGCCGAATATCTGCCCGATGGCAAAGCCTACCTGGCGATCTCCGGCTCGGCCGGTATGGGCCTGGCGGACAGCTGCAAGGTCCCCTTTGTGCAGGAGGTCTTTGCGACCCGCGTGGCCGCCAACCGTCTGGTGCCCGGCACCGACTGCATCATTGAGCTGGGCGGCGAGGATGCCAAGATCCTGTTCCTGACGAACGGCACCGAGGTCCGCATGAACGGCAGCTGCGCCGGCGGCACGGGTGCTTTCATCGACCAGATGGCCACCCTGCTGAAGATGGGCGCGGACGAGATGGACCGGGCGGCCCAGCAGGCTACCCGCACCTACACCATCGCCAGCCGCTGCGGCGTGTTTGCCAAAAGCGACATCCAGCCGTTGATCAATCAGGGCGCACAGGCCGGTGACATCGCAGCGTCCATCTATCAGGCAGTGGTCAACCAGACCATCGCGGGCCTGGCCCAGGGCCGCCCCATCCAGGGCAACATCCTGTACCTGGGCGGGCCGCTGACCTTCTCCAAAACGCTGCGCCGGAGCTTTGACAAGACCCTGGGCGTTACCGGCACCCTGCCGGAGAACAGCCTGCTTTTTGTGGCCATGGGCGCGGCCTTCTACGCCGATGAGGTGCTGGACCTGCACGAGGTCGCCCAGCGGTTGGACAATTACAGCGCCACGGCCACCTACGTGAGCCTGCCGCCGCTGTTTGCCGATAAGCAGGAGTACGAGGAGTTCCACGCCCGCCACATGAAGGCCTCCGTCCCCTGCCTGCCCTTCGGCGCAGATTGCGGGCCGGTGCATATCGGCATCGACTCCGGCTCCACCACCATCAAGCTGGTGGTCATCGACCAAAACGCCAACATCCTGTTTGAGAGCTACCGCCCCAACCTGGGCAACCCAATCCCGCTGGTCAAGGAAACGCTGCTGAAACTGTACCAGGACCATCCCGGCCTGCAGGTGGCCAGCGTGACCACCACCGGCTACGGCGAGGAACTGGTCAAAAACGCCTTCCACTGTGACCGCGGCCTTGTTGAGACCGTGGCCCACTTTACCGCAGCCAAGCACTTTTTGCCGGACGTGGACTTCATCATCGACATCGGCGGCCAGGATATGAAGTGCTTTAAAATCGAGGATGGCGCTATCAGCAACATCTTCCTGAACGAGGCCTGCTCCTCCGGCTGCGGCAGCTTCTTGCAGACCTTCGCCCAGGCTTTGGGCTACGACGTGAAAGAATTCGCCGCCCTGGGCCTGTTTGCCGACAAGCCCGTCGACCTGGGCAGCCGCTGCACCGTGTTCATGAACTCCTCGGTCAAGCAGGCACAGAAGGACGGTGCATCGATCGAAAACATCAGCGCCGGTCTGTCCATCTCGGTGGTCAAGAACGCGCTGTACAAGGTCATCCGCGCTTCCAGCCCCGAGGAGCTGGGCCGCAACATCGTCGTGCAGGGCGGTACTTTCTATAATGAGGCCGTCCTCCGCGCCTTTGAAAAAGAGATGGGCGTCAACGTCATCCGCCCCGACATTGCCGGCCTGATGGGTGCTTACGGCGCTGCGCTGTACGGCAAGGCCCGTGCGGGCGAGAACGCCCGCAGCACGGTGCTGACCGAGGAAGAACTGCGCAGTTTCAGCCAGAAAGTCAACACCGTGCAGTGCGGCGGCTGCGGCAACCATTGCCAGCTGACCGTGAACGTTTTTGCCGATGGCAAGCGCTTTATCTCCGGCAACCGCTGCGATAAGCCGGTGACCGGCAAGGCCAACAACGAGGATCTGGACCTCTACGCCTACAAGCTCAAGCTCATCGAGGAGTACCGCAATGCCCCGGCCCCGGCTTCCCCGCGCGGCAATATCGGCATCCCGCTGTGCCTGAATATGTACGAGCTGCTGCCCTTCTGGCATACGCTGTTCACCAGGCTGGGCTTTAAGGTCACGGTCAGCCCCTTCTCCAACCGCAAGCTGTACCAGAGCGGCCAGGCTACCATCCCCAGCGACACGGCCTGCTTCCCCGCCAAGCTGAGCCACGGCCATATCAGGTGGCTGTGCGAGCAGGGCGTCGATGCGGTGTTCTACCCCTGCATGAGCTACAATCTGGACGAACACCTGGGCGACAACCACTATAACTGCCCGGTGGTCGCCTACTACCCCGAGGTGCTGGAGGGCAACTGCCCCGAGCTGACCAGGACCCGGCTCATCTACGATTACTTCAACCTGGAGCGCCGCAAGGACTTTTACGGCAAGTTTGCCCAGGCGCTGGACAAGTACTTCCCCGGCCTGAACAAAAAGGATGTGCATGCCGCCATCGATGCCGCCTATGACGAGTACCACCGCCACATGCAGCAGCTGCGGGACAAGGGCGCGGAAATCATCGCCACTGCCCGTAAGGAGGGCCGCCACATTATCGTGCTGGCGGGCCGCCCCTACCATGTGGACCCGGAAATCAACCACGGCATCAACCAGCTCATCATCCGCCAGGGCGCGGCCGTCGTGTCCGAGGATTCGGTCAGCTGCTACGAGCAGAAGTTCCAGACCTCGGTGCTGAACCAGTGGACCTACCACAGCCGCCTGTACGCCGCCGCCAAGTACTGCACAGAGCAGCCCGATATGGACCTGGTGCAGCTGGTGTCCTTCGGCTGCGGTCTGGACGCCGTTACCACCGATGAGACCCGCGAGATCCTGCAGGCGGGCGGCAAGCTGTACACCCAGTTGAAAATTGACGAAATCACCAACCTGGGCGCGGTGAATATCCGCCTGCGCAGCCTGTTTGCCGCACTGGAAGAACGCAAAGAAGACCACAAAGATTGAGGCAAGTATGGAATACATGACTCCGAACTTTACCAAGGACATGGTAAAGACCCATAAGATCCTTATCCCCAACATGGCCGTGACCCAGTTCCGCCTGATGCAGGCCGCCCTGGCCAGCGAGGGGTACCAGACCGAGGTGTTGGGCAACTGCGGCAGCGAGGTGGCGCAGCTGGGCCTGAAGTACGTCCACAACGACACCTGCTACCCTGCCCTGCTGGTCATCGGCCAGTTTTTGGACGCGCTGAACAGCGGTAAGTATGACCTGGAGCATACCGCCCTGCTTATCACCCAGACGGGCGGCGGCTGCCGTGCCTCCAACTACATCAAGCTGCTGCGCAAGGCGCTGGTCAAGGCTGGGTACGGCAATATCCCCGTAGCATCGCTGAACTTCTCCGGCCTGGAAAAAGGCAGCGGCCTGCCGCTGACCCTGCCGCTGCTGCGCAAGGTCATTGCCAGCATCTTTTACGGCGACATGCTGGTGGCGCTGCGCAGCCAGACCTACCCCTACGAGGACCGCAGGGGTGACGCCGACGCCATGACCGAAAAGTGGATTTCTACGATCCAGGGCTGGATTCGGGGCGACAAGAACTACTCCGCCCACGATATGAAGAAGCGGTTCTATGACATTGCCGCCGACTACGCCACCATTCCCATTACCCGCGTGCCGAAGGTCAAGGTCGGCGTGGTGGGCGAAATTTACGTCAAGTACTCGCCCCTGGGCAACAACGACCTGGAAAAGTTCCTGGAAAGCCAGGATTGCGAGGTCAACCTGCCCGGCCTGATGGGCTTTGTGGAGTACTGCGTGGCCAACTACCGGTTGGACATCGACCTGTACGGCGGCAACAAGCTGGTGGCCGGCGGTGCCGACAAGTTCCTGGGCTGGCTGGACAGCATCGGCTGCGCCAGCTACGACGCCATGCGCAAGTACGGCTTCTACGCGCCGGGGTCGTTCCGCGAGCTGATGAAGAAACCGGAAGGCATCATCTCGCTGGGGGCGAAGATGGGCGAAGGCTGGCTGCTGACCGCCGAGATGATCGAGCTGGTCGAGGGCGGCTACGGCAATATCGTCTGTGCCCAGCCCTTCGGCTGTCTGCCCAACCATATCGTGGGCAAGGGCATGATCAATAAGATCCGCGCCCTGCACCCGGACGCCAACATCACGCCGGTGGACTACGACCCCAGCGCCACCCGCGTGAACCAGGAGAACCGCATCAAGCTGATGCTGGCGGTCGCCCGCGAAAAGCTGGACACGCCCATCGCTCCCATCCGCCCGCTGACCGCCGAAGAACTGGCCGGCGGCGCACCCCAGGTGGCAACCACGGTGCAGTAAAACGGCAACCACTTTTGTAGGGGCGACCATTGGTCGCCCGCAAACCGTGCGGTAACGCAAACGTCCAGGGGCGAGCATTGCTCGCCCCTGCATAGCAGATAAAAACAGGCTCCCCACGAGAAATGGGGAGCCTTTGCTTTTATTGCGTCTTGATCTGTCTCAACTTGTCTCAAAACCTACACGGGTAGAGATTTGAGAAATGAGACATATTGATTTAATACGTTGATACGATATTTATTATAAATAGATATGTCTCAAAATTTCAAAGTTGAGACAGGTGAGAAAGTGAAATAATGAAATATTGAGAAAATGGTTCGTCTAAACTATCTATTATTTCACTTACGCCTCACACGTCTTATTCTATAACCAATAAAAACACGTGGTATCGACTTATTCTCAAAATCTCAAAATTTCACTCTATTGGCTATCCAGCTTTTGAAATTTCGCTTTTGAGAAAATGGGATGCGCACGGGAGGTGTTTTTCTAGTTATCAAGATATACCCTTATCTTGATAACTAGAAAAACACTTCCCGGCCCTAAAGGGTAGTACACGTTTTGTAGGGGCGTTTACAGGGCTGCACACTGTGCGCCCTTACCGTAAGATGAAAATTATACTGTATTTTCTCTAGGGGCAATATGTCTCATTTGATTTTACCTGAGACATATTAAATACATAGATACGTATGATTCTCATGTCTCATTTCTCACTCTATCCGGCAACAGGAAATGATACATATCCCTTACAGCCCTTCCGCCTTTTTCAGGCAGACGCGGCGGCGGTCGATGGTCAGCAGGCCGTCGCGCTGCATGGCGGAAAGCGTGCTGGACAGCGCACTGCGGTCGACGCCCAGATGGTCGGCCAGCTGCTGGCGGTCAAAGGGCAGCTCAAACTCCAAGCTGCCCTTCTGCACGGCCAGCGTGGAAAAGTAGGCCGTCACCCGCTCCCGGATGGTCTTGGGTGCAGTGTACAGGCTGCGGCGGGCCAGATTCAAATTTTTGCCCGCCAAAATGTGCAAAAGGTTTTGCATCATCTGCCAACGCCAGGGTTCGCACCCGGGGGCCATCAGCTTGCCGGGGTCCAAAAACAGTGCCTCGCCCCGCTCCGCCGCCACTACGCTGACCAGCATCGGCTGGTCGGGCAGAAAGGCGTAAGTCTCGGCAAAAAGCTCGCCCTCGGCGGCGCGGCCCAGCAGCGTGCGGTTGCCCCACAGGTCGAGATGCTCGATAAGCACCCGGCCCGCCAGCACCACGCCCATCGGCGCACCGCGCTGCCCGGCCTCCAACAGGGTCTCCCCCTTGGCAAAGGGGCGGCAAAGGGCATCCAGCGCGGCCAGCGCCGCGGGGATGTCCCCGGCTGTAAGCCCCGCAAACAGCGGCAGGGCAAGATAAGCGGAATTTTCCATAGTTTGGCACTCCTGCGTTGTCATAACAACAGACGAAGACGAGATGATGTAGTATACTGGTAGCAATGTGGAACACTTTGCGGGCCGACGGATGGAATGGCCCCTCTGGTAGGGAGGCTTTTCTCGACCCTATATGTTCTTACCTATATTTTATAACAAACTCAGGAGCAAAATGCAAGGAGAACCATGATGAAACGAAGAATTGTTGAAATTGATGAGGCCAAGTGCAACGGCTGCGGCGCCTGCGCCAACGCCTGCCATGAGGGCGCCATTGCCATGGTCAACGGCAAAGCCCATCTGATGCGGGACGATTACTGTGACGGCTTTGGCGACTGCCTGCCCCACTGCCCCACCGGGGCCATCACTTTTGTGGAGCGCGAGGCCGTGCCCTACAACGAGGCCGCCGTGCAGGCTGCCAAGCAGCATAAAGCGGCCCACGCCTGCCCCGGCAGTGCGCCCCGCACCTTCGGCGGCTGCCCCGGCAGTATGGCCAAGGCCCTGCACCCCGATGCCGAAACCGCCGCTGCTACGCCGGAAACGGCCCCCAGCCAGCTGCGCCAGTGGCCGGTGCAGATCAAACTGGTGCCCACCAACGCCCCCTACTTTGACGGTGCCAAGCTGCTGATCGCCGCCGATTGCACGGCCTACGCCTACGCGGCTTTCCACCAGAAGTTCATCCGCGGGCACATTACGCTGGTGGGCTGCCCCAAGCTGGACGATGTGGATTACAGCGAAAAGCTGACCCGCATCATCCGCGACAACGACATCAAAGAAGTGACCGTTGTGCGGATGGAAGTGCCCTGCTGCGGCGGCCTGGAAAACGCCGCCAAGCGCGCCCTGCAGGCCAGCGGCAAGTTCCTGCCCTGGCAGGTGGTGACCATCTCCACCGATGGCCGTATTCTGGACTGAGCCTGCCGCTTAACAGGACAAAATCATTGCGATAAAATAAGAATACCGCGCCGCGAGATCGTATCGCGGCGCGGTTTTTTGCGGGAACTTTTACCCGGGGAGAGGCAAAAAAGGCATAAATATTGCTTTCTGTCGTGAAATCCTGTCACAGCGTGTCGAAGGCGGGACAGTAAGCGCTTACGCCGCATAAACGGGTGAGAAAGCTGTAATAAAACGGATGTTATACTTCCCACCATAACCGATGCGGTTTAAGAACGATGCGGCACACGGGAGGGAGGCGATAGGATGTACCGCTATATCTCTGTATCGGAAGAACTGTCCTCTCCTTATCTGGGGCGGTATCGTTCTTTCGGCATTGCGGCGCAGAGAGAAGCGGCCGGGCACTGGCAGGTGGTGTGCAAGGTCTCGGATGTCTCTACCGACCCTGTTTTTGTAGAGAATCTGGCGGCGCGATGTACCGCTGGCCAGCTGGAGCCGGTCCACCTGATGGATATTATAGAGGATGCGCTGATTTGAGAGTGCAGGCAGCCCGTACCGCCCCTTGCGGTGCGGGGATTTTTTGTTTTTTATGCGGGTGATTTAATCGTGGTGCTTTTTAAAATAGTACACGGCACCTACCAGCCCAGCATCGTTTTGCAGGGCGGCAGATTTTAGTTCCAGACCCTCGGCAAAAGCGGGCATGACGCTGGCGCGTACTTTTTCGGCCAGCGGGTCGATCAGCAGCTCTTGCTGGGCGCTGACGCCGCCGCCGGTCAGGATACCGCCGCCCACGCCGGTGCCCAGCGTAACGCCGATCACATCGGTATAGCCTTTGGCTGCACCGGCCCAGACTTCGCCCAGCAGCATGCAGTTGGCATCGTTGGCAACGGTGACGGGCAGGCCAAACTCGCGTTCCAGCGTGCCTTTGATGTCCACGCCGATCCAGCCGGGAAAGTTGCCGCAGGTGCCGGCCACCACGCCGCGGCGGCTGTCGATCTGGCCGGTGGCGGATACGCCGATGCCGGCCAGCGCCGGGGAATCGTGGGGGGCGATAAAGTCCCGGATGGCGGCGGTGACGGTGTCCAGAATCGGCGTTTTGTAGCCGTCAAAGCTGACGCTGCGCTCGGCGCGGGATACAACCTGCCCGTTCTCGTCCACCAGGCCCAGCTTGACCGCCGTGCCGCCGATGTCAACGCCTAAATACATTTTGCTCATGGCAAACCCCTTATTTGTGGTTGTTGATCAACCCCATCTTAATGAGCCATGCCCCGCTGGACACCGTGACCATTATGCTGGGCACCAACGACAGCAAGGCGCGGTTCGGCTGCAGTTCCTATTTAATAGCGCTGGGCATCACCCGGCTGGTGAAAAAAGCCCTGCGCACCGAGTGCTGGCGCGACAACGCCCACCCGGACGTGCTGGTCATCGTGCCGCCGTCCATCACGCCGGAGTATGACAAGCTGAAATTTCGTGAGGAGATGGGCCCCGGCTGTCATGAGCGGTGTGCCGGCATCGCCGCCCAGCTGGAGCCGATGCTGAAAGACCTGCCCGGCGTGCGGTTTCTGGACGCCAATCTGCTGCCCGGGGCGGGGTGCTCCCCTGTTGACGGCATGCACCTGACGCCGGAGGCTCATAAAGCGGTGGCCGAGGCCTTGAAAAATGCGCTGACAGGCGTTACACTATTATAGTAAGGGTTAGGCGACCCTCAGCAGGGCCGCAAAACCGAGGGAAAGGAATCTTCATCTATGGTTGAGCAGAATTTTTGGGAGATGCTGCGTGCCAAGCACGACAGCCTGACAAAATCCGGCACGATCGTGGCGGACTACCTGGTGCAGCATGCCGAGGACGCCCAGTATTTATCGATCTCCTCGCTGGCAAAGGCGTGCGGCGTGGCCGAGGCCACCATTTTCCGCTTTTGCCGCTCCCTGGGGTTTGACGGCTACAACGAGATGAAGATTGCCCTGGCCAAGGCCAACGCCATGACGGTGCCGGTGGCATTAAAGCTGGAACCCGGCGTAGATACGCAGATTTTATGCACCCATGCCTACAATACGGCCATCGAGGCACTGAACGGCACCCGCAACGCGCTGGACCCCGATGCCATCGACCAGGCCGCCACGCTGCTGCAGCGGGCACGGCAGGTGTTCTGCTTCGGGCAGGGCGGCAGCAGCCTGCTGGCGAGTGACATCTGGGCGCGGTTTGCCACCATCTCCACGAAGTTCCATACCAGCGGCGACAGCCACATGCAGGCCATCGCGGCCAGCCTGATGGGGCCGGAGGATGTGGTGCTGTTCGTTTCCTACTCCGGCGCAACGCGGGACATGATGGATACGCTGCGTCTGGCCAAGGACAATGGCGCAAAGGTCATTCTGCTGACCCACTATGATGACGCCCCCGGCACGGCGCTGGCGGACGTGGTGCTGCTGTGCGGCGCTAAGGAAAGCCCGCTGGACTCCGGCAGTATGCCGGTGAAGCTGGCGGTGCTGTTTGTGGCCAACGTGCTGGTACTGCGCTACACGCTGGACAACCAGGAGCTTGTCAGCCTCTCCCGCGAGAGAACGACCAAGGCACTGGGAAATAAATTGTTGTAAGTACGTAAAGTTTGAGCAGGCAGCCCGGATGAGACGGGCCGCCTGCTTTTTTTGTTGTGCGGGCGGAATAACAGGGGGGGCATCTCCCATGCGGCCGGGGACAACGCCCCCGCCCGCCCTGCGTGGGGGACGGATCGGACCAATTGCCCCGATAAAATCCGCTTTGCAAAATCCGGCCGGGGCTGGTATAATAGCTATAATTGCGCAGCATTCTGCGCCGGAAAAGTGAGGTCTTGATTTTGAAGAATCTGTACATCAGCGCGGCCGAGTATGACTACCATACCCTGCTGAAAGTGGCCGAGATGGCTGGCCTGGCCGGGATCGTGGGTTTCCACGAAGCCGGGGATGGCTACCTGGTCAGCTTCCCGGACGGGGAAAATACGGACACCCTGATCAACGACTATAAAAGCCGCCTGAAGGACCTGGAAAACAACATCTGGATGCACTGACCGCCTATTTTGGCGGGATTCTGCTGCTTTTGGGCGGAAAATTGATAGAAACTGTGCCATCACGGCGGTATACTGATCGCATATCGTTTAAAGGAGAGGTACCCCATGCCGCAGACGAAAATCGTTTTCTTTGATATTGACGGTACGCTGATCGATATGCAGGCGAAGAAAATCACCCCAAAAATGTTGGAGACTCTGCACCGTTTGCAGGACCGCGGCATCAAAATCTGCATCGCCACCGGGCGCTCCCCCATGGTGCTGCCCAAAATCGACGGGGTTGCGTTTGATGCGTACCTGACCTTCAACGGTTCGCTGTGCTATGACAGGAAAGGTGTCATCTTCAGCAACCCCATCCCCCACAAGGACGTGGTGCGTTTTATCCAAAACGCGGCGGCGCTGGGGCGGCCGGTCTGTGTTTCTACCAGGGGCCGCCTGGCGGCCAATGGCACCGACACCGACCTGACCGACTACTTTCTCATTGCCAACGAACCCGTGCCTGTGGCGGACGACTTTGACGCTGTGTGCGCGGAAGACATTTACCAGCTGATGCTGGGCTGCCGCCCGAAGGACTACCCTGCCCTGCTGGACGGTGCGCCGGGGGCGAAGATCGCCGCCTGGTGGGACCGCGCGGTGGATGTCATCCCCGCGGGCGGCGGCAAGGGCATCGGCATTGAAAAAATGCTGGCCTATTACGGGTTGGACAAGGCCGAAGCCCTGGCCTTTGGCGACGGCAACAACGACCGGGAAATGCTGCAGGCTGTTGGCACCGGCGTAGCTATGGAGAATGGCTCGCCCGAGTTGAAGGCCCTTGCCGACGAGATCTGCGGCCCGGTGTACGAGGATGGCATCTATCACTATTGCGCCGACAAAGGCTTAATTTAAAGGAATAGCGATAAGAAAACTGCCGCACAGAGACGAATCTGTGCGGCAGCTTTGTTTTATAATGCAATCTCATCAATACTACGCTGGAGCGTCATGCCGTAGGCAGCGTAGGCTTTCTGCGCGATGGCGTTGTGGCTCCACACCATCAACTCCACCCGCTGGGCACCAAACTTGCGGGCGCACTTTTCCACCTCGGCAAACAGCGCTCACACAAACAAAATACCGGCCGCCTTATCCGGGCGACCGGTATTTTTATAGTGCGCTTAGTCTTTCTTCTGCTGTCCCTCGGGGAAGATGATTTTATTCACGAAGAAGAAAATGACCATCGAGATGCCGCCGTTCAAAACGGTGGTGCCGATGTTGTAGATGAAGTCCGGCACCAGCAG